>Ga0306920_100014997_pt1 | contig 10603 bp, 11 predicted proteins | sample flu12Cox44000170_FD_204666 | JGI IMG/M metagenome (GOLD analysis project Ga0306920, IMG submission 204666) | Lab enrichment of tropical soil microbial communities from Luquillo Experimental Forest, Puerto Rico - flux4day.12C.oxic.44.000.170 (v2)... | ecosystem: Environmental > Terrestrial >... | reverse complement strand
CGACCCCGGCTTTCCGATCTACCGCTCGATGATCCAATACACCGGCGCCAAGCCGGTGCCGATCGCGCTCAAGGAGGAGAACGCGTTCGCCTTCACGGCCGATCAGGTGCTCTCCCAGATCACGCCAGCGACCAGCCTGATCGTCCTCAACAGCCCCAATAACCCCTGCGGCGGCGCCGTGCCGGCCGAGCAGGTGAAGCGCCTCGTCGCGGGCCTCGAACGGCACCCGCGTGTGGCCATCCTGTCGGACGAAATCTATAGCCAGATGCTCTACGGCGAGCGCAAGCACGAGAGCTTCTTGCGCTATCGCGAGATCCGCGACCGGCTCATCGTGCTCGATGGTTGGTCCAAGACCTACGCCATGACCGGTTGGCGCCTCGGCTTCGCGGTGTGGCCCAAGGCGCTCGTCGAGCACGCGGTCCGTCTCGCGGTCAATTGCCACTCGTGCGTCAACGCCCCGACGCAGTATGCCGGCATCGCCGCGCTGGAGGGGCCGCAGGACGAGGTGCACAACATGATGGCGGCCTTCGACGCACGCCGTCGCGTCATCGTGCCCTTGCTCAACCAGCTGCCGGGCTTCCGTTGCGTCGATCCCGGCGGGGCCTTCTATGCCTTCCCCAACGTCACCGGCACGGGCATGGACGCGCGCGAGCTGCAGAACAAGATGCTGGAAACGGCGGGCGTCGCTGCCGTCGCCGGCACCAGCTTCGGCATCCACGGCGAGGGCTACATCCGCTTCTCATACGCCAACTCGGTCGAGAACATTCGGGAAGCCATTAAACGGCTGGCGGCATTGCTGCGGGACTGAGGGGCAGTGGCCCGAGCCCGGAGCCTTTACGGAGCGGGCGCTCGCCACAGCTTCAGGTCCTCTTCGGCGAGGCGCCGCGCCGCGATGATGCGCGCGACGGCCTGAGCAATCTGCGGCGCCTCATGTGTGGCCATCACCTGCAGGCTCAGTCGGGCGTGGTCCACGGGCACGGCGGGGTATTCCACCAGGTTGACGAACACGCCGCTGTCGGCGATGCGGCGCGAAGCCAGGCTCGCGAGCCTGTCGTTGCCGAACGGTACGAGCACGATCGGCGATGGTGTGCCGATGCAAGCGATGCCCTGCCCCGCAAAGCCGTCGCGCAATGCGTTGACGCGCTCGATGAGGCGCGCGCGCAGCGCCTCCCCCTCGGCGGAGCGCACGATGCGGATGGCCTGCGCGGCGACGGCCGCCTGCACCGGCGACACGGCATTGGAGAACATGTGGGGATTGCCATAGTACTTGGCGAATTGCTTGGCGGCCGGCGAGCGCGACGCGAGAAAGCCGCCGTTCGACGCAAACGTCTTGGCAAAACTCCCCATCACCAAATCGATCTTGCCTGCCAAGCCCTGTGCCGCGATCATGCCGCCGCCGCCCGGGCCCGTGGCGCCCAGATCGTGCGCCACATCCACGAGCAGTGTCGCGCCCCACTCCCGGCAGGCCTCCTGAAACGCCGCGAGGTCGGGCGCGTCCGACTCCATGGCGAACAGCCCCTCGGTGATCACCATGATGCCGTTGCGCGCGTCTTTGGCGCGGATCGATTGCAGCCGCGCCTTGAGGTCCTCGGCGTCGTTGTGGATGAAGTGCCGGATCTGCGGCGTGGCCGATGCGGCGCCCTGCTGCAGGCAGGCGTGGCACAAATAGTCTATGACGATGTGGTCACGCGGGCGCACGAACGCGGCGATGGCCCCGTATCCGGCCGCCCAGCCGGTCGGATAGAGCGCGACATGCTCCATCGCTAACAGCTCGGCCACACGCCGCTCCAGCTCCAGCGACAGCTTGGTGTTGCCAAGCAGCACGGCGGAGCCGGCACTGTGCGGCCCGAACTGCCGCACGGCTTCGATCCCGGCATCGGCGACGCTTGGATGCCGGCCGAGACCCAGATAGTCCTGCGCGGCGAAGTTGATGCCTTCGCGCGTGGCAGCGGTCATGTCGGAGACGGCCGTGAACGGACCGTTCGCCCGCTCCAGCGTTCTCGAATAGGGCCACAACCCGAACTCGGCACGACTCTGGATGAATTGGTTGAAGCGCTCGGTGCGCTTGATCAGATCCGGTCCGGACGGATTGCGGAAGTGCGCCAGCGACTGATTGAGGATGCGCGCCCGATCCTCGGGGCTCAATTTGGCGACTGAAGCTTCCACGCCGGCCACCCGCTCGAGTTGGCAAAACACAGCCTCGCGGGCGATGTTGCCTCAGGGGGCCCGCCGTGGTCAAATTGCTGCACGCACTAGCAAGCGCCTCACGCATGGAGCTCGCGATGGCAGCGGCGACGGCAGCCGCGCGGTTTCTTCCCTTCCTCGACCAGGCCGAGGAAGACGCGCTGTTGGCTGCCGCTCCGGTGCGCTCGCTTGCCCCCGATCAGCTGGTCTTCGACCAGAACGTGTCGCTGCGCGCCATCTTCCTCATCGACGAAGGGGCGGTGCGCGTCGAGCGCCAAGACCGCGGCGCGATGATCCCGATCGCGATCCTGGGGGCTGGGGAATTTTTCGGCGAGATGTCGTTTGTGGACGGCACGCCCACGAGCGCGCGGGTGGTCGCCGACGAGCCAACGCGGCTGCGCGTCATCGATACGGCCACGGTCGACGCACTCACCACGAAGGATCCGGGCTTTGCCGGCCGCCTCTACCGCTCAATTGCCGCGATCCTCGCCGAGCGGCTGCGCCTCACCTCCGCGCGCGCCTATGGCGACCAGTCTTGGAGCTGACGGGGTTGGGGCTCACTGGGAGTGGGGACTCACTGGGGGTGGGGGCTGACGAGGGCGTGACCAGAGCAACCGGCGGGAGCCGGAACCATGCGCTGCCGCGCGCCAGCTGCATCTTGCGCCGGTGGCAACCACGCCGCCCGGGGCGCGATGCGCTCACCATATAGCATTTGAGAGCTCGCGCCCGCCATGAAGAGTGCAAAGGGAAGAGTGCAAAGGGAAGAGTGCGATGGGGAGTGCAATCAGGGGCCAATGGGCTTGGACATTGGGAATGCCGCCTCGCGAGTTGTTGGTTGGCGGGAGCACCGCGCAATTGCCGGTGCGTGATTGGTGGCCGTCCGTAGGCCGACAAGCTCTCCTCAGGCCTTCGGCCGGCAGTTCGCCATCGAAGGCCGGGCGCCCGCACCATCATCGGCACGGAGGCAGCCAAGGCAGCCCCCGACGGTTACCACGCCGAGCGCATCAGGCTCACCAACCTCAGGATCGAGTGACACGGCATGGCCAAGGTAACATGGCAGGTCACAGGAGCCGTACGCAGCGTGCTCCTCAATCGCCCCGAGAAGCGCAACGCGCTCGACGTTGAGATGATCGCCGCCGTTGAGGCGGCCTTCACGGCGCCACCAGGCGCTGACGAGCGCGTGGCTGTGATCCGGGCAGAGGGCTCGGTGTTCTGCGCCGGCCTCGATCTCAAAGAGCGCGCCGCGAACCCCGGCGACGTCTCTCCCATCGAGGGCATGCTGCACGCGATCGAGACCTTTCCCCTGCCCGTCGTCGCCGTCGTGCAGGGCGACGCCATCGCCGGTGGCAACGAGCTCGCGATGCATTGTGATCTCGTGATCGCCAGCCGAGCGGCGCGCTTCGGCATGTCGCTTGTCCAGATCGGCATGGCGCCGAGCTGGTTCTTGGCCAAGAAGCTGTTGGAGGTTGCCGGTCCGGTCACCACGCGGCGCATTCTCCTCTTGGGCGATCCACTGCCGGCCCAGCGCCTCTACGATTTGGGCGTCATCTCCCACCTTGCCGAGCCCGCGGAACTTGCCACCGTTGCCGGCGATGTGATCGAGCGGCTCGCCAACAATGCGCCGTTGTCGCTCAAGGCCATGAAAGCGCTGATCGTGCGCCAGATGGCCTTCCGAGACGGCATCGGGCATGCCGACGTCGACAAGCTGGTCGAGGCCGCACGCCGCTCGCAGGATGCCCAGGAGGGCATGGCCACACGCCTTGCCCGCCGCAAGCCACAGTTCAAGGGGCGCTAGACTAAGACTAAGACTAGGCATGGCGATCCGCATGACAAAGCCGTGGATTGAGCTGACGCCCGAGGCCGTCAAGGTTCTGCCTGGCCAGCTGGGCGTCTATCAGCTCGCGGACCCCGAAGGACATGTCGTCTTCATCGGCTTTGCCGGCGGCCGCAGCCTGTTCGGCTTGCGCAGCGAGCTGGAGCGGGCGCTGCGCGAGCGCCCGGCCAGTGCGACGCGCTTCCGCTACGAGGTGAACCAGCAATACACGAGCCGCTATCGGGAGCTGCTGATGCTGCACGTGGCAGATCACGGCACGTTGCCGGTAGCCAATGCAGCCGATCCGCCAACCGGCCTCGGCCGATTGGCACCGCGCTAGCGCCTAGCCGGCAGGCAGCAGCAAGGACCGATTTCCGCTTAGCCATTGGCCATTTCGCGTCTCTCCCGCACAGGACGCCGCAATGAATCTCGAACCTACCGAAGAACAGCGCCAGATCGTCGCCAGCGTGCGGCGGTTCGTGCGCGAGCAAATTCTACCGCTGGAAGCCAAGCTCGATCCCGACGCCAGCGAGCTCCCCAAGGAGGACTTCGATCGGCTCACGGCCATGGTGCGCGAGATGGGATTCTGGGGCCTCGACATCCCCGCCGAGTACGGCGGCGCCGGCGTCGACCTCGTGACGCGTACCCTGATGGCGGTGGAAATGTCGCAGCACCGCGCCGGCCTCTACGCGCCCTGCTATGGCGTGTTCGGCTCCGCCGGCCTCGCCCAGCTTTACGAGGCCACCGAGGAGCAGAAGCAGAAGTATCTCTACCCGATGCTGCGCGGCGAGAAGCGCGGCTTCTTCGCCCTCACGGAACCCTCTGGCGGCAGCGATCCCGCGCGCGCCATCCGCACGCGCGCGGTCAAGGACGGCAGCGATTGGATCATCAACGGCTCGAAGGTGTTCATCTCCGGCGCGGATCGCGCCCATTTCGGCCTGTTGTTCGCCCGCACCGAACCCGCGCAGGGCCGCAGCGGCATCACCTGCTTCATCGTCGATACCGACATGAAGGGCTTCCACGTGCGCCGCGTCGTGCACACGCTGCGCTCCTCGCACTACGCCACCGAGCTGGAGTTCGAGGACCTCCGCGTGCCCGAGGCCAACGTGTTGGGCGAAGTGGGCAAGGGCTTTGCCATCGCCAACGACCGCCTGTCGCGCCAGCGCATCCCCTACGCGGCGGCTTGCATCGGCGTGGCCGTGAAGGCCCAGGCGCTCGCCATCGAGTACGCCCGGCAACGCGAGACGTTCGGCGCGCCGCTTGCCACCCGCCAGGCCGTGCAGTGGATGATCGTGGACAACGAGATCGATATCCGCACCAGCCTATGGTTGACGCTGGCCGCCGCGCACAAGGCCGACAACGGCCAGCCCTACCGCATGGAGGCCGGCATGGCCAAGCTGGTCGCCAGCGAGGCCGGTGGCCGGGTGGTGGATCGCGCCATGCAGATCCACGGCGGCTACGGCATGACCAAGGACCTGCCGTTCGAGCGCTGGTATCGCGAGATGCGCATCCGCCGCGTCGGCGAGGGCCCCAACGAGGTGCAGCGCCACGTTATCGCCCGCGATCTGTTGGGCGCAGGGTTGCGCTAGCCGCCCGCTGCACTGGGCGGCAGCCGCGATCGCCTCGCGCAGCGTTGTGCCAACAGGTTTGCAACCAAAGCGCCAAGCGCTCGGCTATTTCGCGGGCGCACCTGCAAGGCCAAGCGCGGCCTCAAGCCTGGCGATCTCCCCACGGAGCGTCTTCATTTCCTGCCCGCGGCGAGCGATCTGCATCTGGATGCTGCCGATCTCCATGGCCGTCTCGGCACCCGCGCCCGGCTTGGGATTGCGCACGGAGTTGTACTGGATGTCAAAGATCTTCTTCTGATCCTGCTTGTTGGCTTCCTCCGACTGGCGCAGGCGCTCTCGCGCCTGAGCCAGCGCCACCATGTTGGCGGTCTGCTGCGGATCGGACTTCTTCTTGAGCTCCTCCTCCAGCTCGCGCAGGCGCCTCTGAACCGAATCGGCATCGGGCTTGGGCAGGGTCCCCGGGGCGGCCGCCAGCTGGAAGTAGAAGTCGCCGGTGAGCGCGGAATGATCCCATGGCACCTGCTTGCCGCCGGTGGCCGCCAGCACGTCCTTGCGCACCTCGATCATCACGGAGGTGAGATTGCGGTCGGGCACCCTGACCCCTTTGGTCAGAGCAGCGGTGAAGGGCGAGTTGCGGCCTTCTCCGTCGAGCGCAACGTTGCCCGGTTGCGTCGAATAGGCGATGAACGTGCCCACCCCGGTCTGCACCTGCGCCAACCCCTGGCCAATGGCGGCGGAGCGCGTTCCCATGGAGCGCGCCAAGTTGCGCGCCAGCGGGTTGTCGCGGCAGGCGTCCAGGAAGACGATGTTGGTCTTGCCCTCGCGATCAAGCTCCATCTGCTTGAGCACGAAGTCGACCGAGACCGCCTCAAAGTCGAGATCCCGCTCGACCTGGAGCCTTGCGTCCACCGGCACCAAATGGTTCTTGCCCGACGCCTGCAGGCCGTGCCCGGCGTAGAAGAACAGCGCCACGTCCGCGTTCTCGAGCGCGCGCGCGAAGTCGCGCACCTTGGCATCGAAGGCCGACTTGCTGAGGTCGAGGCCCAGGATCACGTCGAACCCGACCTCGGCTAGCGCCTTGGCCATGTCGCCCGCATCGTTCGCCGGGTTGGGCAGGGCGTTGGCGTGCACATAGGCCGAGTTGCCCACCACCAGGGCCGCGCGTTTTTCGGCGGTGGCGGGCAGGACGAGCAGGAGATAGGCGACGATGGGCGCCAGCAGGCGGTGACAATCGGGCATTGCGGGTCCCCGTTCGGATCGGCGCGGATTTCAGAGCAGGGGAATTGGACGGTTCCAAGACTGCCCGCTGACGGGCTGGCGGCGTTGGTGCCTGCCTCAGGCGGCCGTCTCGTTGAGGAAGTCGCCGATAGCGGTTGCAACGAATGGGCAAGCCGATTTTGCACGTCCATGTCGACCAACATGTGATGGATGGCGGCGTGGCTCGCCGAAACCCGCCTACCATCTCCGAGATCCAGCCCCGCGCGTGCCGTGGCGCAACACGCGTCTCAGAGCCTGAGGCTCTCGGGCTGCATGCCGCGCCGCCGCCTCGTCCCAGCTCTCGAGCGATCCGCCCGTCACATGGATGAGGACAACCGTGCGCTCACCCCCGCCGCCGGCGAGCTCCCAGCGCAGGCCAACGCCGTTGACCTCGATGAAGCCCAGGCCGATCTTAGGGTGCGCTAGCCAACGACACCTACTCCCGAGATCGCCGAGCGGACGTCGAGGGTTTTTTTTCTGGCGACGGCGAGGGAGCAAAAGCAGGGAGGAAACCGCAGTGCGCTTGCAGAACAAGATCGGCATCGTGACAGCTGCCGCTTCCGGCATGGGACGCGCGGGTGCCCTGCGCTTTGCGAAGGAGGGTGCGGCCGTTGCTGTCGTCGACATCGACCGGGCGGGTGCCGAGGCGGTGGTGGCCCAAATCGCCGGCGCGGGAGGTCGGGCGATCGCAATCGCCGCCGATCTCTCCAACGATGCGGAGGCGCGGCGCATCGTCAAGGAGACGGCGCGGACCTTCGGTGGGCTCGACTTCGTCTGGAACCATGTGGGACATCCAGGACCCGCCGCCGTCGAGGGGATCGACATGAAGGACTACGATCTCGCGATGACGCTCAATCTGCGCAGCGTGCTGATTACGACGGAGGCGGCGTTACCGGAGATGCGGGCCCGAGGCGGTGGCGCGCTGCTGTTCACGGCCTCCACGTCAGGCTTGGTCGGATCGCCGTTCTCGCCGGTCTATTCGGCAGCCAAGCACGGCGTGGTTGGCTTCGTGCGCGCCATGGCGAAGCGCTACGGGCGCGACAACATCCGCATCAATGCCGTCTGCCCCGGCCCGATTGACACGCCGATGTTGCGCGTCTTTGTCGCCCGTCCAGACCAGCAATCGACACAGGGTGCCGACAAGGAAGCACTGGTGCGGCAGCGTGGCGGTCAAAATCCGCTCGGCCGGCCGGGCCGGCCAGAAGAAGTGGCAAACGCCGCCCTGTTTCTTCTTTCGGACGAGGCTTCGTTCGTGACGGGCGCGACTTTGGCCGTCGATGGAGGCGCAACGGCCTAGGTAAACATGCGCCGGCGTCGCTCCGCCGGCGGCCTCGCGCGCGACCCCTCGACCGCCAACGATTGCGGTGCCGCTAGCGTGCCGCCTCGATCGCGCTTGCGCCATGCGGGCGCCCGCATGGGCCTTAGTCTGCGTCCGGCAGCGCCGGCGCGGTGAGAAGCCGCAAGTTCGGCGCGAAGGCGAGCGGGGCGCCCGTCTTCTTTGCCAACTCAGCCTGCGTCACGCCATCGACGAGCTCGCGCACCACAAATCCGTCGGGCGTGACATCCACCACCGCGAGATCGGTGTAAACCCGCGACACGCAACGCGTCGCGGTGAGGGGCAGCGTGCAGGCCTCGACCAGCCGTGGGCTGCCCTTGCGCGTGGTGTGCTCCATGATGACCCACACGGAGCGCGCGCACGCTGCCAGATCCATGGCGCCGCCAACCAGCGGGCCCTTGTCCGGCGCGCGCATATCCCAGTTGGCGAGGTCGCCATTGGCGGCCACCTCGAAGGCGCCGAGAATGGTGATGTCGATGTGCCCGCCGCGAATCATGGCAAACGACCAAGTGGAATCGACGATCGACGCCCCCGGCCGCAGGGTGATGCGGCGGCTGCTGGCATCGACGAGGTCGGAGTCGGCGCGTTCCGGCGGGGCCAGCGGTCCCGCGCCGATCACGCCGTTCTCGGCCTGGATAAAGATGTCGGCCTCGGGCCGCAGGTAGTCGGCCACGTGCACGGGCATGCCCATGCCCAAATTCACCAACAGGCCGTTGCCGATATCCTGGGCGGCGCGCCATGCCATCTGGCGGCGATTGAGCGGCTGCATGGTTCACGTCCCGACTGTTACGATGCGATCCACGTAGGCTCCCGGCAGCTGCACGCGCGGGTAGGCGATGGGCTCGGCCTCGACCGCGCGCACCTCGGCGACCACCAGGCGCACCGCGGTCGCCATGGCCAGTGCGAAATTCACCTGTGCGTAGCGAAAGGTCAGGTTGCCGTAGCGGTCGGCGGTGTCGGCCCGCACCAGCGCGAGCTCGCCTGCAATGGCGTGCTCGAGCACGTAGTCCCGACCCGCGAAGCGGTGCACCTCCTTGCCGCGCGCGAGCTCGGTGCCGACGCCGACGGGCGTATAGAATGCCGGGATGCCGGCCCCGCCGGCGCGGATGCACTCGGCGAACGTGCCCTGCGGCAGGCAGACGAGCTCGATCTTGCCGGCCTTCCACAACTTTTCGAAGGGCGAAAGGTCCTTGCCCTGCCCGCGCGCGGCGCTGCAGACGACCTTGCGCACCAGGCCGGCCTCGATCAGCTCATGCGTGAGCGAGTAGCGGTGCGTGGCCGAATTGACGACCAGCGTCAGGTTCCTGGGCGCGCGTTCGCGGAGCGCGCGGATCAATGCGTTTGGGAAGCCGGCGCCGCCAAAGCCGGTGATGAACACGGTGGCTCCGTCGGCCACGTCCGCCAGCGCCTCCGCTGCGGACTTGACACGCTTGTCGATCGGCATGGTGCCCAGGCCCTCCCGGCGCGAACTCTAGCACCCCCCGTGTCGCCGGCGACAAGACTTGCATGGGATCCTGCCCCGCGGCGGCTGGGCCCACAGCTGATTGACCCACAGCAGATGGCCCCGCAGCAGATGGGTGCGTCGCTCAGGTTTTTGTCGCGTTCAGCGCCTCGCACGCTGTTGCAACATCCCAGACGGAGAAACGTCATGCGCGGTGGTGTGATGTGGGCTCGCCCGCCTGCTGCTGGCAGTCGGCCTTCAACGATCTTACTGCCCAACAGGGGTGCAGAGGATGCTCAAGATCAATGTGCTGCCCCATGTCAAGGCAAGCAGGGACGTGCCAACGCTGACAGAGCTTGGCTATCCCGCCTCGGACATTCCCATCTGCTGCCCCATCTGCTGCCTGGTGCTTGGCGCCCGCGGGCACGCCCAAGGACATCGTGCCCCGCCTGGCTAGCTGGTCGAGCTCGCCAAGACCGAGGAAATGATCGCGCGGGCCGGCGACGTGATGGTGCCGCCGCAGACGCCCGAGGCGATCCGCGCCCAATCCCAGCTGATGAAGACGGCCAACATCAAGCTCGATAAGGCCCACACCCTCACCGGTAGATGCCCCTATCGGTAGATGCCCCTATCGGTAGATGCCCCTATCGGTAGATGTAGGTCACAAGGAAGGTGCGATCGGCAACGGTGGCGCCCGCGGGAGGGATCGGGAAGCTCGACTGCCTGGCGGCAAACACCACGTTCTGGTCCATGATGGGGTCCCCGCCGCTGCGAATTAGGCGCGCCTCGAGGAGGTTTCCGGTCTCCGACAGGAACAGACGGATCGTGACCTGACCGAGCCTGTCACTGGCCGGCATCGTCCGCTTGAGGGCCTTTATGACGCCACGCCCGAATTCGTCGTTCTCGCCCGAGCGGGTGATGTTTGGTGGCCGCGCGAATGCCGCCGAGCGACCCATCGGGGCAAGCGCCGCGTCGGGCAGGCTGAGCTCCAGTGGATCGTGGGG
>Ga0306920_100014996_pt1 | contig 10603 bp, 10 predicted proteins | sample flu12Cox44000170_FD_204666 | JGI IMG/M metagenome (GOLD analysis project Ga0306920, IMG submission 204666) | Lab enrichment of tropical soil microbial communities from Luquillo Experimental Forest, Puerto Rico - flux4day.12C.oxic.44.000.170 (v2)... | ecosystem: Environmental > Terrestrial >... | reverse complement strand
GGCACAGTTCGACGCCGCTTTCGCGCAGGCAGAGCATGCGGGGGCGGGCGCGTTGCTGGTCACCGCGGTCGAGCTCTTCACAGTGAGCCGCGCCAATCGCGACCGCCTAGTGGAACTGGCAGCGAAACATCGGTTGCCCGCGATGTTTTCATTGAGCGAGACGACCGAAACCGGCGGACTCATCAGCTACAGCGCCGATCCGGTGGACGGTTACCACCAGGTGGGCATCTATGTCGCGCGCATCCTCAAGGGTGAGAATCCCGGTGACCTGCCGATCATGCAGCCGAGCAAATTCACACTCGCCATCAACCTCAAGACCGCGAAGGCGCTGGGCGTCACCGTGCCCCTTACGCTCCTCGGCGTGGCCGACGAGGTGATCGAGTAACGCGCCGCCGGATGTGATTCATGGCACTGAGCGGCGGTGGAGCAAACTTGCGCCTCGGGTCGGAGCGCGGCCGGCCGGCTCCAGAATTCTTGAGTTCTGCGCAGGATCCGATCGGCTTCCTCCAACCGGGGTTCGGAGTATTTGCCGGTCTACGGGTCGCCTTTGACACGGCGAGCCCGGGAAGCAAACCATGAAAGGGAAGCGGAGTGACTGTTGCGACGCGCACGACCGTCAAGGACCCGGACGGCGCAACCGTCGAAATCTTTCCGTTGCCGACAGACGAGGTCAGTCTGGAGGCCTTGCTGCGGCACCTCTTCGAGCAGCACTGGGACAAGATCACGTTCGGGCCGCTGATCCAGGGGGCAGCCTGGGAGATCCGAGCGCCGCACGCGCCGACCCATATCGGGATGCTTGACGGCTACCTAACCGTGGCCTTTGGCGTGTCGCATGTCCACCTTTGCATCGGTCCACACAAGGGGCCGCCAAATGATCCTCCACCCGAAGCGCTCGTCCACCATTGCCGAACGGCGCGTGCGGAGCTTTACCGGCGGCTCGACAGATCCGGCGCGCCGGTGTCGTGGGGGCTACGCCTCTTCAACGGCCACGGCGAGCAGCAGACGACAATTCTGCTCCCAAACCCATTTCTGGCCCCCGACACCGATAAGATCTTGAAGACCCCCGATTGGTCGCGCCTCGATCTCTGGGATCGGCTGCGAGCACGCTGGCTCGGACTGACCGACCCAGACCCGCTCGACCGTTCAGGCCGCGTGCTCAGCCATGGATAGAGAGGAGAGAAGGATGAAACAACCGGTTTCCGAACACCCAGCCAGTCAGTCAATTGGCGCGCTATCGGTGCATCGAGATTGGCGTCATCCGCTGTGGCTGGCGTTACTGGTCACAGCCAGTGTCGTTTTCAGCCTTGGCCTCGCCTGCGCTGTGCCGTTGGCGGCATTCGCCGCGACCGCGGCGCTGAGCTTGTCGCGACGAGACGCATTGCTGTTGATCGTACTCGTGTGGCTGTCGAACCAGCTGGTTGGTTTCACCGTGCTCGGCTATCCCTCGGATGCGAGCACGTTTGCCTGGAGCGCGATGCTGGGCGTCGTGGCGATCCTCGCGACCTTGGCCGGCCGGGGGATCGCGGGGCGCCTCGCGAATGCAGGTCGCGCGTTCACCGCTACGGCGACATTTCTAGTCGCGTTCGCAGTCTACGAGGCCACATTATTCGTCGTATCGGCGACATTGCTGGGCGGCACAGAGATTTATACTGCGGCGATCCAAGGCCGAATCTTTGTGATCAATGCAGCAGCATTTGTCGGCTTGCTCGTGCTGCACCGTCTCGCTTCATCGGTCGGGCTTGTCAATAGGCCAGCGGTCGGGCTCTCCGCCGCGGAACAACACGCTTAGATCGAAAGACTACCCTCGAGCCACATCTGTCAAATCGAATCATCGCCGTTCGGCTTTCTGCCGCGCTTCGAGATCGTCGAGCAGGCCGAAGATCCGGTCGATATGGGTGTCCTTGTCGTAGAGGCCGTAGAGCGTGCCGGCGAGCCTTACCGGGTCCCCCGAGTAATAGCGCTCGTAGAGCTGCTGGCGGCCCGAAAAGGACGAGACCGCGGCGTCGAAGGCGAGCCGGAACAATTTGATGCGGGTCTTGGCGTCGGCGTTTGCCGCCTGGAAATAGGTCGTAACGTCAGTCACAGCCGGCCCCCCGAGCTCGGCAAAGGAGGGCACCGCGACGAGACCGCCGGCACCCAAGGTCTGGATGATCTCGCACATCCGCACGAACACCTTGGGGTACATCATCCGCACGGTCCACAACGGCATCGCCGCGGGGGTCATCACGCCGGAGGGACCGGGTGACGCATCGGCCTCGCTGGCTCTGAGGCAAGCGCGGCAGAACTCGGTGTACTGGATCAGCTCGGCTAGCATGCCCTGGACGTGCAGGTGCTGATCGATATTGGTCGTCTTGGCGATGGCAAAGGCGAGCCCCATCATGAATTCCGACTTCGCCAGGTTCTTGGTCGAGAACTGGTGCATGATCTGCGGCATGATGCCGGTGCGGTTGTAGAGCCCGTTGCACAGCTCGGCATCGCGGTGGATGAAGACGCGCTCCCACGGCACCAGCACGTCGTCGAAGATCACCATCGCGTCGGTCTCGTCAAAGCGCGACGACAACGGGTAATCCATCGGCGAGGCGGCGTTCTGGTGGATCACCGAGGGGCGGCAGATGAAGCGCAGACCCGGCGCGTCGGCCTTGACGCTGAACCCAAAGGCGTAGGGCTCGGCCTCCTTGCCGGTGGCGAGATAGGTCGAGGGCAGCACCACGAGATCATGCGCGTAAGCGCATAGGGTCGACACCATGCGCGCGCCGCGGATCACGATCCCGGCATCGGTTTCCTTGACGATCTTGGCCGCGAGATCCTTGTCCTGCTGTTCGACCGGTTTCGAACGATCGACCTGCGGGTTGACCAAGGTGTGGGTCATGCAGATGTCGTTCTCGCGGATGTATTTGTGATAGGTGCGCAGGTTCTCGGCGAAGCGCTTGTCCTTGTGCCCGAAGTCATCGGCTGCCGAGGCAAAGGCGGTGACAAAGATGTTCATAAAATCGGGGCTGCGGCCGAACATGCCGCAACTCGCGTCCATCCAGATCTTGACCATGTCTCGACGGCGGATCAGGTCGTCGACCGAGCGCGGCTCGATAAAGGAGAGCCCGACGCGTTCGCCGCTGGTCGGCGAGCGAAAAGTCATCTGCTCGGTGAGTGCGGAGTCGTGCTGCATGTCGTAGAGCGCGGCCAGGCTTCTAGCCGCCTCGGCAAAGCGCGGGTCGGCCGTCACATCGGCGACCCGCTCACCGTCGATGAACAACTGGCGTTCGTCGCGCAATGACTCCAGCAACTCCTTGCCGGTACGTATGCCCATGCCTTCGTCTCCTGTTCGCCCGGCGCCCCTCCCCCGGAACGCCCGTCTTGGCGGGCGGCCGTCCGGGGGCTCCGCTGCACGGGGCCCTCCTTCTCCCCGTTCACCGCGCCGAGGGTTAAGGGTCGAGCTCGGGGTAGCGACGGAAGATACCGTGCTTGTTGAACGCGATCCGGCGGTTGGAGCCAAGATAGGCAGCGATCCGCGCGCGGGCTGCGACCATGCCGTGCAAAGCTACGATCCGCGGATAGTTCGGCTCGAGCCGGCTCATCGCCCGCGGAAAGGCGTAGCGCAGACCGGCGACAACCTGGAACAGCGACAGATCCGGATAGCTCAGCTTTGCCCCGATCAGATGCCCGCCGCGCGCTTTGTTGCGCGCCAGCACCTTCTCAAAATAGCCGAGATATTTAGGCACTCGAGACTTCAGGAAGTCGCTGGTGCGGCGCTGGGCCTCCGGACGCTGATCCTCGTAATAGAGACTGCTGGCAATGGGATGATGGGTGTCGTGCACTTCGTCGATGAGGTCAGCGATCGTCAATTGCAGCTGGTGCGCCCAAAGCCGTCCGGCCTCGCTCGCCGGGGCCAAGTCGTGGCGCGGTCCGAGGTAAAGCAGGATGTTGGCGGTTTGGCCGACCAGCAGCCTTCCCGCCTTGAGATAGGGCGGGGCGAAGGGCGGATGCTCGACCTCCTCACCGTCGAGCAGGCGCATCATCGCGCCCTCCCCGCCCGCCTCTCTGGCGACGTCGACATAGGCTGCAGCCGCCTCCTCGAGCGCCAAGCGGACGAACTCGCCGCGGCCCTGGATCCCGGCCCAGTAATAGAGCTCGTACCGCATTTTTAATTCGCGCGGCGGTAGCTCCGGCAAACCAGCCGCAGGCGGTCGCTGATTTGCGGCCGGATATGCTCAGGCATCGGCGTCGAGCCGCTCGCCTGCTTCCATTCGGCGCCATCGACGACACCGGGCGAAGTCAAATGATAGAGCGCCACGTATTTCGGGCCGCTACCGGCGGCGGTACGGAAGCGGCGTGCCGACAGCACCCCAGGAACGCGGGCGAGCGCCGGGACGTGCTCGGTGTCGTACCACGCGTTGAACGCGGTCTCGACCGCCGATGCGGGAGTCATCCCGACCAGCAGCAATCCGCCGGCACCCTCCGGAGCAGCCTTGTCGCCGGGCAAGATCTGGTCGCCTTCAAACCGCAGCATGCGCTGAGTACGGGCGGTCACACGCTTGGACCAAGGCGACAAATTCTCGCCCCCGATCGCCCGATAGCCCGGACCATGCAATACCGACAGGCTCTCGAGGTCATAGGTGGCGACCGAGTGCTTGGGGTTGTCGGCACCGATCCAGCGCTGGCAGGTCAGAAACCCGGGCACGCGCTGCCGCTCGGGAATGTGCTCGGTGTCGTACCAGTCGTTGAATTCGTCATCGGCGACCTTCGAGAAATCCATCGCCGCGATCAAAACACCTTTCGCCATGGCCGTTCCCTCCGATTGTACGGGCCGAAATGCTACGCCGAGAATTCCCGGGGCGCACGCGGCTAAGGCGCCATGCCCTTTTCGGCCAGCTCGCGCTGGGCACTCTCGTTTTTGTCGAGATCGAGGCCCATCGCGCGCAGCACATGCGGCGCCTTGGTGAACTGAATATTGGCGTATTCGACTACCTCGACTCGATTGCCCCAAGGATCGAGAAAGTCGAGAAAAGGCCCGGGCAGCAGCTTGCCGCCCGCGGCCTCGACCCGCGCGCGCACGTTCGAACGATCGTCGACAACGAGCCCGAAATGGCGACGCCGGTCCTCATGCGGCTCAGTGACCTGCATCATGTTTATGAACTGGTCGCCGAGCTCGATAAAGGCATTGCCAACCCTTTTGGCCCGCAGCTTGAACTCGAAGATCTTGCCATAAAAATCGAGCGCCTGATCGATGTCTCCGACCTCAATCGCGATGTGGTTGATGCCGACGAGCCGCGGCTTGCCGTCGTCGCTCTTTTGGGTCTCGCTCATCCGTCCTTGCTCCTGTTCGCTGTCATAGGCGCCGATTATAGTCCCTGGGGATTAGAGGGAGAGACAGAATGTCGGTTGACCTGACCATCGAAGGTGCCGTCGCGAAGGTCGTGCTGAACCGTCCGGAGAAACTGAATGCGCTGAGTATCGAGATGCGCGAGAGCCTGTGCGACTACTTCGCCCGGCTGCGCTTCGACGACGCGGTTCGGGTAGTGATCGTCACCGGCGCAGGACGCGGGTTCTGCTCGGGAGCCGATGTCGACCGCATGGCCGGGCAGCCGCACGATCTGCGCGCCGACCGCGAGCACATGCAGCGCGGCGGCCATACCTTTATCCGCGCATTGCATGCGATCGAGAAGCCGGTGATCGCCGCGGTGCGCGGCCCCGCCGTCGGCATCGGCTGGAGTATCGCGCTCGCCTGTGATCTCGTGGTGGCATCGAAGACCGCCCGTTTCTCGCAGATTTTCCGGCGCATCGGCCTTGCACCCGACGGCGGCGCTATCTGGTTTCTGACGCGCCGGCTCGGCATCGCGAAGGCCAAGGAGCTGGTGTTTTCGGCGCGCTTCGTCGAGGCGGAGGAAGCGCTGGCGCTCGGCCTCGTCAATCATGTCGTCGAGGATGACCAACTGATGACCAAGACCGAAGAGCTTGCCGCCGATCTCGCCGAGGCACCGACTTTTGCGCTGGGGCTGGCGAAAAAATTGTTCCACGCCGCCGTTGGCCCCGGCCTCGAGAATTACCTTGAGATCGAGAGCCTGGTGCAGCCGCAACTGCACATGACAACAGATAATGCCGAGGGAGTCGCGGCTTTTAGGGAAAAGCGCAAGCCAAAGTTTATCGGCCGCTGATCGATCCCTCTTAGAGGCCGACCGGAACGAAAACAAGCTTATCGACAGCATATCGTCACCCCCGCGAAGGCGGGGATCCAAGGCAAAGGCACTGAAATTGCTGGATTCCCGCGTTCGCGGGAATGACGAATTACTTTTTTGCGTCTCGAAGCACTCGGCAGCCTCTAGCTAGCTAGCTGTGCGTCGACGGCATCGCCGAGCGCCTGCCTCTGGATCAGCCGCTTGAGACGATGACGCGCTGGGGATCCCGACTAATTTAAGCTGGGGGATCCTGACTAAAAAGCTGCTGTTGCGGCTTGCGCAGGGAACACGGAGGACTCCGCGAGCTGTCAGGATATGCCCCACGGGACAAAGCTGTGGGGCGAAGGCTCGCGGCCCGGCTTGCCCACGCCGCTGTTGGCGGCCACATCGGGCGGCTCGTCACTTCTTCGCGGCGGCGTGCTCGGCGGCGTGCTCGGCCTTTGACATTGTTAGTTTTTCGGGATGGACAATGGTTTTGTTCGCAGCCGACCGCGCGGCGCCGAGACCGGGGAATTCGGTATCGACACCGTCGCGTTTGAGCACATAGGTGGCTGATACCGGCTTGCCGCTTTCCTGGTCGGCCACCGTGCGCTTGACGATCGTCCAGTGGACGCGCCGGGTGAGATTGTCCTCGGCGGCGTCGACGACATCCTCAAAGCCGCGATCGACGATCGCTTCGAGCGCGTAGAGCCGCGGCTCGGGTTTCTTCCGCGCCACGTCACGGTCTGTTCCCGGCCGTCGATTATTACGGCTAGGTGGGCGCTCGCCGCGTGCACGGCGGTCTCCGGAACGCCGATCATCAGGTACCGGCGCTCCCTCCGGCGAGCGCTCGCCGCCGTTGCGGCGATTGCGCGCCCCTCGGTTTTGCGAGCTTCTGTAAGGCCCAGATCGGTATTGCGGAGCCCCCGTCCGGCTGCCGCGCGAGGGCGCACCATCGGTGACTCGGTCGGCCTTGGCAGCACTCGCCGCCGGGGGGCGCGGCGGCGGCGGGCGGCGGCGCCTGCCGTAGGGCTGTGTGCCCGGACGGTCCTGCCGAGGCTCACGATCGCTTGACAGCGCGGCATCTGGAGGGGACTCCGCAGGCTCGGCTGATCCAACCGCTGCCGCCTCCGCGGCGCCCGGCTCACGCGGTGGCCTGCGACGACGGCGTCGGCGTCGGCGGGGTCCGACGGCGTTTGGCGGCACGGCCGGAACATCCGTGCTCTGGGGGGCATCTCCAGCCGCCGCCGGTGGTTCGGGTTGGCCCTCCCCTGCCGCCGTCGCTTCCGCCGGGTTGATTGGGCGAGGCGGCCTGCGGCGGCGCCGACGCCGGCGGCGGGGCAATCTCGGAACTTCCTCAGCGTCCGCGGTCGGACCCTGCTGATTACCCTCAGCTGAGACCACCGACGGGCTTGGCGAACTCGAGCTCGCCGGCTCGCTCTCCGGACCTTCGGCGGGCCGGTCGCTCGGCGCCTCTGTGCTGCTCCGATCGTATGACGGATCGTCGGAAGAATGTGACATCGGGCCATTCCTCGCGTGACGTTATGCGGCCCCCGACGGATCTGGGCAAGAGGCCCTCGGCCGACAGCCTTTCACGGCATCAGCTCAAGCCGTTCAAGTGCTCGGGGGAGCTCGGCAAAATGGTCGAGTAAGGCGTCGGCGGCGAGCGATTCGGGATCGACCCGGGCATAGCCGTAGCGCATCAACACGAGGGGTACCCCGGCGGCGCGAGCGACCGCGGCGTCGTTTTCACTGTCGCCGATCATGGCGCTCGCTTCGGGCCGGCCGCCGAGCTTGCAAATCAGGCCGAGCAGATGACCGGGATCGGGCTTTTTGACTAGGAAGCGATCGCCGCCGGCAATCTCGTCGAAGAGCTGGCCGAGACCGAGACCCTCGATCACCGCGATCGTGGCTCGCTGCGGTTTGTTGGTGCAGATCGCAGTACGGTAGCCCCGGCGGCGCAGGCTCGCCAGCGTTTCCGGCACCTTGGGGTAGGGCCGGGTCAGCCGGATTGCGTTCGCCTCATAGAGCTCGAGAAAGCGGGGCAATGCCCTGGGTGCGTCGGCCGGATCGGCGCCGCCCGCCGCAACAGCCCGGGCGACCAACGCCGGCACACCGTCACCGACCATGCGCTTCACCTGCGGCAGCGACAACGCGGGGCAGCCGTGCTCGCGCAGCATCTGGTTGAGCGCGGCGCGCAAGTCGGGCGCGCTGTCCACGAGCGTGCCGTCGAGATCGAACACCAACAGAAAGCGGCTCATCGCTACCGATTCTTTTAGGTCCTGCTATAAGATTGCAATGACCTTTTGGTGAAGATAGCGGCGCCGCCGCTTTTGATTGCACCCCTGCGAGCCAGCAATGAGCCAGTCCCGTTTCGCCGCCATCATCCTTGCCGCCGGCAACGGCACTCGAATGAAATCCGCGATCCCCAAGGTGATGCATCCGGTCGCCGGGCAACCGATGATCGCGCATCTGCAGCAAGCGCTGGAGCCGTTGCGGCCCGCCGCGACCGTCGTCGTGATCGGGCCCGAGATGGATGAGGTCGCCCGGACCGTCGCCCCGGCGGAGACCGTCATACAGGATCCGCCGCTCGGCACCGGCGACGCGGTGCGGACCGCACTCCGAACACTGGAGGGGCGGCTCGCGCCACGCGGTGGTATCGACGAGGTCCTCGTGCTCTATGGCGATACCCCGCTGTTGCGCGGCGAGACCTTGGTGCGGCTCCTGGCGGAGCAACAACGCGCACCGGCCGCGATCCTGTTGGCCGGCATGCGGCCCGCCGATCCCGGCCCCTATGGCCGGCTGATCCCGGCGCCCGAGGGAGCGATCCAGCGTATCGTCGAGGGTGCCGATGCCACCCCTGAGGAATATGCCATCGGGCTCGTTTGGGGTGGCCTGATGCTGATCCGGGCGAGCCATGTCTTGGAGCTGGTCGAGGCGCTGGACCGCAACAACGCGAAAAGTGAATTCTATCTAACCGCCATCGTAGGGCTGGCGACCCACAAAGGCCTCCAGTGTCGCGCTCTCGAGCTTCCGGCCGAGGAAATGATCGGCATCAACACCCGCGCCGAGCTCGCCGAGGCCGAGGCGCTGATGCAATGGCGGCTGCGCCGCGCGGCGATGGATTCGGGTGTCACATTGGTGGCGCCGGAAACCGTCTATCTCAGCGCCGACACCCGGTTCGGCCACGATGTCATCGTCGAACCGAACGTCAGCTTCGGTCCCGGCGTCACGGTCGGCGAAGGGGCGCGAATCTGCTCTTTCTCCTATTTCGAAGGCGCCTCGATTGGTGCGGGCGCCCGGGTCGGTCCCTTCGCCCGACTGCGTCCGGGTGCGGTCCTTGAGGATGAGGTGCATGTCGGGAATTTTGTCGAGGTCAAAGCGGCGCGGCTCGGGGCCGGCGCCAAGGCCAATCATCTCAGCTACATCGGCGACGCCGAGGTCGGCGCGCGCACCAATATCGGCGCCGGCACGATCACCTGCAATTATGACGGTTTCAACAAGCACCGGACGACCATCGGCGAGGCCGTCTTTATCGGCTCGAATACCGCGCTTGTGGCACCAGTAACAATTGGCGACGGAGCGTACGTCGCAGCGGGCAGCGTGGTCACTCGCGAGGTACCGGCGGACGCGTTAACGATCGCGCGCGGGCAGCAGGTCGACAAAGAGGGGCGCGCTGCCGAGATCCGGGAGCGCTTGCGGGGCAAGAACGGCTGATGTGCGGCATCATCGGCATCATCGCTAAGGAGGCGGTGGCGCAAGGTCTTCTCGAAGGGCTGCGGCGCCTCGAATACCGTGGCTATGATTCCGCCGGCATCGCCACCCTCGTCGACGGCCGTATCGAATGCCGGCGCGTCGAGGGCAAGCTCGTCAACCTTGCCAGACGGCTCGACCATGAGCCGACGCACGGGGTGATCGGCATCGGCCACACCCGCTGGGCGACCCATGGGCTGCCGACCGAGACCAACGCCCATCCGATCGCGACCGACCGGGTTGCCGTCGTCCATAACGGCATCATCGAGAATTTCCAGGCGTTGCGCCACGAGCTGACCGGCCTCGGCTACGCCTTCCGGACCGACACCGACACCGAGGCGGTGGCGATCCTGGCGACGCATTTTCTGGCGCAGGGGCTCAAACCGCCGGACGCGGTGGCCAAGACCTTGGCGCGGCTCGACGGCGCCTTTGCCTTGGTGTTTCTGTTTGCCGGCGAGCACGATCTGCTGATCGGCGCCCGCCGCGGCAGCCCGCTGGCGATCGGCTATGGCGACGGCGAGATGTTTCTGGGCTCGGATGCACTGGCGCTGGCGCCGCTGACACGTCGCATCACCTATCTCGAAGAGGGCGACTGGGCGGTCGTGAGCGCGCGCGCGGTCAAAATCTTTGATGCCGCCAACCACGCGGTCGAGCGTCCGGTCCGCGAGGCGGCGGCCTCGGGTGCCTTGATCGGCAAGAGC
>Ga0306920_100014994_pt1 | contig 10603 bp, 10 predicted proteins | sample flu12Cox44000170_FD_204666 | JGI IMG/M metagenome (GOLD analysis project Ga0306920, IMG submission 204666) | Lab enrichment of tropical soil microbial communities from Luquillo Experimental Forest, Puerto Rico - flux4day.12C.oxic.44.000.170 (v2)... | ecosystem: Environmental > Terrestrial >... | reverse complement strand
TGTCCAAAGAGGATGGATGCGCGGGTCAAGCCCGCGCATGACGGACTCCTTAAGTTGGCGCCTATGGGTCAAGCCCGGGCATGACGAGTCGAGATTTTAACGGCCGCTGATATTCAACTTGCGTTTGGCGGACAGCCGTTCATCGAGCCGGCGCAGGTCGACCACCACGCGCTCATGGGTGCCGCGACCGATCTCCTCGATCTCGTCGCGCGCGGTCACGTTGAACGCGACGCGGCGGCCGTCGACCCGGGTCACCTCGGCTTCGGCCGTCACTTCGTGCCCGACCGGCGTCGCCGCCAAATGGCGCACGTCGACCGCGGTCCCGACCGCGCTCTCGCCCGGATCCAGGTAGCCCCGGATGGCGTTGAGCGCGGCGTTTTCCATGGCCAGGATCATCATCGGCGTGGCGAACACGGGCGGCAGCATCGCATCCTTGAACTGGTTGGCGAGATGCGCGGGCGTCACCCGCAGCGTGAAAGTTCCCTTCGCTCCCAGCGGTATCGGGCGCATGCGACCATCATAGGTGGTTTGCCCCGGAAGGATCACCCCCTCGCCCGCCGGGATCGTCCGAAGAACAGTCGTATTTCCAATCCACAGGATGTATGAAGTCGTCGGCGGGACAGCGAAAATCATCGCGAGATAGGCAATGCTGCGCGCGACCGCCGTGCCGTCGTGAGGACGTGCACAGCTTGCAAGGCCCGACCTCGAAAGGAGCAATGCGTGGATATTGCGTTGATCTCGGCGCTGACCGTGGTGGGGTTGTTCGCGGTCTATAACTTGTTTCATTACATGCTCTTTCTCCTCGTCACCCATCCGCGGGACGCCGGCAATATCGGTCATGCGTTGAATGAATTCGAAGAGCGCCAGCTCGTCGAGTGGACGCCGAAGGCCGAAGACTTTCTCAAGCACGACGACGAGAATCGCACGTATGACGACGTGTTCGGCCATTATCGCGGCGAGCATGACAATTACAGCACGTGCGTTTTTCCACGCGCGGCCTTCACGCAGCCTTACGATGCCGAATGCGCTCTGCTCGAGCCGGCGGATGGCATGCGTCTCTTGGATCTGGGATGCGGATCGGGGGCGGCGGCCGACTATCTTGCCAGTCGCCACAGCGTCGAAATCGTGTGCGTGACGAATTCCTCCGTGCAGGCGGAGATATGCCGGCGGAAATTCGAGAAGTTCGACGGCCGCGTACGCGTCGTCGTTGCCGATTTCGACGGCCTCGACCTCCCGGGAGAAAGTTTCGATGCGATCTATGCGCTCGAATCCATCGGCTACACGAAAGACCTGGAGGCTTGGCTGGCACGCTGCTGGCGATCGCTCAAGCCCGGAGGACGCCTGTTGATCCGCTCGCCGGGATCGCTCGATCATTGTCGTCGGGAACAGGACTACCGCAACGTCACGGCGTTCTTCGAGAATTGGCGCTACAATTTCCTCGGCGCCAACCTTCTCGTTTTCAAGCTGCGCCGGCTCGGCTTCAGCCCGATCCGCTATCGGCGGCTCCCGTTCTGGGCCTGGGGCATCACCTGGAATTTCATTCAACACCTGCTGTTGTGGAAGTTTCGGCTGCGGATGCGAACGATGGTGGAGCTGGAATCGATCATCTGGCGCACGTCGAAGATCTTCGTATTCGGCAATGCCTATAATGTCGTCCTGGCCCGCAAGCCGCTCCCGCCACCTTCTTCGGCGCCCATGCGCTGATGGTGCTCGCGGCCGCGCTGCGAGCAAGCGCGCAAGCGGCTGCGATGACCTTGGTGGCAACCCGCCTCGTCCTGGGGGAAATCCAGGGTAGGATGGGCCGATCGCAGCGCCGGCGGCGGGCCACGCGGGGTTCGTTGCCGCGGTTGACGTTGCGCTGAGGTGGGCCCGGCAGCGATGGCGGTCACGCTGACCCCAATTCCCAACATTCCCATGGTCCGGCCGGGTGACGACCTCGCCGGGCTGCTGATCGCCGCCTGCGAGCGCAACGCCCTTGCGCCGGCGGACGGCGACGTTGTCGTGGTGGCGCAGAAAATCGTGTCCAAGGCGGAAGGGCGCTACGTCGATCTCGCAAAGGTCAAGCCCTCGCCGCGCGCCGCGAGCCTCGCCGCCGAGGTGGACAAGGATCCGCGTCTGGTTGAGGTCATCCTCGGGGAGTCGCGGCGCGTGGTGCGGCAGCGGCCGGGCGTGCTGATCGTCGAGCACCGGCTCGGCTTCATCATGGCGAATGCGGGGGTCGATCGATCCAATATCGACCCGGACGTTGCACCAGAGCCCGTGCTGCTGTTGCCGAGCGATCCGGATGCTTCGGCCGCTCGATTGCGCGAGCGGCTCGCCGCGCACTTTCGCAGCCGGCCGGGCGTCATCGTCACCGACAGCTGGGGGCGCGCGTGGCGGCGCGGCACGGTCGGCGTCGCGCTCGGCGCCGCCGGACTGCCGGCGCTGATGGATTTGCGCGGGCGCTCCGATCTCTTCGGGCACGAGTTGCGCGTCACCCAAACCGGATTCGCCGACGAGATCGCCAGCGCCGCGTCGCTCATCATGGGGCAGGCGGACGAGGCGCGGCCGATGGTGCTGGTGCGGGGGCTGTCCTGGTCGGGAGCGCCGTTGCCCGCCGCCGCGCTGATCCGCTCGGCCGAGGAGGACTTGTTCCGGTGAGCACCGCCAGCGATCCGCGCAAGACCCTCGTCGTCGCGCTGTGCGGCGGCATCGGCGGCGCCAAGCTCGCGCTCGGGCTGAGCCGCGTCGTGCCGGGCGAAGACCTCATGGTGGTCGCCAATACCGGCGACGACTTCGAGCATCTCGGCCTCGCCATCTCGCCCGATCTCGACACCATCATGTACACGCTCGCCGACCTCGCCGACCCGCAACGCGGCTGGGGCCGGCGCGACGAGACCTGGACCTTCATGGCCGCGCTCGCGGCGGTCGGCGGCGAAACCTGGTTTGCGCTCGGCGACGGCGACCTCGCCACCCATGTGGAACGAACGCGACGGCGCGCGGCGGGCGAAGCCTTGTCCGCGATCAGCGCCGATTTCTGCCGTCGGCTCAAAATTGCGACGCGCCTCGTGCCGATGACCGACGACGCCGTGCGCACGCGCCTGCGCACCGATATGGGCTGGCTCGACTTCCAGGATTATTTCGTGCGGCGGCGCTGCGCGCCGACGGTCTTGGAGGTCGCCTACGACGGCGCCGCGCGGGCGCGCGCGCATCCCGACGTGCTCGCGGCGCTGCGCGACCCCCGCCTGCGCGCGATCGTGATCTGCCCGTCCAATCCGTTCCTCAGCATCGAGCCGATCCTCGCCGTCGGCGCCCTGCGCGAGGCCATCGCCGGGTCCGCCGCCCCGGTGGTGGCGGTGTCGCCGATCATCGCGGGCCGCGCGGTCAAAGGGCCGACCGCCAAGATGATGTCAGAGCTCGGGCTCGAGGTGAGCGCAACGGCGGTGGCACGCCGCTACCGAGATCTGCTCGATGCGTATGTGCTCGACCGCGCCGATACCGCCGCTGCCGCCGAGCTTGGCATTCCGGTCACGCAGGCGCATACCCTGATGACGACGCTTGCGGATCGCGAGGAGCTGGCACGCCACGTGCTCGCCAGCGCCGACGCGGCGGCAAAGGCTACCGCATGAATGCTCCCATCCACGCCGTGGTGCCGATCAAAGAAACGAGCGACGCCAAACGGCGTCTCGCCGACGTGCTCTGCGCCGCGCGTCGGCAGCAATTGGCGCTCGCCATGTTCGAGGACGTGCTGGCAACGCTCACCGGCGTTCGCGAGCTTGTCGGCATTATCGTGGTGACGGCCGATCCCGCCGCCGCGGCCATTGCGGCGCGCCACGGCGCCCGCGTCTCCGACGCCGGCGCGCGCGAAGGGCACACCGGCGCGGTGGCGGCGGCGGCACGAGAGCTCGCGGCGCAAACCATGCTGACATTGCCGGGCGACATTCCGCTGGTTGAAAGCGACGACATCTGCCAACTTATCGACGTTCACCGCAACGCCACTGGCCGCGGCGCGCGCGGCTTCACCATCGTGCCGGCACGAGACGAGCGCGGCTCCAATGCAATTCTGTGCTCCCCGGCCGCCGCCGTGCCGCTGCGCTTCGGCGCCGACAGCTTCCTGCCGCATCTCGCCGCCGCCAAGCGTTGCGCCATCGAGCCGACGGTGGTGCCGCTCCCACGTATCGCGCTCGATATCGACACGCCCGACGACTTGGCGCAGTTCCTCGCTACCCCTTCGCCCACGCGGACGCGGGCGCTGCTGGAGCAATGGCGCCTTCGCCTCCACGACACGGTGTCGCCGGCGGCGATGGGATGAGCGACCGAAACGATTGAGCCACCCGCTGCAGCGCATCGCTGCGCGGCGACACGCGCGCTCTCCCATAGACGGAGAAAAATCCGTCGCGCGCCCTCACCGCTCGCCCAATTTGAGCAGGAACGCATCCCATCGTTTCATCAAATGATCGTGGCGGCCGTAACGTTCCAGCGCGCTCGTTCCTTTGGCCGCAGCCACGCCGTTGAGCAGCGCGTTGGCGACGGCCAACGGTGCGACCAGCGAATTCTGCATTCCCAGTCCAGCCGAGGCCGAGAGCAGCACCACGTCGGCGATCTGACCGACCGCCGAAATCGGCGAGTCCGTCACGGCGACGACCTTGGCCTTGTTCTCGTTCGCCCACATGACGATGCGATGCGTCGCGCTGGCATAACGCGGAAAGGTGAATGCCACCAAGCAATCTTCGGCCTTCATTTCAACCAACCGCGGCGTCGCGAACGCGTCGTTGGACGCGAGCAGCGAAATGTCGCTGCGTAACCGGTCGAGGATGATCGCGAAGTAATTCGCAATCGGGAAGGTCGAGAATCCAGCGACCACATAAACCCGCCGCGCGCGCGACAGAATATTCACCGCCCGGGCGAAGACCGCGGCGTCGAGGCCGGCAATGGTGTGATGCAGGTTCTGCCAATCGCGGCTCAGCGAGGCGCCGAAACTCGTGCCCTCCAAGTGACTGGCGACGTGGCTTTCGTTGATCGGGTCGCCGGTGCGGGCGAGTTGACCGCGGAGGAGTTCCCGCATTCGCTCCTGCAGATCCGGAAAGCCGTCGAGGCCGAGCCGGTAGGTGAAGCGCACGATGGTCGAGGGATTGACGTTGAGCTGCGCGGCCATCTGATCGACCGTGGAGAACGCCACCGCATGCGAGTGCGCGATGATGTATTCGGCGATGCGCTTCTGCGATTGCGTGAGCCGGTCGTAGCGCCGCCGCAGCTCCTCGATGACATCGCCGGAGCCGACGGCGTCGGTAGAGGCCTTCTCGGCTTTGGCGATGGCCATCACGCCCTCCCTTTCGCGGCCCAAACGGTCCGGCGCGCGCTCAAATGCAACGAGGCGCCGAATGCTTGCAACAAAATTCGTTGCCGTCAACGAAGGGGGCGGGGCAGCGGCCCGATACGTCGGCGGTCAGCCAGGCGAGGGGTCGCCCGCCGCATTCGGCCGACCGAACGCCGCCTCCATCTCGCGGCGCACCTTCACAGCGAGCGCGGTTTCGTCGTAGTCGACGTCGCTCCAGCGCAAGCACTCGCCCTCCGCGACGCCGCGCTTGAGCCTGACCTCATGGGCGAGCCCGAGCGGCAGCAGCCCCTCGGCGAGAGAGCGCGCGGCCGGGACCTGCTTGCCCCAGACGCAAAAGCCGCCCTCGCCATCGAGCACCTCGCCTTGCTTGAGCATGCGTTTGGCGGTGGCGGCGACATCGGAGCGGAAGCCCGTGGGCGCGCCGGTCGGCTCCTTGCGCAAGGCGACGCTCGCCACCGACACGCCGAGCTCGAGCCCGATCATGTGAATGGGCCGGTAAAGCGCGGCGTAGCATCCGCTCTTGTCCGGCAGCATCGCGTATTCCTTGAAACAGCGCCGCGCGTAGTCGCTCTCGCCCTCGAACACCACGTAGGTGCCGAGCGCGAGATGATGCGGCACGTCGCGGCCGTCGCGATAGACCGACGAGGTCACTTCGGTGACGCCGGCCCTCTCGAGCGTGCCGCCGGCCGCCTGCGGCTTGCACACGTCCGCCAGCTCGAAGCGCGTCGCCGGCGGAAACCCCAATCCCCCGCTCTGCGGAAGGAGCCCGGTGGCGTTGCACACGGCGGTCATCTCAATGCCCGACTTGGTGCCGTCGATGAAGCTGTTGAACATTTTTGGATTGATGGAATTGCGGTCGGTGATCGACAGATATTTGTCGAGAATGTCCCACACGGTATCGGGCGTGGAGCGATGATAGTGCGGCTCGTAGCGCGTGCCCTTGCCGGCCGCGACCACCTTGAAGCCGCAGGTGCGCGCCCAATCGACCTGCTCGCAGATGAGCGCGGGTTGGTCGCCCCAAGCGAGGCTGTAGACCACGCCGGTGGTCTTCGCCTTGCGCGCGAGCAGGGGACCGGCAAGCGCATCCGCCTCGACGTTGACCATCACGATGTGCGTGCCGTGCCTGATTGCGCTCAAGGCGTGGCGTATGCCGGCGGCCGGGACGCCGGTCGCCTCGACGATCACTTCGATCTCGGGGCAAGCGATCAGCGCTTCCGCATCTTCCGTCACATGCGTGATGCCGCGCGCGAGCGCATTCCCCAGCGAGGGCGCGGAAATCGATTCATCGTTCCAGCCGGCGGTGCGAAGCTGGCGGCGCGCGCGGGAGACGTCGAGATCAGCCAGCGCAACGAGATGCATTGCGTCGGTCAAGCGCACCTGGGAGGCAAACATGGTGCCGAACTTGCCCGCCCCGATGAGGCCGACGGTAACCGGACGGCCCGCAGCCTGCCGTTCGAGCAGCATGGCGTGGAGATTCACGGAGTGCTCCGATCGTCGCAAGGAGTGGAGTTATTACGGCAGACGAACCGCGAGCTGTCCAGCGCAGGTTCATACATGCGCCCGGCAGACTCGGTGCGCGGTCGTGTTATTGGCACACCGCCCGCGTTACGAAAATCTCGGTCGAACATTCCGCATCGTTCGGCGCGCGCCCCTTGAGCAGGACCTGCGCCGGGCATTTGTGCGCCGACTGAGTGTCGACGCTTTTGCCGGTCTGGAATCCCTTGCCGCGGCAGGCCGCGGCCGCCGCCGCCTGGCAGTCGGGGGCGCCGTTCTGCGCCGCGGCGCAGCGCTCGCGCACGGTCACGATGCGCGCGTTCGGCAATCCCATGACTGCGTCGGTCGCATCCTTGGCGACGTCGCGGGTGTCCTTGGCGAATTGATCGAACGTCGCCTGCGTGCCCTGCAAATCCGTCCCGAACCTGGTCGTGCTCTCGTTGAGCCAGTGGCCGATCGCATCGACGAAGCCCGGCTGGAAAACGGAGTCCGGCGCCGCGGAGGGATTGGCGGCGGGCCCGCTCGGCTGCTGGCTCGGAATATCGCGGGGGGTCGCAGCTCTTGCGCGGGCGCGGACGCGGCCAGACAAAGCGCGCAGGCGGCCGCGACCGCGCGCGCGACGGTCGCGAAAGAGCAAGCCTCAAATATTTCCAGATGGCTGGTCATCCCGATCCCGTCGACGTCACAGCCGCACGCAGGCTGGGCAGGCCACGTGGCAAAAATGAGGAGCGGCGGAACTTCAGAACAGATAGAGGGCAGCGATGATGCCGGCGATCAACACCACCCCGGCGAGCGTGACCCAGAAGCCCAGCCGTTCTTCGATGATCGAGCGCGCCTGGGGGCCGTAGCGGTTGAGCAGGAACGCCTCGACGTAAAATCGCATGCCGCGCGCGACGATTGACAGCACCACGAACAAGAACAGATTGTAGCCGGCGAAGCCAGAGGCAATGGTCACGATTTTATAGGGGATCGGCGTGAGGCCCTTGAGCAGGATGATCCAGCCGCCCCATTGCGCGTAAGCCGCACGGAATGCGTCGACCTTTTCGCCGTAGCCGTAGAGCTGGATCAACCAGAGTCCGATCGAATCGTAAAGCACGGCGCCGATGAAATAACCGAGCACGCCGCCGGCAACCGACGTCAGGGTGCACACGGTCGCGTAGAACCAAGCCCGGTCCGGCCGCGCGAGCGCCATTGGAATCAGCATCGTGTCGGGAGGGATCGGGAAGAACGAGCTTTCCACGAACGAGACGATGCCCATCAGCCAGGTGGCGTACGGCTTGTCGGCGGCGGCGATGCACCAATCGTAGAGGCGGCGAAGCATGGCGGGCTTGCTTAGCGGCGAGGCCGGCGTTTGTCCATCCGCAGGGGTTCGGGGACAGCCGTCTTAAGTCTCAGATGAAAGGCGTTTGCCGGCTCGCTCGTGTGCCGTGCAACCGGCGGCGCATCAGCGCCGCTTGCGCACCCGGCTGCGGTCGAGCGCGACAACCTTGCGCCGCAGCGGAGCGTCAGGGCGCTCCCGCAGCGGGGCGTCAGGGCGCTCCTTGGGGAGTTTCTCGGCCATGCCCAGCAGCCGTTCGCGGCGCTCCATCTCAATCCACACGTCCTTGGGGTGGATGCCGGCGGCGACCCAAAGCACCGCGAGATTGTAGAGAAGGTCGGCGCTCTCGCGCACCACGGCGTCGCTATCGCCGTGCATGGTATCGATCGCGACCTCGACCGCCTCCTCCACCAGCTTCTTGGCCACCTTGCTGTGGCCCGCGCGCAATAGCCGCGCCGTCCGCGAGGATGCCGGATCGGCAGTCCGAGCGGCCATGACGGCCTGGTGAAGGCGATCGAGCGAATCACTCATAGCGATCAGAATAACGCCGTTCTGACCGGGAATGTGTTAACGAATAATGGATAGAGCAAGGCAGCCGCGCCACACCTGCCAGCACACAGAGCCGGCGAGAAATCGTCGCAGGCGGGGACGCCGGGGCCGACGACTTCAGCTCTGTTCGGCAGCCGACTCTTCGGCGGCCAACTCTTCGGCGGCCAAGAGCGAGGCATTGCCGCCCGCAGCCGCGGTATTGACGGTGACCACCTGTTCGCTGGTGAAGCGCCTGAGGTAATTCGGACCGCCTGCCTTCGGCCCGGTGCCGGAAAGCCCGACACCGCCGAACGGCTGCGTGCCGACCACCGCCCCGATCATGCTGCGATTGACGTAAACATTGCCGTGGGCGAGCCGCGCCACGACCTGCTCGACGGTGGCATCGATGCGGGAATGGATGCCGAGCGTGAGGCCGTAGCCGTTGGCGGCAATCTCCTCGAGCAGCGCGTCAAGCTCCCCGGCGCGCCAGCGCACGACGTGCAGGATCGGTCCGAATACCTCTTCGCGTAAATCCGCCGGGCGCTCGAGCATGATGATGGCGGGCGGCACATAGGTCCCTCTCGCCGGCAACGACTGGAAGCGGTCCCAACGGAAGCGCACGCGGCCCTTTTGTTCGTAGTCGGCGATCCAGCGGTCGAGCTTGTCCTTGGCCTCGGCATCGATCACCGGTCCGATATGGGTCGAAGGCTCGCGCGGGTCGCCGAGCTTGAGCTCGCGCGCAGCGCCCGCGATCATCTCGACGATGGACTCGGCCACGTCCTCCTGCAGGCACAGCAGGCGCAGCGCCGAGCAGCGCTGGCCGGCGGAACGGAACGCTGACGTCATCACGTCGTCCGTGACTTGCTCCGGCAGCGCGGTCGCGTCGACGATCATTGGATTGATGCCGCCGGTCTCCGCGATCAGCGGTACGATGGCCGCCTCCTTCGCCGCCAGCGCGCGATTGATCGCGCGCGCAACTTCGGTCGAGCCGGTAAAGGCGACGCCGGCGACGCGCGGGTCGGCGACGAGCGCGGCGCCGACCTTGCCATCGCCCGGCAGCAGATGCAGCGCGCTCGTCGGAACGCCAGCTTGGTGCAAGGCGCGCACCGCCTCAGCGGCGATCAGGGGCGTCTGCTCGGCGGGTTTCGCCACTACGGCATTGCCGGCGGCGAGCGCGGCGCTGACCTGACCGAGAAAGATCGAGAGCGGAAAATTCCATGGGCTGATGCAGGCGAACACGCCGCGGCCGCGGTAGCCAAGCTCGTTGGTTTCCCCGGTCGGGCCCGGCAAGGACAGCGGAGCAAGCGTGCGGCGCGCCTCGACAGCGTAATAGCGGCAGAAATCGATCGCCTCGCGGACTTCCACCACCGCGTCGTCAAGCGTCTTGCCGCCTTCGACTTGCAACAGCGCGATCAGCCGGCCGCGCCGCGCTTCCAGGAGGTCGCCCGCGCGTTCGAGCACTCCGGCTCGCGCGTCGAGCGCGGTCGCGGCCCAGACAGCAAAGCCTGATTGCGCCGCCGCCACGGCCGCCGTGGCGATGGCGTCGTCGCCCTCGCCGACGCGGCCGATCGCCTTGGCGTCGATCGGCGAAATCACGACGCGCTCGATGCCGGCCCGTCTCACGCCGTCGACCAGCGGCCCTGCCTCGCGCGGCGGCTCGGCCGCGCGAATTTCGGCAAGCAGCGCATCGAGAGCGGCTTGGTCGCCGAATTCGACGCCAGAGGAATTGCGCCGCTCCGGCCCGTAAAGGTCGCGCGGCAAGGGAATCTTCAGGTTGCGCGCGTGGCGCGCGTCGCCGACGCGGGCCTGCGGACGCTCGAGCAGCGACGCGATCGGCACCGCGGGATCGGCGGCAACCGACACGAAGGAGGAATTCGCGCCGTTTTCCAAGAGACGCCGCACGAGATAAGCCAGAAGATCGCGGTGGCCGCCGACCGGAGCATAGA
>Ga0306920_100014993_pt1 | contig 10603 bp, 9 predicted proteins | sample flu12Cox44000170_FD_204666 | JGI IMG/M metagenome (GOLD analysis project Ga0306920, IMG submission 204666) | Lab enrichment of tropical soil microbial communities from Luquillo Experimental Forest, Puerto Rico - flux4day.12C.oxic.44.000.170 (v2)... | ecosystem: Environmental > Terrestrial >... | reverse complement strand
AGCCACGAGCCCCAGGCCGATTTCGCCGACGATTCGTTCGTCGACGCGAACCCTCGCGTGCGAGACTCGTTGCACAACCGCACGCATTTAGTGGCAGGTCACTCAGCGTGAGAAGATAGACGAGAGAGCGAAGAGTGCGTTCTCGCGTCGCTCGAGGACGCGGCGGTAGAAATAGCCGGCCCAATGCGTTCCAAAGGGAACGTAAATGCGCATCCGATAACCTTGGGCGACGACGTCGCGCTGAACGCCGGGACGGCAGCCGTAGAGCATCTGAAACTCAAAGCGGTCGCGCCCGATCCGGTGAGCAGAAACGAACCGCTTAACGGCCGCGATCAGCCGGCGATCGTGCGTTGCAATTCCCGGATAGTTGCCGCGCTCCAGGAGCTCGTTCACCAGCTCGAGATATCGCGCGCGAATGTCCGGCATTGCCTTGTATGCGATCTCAGGAGGTTCATTATATGCGCCTTTGCAGAGACGGACGCGCGCGCCGAGAGCAATCGCGCGCTCCACGTCGCCGCGAGTGCGCTTCAAATAGGCCTGCAGAACGGGCCCGACGTTGGGGTGTGCAGCGAAGATCCGTTGGAAAATGCGCAGCGTGGCATCCACGGTCGACGAGCCCTCCATATCGATGCGGACGAAAGGGTCCGGATTCTGCTGCGCGTGCTCAACGATCGAGCGCAGGTTCTCGAGCGCGAAGTCTTCATCGACGAGCAACCCCATCGCGGTGAGCTTGACCGAGACGTTCGAATCGACGCCGCTTTCGCGGATGGCGTCGAGCATCTCGAAGTACACGTCGCGTATCCGTACCGCCGCCGCGGGGTCGTGCACGTCTTCGCCTAAGAAATCGAGCGTTGCCGACATGCCCTGCCGATTGAGCTCGCGCACAGCTCGAATGGCGGAATCGACCGTCTCTCCCGCTACGAAACGACGAGCGAGAAAATAGAAATTTTTTTGCAGCACGCGACGCACTACTGTACGACGCCGCGGCGCAAAACCCAGGCGGCGGCGAGAACGAGCGCGGCCAGCACTACGAAGCCGTAGCAGAGCGCGAGCGCTTCGCGCACGCCCGAGGCTGAAAGCGTCACGTACAGGGCGACGGGAAGCGAGGTAGGATGGAACGCGACGATGCTCGTGGCGCCATATTCGCCGATAGCGCGCAGCCAGGCGAACGCGACGCCGGCACCGATGCCGGCGGCGGCGCCCGGCAGTGCGATGCGCGTAAAGATTCGCCATTCGCTCGCGCCCAAGGTTCGCGCCGCGTCGGCATAGAGCGGATCGATCGTTCCGAACGCCGCGGTCGCGGCGATTGCCACAAACGAGCCGGAAACGAAGAATTGCGCGATGCCCACGCCCAGAAGCGAGTCGGGAATGCTCAGCCCGCGCGCGGACAACCACGCGCCCAACGGTGAATTCGTGCCGAGCACGTAGATCAGCATCAATCCCGACGCCACGGGCGGGAACGCGAGCGGCAGGGCGAGCAGAAAGATCGCCATCGACCGGAGCCTGGCCGACTTGCGCGAGAGGTAGTACCCCGCCGGCACGCCGAGCAGAGTAGCCGCCAGCGTCGCGCCGGCTGAAGCGATTAGCGAGACGCGCAATGCGCCGGCGCCCGTCCGAGCAAACGTCGCTAGCACCTCGGCCGGGGGCATCGCGGCGAGCACCGCCACGACGGGCGCCACCAGTACCGCCAACAGCAGCAGCGCTGCCAAAAGAAAGAGCGGCCCTGGAGACGGACGCTTCATGCAGGAAGCTTCACCAAGCAATCGCGCAAAGCGTGCCTATGAACGCTGCCGTCTTCAAAGTTTTCATCGTCGCGTTGGCGCTCGCGCTCGACGTCTTCGCCGTCAGCGTCGGCGTGGGCATCCGTGGTCTCTCCACTCGGAGTAAAATCCGCATCGGCATCGCGTTTGCGTGCGCGGAAGTCGGAATGAACATCATTGGCGCAGTGCTGGGGCTCCTGATGGGCAGGCTCATTGGCGACTACGCCGGGTATCTCGGCTTCGCGGCATTGTTCGGCATCGGCGTATATATGATTCGCGAGAGCCGCACGGACCTGAGCGCGTCCTCGCGACTCGACCTCTCGCGCGGGTCGGGGCTATTGCTTGCATCGCTTGCAATCAGCATCGATTCGCTCGGGATCGGTTTCTCGATTCTTTACATCGGCGTGCCGATGCCGATCTCACTGATCATCATTGCAATCACGAGCGTGGCTTCTACAATGCTGGGGCTCAGCATAGGCCGCTGGCTCGGGAGTTATGCCGAGCGAAACGCCGCGTTCATCGGCGGTCTGCTGCTGGCGCTCACGGGCATCCTGTTTGCGATACTCAAGGCTCTGCACATCGGCTGAGGAAGGGAACTGCGTGCGAGTCGGGTTGGAACTCTTTAATCTGGCGCGCGCGATCGATGCGCGCACGATCTTCGTCGTCGGAACGGGAAGAAATGTGGGGAAGACCACAACGTTGTGCGCGCTTTACGAAGCTGCTTGCGACGAGGGCGCCTCGGTCGCACTCGCATCGGTCGGCGGCGACGGCGAAGGCGGGCGCGAGGTCCTCACTGCGAAACCGCGACTCTGGTTGAGGCCGCCGACCGTCTTGGCGACCGCACGCGCGTTGCTGCCGCGCTCCCCCGCTGTCCAAATTCTCAAGCTTTCATCGTTACGCAGTCCCGCCGGCGGCGTGCTTTACGCGCGAATCCAAGTCAGCGGGTTCTACGAGCTAGCTGGTCCGCCGACCGCTTCGGGCGTACGCGAAGTTGTCGAGGAGCTCTTGACGCGCAGCCAAATCGCGATCGTTGACGGAGCCGTCGATCGCGTCGCAGCCCTGGGCGGAACCGACGGCGCGATCGTGGTTGCCGGCGGAGCGGCCGGTGCAACGACGCTCGATGAATCAGTCGAAGAGATTCGTGCGCTGGTCGCGCGGTTGCGCGTCCCTGCATTTGATCCCGCAGCACCCTCGATTTTCGTCGATGGCGCGCTCACCGCAGATATCGCCGCGGCCTATATCGTGCGCGGCGAAGCGAGCCAAATCGTCGTGCGCGACCCGACGCAGATCGCGTTGAGCGGAAGACCCGCATCCGAGACTCTCGCGAGACTCAAAATTCGCTGCCGCCGGCCGCTGCGCGTCGTCGCTGCGACGGTCGCGTCGATCGGACCGGAGCGCGCGTTCGAACCGGTCGCGTTCGCGAAAGCAGTCGCGGCGGCGACGCGCCTGCCGACATTCGACGTCTATCGCAGCGCACGAGCGGCATGAACTCGGAACCTTTGCTCGACGGCGCGAGCGCTGAAGTGCTCGGGTTCGACTGGCTTGCCCAAGCCACCAAACCAGTCTCTCCTTACGGCGAACGCGCCTTTTTACAGCTGCGTCCCTTTATAGCCGGCGAAGAGGCGGCCGCGCAAGCGCGCGCCGAGCGAATTGTCGACATTTCGACCGAACTGAGCGAGCAGCGGATCGAAGCGATCCGCGCTGCGCTAACCGATCTTCCCGATGCCGCAAGTTCGATCGCCCGCGCTTCGTTGGGCGAGGTGCTCGCGGACCCGTCGTTCTTAGAGCTTCGGCGCTTCTGCGCCACTGTCGAGCGAATCGAAATTCTGCGCGGCGATCTCGTTTCGCTCCCGCTGCTAATGAACGAAGCCGTCCGCGTAGTTCGCGACGCGCTTGCGACGGGTCAGGCTCGCGACGACGAGTTCTACTTGGCAGACAGCTTTAGCGAAGCGCTCGCGTCCACACGCGCGCAGCTCGGGCAGACGCAAGCCGAGCTCGACGCCTTACGCGGCCGCGAAGCGCAGCGCGTCGCGCGCGAGCTGGGACGCGAGGAGCTAAGGGGCGACGAGTTCATCGTCATGCGTGCGGACCTGCGCGGCGCGCTGCCTGCCGGCGTGCGCGTCGTGCGCGAAGCGGCGACATATTTTCTCTGCGCGCTTGAATACAACGACGCCGTACTCGCTGCCCTCGAACGGCGCGATGCGGCGGCGGACGCGGTTGCCGATGTCGAGGAGCGCGTGCGTGCCGAGCTTTCTTCGATCGTGCGGAAAAATGCCGTGGGACTGAATGACGCAGCGGCCTTAGTGGCTGAACTCGACGTGATGGTTGCCGCGGCGCGATTCGCGCAGCGATTCGCTTGCGTAGCCGCGGTTACGAGCGACTCGGCGGAGCTCGCGTTCGCGCAGGCGCGTTTTCTTCCGCTCGAAGTGGAGCTGGTCGCTGCAGGTCGCGCCTTCACGCCGCTCGATCTCGAACTCGACGATGCCGCAGTCTTGACCGGACCGAATATGGGTGGCAAAAGCGTCTGTTTGCTGACTTGTGGTTTCCTCGCGCTCTGCGTTGCCTTCGGTTTGCCGGTGCCGGCCGCCCGGGCGCGCATCGGCCTCTTCGCGCAAATCGCTTGGCTCGGCATGGGACTCGAAGAACAGATCGGCGGTTTGCTCTCGTCGTTTGCACGCGAGGTTCTGGCGCTCAAGGCAATCTTAGCGCGCAACTCCCCACGGCTGTTGATATTAGTCGACGAGTTCGCGCGCACGACTACTCCCCACGAAGGGAAGGCGCTCTTAATAGCGCTGCTCGCACGATTGCGCGAGCGCCGAGCCTGCGGAATGCTCGCAACCCACTTGGAAGGCGTTGCCGCTGCCGCGGGCGTTCGTCATTTTGCGGTGCGCGGGCTGCGCGGAATCCCGTCGCCGCCGGCGACCGACGATATCGGAGAAGCACTGGCGGCACTCGCTGCCTCGATGGATTACCGGATTGCCGAAGTGAGCGGTGACGACGTCTCGCGCGCCGACGCGATCGCACTTACGGGGCTCCTCGGCATCGACCAGCAGTTCGTCGACGCGGCATACCGAGCACTCTTACAATGAGCCTGCAAAGCGTTCTGCGAACTGTAGCTCACGAATGGACCCGCTGATCATTACCTGCGCTCCTGTGGGCGCCGAAGTCCGGATCGACCAGACTCCCTATCTGCCCTACACCCCAAAGCTTCTGGGAGAGACGGCGCGCGCCGTTCGAGAAGCCGGCGGTTCGATCATCCACGTCCACTGCCGCAACGACGACGGCACGAATACGCATAGCGTCGAGCGCTTTCGCCAAGCCTACGAAGCGATTCGCGAGCAGAGCGATCTCATCGTGCAGTTCTCAACCGGCGGTGCGATCGGCATGACGCCGGAAGAACGTTCAAGCGTCTTGCAGCTGCGCCCGGAAATGGCGACGCTAACCTGCGGCAGCGTCAACTTCGGCGACGATATTTTCGAGAATAGCTTCCCGATCATGCGCGGTATTCTGAAGAAGATGAACGAATTCGGCGTGCGGCCGGAGCTCGAAATCTTCGACAAGGGCCATATCTCAAATGCACGGCGGCTGGCGCGAGAGCGGCTTCTTTCGTTCCCTCAGCACGTGGATTTGGTGCTTGGCGTTCCCGGCGGCCTGGACGCGACGGTGCAGAATCTCTGCGACCTGGTTGACGATCTCCCCGAGGGTTGCACGTGGTCGGTTGCGGGAATCGGACGCCAACAACTCCCCATGGCGATGGCCGCCGTTGCCATGGGCGGTCACGTACGCGTCGGCTTGGAGGATAACTTGTTCTACACGCGCGGCCGATTGGCGCGCAACGAAGAGCTCGTTGCACGCGTTGCTCGGATCGCCGCCGAGGCGGGCCGGCCGGTCGCCACTCCTGACCAAGCAAGGAAAATACTCGGGCTGACGAACCCCGCAGCACTTGTTTAACTACGTGGTGCGGCGGACGTTTCAAGCGATTCCGCTGCTGCTGGCTATCTCGGTCATCCTCTACGGCATCCTCTACAACATGCCGGGAGGACCGCTTGCGCCATATTTGCAGAACCCGCACATCACTCCGGCCGACATTGCGCGCCTCAAACACAACTTGGGCATGGATCAGCCCGTTCCGATTCAGTACCTGAAGTGGCTCGGTCACATACTCGTAGGTGACATGGGCTACTCGACCAGCAACTCCGAGCCGGTCTTTCAAGCGCTGATCGAGCGCTTCGGCGCGACGCTCGAGTTAATGGGGGCCTCGCTTGTGATCGCGATCGCGGTCGGCATCACGGCCGGAATCGTTTCGGCGGTCTATCGCTACTCGGTGCTCGATTACGCGATCACGACCTTTGCGTTCTTCGGTCAGTCAATGCCGGTCTTCTGGTTCGCTCTCATGATGCAGCTTGCGTTTGCCGTACACGGAATACCGTTGCCGTTTGGGTACCAGATTCAGTTGCCCTCGGCCGGCATCTCGAGCAGCGACGCCTTCGACCTCGGGGACCGACTGCAACACCTCATTCTGCCGGCTTGCGTGCTCTCGCTCTTGTCGATCGCGCTCTTTAGCCGCTTTATGCGTTCGTCGCTGCTCGAGGTGCTCGGCACCGATTACATGCGCACAGCCGCGGCGAAGGGACTTTCGTTTCGTACGATTCTTTTCAAGCACGGCTTGAAGAACGCGCTGATCCCGGTGGTGACGGTCGTAGCGCTTTCGCTTCCGAGTCTGCTCGCTGGAGCGATCATCACCGAAACGATCTTCGCTTGGCCCGGCATGGGACGGCTGTTCATCAACGCGCTCAATCAAAGCGATCTGGCGTTGCTGATGGGTTACTTGCTCCTGGTTGCGTTTTTGGTCGTCTTTTCAAACCTGCTCGCCGACGTCGTCTACGCGTGGCTCGATCCGCGCGTGAAGTACGACTGAAGAGCGAGGAGTCATGGCCGCACCTTCACTCCCGCTGCCAAGCGGAACGATCGCCGAAGAAGAGCTCCAGTTTTCCAAGGTTACGTTCTGGACGCGCCTGCGCCGGCACCGTCTCGCCCTCGCCGGCCTCGCGGTGCTCGTGGTGATGGTGCTGGCCGCCACGTTTGCCAAGCAGCTCGCTCCGTTCGATCCCAATGCGATTGATGAAGTGCATTGGCAGGGACTGCCGCTGCCACCGTGCTTCCAAAACGGCCTTCTCTGCGGCGCACATCCACTGGGTACTGACGAAGTGGGGCGCGATCTGCTCTCGCGCTTGCTGTTCGGCGCGCGAATTTCGCTGACGGTCGGTCTCTTCGCGGTGATTATGGAGGTGCTGATCGGCGCGACGCTCGGCGCGATCGCCGGCTATTACGGCGGTTGGGTCGACTATGCGCTGATGCGCCTTACCGACGTCTTTCTCTCGATTCCGCTGCTGCCGCTCTTACTTGTGCTGACGGCGATCGTCGCAGCCAGCTCCTCGAAGGCCGCGTTGAGTTTCGGCGTGATCGTCATCATCATCGGCGCGCTATCCTGGCCGCCTGTCGCGCGATTGGTGCGAGCATCGTTCTTGAGCCTGCGCGAACGCGAGTTCGCCGAGGCCGCGCGGGCGCTGGGCAATAACGACGCCCGAATCATCTTCCGGCATCTGCTCCCCAACGCAATCGCGCCCATCGTCGTTCAAGCAACTCTCGACGTCGCGAACGTCATCATTCTCGAGTCGACGCTCTCGTTTCTCGGTCTGGGCATTCAACCGCCGACTGCCTCGTGGGGCAACATGCTGGCCAATGCGCAGAGCAATCTTCAAACCGCCTGGTGGGCGGCCGTCTTTCCTGGCTTGTGCATTCTCGTAACGGTACTCGCGATCAACTACATCGGCGACGGCTTGCGCGACGCGCTCGATCCCAACATGAGGTAGCGGACAACCTGTAGCGGTGTTACCCTGGCGAAGAGCTTGCCCTGAGCGAAGTCGATGGGAAGGGCGACACCGGTTGAGCTTACTTCAGAACGATCACCGTCGGGCAGCCGACCGGACTTGCGCTCGCCATCGGGTCCACAGCATCCAAATCTTTCCGTAGGTGTCGCGGATCGAAGCGACGACTTTCGCGGCTTGCTCCGGCGTCATGCCCGGAAGTTTGGCGTTTACCTTCGGGATCTCAACCTTGTGGTAATGGTTACCTCCGAGGAAAGCAAGCTTAGGCGCGGCTGTTCTAGCCGCCTACTATTGCGCATCCCATAAGAGAAGGGCGGCGCGGCAAGGTGTCCCGAAACGCTCCCGACCTGGGTGAGACCCCGTGCGCAAGTGGCGGAATTGGTAGACGCACTAGCTTGAGGGGCTAGCGGGAGCAATCTCGTGCTGGTTCGAGTCCAGTCTTGCGCAAGTTTTTGTACTTTCCAGCGGCTCTGGACTGCGTCGTTACGACGCTCATGTGCCCAAGCACACCTCACCCCTAGGCTCCTTGCCAGAACCACTGAAAAGTACCAAAAATTTTTTAGGTCACGCCTGTGAGGAGTGACACTTGGAATCTATAGTGTTTGGGCGATGCCTTGAGTGCTAAAGCCTTGCTTTAGGCCACGGTTATAACTGTACTTGAAGGTGAAGCTCGGATATGAGTAGACGTCGACCCCGTTATTAGGGTACTCGGTAACCTGGTAGTCGGTATTCGACGCGTTGATCGCACCGAAGACCGATCCGGAGTGCAACCTGATGAGCTTTGTGTTGGTGCAGGTCGCGGTCGCGGCAACGCATCTGTACAAGTAGACGTCAGGGAAGAGCGTCCGAAGCGAGATTAGGGTGGCATGCTGGTCGAAGGCTAGGTCACCGGGAGTGTTTTGATTCACGTAACCGCTGACCGGCTTTCCCGGCATCGACGCGCCGGGCCACACGATTAGCGACGGCGCACCTTTCTGATTGTAGTACGACGCCCAGACGTTGCCCGACGGGTCGACGGCCGCGGTTTCGAGCTGAAAGATCGAGGGATCGGTAAGCTCCCTCTTACAGCCGGCCATCGTGCAGACCGAGACGTGCGCGCCGCCCGCACCATAGAACGTACCGTTGCCGCCAAGTGCCACGTCGACGTCCGCGCCGTACGGATCCTTGACCGTTGCAAGCGACGCGCCGCAGTTCGGCGCGTAGATGTCGATCGAGCTGCTTTTGAGGTTCGGCAGGTACGCATTGCCCGAATCGTCGACGGCGATCTGCGAATGGTCGAACGTCTGGCCGGTAATCGTGCATAACGGCGCCCGATTTGCCTTATTGTTGGCGCCGTATCCATAAACGAAACCGTTGCTCGCGCCGTTGGCCTGCGCCACATAGACGCTGACCCGGCTCGCGCGCGCTTGCGGCAGCACACCGGGCCCAGAGAGATTAGCTGGAGCGATGCCGTCCCGGGCCCCACACCCGGTGATCGCGAGCGGCACACTGAGCATCGACACGATAATGAGAACGACGGTCATTCGCATACCGCGAACGCTATCGGCCTGACGTGAAGAAACTCTGAATCAGTCCAAGCAAGGGGCTGTACGCTTTCTTGCCATAGTCACGCCTGCTCGTTCATCCTTCGAAGGGCTCAGGGTGACGACTGGAAGGCTCATTGCGACAACGGAAAGCCTCAGGGTCGGGAAAGACTCATAGCGACAACGGGAAACGCTCAGGTGACGACGGGGAAGGCTCACGGAGACATCCAGGGGTTCCGGGTTGACGCCGCGGAGGCTCAGAGTGGCGCTGGGAGGGGCTCAGGCAAAATGGGGAGCTTGTCAGGGCGGTAAGACTGGGGCACTATTTGAAACAGTCGGCTGGTTTGCCGCGTAGAGCTAGGCGAATGATGCCGACGGGACAGATATCGTGTGGTTAACTCGCTTCGCCATTAGCCGCCCGGTGGTCACCGCGATGGTGTTCATCGCGCTGGCCATTTTCGGGATTATCGCTTTTCAGAAGATCGGACGCAGTTCGGATCCGCCGGGAACCGATTTTCCGATCGTGGTGGTCTTCTCAGCTTATCCTGGCGCGTCGCCGCAAGAGATGGAGCGGCTAATCGTCAAGCCTATTGAGGACCAGCTCGACGGCATCGACAACCTCGATCAGCTCAACGCGACGGCTCAGGAAGGCGTAGCGACGATCATCGTGCAGTTCAAGCTCGGCACGAATCTCGACGTCGCAGCGATTAACGTGCAGAGCGCAGTCGATGCGGCGCGCGTCTACTTGCCGGCCGACCTCGATCCGCCGACAGTGGAGAAGAACGGCGCCTCGCAGCCGCTGATGGACCTCGCCATCAGCTCGAAAACGCTCTCGCAGACCCAGCTCGCGGACTTCGCAAACAACCGGCTGCAGCCGATTCTTAAAGCTATTCCCAACGTCCAGACGGTCGACATCCGGGGAGCGAGTGACCGCGAATTCCACGTCGAGCCGATTCCGGAACGGCTAGTCGGCGCGAATGCGACGTTGCAGGACGTGTTCAACGCAGTGTCGGCGAACAACGCCAACCTTCCCGGCGGCATGATGCGGCAGAAGACGCAGGAGACGAGCGTCTCGGTTCACGCCGAGATTAACAGCGCGGCGGATTTACTCGGAATTCCGCTGCCGATTCCGGGCAGCTCGAACAAGAACATGAAGGTCGGCGACGTGGCGTATGCGTTCGATAGCCACGTCGAGCCCACGTCGATCTCGCACTACAACGGCCAGCCCCGCGTCTACATCGAGGTCGGCCGGAGCATCAACTCCGACGAGATCACGTCGACGCAGATCTTCCGTCAAAACCTCAAAAAGATCGCGGCGCAGTTTCCGGACCTGACCTTCAGCGAGATCGACGCGCCAGCCGATTATACGCTCAAATCCCTTAACGGTGTATGGCAGTCGCTGCTCGAAGGCATAGCCCTGACGATGATCGTC
>Ga0306920_100014992_pt1 | contig 10604 bp, 9 predicted proteins | sample flu12Cox44000170_FD_204666 | JGI IMG/M metagenome (GOLD analysis project Ga0306920, IMG submission 204666) | Lab enrichment of tropical soil microbial communities from Luquillo Experimental Forest, Puerto Rico - flux4day.12C.oxic.44.000.170 (v2)... | ecosystem: Environmental > Terrestrial >... | reverse complement strand
GCGATCCGTGACGATCTGACCGCGGTGCCTCGGCGGAGCGCCGACCGGAGCGGCAGCCTGGCCCTTGACGACCCGGGCCGGGATGGACTTGAGTACGTCCATGCCTGATCAGCCTGCAGCGCTGCGCCGCTGGCATGCCGTGGTCACGTCGAAGAACCCGGCCCTGCTGGATGACCTGCTGGCCGACGACGTGGTATTCCGGTCCCCGGCGGTGTTCGCACCGCAGGAGGGCAAGGTACTCACGGTCAGTTACCTCAGCGCGGCGCTGAAGGTTCTGGGCCCGTCCTTGCGTTATGTCAGCCAGTGGCATGACCAGGCCAGCGCGGTGCTGGAGTTCGAGGCCGACCTCGGGGGCGCCTACGTCCAGGGCGTGGACATCTTGCGCTGGAATGCCGAGGGGAAGCTGGTCAGCTTCACCGTCATGGTGCGCCCGCTGCGGGGGCTGCAAAAGCTGGTCGAGCTGATGGCACGTCAACTGGGCGCTGGCCAGGCCTGACCCTGACTTCCCCGGCGAACCACCAGACCCCGCACCGAGCCAGGTCCGCAGCGACTCCGCAAACGTGATCAGGTTATCGGGTACGGGCCGTTCAGAGAGGGGAGAACATGGCGCTGCGGGCAGTGGTTGTCGGCGGCGGGATCGGCGGGATCGCGGCGGCGGTTGCGCTGGCGCGGGCCGGGATCGACGTCGAGGTGCATGAGCAGGCGCAGCAGCTAGCCGAGGTCGGTGCGGGGGTGTCGCTGGCCCCGAACGGCCTGCGGATGCTGGAACGGCTCGGGGTCGGCGAGCTGGTCAGGCAGGCGGGCGTGCGGTACGCCTCGGCTCAGCTCCGGCTCCCCGACGGGCGGGCAGTGCGGCACGAGCCGTATCAGTTCTCGCTGCCCGGACAGAACACCGGGATCCACCGGGCCGATCTGCTGGCGCTTCTGGCCGGGGAGCTGCCGCCAGGCACCGTGCAGACCGGGCACCGGTGCACGGGGTTCAGCCAGGATGACGGCAGCGCCACGGCTGTCTTCGCCGACGGGACCACCGCCACGGCAGACGTGCTGATCGGCGCGGACGGCATCCACTCCGTCCTGCAGGGCTTCGTGGTCGCCCCGGCCGAGCCGGTGTTCTCCGGGGTGGTGGCCTACCGGGGTCTGGTGCCGCGCCTGTCGGCGTACCCGGACGACACGATCCGGATGTGGATGGGCGAGGGCAGGCATTTCCTGGTGTTCCCGGTGCGGGCCGGGCAGTTGCTGAACTACGTGGGATTCGTCCCGTCCGATACCGCGGTCCGCGAGTCCTGGTCGGCGCCGGGCGACCAGGTGGCGCTGGCCGCGCACTTCGCCGGCTGGGACCCGGTTATCGGGCAGGTCATCGCCGCGATCAGCGGGCCGGGCGGCAGCGGGTTCGTCTGGGGGATGTATGATCGCGCGCCGCTGTCCCGGTGGAGCAGCGGGCGGCTGACGCTGCTGGGCGATGCGGCGCACCCGATGCTGCCGCACCTGGGCCAGGGCGTCAACCAGGCTCTGGAGGACGCGGTGGCACTGGCCGCGCTGCTAGGGGCCAGTATGAGTCCGGCGGGCGTGCCGCGGGCGCTGGCCGCCTACGAGGAACTCCGACGCGACCGGACGGCGCGCGTCCAGCTGGGCTCACGGCGGCAAGGTGCCGGTTACGACAGTTTCGGTAGCCAGCTGATCGACCGGCGGTGGATCTACGAATACGACGCGTGGGCCGAAGCCGTCGCGCTCACCTGAGCAGCGAGCCCGGGGCAACCGCCTGGAGAAGGCTCACCCGGTACCGCGCCGCAGCGGCGTCCTGCTCCGCTTTGAAGACCTGCTGAGCGATTCCTTTTCGGCCCCTGCCGGGTCTCCCTGGTTGAGGGTAGGCCGATCCCGGTCACGCCAGCCAATGAAAGGAAGCCGATGGCCGTGAGCATTCCCGCAGCCATGTGCGCCCTGCAGCAGACGTCCCTGAACGGGCCGCAGGACCTGCGACTGATCACCGACGTGCCGGTCCCGGCTCCGGGCCCGGGCGACGTCCTGATCCGGGTCGCCGCGGCCGGCGTCAATTTCGGCGATATCTCGCAGGCCCGTGGCACGTTCCTCGGCGGCCCGCAGCCTCCGTACCTGGCGGGCTTCGAGGCTGCCGGCGAGATTCTCGCCAGCGGCGAGGCAGTCACCGGCCTGGAACCCGGAGCCCGCGTCATCGGCGTCGGCATCGGATGCGGCGCCTTCGCCGAATACACGGCGCTGCCCGCGGTCGCGGTGATCCCGGTGCCGGCGGGCTGGGCGGAGCAGGAGGCGCTGGGGCTGCTCGTGAACTGGCCCACCGCTTTGGCGGCGCTCCGGCCCCTGGGCCACATCGCCGCCGGGCAGACCGTGCTGATCCACGCAGCGGCAGGCGCAACCGGTCAGGCCGCGGTGAAGATGGCCAAGCATTACGGCGCGACGGTTATCGCCACTGCCTCGTCAGGCAAACACGAGACAGTGCGGGCGCTGGGTGCCAACCATGTCCTCGACTCCGGCGCTGCCGATCTCGCCGCCGAGGTACTGCGGCTGACCGGCGGCACCGGCGCCGACCTGGTGCTGGAGTCAGCCGGCGGCGCCACGCTCGGCGCCAGCCTGACCGCCGCCAAACGGGTCACCGGCCGGGTCATCGTCTACGGCGCGGCTGGCGGCGAAGCCCCCGTGACCAACTGGGAATTGATATACAAGCACCAGGTCCAGCTCATCGGCCTGAACATCGGCGTGCTGATCCAGGCCGCACCGCAGATCTACGGCGAGCTCATGAGCGAGTTGTTCGCGCTCATCGCCGCCGGGGTCCTCACCCCCGGCCAGCCCGTCACGTATGAACTCGCCGATGGCCCGAAGGCGCTCGCGGAACTGGAGACCCGGGCCACGGTCGGCAAGCTGGCCCTGCTGCCCTGAGCAGACCTGGACACCGGTCTGCCTGGTTGATCATGCGGGAGAGGAACGCGGGTGATGGAATGCCAACTGGACCGGGCCCTCCCGGCCGCCTTCCCGGGCCGCGTGAGGTGAGCCGTGCCCGATAATTCCGGATTCATCGCAGACACCGAACCGTTCCGGCCTGAGCTGCTCGCGCACTGCTACCGCATGCTCGGCTCGATCCAGGATGCGGAGGACCTGGTCCAGGAGACGTACCTGCGAGCCTGGCGGTCCTACGGTGGATTCGAGGGCCGGTCCTCGGTACGGACCTGGCTCTATCAGATCGCCACCAACGGGTGCCTGACCGAACTGGCCAAGCGCAGCCGGCGAATGCTGCCCTCCGGCCTGTGCGGCCCGGAGCAGGATCCCACGGCGTACCTGGAGAGTGCCGGGACAGAGGTGAACTGGCTGCAGCCAGCGCCGGATGCGATGGTAACCCCGGACTCGGCTGATCCCGCCGCCATCGTCACAGCGCGCGAGGGACTGCGGCTGGCGCTCATCGCCAGCCTGCAGTTCCTTCCGCCCAGGCAGCGAGCGATCCTGGTGCTGCGGGACGTCCTGGCTTTTCCCGCCACCGAAGTCGCGGTCATGCTCGGGACCACGACGGTGTCGGTCAAGAGCGCGCTGCAGCGCGCCCGGGCGCGGCTGAAGGAACTGGCCCCGGCCGCCGACCAGATTGCCGAGCCGACCGAGTCGCAGGCCCGTGCGCTCCTCGACCAGTACATCACGGCGTTCGAGGACGCTAACGCCGCGGCACTGGAGCGGCTCCTGCTCGCGGACGCCACCATAGAGGCACCGCCGCTGCGTACCTGGTTCACCGGCCGCACGACCTGTGTGCCATTCCTGCGCGACTACGTCCTGGGATCGCCCGGTGACTGGCGCATGCTGGCTACCAGTGCCAACGGGCAGCCCGCCGCGGTGGCCTACACCCGTGACCGGGACGGGAACTACCAGCCCTACGGCATCTGCGTGCTCACCGTCACCGGCCAAGGCATCCGCCAGATCCGGTCCTTCGCAGATCCCAGCCTGGTCACCTTGTTCGAATCGTGGCTGGACCCGTCGCGCGGGAGTGGGACGGGTTAGCCGGCTGCGCAGGAGTCGCCGTCGCAGCTCGCCTCGGAGTTGCTGTCGGCCGTAACCGGCGTGAGCCGGCTTCTCTCGTCGTAAGCACGCTGCAGGAGCCGCAGGAGCACCTCGGGCTCCTGTGCGCCGCGGACCGCGTACTTGCCGTCGGCGACGAAGAACGGCACGCCGGTGATGCCGTACCGCGCGGCCTGCTGCTCATCGGCTCGCACCGCGTCGGCGTAGGCGTCCGTCTCGAGGACGGCCTGTACCCGCGCCGCGGGCAGCCCGGCCTTGGTGGCCAGGCGCACGAGGGTGGGCTGGTCGGCGATCGGCAGACCTTCGGTGAAGGTGGCGCGCAGCAGGCGCTCTTTCATCTCCGGCTGCAGCCCGTGATCCTTGGCCAGGTGGAGCAACCGGTGGGCGTCGAAGGTGTTGCCGCCGTGGATGAGGTCGAACCGGAACTCAAGGCCGTCGGCGGCCGCGCGCTGAGTCATCTGCTGGTTGGCCTGTTCGGCCTGGGCGATCGTCATGCCGTACTTGCTGGCCAGATGCTCGGCATGGGTTCCGCGACGCTGCGCGGGCGCGTCCGGGTCGAGCTCGAAGGAGCGGTAGGTGACCGTGACCTCGCCAGGATGGCCGAAGGATGCAACCGCGCGTTCGAACCGGCGCTTACCGATGTAGCACCACGGGCACACGACGTCAGACCAGATCTCCACATTCATGGCAGCAACAACCTTCGTGGCAAGAGCGTGATTCCACCGCAGGCAGCAGCCCGGGGGCACGTCGCGGTACGCCGTGGCAGCAGCAATCTCGACGGCTTTTGCGCTGTCACTGGCCGACGCGTCCGTCGATCCGTTCCCGCAGCAGGTCGGCGTGGCCGCTGTGGCGGGCGTACTCCTCGATCATGTGGACGAGCACTTCGCGCAGCGCGATGGTGTCTCCGTCTCGCATGGTCCCGCGGATGCCGAGGTCGGGGGAGCCGGCGACGAACTCCTCCGCGAAGGCGACCTCGTCGCGCCAGGCTTGCCAGGCATCGTCGACGATCGCTGGGTCGGCGACCGCGCCGGCCCAGTCAGCATCGGCTAGGTCCTCGGACCAGTACAGCGGCGGTGCATCGGCCTGCGCCATCACCCGGCGGAACCAATTGCGCTCGACGTCAGCCATGTGGCGAATGAGGCCGAGCAGGGACATCGTAGAGGGCGGCACCGACCGCCGAGCGAGCTGGGCCGGGTCGAGGCCGGCGCATTTCATCTCCATCGTCAGCCGGTAGCCGCGCAGGTAGTCAAGGAGCGTCGCCCGCTCGCCCTCCAGTTTCGTGCCCGCAGCGAACCTCGGGTCCTGCGCTGTGTCCATCCACATGTCCGAGCCGGGCCCGGCGGCATTCCACCGTTCCGGGACGGTCTCGCGGTCTTTGCTTTCAGTCACGGCGTTCACCCTGGCACGCCCGCACTGGACGGGGCAAACCAGTACTCACCGAGCCACAGAGCCAGGCATGTCAGGATTTGCCATCACCATGGTGTCCTCGCGGCTGACTTGCGGGAGCCGGCGCCGTAACGGCGGTCATTGCTATTCGGCGAGCAGGAATCCCCGGCGCTGGCCTGGTGTTGGTACAAGCGTTCGAGGGGGTCATGACATGATCAAGCTCAGGAACCGCAACCCCGGCCCGGCGCCGGCGCCGCCGTTCGAGGGACACGGACCGGACGGAGCCCAGCGCGCCACGTTCGCCGCAGGATGCTTCTGGGGCGCAGAGGCGGCCTTGCGCCAGATTCACGGGGTGCTGCAGACGGCTGTGGGCTACACCGGCGGCCACGTCGCGGACCCCGGCTACGAACGGGTCTGCCGGGGCCGTACCGGCCACGCCGAGGCGGTCGAGGTATGGTTCGACCCGGCCCAGGTCAGCTACACAGAGCTGCTCCAGGCCTTCTGGCGAATCCACAATCCGACCACCCGCAACCGGCAGGGCTTCGACTTCGGCAGCCAGTACCGCTCGGCGATCTTCTGCCATGACGATAGCCAGATGCAAGCCGCGCTCGCATCACGTGACGCCCAGCAGCAATCGCTGAGACGGCAGATCGTCACCCAGATCACCCCGGCGTCCGCGTTCTACCGGGCCGAGGAGTACCACCAGCAGTACCTGGAGAAGCACGGCCACCCGAGCTGCGCAGCCACCATCCGCTGAACGGGCCCCGCCGGATCAGGCGGAGATGAGGTGTTCGGCGCGCCCGCGGCCGGTGTGGAGGTCCCAGTAGAGGCGTGTGATGTCATCGGGCGTCAGACATCGGCGTGTTGACTGCGATCTCGCCGGTGTAGGCGCGGAAGTGCAGTGCCGACTCGTGTCCTTGCCCGTGATGCAGGGTGATATGAGCGACCGGGCCGTCCGTGGCCAGGTCGTTGCGTTCGCCGGTATGCCAGTTGCGGTCCGCCAGCGGGAAGTTGGAGCCCGTGATCTCGATGCGAATCCGGTGACCGGCAGGAAAGTAGTTAGCGGTCGTCATGCCGCCGATCCGGATGTGGCAGATCTCCCCCGGCAAGAGCCCGGCTGGCTGATCGAAGCCGTTGCGGTAGCGCAGCCGCAGGCAGCTGTCCGCGAGGTTGTAGGCCGTACCGTCCGGATAGACGTCTACGAGCTTGATGAATACGTCGGCGTCCTGGACATCGGCCGAGACATAGAGCTCGGCGGCGACGTCGCCGACGATTGCCACCGGTTCGGCCAGCACGGGCGTGCTGTAGACGAGCACGTCTGCTCGGCACTCGACCTGCCGCTGATCGACGCATATCGGGGAATGGGTCCCGAGGTCGCCGCCCAGTGATTGCACCGGGTTGTGCGGGTCAGCGATGAATTCGTCCGTGCCCGCGGCCCGGGCGGCGGGCGCCAGGGCGCCGTCGCCCCAGAGTGTGCTGGACGACTCGCCGCTGGTCAGGTAGAGGGCCCGCGGCTCGGTTTCGGGCAGCGGCCATGACTCGCCGGCCAGCCAGGTGCACGCGCCCATGAGGAAGACCTGGACCTTAGGCATCGGCTGCCACGCGTCGCCGTCATCGCACAGGAACCGGTCGAACCAGGAGATGATGATCTCGTCGTACGGGAAACGGGTGTCGCCCATCGGCCGTTGCCCCAACCGCGCGTCGGGGCTGGTGGCCAGCATCCTGCAGTGCTCTGTCGGTGCCATGATGAGGTACTGGTCGGGGTGATGTTGTTGGAACTCGAACAGCTTGACGGTCTCGTATGCGCCGACGTCCATCCATCCGTTGATGTTGATGGATGGCGTCGCGCCGGTGTGGCTGGCCTCGATGAGGTCGACGTCCCGCCAAGCGGGGCTGGCCGGACCATCGGCCATGAACGTTTCGAAGCCCGTCAGCGGCGAACCCATGCGGCGCAGCACGTCACCGCTCGGCGCTTCCCGGGTGGCCGTATCGAGGGCCGCGGCGTAATCCGGGTCCCGGAAGTCGGGCACGCTGACCGAATACCGCCGAAAGATGCGGGAGAGTTCGTCGCCCTCGGCGTTCAAGGGCAGCTTCGGACGCAGCCGGATCCCGAATGGCGCGTACCAGAGCGCCCACGTCTTGATCATGGGAACGCCGCCGCGGAAGAAGCAGCCGTTCGATCCCGCGGCGCCGGGGATGTCGCCGATGCCGGCACCGGAGCTCATCGGCACGCAGGCGCGCAGCGCCGGGTGCCCGATGGCGCCGAGCTTCAGCTGATTCTCGGCAGTTGAGGAACAGCCATGCAGGCCGACCTTGCCGTTGGACCATTCCTGTGCGCTGATCCAGTCGAGGGTGTCCTGGGCGTCGGCAGTAGTGCTGGTGAGGAAGCCGAAGTCACCTTCGGACCACTCGCTGCCGCGCTCGTTCTGCACGATGAGTACGTAGTTCTTCTTGAACTGAGCGGTGTGCATGGACTTGAACTGGTCCGGGACTGAGTTCACCGCGTATGGCGTACGGACCATGAGCGTGGGATAGCGGCCTTCCGCGCGCGGCCGGATGACGACGGTTGCCAGCCGGACTCCGTCGCGCATCGCCAGCATGATGTAGTCGAAGCGGTACCGTACTGTGTCCGCGCCGAGGGCGCGCACCGAGGATTCCAGCGCTGTCGGTGGCAGGAAGTCATCCCGCCCGGCGTCGCCTGCCGTCATGATCGTTCGGCCTCCGATGGCAGCTAACGACGTGCTGCCCAGTAAGGCGCTTACGGCCTAGCAGATTACCTGTATCTGCGCGGCGGTGGGCCCATACTCGAGGCACAGTCTCGGCGAGCGGAACGGCGGGCACTCGATGGAGTCCTCCAGCACTGTGCGGGGTCATCCGGTGGACGGATGACCCCGCACGAGCATCTACACGGTGGCGATGCGGACCGCTGCCAGCTCGCCCTTCAGGTAGCCCTCGACTCGCACCGAGGTCGCTTCCCGCAGTCCTGGAATCGTGACCTCGGCCTCCGGCTCGGTCAGGTCGGCCGACGCTCGCGGGCGGCCGTCAACGAACACGTCCGCGCGGTCGAGATTGTCCACCTCCAGGTGGACGCGAAGATTTCCTGCGCGGTCCCAGTTGACCCCTACGACCAGCTTGTGCACGGGCATGGCGGCCAGCAGCTCGCCCGCGTGATGGAGCAGGTCGGCGTTGTCGCCGAGAACGTCGTTGCGGGTCAGATGGTGGCGCCCATTCGGGCGTACGCCAAGGTCCTCGACCGGAGTACCGGCCAGCGACCCCACGCGCAGCGTGCGGCGGATGGCCACTCGCATGCCCGCGCCGCGGGGCAGCGGCTTGTACGGCGGGCCGGCTTCGGGCGTGGGCAGCTCCAGCAGCTTCTTGAGCAGGTCTTGGGTCCACACGTTGGCGCCGCCGGCGCCGGTGTCGTCATCGACGCCCAGGACCGGGCCGATGCCGTGGTCCTGGAAGCCGGCGGCGAAGATGTCGGTCGCGGAGTAACAGCGAGCATCGGTGACGAGTACCACGGGACCGTGATAGCGCTGGCCGATCGCGTTCGCCCGGTCGGACGGCGAGATCGGGAACGCGTTGGAGAACGTCGCTCCCGTCTCGACGGCCTGATCCACCGAGGGAAACCATGGGCCCAGGTCGATGCCGGCCGGGTTGTCCTTGTGCTTCCGGCAGATCTGCAGGTTGAGAGGCGTGTTGATGAACTGAACCGGCTCGGGCTGGATCGGCCGCGGCGTCAGCGTCTGCAGCGTGAATTCGCTCGCGAAGATGAGCCCGCCGCCGTTGCCCCGCACGTCGACGATCAGGCCGTTCTGGGGGAGCTGCTCGATCAGCCGGATGAATTCGCTCACGAAGGCGTTCTCGTCGTCGACGCTGAAGGTGAACACCCTGATGTGGCCGAACGTGCCCGATGAGGTGGTGACGCCGCGGGCCCGGAACACCTGCGGCATGGTGGTCGGAAGGACCGCGTCACCCGCGGCCGGAGACGGGAGTTCGCCCGTGGCCTGGAGGGCCAGTTCCTGCGCTACGGTGTGCGGCGCGAACAGCAGTCGCTGCGCGCGGCTCGCCTCGTCCGCGCCCAGGTCGACCCCGGTAGCCGCTGCCTGCGGGCTGACCGCGTCGGCATCGGCCAGAGGCGGCAGGTTGTCGACCACGCGCCACGGTTCCCGCAGCTCCCGGGGCGTGCCGTCGGTGCCGACGTAGCTCAGCGTCACCCACTCCTCGTTGGGCGGCAGGTGGATACGCAGCGGCCGGATGGTGAGCGACTGCACGCCACGCGAGTGGCGCGCGGCCAGATTGCTCCCGGCGAACCGGGCGGCGTTGAGATCGACGGCGCGCTGGATCGGGATGCCGCTCCAGTGCGTTATCTCGGCTCCGCGCTCGAAGCCCGGGGCCGAGAAGCCCTGCATGATGTGGGAGACCACGTAAAAGTTGCCGCCCTCGTCCTGATACTCCTCGACCAGGAACGGCAGGTAGGCGATCTTGCCGGAGAACGGCTCTGGCAGCAGGTAGTTGGTGTGCAGGTCTCGCACCGAGTGGAAGATCTCCGACATCTCGGCGTGGAAGATCCATTCTGGGTCGGCCGTCTCTGCCGTCTGCCGGGCGAGGCGGTCGCGGAGAAGCCGCAGCCGCTGGACCGGGTTGACGGCGTGCATCGCGACCTTTAGCGGCAGATGCACATAATTCTGGTCGAAAAGAACGAGCGCCTGCTCGACCAGTATTCTCCGCTCATCGAGGGTCAGTATCCCGGCGTCGCGGATAAAATCCGCCAGCAAAACCGAGGTGCCCAGCTGCTCCCTGACCGGCTCAGCCGCCGCGCGCAGAAAGGCTGGAGCCTCCTGCGCTACTCCACTATCTACTGTGTCTTCCACTATCATATTCCCCCTCCTAATACGCGATAGCCGAGCAAGGCCCCGGCTAGGCGGAGCACGAGCGAAATGAGCCGTTGAATACGGGATTCCTGCGGCCGCCGATGTACTTGACCTCAAGAACCACACACGAGGCATATGGCGCTCGCTCGGAGAACACATGGAGACGGCATGGAGATAACGCTGAGCCTCTTGATCTGGCGAATCGGCGGAATTGTCCGTAAGCGGCGGCTCGACGAAGCCCGGGTGAACGACGAATGGGCTCGCGCCGGGCCGCCGATTGCGTCATCAGCTCGTCTCCAAGGTCCCGTCCCCCAG
>Ga0306920_100014991_pt1 | contig 10604 bp, 10 predicted proteins | sample flu12Cox44000170_FD_204666 | JGI IMG/M metagenome (GOLD analysis project Ga0306920, IMG submission 204666) | Lab enrichment of tropical soil microbial communities from Luquillo Experimental Forest, Puerto Rico - flux4day.12C.oxic.44.000.170 (v2)... | ecosystem: Environmental > Terrestrial >... | reverse complement strand
GAGTGGACTCGTCTGCAGGCCGCCCTCTTCCTGAGTATCGAAGCTCCAAGCCACCGTGAGCTGTTTGACGTTGCTGCGATTGATTTGCGCCAGGTCGGAATAGTGATCGTTCTCCGGTGTGCCGCCATAGATGGGCCAGTCGTGCTGTCCCGGCGCCGGGTTGAGCAAAGTCTCGGCCCTCGCGTTCGTTACCGACGTTGTGGCGGATGGTGTTTCCTGGGGCTTCTGGGAACCCGAGCTCGGGTCCAGTGACACTTTAGGCGGGCAAGCAACGATAAGCGCAGCCATGATTGCACGTGACCCGACGTCGCGAACCAGCGGCGGCCATACGCGTCGCAACCACAGGACGGGAGTCTTCACTCGTACTTTCCTTTCCCAGCCAAGAGGCGGCAACGAGTGTATACCCACACCGAACCTCGGCGCGATCTATGGCTTGCGCCGTAGCCGGGGATGGTCACTGAAGGCCCATGAGGTGCACGGCTCCGGTCCTTGAATCTAAAGCTCGTCCAGACGCAGCAGGCACGGAAAGTAAATCCATCTTCATAGAATTACATTCCGTGGGTTCCCTTAGCGTGAGCAGTTTGTACAAACCTCTGATTAGTCGAATTGACCCGAACAATTCGCTCTTGCCAGATGCGATTCATCCACATGTTTTGGAACCGTCTGCAAGCTCGCAGAGACCGAACTCCCGGGTAGCGGTTGTGTCGAAGGAGATCCCGATTCTCCTCTGCCCATGGTCATTTTTCTTGCTCGGATTTCAAATCTGCGTTGGTTCTTCCGTTCGCGCCCTGCCCTGGAGTTCGAGACGCGGCCTGATCCCCAGAATGAGCCGAGACAACCCAGCCTGCGCACCCCGCATCCACGGTGAACTGCTCCAACTCTGCATTGACATTGGTGAGAGCAGCGTCAGCAAATTCATGGTGCATTGCCGCAAGTTGCTGACGGGCCGCGCTGGGCGATCAACCATCTATCTATCATCCTCATTATTCTTATTATTCTTATGCAATGGCGGAGTCTAAGTCTCGCAAACTGCTGCTTCGCATCATCGCGACGTTCAAATTCATAAAAGCGGCGCTGCTGATTGCTAGTGGTATTGGCGCACTCCGACTTGCGTCCAAAGATATGTTCGCCTATGCGGCCTACCTGGTCGGCAAGTATCACCTCAATCCCGGCAATTACTTTGTGGGGGAGGTCCTTGCACGAATGACCCAGGTCACATCGCGGCGACTTCATGAAATTGGAATCGTAGCGTTTGTCTATGCGGCGCTCTTTCTGGCCGAAGGCGTTGGTCTGTGGAGTTTGAAGCGATGGGGAGAGTGGATCACCGTCTTAATCACGGGTTCACTGCTCCCACTTGAGGTTTATGAGCTCTGGCATCGGCTGACGTTGCCGAGGGCTGCGGTACTGGCGCTCAATGCCGCCATCGTTTGCTACTTGGTGATTGGTCTGAGAAAAGGGCGAGGCACATGACCTAGCGCCGGCTTCCTCATCCGGAGCCGGCGGCCTGGTGCGAAGATCTCGATCTGTCTAAGTGGAGGGGAATTATACTTCTTTTCCGATTCCCCTCTGCCCATGGTCATTTCATCGTGCGACGTAAGACTTCGGGCAGAATGCCTGTACGCCATCGGTCGCGTCAGGCGTAGAGTTAGCACCTGTGTTCCCTATACAAAATGCTGCTCGTACGGTATAGACAACAAGAGCTGAGACACACTCCCATCCCGCAACAACCAAGACCAAAACTCTTCCGAATAGAAATCGCTCTGCACCTGTCTTGGGAGTGCACGCGGGTTGTTTTGGGCTGGGTGACAAGCGTAAATTCGGAAAGTGCTGGAGGTTCTTGGCGGTGCAAACAGAGAACCGGACGAAAACGCCAGCCAAATGGTTAGCAGTAGCATGCCTCCTCCTCCTGCTGGGTGTGGCTGTGTGGTTCGTGCGCCGTCCCCAATCAGTCGCGGTTGTGCATCCCGAACGGGTCTCAATCACGGAGACGATTGCGAGTAGCGCGAGGATTGGTGGTGTCCAGGAGAGCGCGGTTGGGGCGCAGTTTTCCGGAACAATAGAACACCTATTTGTGAAGGTGGGTGATCGGGTCACAGCGGGTCAGCCAATTGCAACACTGAGGAATAATGTGACCCAAGAACAGCAGGTGCAGGCGAAGCATGAAGTGGCGACGGCGCAAGCTCGCCTGGCAGAAGCCTCGAAACCTCCTTTGCCTTCTGAGATGGATGAAGCCGTTCATCAAGTCACCGAGGCCAAGGCCCAGCTTGCGCAGGCAAACGCGGATCTTGAGCTTGCGAGAAGGGAGTTCGATCGTAGCCAACAGCTCCAACAGCTTTTTCAGGAGGGACTGATCTCGCGTACCGAATTTGATAGGGCACAGGCAAACTGGGCAAGCCTAAGCTCGCGCCTGGATACGGCCAAAGCAACGGTAAAGGTACGAGAGGCAAGGTTAAAGACTCTGCAGAACACCCCGCTTCCTGAGGCAGTCGAGGTGGCACGCGCACAGCTGGCTGAGGCACAACAGGCACTAAGGGTTGCGGACGAAAGGTCAAGGGAAGCCACGGTAGCAGCACCGTTTGCAGGTGTAGTCACATTCGTGCACGCAGAGCAAGGGCAGACAGTGGGTGTCCAAGGTGTCATAGACTTGATAAGCGACAGCCTGGAGATTCGCGTCGATCTCGACGAGAGCAACCTCTCTGACCTGGAGCTCGGGCAAAGAGCCGTCTTGTCGTCATCGGCATTTGGTGGGAAGAGCACCCGGCCGTAGCATCTGATTTGTTCGAGAGGCGTTGACTGGGCCACCCGCCCGGACAACGGCAATTCTACCGCCCGGTGGGAAGGGATTGATCGATGACAAATTCAGCGAACCTCAGAACCTCGGAACGGGAGCGAAGGGGCAGGCGGCCAGTTATAGCGAGCTTGGCAACGCCGTGGACCATGGTCCAGGCGACCAGCGCCATTTGGCGCAGATCTCCGGAGGGCAATCGCCCCGCGTCCTGACAATCCTTGACGAAATCCAAGAGGGTGGCGAAGGCTTCCTCCCCCGCCGTCGCAGAATCGGGATGCTTACGCTTGGAGATCGGAGCGTCAAACATCACCGTGAAGTGTTCCGGACGGCGGAGGGCGAACTTCACGTAACCCAACCCAGCATATTTGAGGCGTTCGAGCGCTTCTGATTTGCCTGCAGCCGCATCGATCATAGCTCGGGTCAATTCCCGGAATCCCTGCGCGGCCACTGCCGCCATCAGATCCTCCCGGTCGCGAAAATGCCGGTAGGGAGCATTGTGCGACACGCCGGCCCGCCGTGCCACTTCGCGCAAAGTAAAGGCCGTCGGCCCCACTTCCGCGATCAGCTGAACCGCAGCCTCCAGCAATGCTTCCCGTAAGTTTCCGTGATGGTACGGCTTAGCGCGACGCATCTGTCTGCTTCGCATTATATCGGGCGTGTTGACATCGGCAACATAACGCGTCCGTCTGCCGGGGCCGGTGTCGGCCGCGCAAGGATAGCGCAGGGCACAGATGTTGACATCAGCAACATTTATGGATACAATGTTGCGCGTGCCCACATTTAGTAAACTTGGAACCAGCCGGCACGCTCAGTGAACGGCCACTGGAAAAGAGGAGAAGTGAAATGCAAACCGAAGGTCAGATCGGGCCAGGTCAGTTGGGCGAGGGAAGTACATTTGCCAGGGCAAAACACATCGTGGTGGCCATCGTGATGGCTGCCGCGCTCTTCACTCTAATCGAGGTGGGGCACACATCCGGCGCTAACGGCGGACAGTCTGTCCCGGCTCCAGACAACCAGGGTAACGGGGTCAGCCGTGCGGCAATCGAAAGATTCTGGACGATCTATCACGGCAATGACTATGACGCGATACTCGAAGTGCAAAAGGAACTGGAAGCAGCGATCGAGTCCGATCCCAACAATCCGACCCTGTACGCACTGCTTGGCGCCACTCATTTCTGGCACGTCGGCGAGGAGTCGCGGGACCCAAATGCAGAGGCTGACCGGAAAATTTTTGCGCTGGACATGCCGGCCGCGGCTGCCCTGTTCCAAAAAGCTCTTGATCTCGACTACTACACGCCGCATCTGATCGGCCACATCAACGACGATCACTTGCCGGGATATCTGGGAATCACCACGGTTCACACGGGACACGAGTATCGGGATCCGAATCTGATTGCGAAGGGTGAGCGAATCCTGGATTTTGCCGTCTATCAATTCCCCGAATTCAACAATTTCAATCGCTGGGCAGCGCATCTCGACGATCCGCGGGACAGCAAAACTTACAAGAAAGCTCTCGACTCGCTGTGGCAGGCCGTAGACGCGTGCATTGGGACGAAGATCGATCGCGCGAATCCAGACATGAAGCCTTATCTCGGTTTGGTGACCGGCGTTGGCCGCAAGAAGGCTTGCTGGTGGAAGGGGGACATCGCCCCGTACTCGTTTGAGGGACTGATTCTGAATCTCGGCAACGGCTTGGTGAAAGCAGACCAAGTCGATGCCGCCCGAGTCATGTACGCGAACGCAAAGTACGCCGACAACTACGAAACATGGCCCTATCGCAACGTTCTGGAAACCATCGCCGCGTCTGACCTCAACGCGCGTGCAGCACTTTATGCCCCCGGGGCGGACCCGAAGAAAACTCCGCCGTTGGGCGTTCCCAACCGCAGTTGCGTGTACTGCCATGCCACGGTTGCAGAACCGGGCTCGCACTAGCCCAGCCACGGATTAAAACCCGTCCTGCGGGCTCGGGGCGTCACCCGGGGAGGATGATTCCCGGGCCCGTCACGTCGATGCAGCTTAGGCCAGGTTAACCGCATCGTTCGTGACCCGTTTCCCATAAAGACGATTACAAACAGGCGTACATTTATCGCTTCCGATGCTGATGGATTAGGGGCGTCATGTACGAGTACGCCATCGACAAGAACTCGACCAGTATAAGGCTCCCTTCAACCAGATTTACAACGAGGCCCGGGTGTTCACGCCAAGATATACGTCGATTCCGACGCCCAACAGCAACATCCCATATTCATTTCTCTGGATGGACCTACGGGCGGAACCGCTTGTGTTGTGTCTGCCCAAGGTGGAGAAGAACCGCTATCATCCCCCTTGAGGTTGTGGACATGTACCCGGACACATACGCGCAGATGGTCACTCTTACCACTGAAAACAGGTGGCGCACCACCGAGCTGACCGCTTTTCGGCTCACCGGGCGCGCAGGTCCCGCGAAAGCCAGCTCCAATACCACCAAAAGCCGGTCGAATAAAGATGCCGTCTTAACCCGATCGTCTTCCTCTTCAATCGTTCCGGTAATTGATCAGTGGCTTCTGATCCGCAGGGATAGCCGTGTAGTAGCTCTTGCCCGCAAGCTGCTTTTTGAAATCGTCCTTTGCCGCCTGTACGAGTGCTGGGTCGGTGAACAAATCGAGCGCCGTCAGAGCAATCGCCTTCGCTGCAACCACCATACCTTGCTGCCCGATACTCGTGCCAGACGTGGCGGCCGCTTGCCACGTGTGGGCTGCGGTACCCGCGGCCCACGTCGCCGCGTCGAATCCGATCGTGGGCACGTTCCAGCTCACGTCGCCCACATCGGTTGATGCCGCCGGCTGGTTGGGGTCGAACGTCCGCAACGGCTCGATCTCCTTCGACGCATTCAGGCTCGGCGGAGGGTCCATCCCGAAGGTCTTCTGCAATTGCTCGGCAAACTTCCTCTGGTCGGGGTCGAGCATGTACCCACCCACCTCTTCAAGGTTCTTCTGCGCCACCGCAGCCAGGGGATCATTGGGAATGATGTTGGCGTCGCTTCCGATGTCCTTCACCTCCAGCGTCGTGCCGGTCATCAGCACTGCGCCTTGCGCAATCTTCTGAATCCGATCCCATACCTCCTTTAAGGTGGCATTCGACGGACTCCGCGCCATCAGATCCATCTGCGCGAGGTCGGGTACGATATTCGGCGCCACGCCACCTTTCGAGATAACGTAGTGGATGCGCGTATTGCTGGGCACGTGTTCACGCATGAACTCGATGCCGTTGCCCATCAGCATCACAGCATCCAGCGCGGAGCGGCCCCGGTCCGGCGACATCGCCGCATGGGCGGCCACTCCGTGAAACGTGAACTTGGCCGAAACCACTGCCAACATGCCGCCATTGCTCACCGAATTGCGGTCGCCCGGATGCCAGTGCAGCACTATGTCCACATCCTTGAATGAACCGGCGCGAACCATGTACACCTTGCCCGATCCGCCCTCTTCGGCTGGCGTGCCGTAATAGCGCAGCGTTCCCGGCACATGGTGGGCCTCCATGTACTGCTTCAGAGATACCGCTGCCAGCGCCGCGCCTGACCCCAGCAGGTTGTGCCCGCATCCGTGTCCCGGCGCGCCCGCTTTCACTGGATCCTTCTCCGGCACCGTCTGCTGCGACAAGCCGGGCAGCGCGTCAAACTCGCCCAGGATCGCGATCACCGGTTTGCCCCCGCCATAGCTTGCGATGAACGCCGTCGGTTCGTCAGCCACACCCGCCTGTACGCGGAACCCGGCAGCTTTCAACTGCTCCTGCAGCAGCGTCGAGCTTTTCGTCTCGTGATAGCCCAGCTCGGCATATTCCCAGATCTGTTTCGAAACCTCTTTCCAGTGGGGGGCGTTTTGGTCCACCAGTTGCATCAGTTGCGCATGGGCATCGGAAGCGCCCTGTGCCGCTGCCGGGCAGGCAAGCACCGCTGCACTCACGGTCATCCACAGCAGCATTGTGCCCTTCGAATGTCGCAGCAGCACTCTACCCTTCGAATGCGGTGTTTTGCCTTCGGAACGCAAGGACGCCCAGAACGGGCAAGACTTCTCCATCGGCATTCTCCTGCGCGCTCGTTACGAGTACTCTTCCCGAATTGCGCTGAGTGCACATCTGTCGGAAGGCTCGCTTCCGAATCTTCTCATCACTGTTGGTGTACAGAAACGGAAGTGCCAGATCTACGCTCCGACTTCCAATTGCCTTCAAAATCGGGGAGTGATTGTACACCTAGCTCCCCGTCCGGCATAGCCTCCAAGCGTTGTCATATGCATTTGGCATGGGATTTCGCAGCAAGACAGCACAAAATCACTCTATTCCGGGGTGCTTTTGGGAACACCTTGCCCTCTTCCAATCGGCTAAAGACCGATTCTCCTACAGTCTGGGGCATTTTGTGGCGACGGCTGGCGCTTCCCCGATGCATCGAGAATACCGCGTTCACCGGAAGCACTGCGCGTGAATTTCTGGAGAGACGGCTGTTGCACGAGTGCGTCTACAATCATCACGGCGACGGGACCCGTCTCGGGGTAGCGAAAGATACTCCCGTCGTCGCATTACCGAGTCAACCCCTCCAAGCGCGAACAAGGTTATCTCCCTGCCGCGACTGGGCGGCTTGCATCATCGCTATGCTGTCGCAGCCTAGCCCCATCAAGCTGTGAACCAAGTCGTTCGCTGCATGGCTGCCAGACGCTTCGCTCTGAGGAACGCGTCATTGAAACCAGCAAAAAGACTGCGTTTAGTTCTGACGAGGCACAGGGCAACCGGACTCCGACCCGCTCCTCGATGAGCGCGCTCAGGTTATACCGCCATGGACCCAGTGATGTGCTTAGAGTGATGTTGACTGCAACCTGTTGCACCTGCTATCTGCTGCTTGAGACTTACACTTGATCAGGGTATCTCTCGGCCTTTGCGACGAGGGTCTGTACATCAGCAGTGAACTTGGCCATCTCCGCTTCACAGTGCAGACGGATTATCCTTTCGAATTCCGACCGCTCCATATCTCCCTTGCCATAGCCATTAAACCTATCGAACAGTGTCCTGGCTCTCTGCAACTGCTCAGCTATCCTTTTTGTCATTACTTGCGGGTTCATGGATTTTTCCCCTTCGCCTGGTAAACCGCGCGTCTCTCATTAGATCGCGAGTTGTCCGTCACGCCTGTGCCTGTGACTCTACTCTTCGATCGTTGCCGGTTCGTTATGCACGATGAAGGCCAGCCCGTAGACCCTTGAAAACCCGGCGAGACGCCAACAACAAGTGGACGACGATTTGGTGAATTCGCGAACTTCGCGAGAATGATGCGAGGAAATGGTCCAGCTAAGTTGGGCTTGTCTTTTTCAGGCCCCAGCGTCTGGACAAATATCTTCCGGAAGACGAACTTCTTGACGTTGGGGCGACTTTCCCAAGAGCATTCGCCGCCGTGTGTCCTGCAACAGCCTCCCGAGGAGCGCAAGAGAGGCGTTCCAAAATAACTTCATCAGCAACGCACTAAGCCGAGTACATCCGCTATTACCACGACGACCGAACCCGTCTGGGACTTGCGAAAGATACTCCCACCCGTCGAACCCGGGCGCAGCGCTCACCAGCAGGAGGCAACGTGGAGTCGTTACCCCCGCTTGGCGGACTGCATCACCGCTACACCGTGGCAGCTTAAGGCATCGACGCATCTTACATAATCCAGCTCGGTCCGCGAGGACCTTCATGTCTCAACTCTGTGACTTGAGCGCTCGCTCGATTCTCAGACAAGCCAGGCCGATACGCCGCAATGAGGACCTGTTGTGCGAAGCCCTTGCCGTGCCTCGGATCCTCTCTAGCAGAGAGGATCGCGCGCGGCTTTAGGTTTGGCGAACCGCAGGAGCGGCGAGCAGTACGGCGAGAGAACTAGACATCGAAAGATGAATTCGGGAACAAGTATAATTCGCCTCGGCTCAGATACTTGGGAGTTACGAGAGGCACAGGTTCATTCACGGCAGACGAAGAACCACGTAATGCGCGATGCTATATCCAAGTACCGCGGCCACGAACGTATCCGAGGCATAGTGGGCCTGCAGCGGCATTCGCGAAAAACCTACCACGCCGGCAAGTCCGTAAGCCAGCCACTGGTGCCAGCGAGGTCTTGGATAGCGGTTTGCGAAGACTGTGGCGAGCGAGAAGGCTGCGATCGTGTGGCCTGAGGGAAAACTTCCAATGCCCCGGTACCACTGTCCCCGTCCCTCAAACCACGTATCGCTAAACGAACCATAGGGCGGAACTTGGGCCGGGAGCCTCCGACGGTCCACGTCCTTGAAAACAGTGGCGAGGATCTCGGAATCGATCACGGCTTCGCCCGCCAAAAGCACTGTGTGCTGCGCGTAAACGTCTTTTCTCTCAAGACCCAGTAAATAAAATGCAGTCGGGAACGCCAGCATGGCCAGAGTAGTGTTGCCACCGCTGAAGTCCCGGTTGAAGCTGCTGAATGACTGGGTACTGCGGAAATTCGAAGCAACGGCGGGATCAAGTGCAATCAGCCCTGCGGTGGTCGACAACACGATCAGCGTGGGTTCCAGGTGTTTTCCTTCGGCCACCGCTTTTGGGAACAGCCAGATTGGCTTCTGGTCGTGGATAATGTTTGGCACCAAAAGCTTCCAGGAGACTTGTCTGTCCGGGGCGGGCGGCGCATTCGGGAGAGGGGCGGACTGCGCCATCAGCCGGACAATTGCGCTGCACAAAAATATGCACAACTTTCCCGCGTGAGCGTAATTCGGTACTGCCAACATCATTCCCACAGTCGGGCGCTGACTGTGACATTATCGGGGATTCTAGCCCGGTTTGCCACCATCTATAGTTCCGGTCCAAGAGTCCAACGTTGTCGCGCTCAACTCCCTTCCTGACGACGTGGCGCATTCAGCCCTGGAAACGGGGACAGTCGTGGCGGTACCACTAGTCAGTGGACTTCACCACTGTATTGGCTCTGCAAGGCTTGAACACTCGCTGTGAGGCCACAATCAACACAGCCCACACGCTTGACATCCAAAGACTCGTAAAAGGATAAGCACACGACCGATGTTTCCCTTCCGCTTGTCTCGCATTGCCGCCCGTGTTTCATTACAATGGGTGGAACTCACCGTCGAAGGAGGCTGAATGCCGCTCTATCTCATTGCTTTCTCGCTATGGGGCTTGATCAAGTTCGCGATATTCGGACTGATCATCGGCGCTCTTGCCAAACTCGTAATGCCGGGACAGGACCCCGGTGGAATCTGGATCACGATGTTGCTCGGCATTGCTGGCTCGCTCCTAGCGACCTGGTTCCTGCAGTTGGTGGGTCATTACGAGGAAGGGCAGACCGCAGGCTGGATCGCCTCATTCGTAGGTGCGATCGTGTTGCTGGCAATCTACCACTTCTTCAAGCGAAGAACCGCATCATAGAGCACAGTTCTGGATGCTCAGGTTCGCGTCCAGGGTGGGTCACTTCCGACTACCAATCGGCCACGCCATTCAGCGAGTTGGACAATACCCGGGGGCGAACCCGTGCCACCCACTCGTCCGAAGAATGCCTCGTGAGGCTTACTTGGCATATCGTGGACGCGGCTCGACCCGAAGCTGAGCAAGGTGCGCCTTGGCATACGACTAATTGGTCATTGAGTGCCCTCCAGATCCGTGGACAATTTTAGGTAGAGGCGCCACGGTGAGCTGGCAAAGCTGCGCAAAAGGCGTATTGCAACATTGCCACGCTACCCTAAGCTAGATGAGTCTGCAGGACTCCGCCGCCAAAAAACAGCAGCAAGGGAAGACCATTGCGTGAAGTATGCCTAAAAACATTGAAATGATCATATTGTCATACGTG
>Ga0306920_100014990_pt1 | contig 10604 bp, 11 predicted proteins | sample flu12Cox44000170_FD_204666 | JGI IMG/M metagenome (GOLD analysis project Ga0306920, IMG submission 204666) | Lab enrichment of tropical soil microbial communities from Luquillo Experimental Forest, Puerto Rico - flux4day.12C.oxic.44.000.170 (v2)... | ecosystem: Environmental > Terrestrial >... | reverse complement strand
GATGTCGTTTCTCTCCGAGCTCTTCGCGACAACTGACGCTGAGAAGCTCCGCGAGCTTGGTACGCGCAAGATTCTAAAGCGCGCGCTCACCGCACGCGATCTCATCGCTATTGGTCTGGGCACGATGATCGGCGGCGGAATCTTCACGACGATCGGCACCGGCGTCAAAGGCGCCGGCCCCGCCGTGATCGTCTCGTATTTGCTCGCCGGGCTTACCTCATTCTTCGCCGCGCTCTGCTACGCCGAGCTCGGCGCGATGGTTCCGGTTGCGGGGAGCGCCTATACTTACGCGTATGCAACGATGGGCAAGCTCTTCGCGTGGATCATTGGATTCGCGCTTATCTTCGAATACGGAATCAGTGCCGCTCCCGTTGCGCAGCAGTTTTCAGCGGCGATTCAAGACGTTTTTAAGCCAACTGGATTTAGCCTGCCCTCTTGGGCGACGGAATCGACTCTCATCATCCACGGCGCGTGGTGGTTACCAAGTAGCTGGGATCTCATTCATTCGCACTACGATTTCATCGCGGCAGCCTTCGTCATCGGGTTGAGCATTCTGCTCTCGATCGGCATTCGCGAATCGGCGACCGTCAACAACGTCTTCGTCGTTCTAAAAATCTCGGCGCTGCTCGTCTTCATCACTGCGGGCGCCTTTCTCGTGCACACCGCAAATCTGCACAATTTCAATCCGGTCGGTTGGGGCACGCTCCACCCGTTTGGCGGGATGGCCGATTATTCGTCGACCGCCCAGCCGTACGGAATTATCGCCATCGGCGCCTACGTCTTCTTTAGCTATATCGGCTTTGATACGGCAACGACGACCGCGGAAGAGTGTAAGAATCCGCAGTTCGACGTGCCGGTAGGCGTAATCGGCGCACTCGCGATCGGAACGCTCATCTACTGCGCCACGGCGATCGTACTAGTAGGTTCCGTGCCGTGGAATCAAGTTCCGATCAAGGATCCGCTCGTTTACGCACTCGCACCGCTGCACGCGCCCGTATTGAACTGGGTTATTACGATAGGCGTTCTCGCCGGAACGACGAGCGTCGCGCTGGCGTCGCTGCTTGGGCAGTCACGGATCTTCTACGTGATGGCGCGCGACGGCATGCTCCCGCCCGCAGTCGCAGCAGTCAGCCCGCGATTCAAGACGCCGATGGTCACCACGCTCATCACCGGCGCCGCCGTTGCGATTCTCGCGTTGATCGTTCCGCTCAACAACTTGCTCAATCTTGTCAATATCGGTACGCTCATCGCCTTCTCCGTCGTCTGCGCGGGAGTGCTCTATCTGCGCAAGCGCCGCCCCGATCTGCCGCGTAGCTTCCGGGTGCCGTTCGTGCCGCTCTTCCCGGCGCTCGGCATAATCTTCTCGCTCTTCTTGGCGATTTTTGGGCTATCGCGCGCAACGTGGACCTGGTTCCTCATCGCGCTGATCTGCGGGCTCGTCTTCTTCTTCTCTTACGGATTCCGCAAATCAAATCCGCAAGAAGTCGTCCCCGTCGAAGAACCCGCCGGCCTCACCGAATTCGCTTAATCGCGCAATAAGCCGCAACTCCGCCCCTTCGGACGAGGACCGTCTGACCGAGCGCTGGAGCCATGGATGGCGGGAGGCGCGAGGCAGACGATAGGAGCGCCACAGGACGTGGCGCGACGAATGTGTCCGAGTTCGAATGTGGGCGGAGTTGAGCCGCCGGCTATAGGGTTTCGCCGATGCCGGGAGTTACGACTTCGATGCGGGCATTGCGCGGATCGTAGCGCGTACGAACCTTGAACGCCCGCGCGACCGCATCGAGGGAGATCATCACGCGCCCACGGACGCGAAACGGTGCATGTTTGAGCGTTAGCGGCATGCCGTTGAGCGTTGCATGCGTGTCCCCGACTCGCAAGCGCAGCGACTGATTGCCGAGCACAACCGCGATATTCTCGCCCTTTCCATCTACGATCGTTTCCGCACCCAGCGCGTCGGCGATCGAACGCAACGGTACGAAGGCGCGCTTGTTTACCGTCGTCACCGGCGCGACGTCGCTATCGACGCGCTGACCGTTGACGAGCATCACCGTCGGCCGTGCAAACGCAAGCGCCGCGGAGATCCCAAGTGCAAGGACCGCAATCGCCGTTAAGCTACGCCAGCTAAAGCCCGTGTATAAGTCACGGGCACGCGCAATCATTGGAACCTCGGATTGATACACTGGATCAATTCGAGGTTCCCTGGTATGCCGGGTACTTCTCAGCGATGACCTTCTCGATCTCCAAACGCAACATTCCGAGGAGTTCGCTCTCGGGATAGGTGCCGACAAGCTCGCCCGCGCGATAGATTGCGCCCTTTCCCTTGCCGCCCGCGACTCCGACGTCGGCCATCTTCGACTCACCCGGTCCGTTAACGACGCATCCCATGACTGCCACCTTTACCGGCGCGCTGTACGATTTCGCGATGGCTTCGACTGCGCGTCCGAGTTCCAGCACCGAAATCTCCGCGCGCCCGCACGACGGGCAAGCGGTGATTTCGAAGCCTTTTTCCCGCAGGCCGAGTGACTTGAGGATGCCCCAGCAGACTGGAACTTCTTCGATTGGATCGTCCGCGAGAGAGACACGAATCGTGTCTCCGATCCCTTCCCAAAGAAGGATGCCCAAGCCGATCGACGACTTGATCGTGCCGTCACGCAGCAATCCCGCTTCCGTAATGCCGAGGTGCAACGCGTACGGCGTTCCGCGTTCGCGCAGCCGCCCATCCATCAGACGGTACGCGTGCACTGTTGTCGCCACGTCGTGCGCTTTAAGTGAGATGGCTATTTCGCTATGTCCGTGCTCTTCGAGAATTTCGACGTGACGCAGGGCTGAGAGCACCATCGCTTCGGCCGTGTGCCCGAGTGTCTTTTCGAGATCGGGCGCGAGCGAGCCCATGTTGACGCCGACGCGAATCGGGATTTCGCGCGCCTTCGCAGCGTCGACCACCTCGGCGACCTTTTTGGGATCGCGGATATTCCCCGGGTTCAAGCGCAGTTTCGCCACGCCGGCCTCGATGGCGGCCAACGCCATCTTGTGATCGAAGTGAATGTCGGCGACGATCGGTACCGGCGAGCGGTGCACGATCGCCGGTAACCCGGCTGCGTCGGGCGGGTCCTTCACCGTCACCCGCACGACTTCGCAGCCTTCCATCGCTAGGCCATATACCTGTTCGAGCGTCTTGTCGGCATCCGCGGTGTCGGTCGTCGTCATCGACTGCACGACGATCGGGTGATCCCCGCCGATCCAAACGCCCTTCGCATCCGATTTACCGGTCTTGTTTTGCAGAAAGATCGGCCTGCTCTTGCGCCGCAGGCGGATCACTGTCGGTGCTCTCCTCGGGACGTTTGGTACATAAAGTCGCGAGCGCCGAAACGCACCAGCGAGGCGCGAGGAGGGAGCATAGCTGCAGCTCTGTGACTGACGAGCAACAAAGCTGGTGCGCTTTCGCCGCCGCGACCCTGTGGGCTATGCATCGAACGTCCCGAGGAGAGCACTCACATGACTCCTTGCCCATTGACGATGCGCGCGATGTCGTGGAATGCGACGAGCATGATCAGCGCCATCAGCGCCGCAAATCCCGCGATATGAACCATCGCCTCTTTCTCTGGATCGACGGGGCGTCCGCGAATGATCTCCGCGATGATGAATGCCGCGCGACCGCCGTCGAGTGCCGGGATCGGCAGCAAATTGAAGAGTCCGAGCGCAAACGAAATCGTTGCTGCTAGCGAAAAGTAGGGACCCCAGCCCCAATCTTGGACGGTCGCGGCGACCTGGCCCATGCCGATCGGGCCTGCGATCTCGGGCGCGTACTTGGCAAACTGCGTCACCAGCAGCGCGATACCGCCGAACGTTTGATTGGCGATCGCCACGAACTCTTGCCCGCTTTCGCGCACGGCGCGCCCTATTCCAACGTGAACGTACGCCGGTACCGGCGAAAAACCGATGCACCCGAGATTTCTTCCAACTTGCGGCGGACAGGCGCGGGGCGTCACGTACACCTCGGTCCGGATCCCGTTGCGTTCATACACGAGATCGAGTCTCTTGCCCAGCGCAGCATGAATCCCGTCGACGAGACTCTTGCCGTTTGCAACCGTGACACCGTCGATCGCCACGATGCGATCACCCGGACGAATGCCCGCGATCGCCGCAGGTGAGCCGGCTACGACCTCGCCCACTACAGGCTGGTTCGCGCGATCGCTGGCGACGCCAAAGGCTAGCGCGCCGGCCAACAGGATCACGTAGCACAACAGGAAGTTTGCAAATGGGCCCGCCAGAATGATCGCGAGCCGCCGCCATGGAGACTTCGCCTGGAAATTATTCTCCGAAACGTGCCGCCCCATGCGAAACTCGCGCTGCTGCTCGGCCTCGGACACTTTGGTGTCCTCGCCTTCCATGGCGCAGAAGCCGCCGACCGGCAATGCCCGGACCGAGTACTGCGTGCCGGTGCGCGGGCTCGTCCAGCCGACGAGTCTCGGCCCAAACCCGACCGAAAACTCGTTCACGCGCACGCCGTTGCGGCGGGCTAGTACGAAATGCCCGAATTCGTGAAGAACGATCAGAATCGAGAGCATCACCAAGAAGGTGAGAACCTTTTCGAATCCGACCAGAGTGACGACGGCTAACAGACTCAAACGCGTGATGACCTTTCGATAGTTTCTACAATCTCTTCGGCGTCCCGGCGAGCCGCTCGATCGGCCGCTCGCACTCCATCGAGCGTCGGCTCTTGCGGTTCCGCCCGGTCCATGGCTCCCTCAATAACGTCGGGAATTTGGCCGAATGCGATCTTCCCTTCGACAAACGCCTCGACGGCGACTTCGTTTGCGGCCGAGAGGACGGCCGGCAGGGTCTCGCCTCGAGCCAGCGCTTCGTACGCCAGTGCGATGCAGGGGAAGCGTTCGGGATCGGGCGCCTCAAAATCGTACCTGAGGGCTGCCTCGGCTGGCTTTGCACCCAGAGTCCACAACACGTCAAGGTGAGAATTTGCGGGCGGAGTTCCTGTAAGCCGTTTGGGATAGCTCAGAGCGTAGCCGATGGGCAGGCGCATGTCCGGCGGCGCAATCTGCGATTTCACGCTTCCGTCGGTAAAGAGGACGAAGCCGTGCGCGATCGACTGCGGATGCACCACGATGTGAATGCGCTCGCCCTCGAACCCAAAGAGCCGGCTCGCTTCGATGACTTCAAGACCCTTGTTCATCATCGTCGCTGAGTCGATCGTGTTCTTCGTTCCCATCCGCCAGGTAGGATGCGCGAGCGCGGAAGCGAGGTCGGCGCGTTCCATCGCTTCTCGCGGCGTGCGCCAAAATGGACCCCCCGAAGCCGTGAGCACGATGCCCGCAACGCTCGATCGTTCTTCCCCCACCAAACATTGGAAGATTGCGCTGTGCTCGCTATCGACCGGTAACAGACGCGAACCACTCGAACGCGCAGAGTCCACCAGTAATCCGCCCGCGGCAACGATCAGCTCCTTATTTGCGATCGCGATATCCGTGCCACGCTCGACGGCCGCGAAGATCGCCTCGAACGCCACCGATCCGTCGGTTGCGGCCAGAACGATCTCCGGCTCGCTCCCTACGGCGACGCGTAGCAATCCCACAGCGCCATCCTGCGCCGTCGTCGCAATCTCGGCGCCGAAGCGCGCAGCTTGTTGCGCAAGCAACTCAACGTTTCGCCCCGCGGCCAGACCCACGACTCTGAAATCATCCGGATGACCGGCAATCACGTCGAGCGCTTGGGTACCAATCGATCCGGTCGATCCCAAGATGGCAACGCGTTTTCGGCTCATTGAACTTGGAGGATGCCGAGCACGTGAAGGGCGGCGAAAAATGAGACGCCACCCAGAAAATATGAGTCGAAGCGATCGAGCACGCCGCCGTGGCCGGCGATAACCGCGCCCGCATCCTTGACGCCCGCGTCGCGCTTAAAAGCCGATTCGACCAGATCTCCGACTTGCGCCGCTACGCTGGTGAAGAGGCCCAGCACTGCGCCCTGCCACCACAGCAGGTGGAGTTGCGGAAACCACGTCAAGCCTGCCGCGATTAGCGTCACGATCGCTAACGCACCCATGGAGCCTTCGACGGTCTTGTTTGGCGAAATCTTGGTATAGCGATGCCGCCCGATGCTCGTCCCAACGATCATGCCGAACGTGTCCGTGAGCGCAATGAGGACGATCACATAAATCGTTAGCCAGATCCCCGTGTCTGGGATCTGCCGGATGAAGACAAAATAGGTCAAGAGCTTGCCAATGTAGAGCACGGCAAGCAACGTGTAAGCGGTGCGCGCGAAGTAACCTTTCTGTTCGCCATACATCCCGAGCGAGAACGCAACGATCACGATAGCGGCAAGCAGTACGCCCTCCCACTTATGCAATACGCCGAAGATCGCCATCGCGACGTACGCGACCACTCCCAGCACCGCGACGGGATACTCCAAGGGCTGCCCCTTGATCGCGCATAGGTAGTTGAACTCGTAGATGCTTGCCAAACCAATGGCGAGCAGCAACAAGTAGAATGCCCATGGAAAGAGGACGCAAAAGAGCCCGATCGCCGCGAGGATCAAGCCGACGACGACGCGCCGCTCGGTCAGGCCCCGCCGAACCGCCGTTCCCGCTGTTGAAACTCGATCAGCGCTCGTACGAAATCATCCTTTGAAAAATCGGGCCAGTACACGTCGGTCATCACGAGCTCGGCGTATGCGGCCTGATAGAGCAGAAAGTTCGAGAGCCGCTGCTCACCGCCTGGGCGGATCAGCAGATCGAGCTCGGGGACGTCGGCCGTATAAAGATAGCGGCCGATAAGAGCCTCGTCTATGGCTTCCGGGGAGAGTCGCCCATGCGCAACCTCGCGCGCGATCGCGCGGACGGCGCGCTCGAGCTCGGCATGGGAACTGTAGTTGACCGCAAGGTTCAGCACCAGGCCGGTATTTGCGGCGGTGGCAGACTGCAAATCCGAAAGGGCGCGCCGCGGCGCAGCGGGCAGTGATTGCCATTCGCCGATGACGCGCAACCGCACGTTGTTCCGTCGCAATTCTATCAATTCGTTGCGCGCGAAGTGCACGCAGAGCTCGAAGAGCAACGAGACCTCACGCGCGTCGCGGTTCCAATTCTCTCTCGAGAAGCCGTAGACCGTGAGCGCCTCGATCCCCAAATCCGACGCAGCACGGGTCACGCGTCGCAGCGCGATCATGCCGCGGCGATGTCCCTCGATTACCGGAACGCCGTGTTCCCTCGCCCAGCGGCGATTGCCGTCCATGATGATCGCAATGTGACGCGGCACGCTGCTGGGATCGAGCGCCGAGCGTAAATCCGCTGCTAGTGTCAACGTCATATGGGCGTGCGAGACTCCATCGCGGGGTACGGATGATACGATTCGTAGCCAATAGTCAACTCGACCCCCTTCTCATCCTGAGCGATGTCATCCTGAGCTTGTCGAAGGGCGAGGGCGTTGGGATCATCGAGCTTCACCCGAAGAACGCGCAGCGCGCCGTGACCGATCCAGGCGCCATAGGGGACGAGCATTTTCAAACGGATCGGCCGTTTACTCAATGCGCGCCGTGCCTGCACCGCGGGCACGAGAACCAAGTCGTCGCTCACACTTCCATGATTTCTTTTTCTTTGGCCGCGACTAGCGCGTCGATTTCCTTGACGTACTTGTCAGTTAGCCGTTGCAGCGACTCCTGCATCCGTTTGTTATCGTCTTCAGTAATCTCGCCCGATTTGAGCTGCGCACGCAGCTCGTCGTGGGAGTGATGACGCACGTTGCGGACGGCGATTCGCCCATCCTCGGCCTTCTTCTTGACGACCTTTGCCAGGTCTTTGCGGCGCTCTTCGTTGAGCGGCGGAATGGTTAGTCGAATTGCGGAGCCATCAACGTTGGGCATAAGGCCGAGATCGCTCTTTTCGATCGCCTTGCGAATCGCCGCCACAACGCCTTTGTCCCAGGCGGTAATCAGCAGGGTTCGCGAATCAGGGGTCGAGACGCCCGCTACTTGTTTGATTGAAACGGGCTGGCCGTATGCCTCGACGACGAGGTGGTCGAGCAGTGCCGGTGCAGCGCGGCCGGTTCGTATCGATGCGAACTCATTTCGGGTCGCCTCGACGCATTTGTGCATGCGCGATTCGATCTCTTTGAAATACGCGTCAACCATACTCTACGTACTCCTGCCGGCCGGCGTCGCTTCGCGGCGCCCGACGTAGGTGCCGATCGGCTCTCCCCAGATGACTCGCCGAATATTTCCCGGCACCGACATGTCAAAGACGATGACCGGAATCGCGTTGTCCATGCAGAGCGCCATTGACGTCGAGTCCATGACTTCCAAACCGAGCTGCAGCACCTGCATGTAGTCGAGGCGTTCGAATCGGGTGGCCTTCGGATCTTTTTTCGGATCGGCGGAGTAGATGCCATCGACCTTGGTAGCCTTGAGGATCGCTTCGGCGTTGACTTCGACCGCGCGCAGCGCCGCCGTGGTATCCGTCGTAAAGTACGGATTGCCGGTGCCGGCTGCAAAAATAACCACGCGCCCTTTCTCCAGATGGCGAATCGCCCGGCGCCGAATATACGGCTCGGCGATTTGGTGCATCGCGACCGCAGTCTGCACGCGCGACGGAACGCCCATCCGCTCGAGTGCGTCTTGCAACGCCAACGCGTTGATTACCGTCGCGAGCATTCCCATATAGTCCGCGGTGGCGCGCTCCATGCCGGCCTCTTCGTGCACTTTGCCCCGCCAAATGTTTCCGCCGCCGACGACGATCGCGATGGAGACTCCAGCTCGTCTGACTTCGGCAATCTCCTCAGCCATAGCGCGCGTCGTGTTCACATCAACGCCGGTAGTGTCACCGGCAAACGCTTCGCCCGATATCTTCAAGAGGACGCGCGAGAAACGCGGCCCCGGCAACTCACTCACCAAGGGCGTATCGGGTGAAGCGCCGTACGCGAATGCGTTCGCCGAGCGCGCCGATCGAACGATGCACGAGGTCGCCCACGCTCATCGAATCGTCCTTGACGAACGCCTGATCGAGCAGGCAGTGCTCCTCGAACCACTTGTTAAGTTTTCCGGCAACGATCTTCTCTGCTACTTCGGGCGGCTTGCCCGCCGGCACTGCATTCTGAAACTCGGCGCGCAGCCGTTCGATTACGTCTCCCGGCACGCTCTCGCGATCGAGATAAAGTGGGGACATCGCGGCGATGTGCATCGCGATATCGCGCGTAAGTTCGCCGAACCGCGGGTTGCGCGCAACGAAGTCCGTTTCACTGTTGACCTCAAGCAGCACACCGATCTTGCCGCCGGGATGAATGTAGCTTGTCACCAGCCCCTCATCCGCCGCACGCTCGGCCTTCTTTGCCGCCTGTGCTGCGCCGCGCTCGAGCAACAACGCCTTCGCGCGCTCCACGTCACCCGCAGCATCCAGCAACGCCTTGCGGCAATCCAGCATCGGCGCGCTAGTCTCTTCGCGCAGCGCCTTAATCTCTTCGGGCCTAGGTTGATAAGAGATCACAGCCCCGCCTCCGCCATCGTCGTGGGAGCCTCGTCGGCAAACTCTTGCGGGGAGGCTTCGTAAACGTCTTGATCGTAGGCGCTCTCGCTCTCGGTTCGGCCCTCGATAATCGCATCGGCGATCTTGCCGACCATCAGCTTTACCGCTCGGATAGCGTCGTCGTTGCCGGGGATCGGATAGTCGATCTCGTCCGGATCACAGTTCGTATCGATTACGGCGATGATTGGAATTTTTAGCTTCCTAGCTTCCAAAACGGCGATGCGCTCTTTCTTGGGATCCACGACGAAAATTGCGTCAGGCAGACGGTGCATATCTTTGATGCCGCCGAGGAACCGCTCGAGCCGATTCATCTCGTCCTGCAGTTTGGCGACTTCTTTCTTTGGAAGCCGATCGAAATCGCCCTGAAGCTTCATGTTCTCCAGCTCGCGCAGGCGCGCAATGCGCTTCTGGATAGTCGCAAAGTTCGTCAGCGTTCCGCCCAACCAGCGCTGGTTGACGTAGAACGTTCCGGCCCGCTCGGCCTCCTCGCGGACGACGTCTTGCGCCTGCTTCTTCGTCCCGACAAAGAGAATCACGCGCCCCTCGCGCGCGAGCTGCTTGACGACCTCGTAGGTCTCGCGCAGCCGCTGCACCGTCAGCGCCAAATCGATGATGTAGATGCCGTTGCGCTCTTGGAAGATGAAAGGCTTCATCTTGGGGTTCCAGCGGCGCGTCTGATGGCCGAAATGGACCCCCGCTTCCAGGAGCTCCCGCATCGTAACGACGGTCATAAGTTACCTTTCTGGCTCCCGGCTGCCGCCCATCCTGGAATGCAGTCCGCGTCGCAGAGCCATCGGCACCCCGCCTCCTTGCGGGGTGAAGTGATGGACAACCGCGCGATTATAGCACGAGAGCCGGATGGCTCCAAGGCTTTGCCGAAAGCCGCGCGCCATGCGCTGGCTCGTCACCGGAGGATTGGGCTTTATCGGCTCACACTTCATCCGGCTCGCGCTGCGCGAGCGGCCCGCACTGCGAGTCGTCAACCTGGACGCGATGACCTATGCCGGCAACCCTGCCAACCTCCGGGACATCGAGTGCGACCCGCGCTATCGCTTCGCCAAGGGCGACATCTGCA
>Ga0306920_100014989_pt1 | contig 10604 bp, 9 predicted proteins | sample flu12Cox44000170_FD_204666 | JGI IMG/M metagenome (GOLD analysis project Ga0306920, IMG submission 204666) | Lab enrichment of tropical soil microbial communities from Luquillo Experimental Forest, Puerto Rico - flux4day.12C.oxic.44.000.170 (v2)... | ecosystem: Environmental > Terrestrial >... | reverse complement strand
CACTGTTTGCAGGCAACCTGGCAAGCCCGGCAGCCGATGCACTTGGTGGTGTCGATCAGCGTCGTCTTAATGGGGATCGCAGCCGCAGGCTCCGTCATGATCTTCTAACTCCAGGCTTGTGCATTTCCTCGGACTCACGCACCTTGACTACATTGACCAGGCAGGCCTTGGTCTCCTGAGTTCCAGCCCCGGGATCCACGGCATCGATGGTAAGGTGGTTTACACTGGAGCCGGTCGACAGTCCTTGATAGCCCCAGTTATATGGCATCCACACGATCGTAATCTCGCGCCCGTCCACCTGAAGCGTCTTCATCCTGGGGGTAACCACGGCCTTTACCGTGAGTTCGCCGCGCGCTGAAGATACCTTTACCCAGTCCCCCGTTTTCACACCTAGCTTCGCGGCGAGGCTTCCCGGCAGTTCAAGCATGGGCTCCGGTACCAGCTCGTTCAGCCACGGGATGTTGCGCGTCGAGGAACCCCCGCACCAGTGTTCCGCAACCGTCGATGTCATCAGAACATAGGGAAAGTCCGCGACCGCGCCGATTGACTGGTAGGATTTGATCCGCGGATACTTTAGCAGCGGGTTGTGTTTCACCTGCGGGTGCAGGACGTTCTCCACCGGACTCTCGACAGGCTCGTACATTTCCGGCAGTGGACCGTCTTTCGGCACGTAGGCCACATCGCGGGGAACCTGCGGATTCTTCGGATCCGGGTCCTGGTAGACGGCCGCGAAGAGTCGCCCGACACCTTCGGGATTCAAATGGAATGCCCGCTGGCCGTTTGGCGTACTCGGCCCGTCAGTCAGGACAGGGACGTCGGGCACATCATAGCCAGTCCAGCGCTTCGCTTGCTCGTCCCACCAGACAATGGGCTCTGAGCCCGGATAAGGCTTGCCGTGGCGATCGCACGACGCCCGGTTGTAAAGAATGCGCATGTTGTTCGGCCAGGTCCAGGCGAAATTCGGATAGAGGCCGAGGCCTCCCGGATCTGTTCGCGAGTCCCGACGCTTGGAAAAGTTCACTCCGCCACCGAAGATTCCCGCGTAGATCCAGGCTCCGGAAGAGGTCGAGCCGTCAGGCTGCAGGTCAGCCACCCTGGTGACGAGATCGCCGGCCTTCAGACTGCCTGGAATGTCGCGTAACGCACGCCCGTTGATCTCGCGGAGCACGTCCTCGGCGCTCGTATAGTTCCAGGAGGCCTTCTTAATAATGTCGTCCCTGGGCTCGTTCGAGGTCTGGACCAGGTCGCGCACCCGGCGAAACACAAGATCTACGATTTCGCCGTCAGGTTTGGCTTCCCCGGGTGGCTTCACCGCCGCGTGTCGCCACTGAACCATGCCGCCCGAGTTGGTGATGGTTCCGTTCTTTTCCATGAAGAACGCGGCGGGCAGTAACACCACCTCGGTAGAGATCGACTTCGGGTCGACACCGGGGCGACGCCAGAACGCCGCCGTTTCCGTCTCCCAGATCTCTTGGACTACTAGCATCTCGAGCTTCGCCATCGCCTCGAACGTCAGATTCAGGTTGGGTGTCGTCACTGCCGGGTTCTGGCCGACGATCCACAGCATCTTCATCGTTCCGGCGAGAGCGCTCTCGAAGATCGACAGGGTACCGTAGTCTCTGGCGGCGCTTCGCTTGGGCAACCAAGCGTAGGCGAAATCGTTGTCGGGAGTGGCCGCATCTCCGTAGAACGCTTTCAGCGTGTTGACGAGGAATTTGCTGTCTCCCGTCCCGTTCCTCTTCACGTACTCCGCAAGCGTAGGTTCTGTGTGTGCTGGGTAGTTGAGATAGCCGGGCATGTAGTTGTTGAGAACGCCCATGTCGCACGCACCCTGCACGTTCGGCTCACCGCGCAGCGCGTTCACGCCGCTGCCCGGCTTGCCGACGTTGCCTAGCAGGAGCTGCAGGATGGTGAACGCACGGATTCCCTGCACGCCTGTCGTGTGCTGGGTCATTCCGAGCGCATACAGGATGGATCCCGGCCGGTTCTTGGCCATGGTTTCCGCGATCTGCTGAATCTGCGCCGCTGGGATGCCGGTGATGCGCTCGCCCAGTTCCGGCGTGTACCGCGAAACGAATTTCTTGAGGCGCATGAAGACGCATTGCGGGTCATCAAGGCTCTCTGCGACCCGCGGGCGCCCATTGCCGTCGAGCTGGTACCCCCAACTCTCCGCGTTGTACTTGTGTTTCTCCTCGTCAAAGCCGCTGAACACACCATCCTTGAAGTCGAATGTCACGTTGCCCAGGAACAGCGCGTTGGTATGGGTCACAACGTAGTCCTGGTCATAAAGCTCGTGAACGAGTACATGGTTGATCATCGTATTGAGAAAAGCGGCGTCAGTACCCGGGCGGATGCGCGCGTACATGTCGGCGGTAGCGGATGTCCGGGTGAATCGAGGATCGACGTGGATGATGATGGCCCCATTCTCCTGGGCCTTTCGGATCCACTTGAAGGCCATGGGGTGGTTCTCTGCCACATTGCTGCCTTCCACCAGAATCGCCTTGCAATGCTGCAGGTCAATCCAGTGGTTGGTCATCGCCCCCCGCCCGAACGCTGCCCCCAGACCGGGGACGGTGGGGCTGTGTCAAAGTCGCGCCTGGTGCTCGACGAAAGGAAGGCCGAGAAGGCGCGCCGCCTTCTGGAAGAGATAGCACTCCTCGTTGGTGTTCTGGGCGCCGCCCATGAAGGCGATCGCATCGGTTCGATTAACCGGAACCTCGGTTTCGCCGAGTTTCTCCGTGGCGATCCACGTCGCATCGCGTGTTTTCCGGATTTTCTGTGCGATCCTGCCCACGGCATCGTCCCACGTGATTTCAACCCAGTGGTCGCTGCCCGGCGCGCGGTAGCGTGGGATTGCGAGCCGGTTTGGCGAGGTGTGAGTCGCGAACATGGATATGCCTTTGACGCACAGCGATCCTCGGTTCACGATGTGGTCGTAGTCGCCTTCCATCGCGATCAGCTTGCCTTCGCGTACAGCGGCAATCATTCCGCACCCGCATGAACAGAAGTTGCACGAGGTCGTGAACTCGCTTACGCTCGCGAGCTTCAATTCCTGTGCGGCGGCCCTCACTCTGGACAGATCGATGAGTCCATCGAGCGCCAGCCCAACGCTGCCGCCCAGTGTCGCCTTCAGCAAATCTCTGCGGTTGATGGTTTTCGAACTCTGCGTGCGCAGACCGGCGTCCGCCGGGCTGTGGGAAAGACCGTTAATTCCGGCACTCTTAGGCGGTTCCATAACGTCCCGACTGCAATGATGACTTCTGGAGGTGTCTGTGACAGCCCGCACAACCCGCTAAGGCATCTGTCGAGCGACGAATATTAAGCGCAATGTAATGGAAAATCAGCCATGGGTCAACTGCCGTCGCGTTATGCGGCAAGCACCCACTCCGATCGTTGCCGTCCCTTTCTATATGCCCGGTATAATCCTAGCTCGTGAACGCTCCCACTGACCGCCCGACTTGGTTCGTGCTGACACGCCATTGGTTGAGTCTGGTCGGCATCGCTCTGGTGACGACCGCTGGCATTTCCTGGCTGTTTGTGTTGCCACTGCAGATTCGCGGGCATGTCGATAATCCTTATATCGGAATCATCGTCTTTCTGATTCTTCCGATCATTTTTTTCATCGGGTTGGCGCTGGTTCCCATCGGGATCTACCTGGGTAAGCGGCGAATTCGGCAAGGCCTGGCTGAGGCTACGTTCGATCGCCGGGCTGCATTGCGGCGCGTGGCTTTGTTTTTCGGCATCACCACGCTTGTGAACCTGCTTATCGGGACACAGGTCACTTATCGCGCTGTCGAGCACATGGAGACGCCACAATTCTGTGGCGGGACGTGCCACACCATGCACCCTGAATTTGCGGCTTACCGGAATTCCCCACATTCTCGGGTGGAGTGTGTCGAATGCCACGTGGCGCCAGGCGCAGCAGGGTGGATTAGCAGCAAGGCTGCAGGAACCCGCCAACTCGTTGAGACCGTGTTGAATACCTACTCGAGACCGATTCCCTCGGCTTTGGAGAGCAATCGCCTCGTGCCCGCCAGAGAGACGTGCGAGAACTGCCATTGGCCGCAGGCTTTCGGCGGTGTGCGCCTGCGTGTATCCAGCAAATACGCAGAGGACGAAGCCAATACGCGCACACAAACCGTCCTGATGATGTTGGTGGGAGGCGGCAAGATTGGGGGCATTCACGGAGCTCACGTTGGTCCCGGGGTTCACATCCGCTATGCGGCAGCCGACCCGGCTAGGCAAACCATTCCCTGGGTTGAATACCGCAATACAAGGACTGGGGATGTCCAGACTTTTGTCAGCTCCGGCTCGGCAGCAGACTCTGCCCAGGCTCTCCCAAAATACGAAATGCAATGCGTGGACTGTCATAACCGCCCGACCCATATCTTCGACCTGCCGGACCGCGCTATGGATAAGGCCCTTGCCCTTGGGGACATCGCCGTCACTTTGCCCTACATCAAGAAGAAAGGTGTGGCGGTGCTGAAGGAAAGCTACAACTCAAACAAGGAAGCCAGCGAGAAATTGCCGGAATCAATCATCCATTTCTATCAGCAGAACTACCCGGATCTCTACGCCAAGCGATCTCAGGACATCAACCAGGCAGCTCAGGCGGTTCTAGCGATCTACAATCAGAATGTGTTCCCTGATCTGAAAGTTAATTGGGGTACCTACCCGAATAATCTGGGCCACACGGACTTTCCCGGATGTTTCCGGTGTCATGACGGCTCGCACACAACAGGAGAGGGCAAGTCCATTATCCAGGACTGTAATACCTGTCACGAGCCGTTGGCGATGGACGAGGCCTCGCCTGAGATCTTAACAACACTCGGCATTGCCGAGCGGATTTCAAAGATTCAGAAACAATGAACTATGAGAGGTGTAAATGAGGCACGAAGAGCGATATAAAGATTTCTTGTAAAAAGGAGAAGCTCGAAGTATGAACAACAAGTTTGTGGTCAGCGTGGCAGCGTTGTTGGTTGTATCGATAACCTCCTGGGCAGCGGAAGGTGGAGCGGCCCTCTACAAAAAAAAGTGCGCGCATTGCCACGGCGCGAGCGGTGAGGGGAAGTCAGCTATGAAAGCCCCGGCCCTGAAGGGAACGACATTGGAGGAGAGCCAGCTGGTAAAGCAGATCACGAGTGGCAATACGGACAGCAAGGCCCCTCACAACAAGGGCATTTCGGGAGTAAGCGAGGACCAAGCCAAGGCGATTGCTGAGTATGTAAAACCTCTTAAGTAGATCGACACGTGCCGCTGGTGCAGAGTCGAAAATGGCCTCGTACTCGGTTTTCGTCGAGCGGGACCGCGGTGCGAAAAGCTGAACTTGGCAACGGAATTGAGTCCGCTCGACAAGACGACCTTGACGTGAAGAAGGTGGCAGAGAAGCAGGGGTTGGCGCCGCTGAACATCCGCGCCGTACGATAGCGACGCGGCCCACACCAATGGCCACGTCACAGACCTGCAAGGCGTTTTGCAACCACAGCAGGGCAGACGCCAGGTGAACGTCTAGATGTGGCACTGTGTTCAATCCCAGCAAATCAGGGAATTATCGGGGTAGTGTTCAGGAACACTCCCTAACGTTCAAAAGGACTTAGCACGCTGGGAAAAATGCTCGTTCCCTGATTGTTCCCAAAAATCACCACGCGGCGGATTGGCTGAATGGCTACTGCGACAGGACAATAAGGCATAAGAATCGAGCGCACTCCCCGCGCTCAAGCTCCCACCCTTCGGGCGACCAGTCTGCACACCTGCAGACAACCTCGTTCTGGCCTATCCTGCAACCGGACCGTAAGATCCCGTTGCTGCGCGACCGTCATCAGTCGACACTAGTCGAATAGCCCGCCTGGACATACCCACGGCTAAAGACTCCGCACGGCGATATTCGGCGGAGGCTTTTCATATGCACGGCCTGCAATCTTTAATAGGTTGCTTCCTTCCCTCATTGTGACCTATGATCAGCGCGGGAAGGGGTAAGGGAAAGCCTGCAAAACGTCTAGGGGAAAGCCTGCAAAACGTCTAGGGGAAAGCCTGCAAAACGTCTAGGGGAAAACCTGCAAACGAGCTAAGGAAAAGCTTTGCCACACGACGATCCTCCACGTTTTCTGTGTCCCGTCCCAATATCGAAGGGAATCGTTGCTTGCACCTGCGGGCGCTGCGCATGGGTTTTTCGTATCGAGGAGACCGACATTGCAGCTGGGCAATCTGCCTTCGATGCTCACTGTTGTGACGACTTTCCGCGTGAAAAGGAACCCACGCAGCACAGGTTTGTTGCGTAGAGCCTGACTGGGGTTCGACGCTCCACTTGTTTACGGCTGTTACGCCTTATTGCGATACGAAGAACTCGTGGCGTTGCCCACCGAATTGCCCGTCGGCGCCTTCGCTTCATGCAATCCCTACGCTCATGGCCTCGTTATCAGCTCATCGGTTGAAGATCCCACGCTTGTGACACCGGAACCACAGCGACGATTCGGGTCCCGGCTCCTGGTCGCGATTCGACGTGGAACCTGTCATGCACCAGACTTACCCGTTCCTCCATCTGACCAGTCCCAGACCGTGATTCCTCTTTGCCTCTTCCACGTTGAAACTTTCATCTGCATCTTTCTCGGTCAGAATGACCTCGTCCGCCGTGTCCTCAGGTCCACTGCGAACGGCCTCAGGAGCATAACGCAGTCAAGTACAGCGGAGGGACATCGTGGCGGCCATCCGAGGCTTTTGCAAGGAGTTCGCCAACAGCATGAAATCAGCATTGAGTTCACCGACACAATGTGCCGACGCACCTGCCCAGAGACATCTCTGTGCCTTTTCCAAGTCGCGCAGCAGGTAGTCGAGTGTCGATGAGTGAACCTGATGGGATGTTGAACGTCGCCTGCAATCTCGGAACAACGTTGGCGGATTTCTTCCAGCTGCTGTTTCGTCGTCGGCCGGGTGCGCCACTGCCATTGGCCTTTCGACAGCACTGCTAGCCGGTGGCAAATGTCGTCGTGCAGTTCCGGCGCGACGCAGCTGTACTCTTTCTCCTGCGCTTCGATCAATTGACCACAGACTGTTTCCAGCGCTTCCTGGACCAAATGGTGAGGGAGCGGTACAACTCTACTGCTCGCGAAGCACGTTCGCCGGGTCAATTCGCAAGGCGCGTCGCACCGGGCCCGCCACAGAGAGGGCGCCGGAGGGCAGTATGGTGAATGCAATGGCTGCAATTACATATGGGTCTTGTGCCGTCGTCTGGAAGACAATAACGGAAAGTACTCGGCTTGCGGCGACTCCGAGGACCAACCCAACAAGCGACCCGCTCGCCAGCAAGACCAACATGCGGCCGAGGGCTGCTGCGAGAACCTGCCTGGCCTGAGCACCCAGCACGACGCGAATACTCAGCTCGCGTATCCGCTTGCTGACTGTATAAGACGCGAGGCCGAAAGTCCTGGTAATGGAGAGCAGCAATCCAAAAGCCCCGAACAGTCCGAGCGCGACTGTAACTACTTGCGCCGGAAAGAAACTCATAGCGAGCTGGCTTCTCCATCGCTCGATGTCAGGATCGGAATGGCGGCGTCAAGATCGTGGAGTGTTCTGCGGATGCCGGCTGCCGTATTGGCCGTCGCCGCTCCCGTGGGGTCGACCCTGTTCGGACGACAAGCGACGTTTTGGGTGTCGCTCGCTGCGAGATCGGGAAGTACGCTGCGGCCCTCGGCGTTTCACTGGGCAAGAATTGTTTGCCGTCGGCGCAAACCCCACAATCTGGATCGAGACACCGGCGCTGTTCTTGAAGTAACGGCCTACGGCGTTCTCCGTGGGAAAAGGGGCCGGGCGAATTCTTGATTTACGACCGCAACCTGCGGGGTCGTAGGAGTGTCGCTGAAGCTCACATCGCGTCCAATGAGCAATAGGGTTGCACACGCAGCCAGATATCCCGGCGAGACGTCATATTCGAAGGTATTAAACGCTGCGTTTGAGGGCCTGAAGTCGTCAGGATCTTGGCAGAGTCCTCTCACGATTCAGCACTCAAAATTGATGATGAAAATACGTTAGTGAACTTCTGAAGTGACGTACTAAGCTCAAGGCCGCAGCCCAATGATATCCAGTTTGGTCCTGTATCATGGATGTGCCCGTTCACCGAAATCGTTTCATTGCTCTCAGACGGACCAGTAAACGACGTGGAACTTCCATCGTAATGCCAACCTTGAAGACTGGCCAAGATGCCGCTCGCCGCCGATTCTGTTTGGCGATGTCGGGGTTTGTCATGGCGCTTGCGCTGCTGCCCTTTTCCTACAAAGTCGAACGTCGCCTGGAGACAGCTGTTCACATCAAGGGCGGAGAATCCGAAAAAGTTGACCTGGAACTGGCGCAGCGTTTCCAGTCTCCGTACGCCCACCGCCTGGTTCTGGTGATCAGCGGTATTCCCGATCCGGATTCAGCAAAAGGCGCTGATGCATTGGGCTTCTTAACCAGTTCATTGCGTAGTCTGCCTGGAGTCTCGGGTGACGTCTCGAGTCTGGATTGGCCAGATGCTCTGTTCACTGGAAACAATGGCGGGGCCTTGATCATCGTCGGGTTGGACCCGCACGATAAAACTGTCGAAGCGTTGGTCCCCAAACTGAGGGCAAGAGCAGACTGGATGGAAGGTCAGCTTAGGTCGCTATACCCCAATATCAAACTGGAGATTACGGGTGAAACCCCACTGACCTTCGATCTTCGCAAGGTCAGTGCAGATGAAGTCAACCATGCCGAGGAACGAGCGATGCCAGTAACTCTCTTGCTGCTGTTGCTGGCTTTTGGCAGTCTTGTGGCCGCGCTATTGCCGCTGGGAGTTGGAGTGCTCTCAATCTCGATGGCGATGGGTGCGGCTGCCCTACTCGCGCATTATCTGCAGCTGTCGATTCTGGTGCAGAATGTGGCGACGATGGTCGGCCTTGGCTTGGGCGTCGACTATGCATTGCTGATGGTGAGCCGGTTTCGCGAAGCATTGGCCGAGGGATATGATCCCGGCCACGCTGCCGATATTGCTGCCGGGCAAGCGGGGCGCACGCTGATAATCTCCGCCACGACAGTTGCAATCGGATTTTCAGCGCTGCTGACTGTGCCCATCAGCGAACTGCGCTCAGTCGGGATAGCTGGCCTGCTGGTAACCGCTTTTAGTGTCATGCTGTGTACATTCATTCTGCCTTGGGTGCTTGGTCTGCTAGGGCATCGCATCAATGCCGCCAGAGTGCGCCTAGCAGCCAGACGATTCAAAACGCGGGACCGCCTATGCGCGGCGAGTGAGCGGTGGGTGCGCTGGGGCAGCATCATAACCCGCAGGCCCTGGACAGCTCTGCTTGTCGTTGGGATTCCGCTACTGATCCTTGCATTCCAGGCACGGAGAATCTCTCCCGGGATTCCCGACCATGACTCGCTCCCGGCCGCAGCCGAGTCGGTGCAAGCACTGCACACCCTTCAAGGCATGGGGCGGTCGGGTATTGTGCAGTCCCTCCGAGTGGTCCTGGAGTTGCCGCCGCAGTCTCCGCCGCTCTCGCCGGCTGGCTGGCTTGCCGTCAGTCGCCTGACGAAGCGCTTCCAGAGCGATCCTAGAGCGGAAGAGGTCTTATCTCTTCCGACCCTCACGGGAATGTCTGACACCGCGGATGCTGTCGACGACGTGCCCGAGTCAATTCGCAAGAGTTTCCTACGCAGCGATGGCCAAGCTACCTTGATTGAGTTGCTGCCCACCGCCACTCTTTCGCCCAACGAACAGATACGATGGGTACGAGAGATACGTTCCTCCGATGTCGCGGTGATGACCGACGTGCCTGGCGCTGTGCTGCGCGTCGGCGGCGTTCCCGCACTCGACGCAGATTATGACTCGGTAGTAAAAGAGCGGTTGCCGAGGGTGGTCCGTGTCGTCGTTTTGGGGAGTTTGCTGGCGCTCCTGATCGGGTTACGTTCTTTATTTGCGGCTGTCAAAGCAATTCTGCTCAATCTACTCTCCGTTGGCGCTTCATTCGGTGCGTTAGTTGTCGTTTTTCAGGAAGGCCACGGTAGCAAACTCTTTGGGCTCAACGGATCGACCGGCACTGTATACCCGATCGTGCCGATTCTCTCGTTTGCCATCGTCTTCGGATTGAGCATGGACTATGAGGTCTTCCTGGTCACCCGAGTCCTCGAAGAACGGCGGAGCGGTCTATCCGAGAGATCAGCGGTGATAGAGGGCGTGGCGCGGACGGCCGGGCTCATCACGAGCGCCGCGGCAATTATGATTGCCGTCTTCGCGGCATTCACGGTGGGAAGCTTTCTGGTCGTCCAAATGCTGGGCTTTACGCTCGCCGTGGCGGTGTTCTTGGATGCTACGGCGGTGCGCATGGTTGTCGGCCCGGCACTATTGCAACTTGCCGGCGACTGGAATTGGTGGCCCTTTGGCTTACATGGGGCCCCGAAAACGTCTGAAAAGGAGCTTATCCCATGACGGTGAAAACCGTGGATGCTTCAGTGACAGCACAGGTGCCTCGCAACCGCATAATTAAACGATTCGATTTATTTCACTTTCTCTCCTTGAGCGCTGGACTGGCTGATATCAAAGTCCTTGCGTCCAAGGTTTGCCTTTCCTGAGCCCTTTTCGATTACAAGAATCGACG
>Ga0306920_100014987_pt1 | contig 10604 bp, 6 predicted proteins | sample flu12Cox44000170_FD_204666 | JGI IMG/M metagenome (GOLD analysis project Ga0306920, IMG submission 204666) | Lab enrichment of tropical soil microbial communities from Luquillo Experimental Forest, Puerto Rico - flux4day.12C.oxic.44.000.170 (v2)... | ecosystem: Environmental > Terrestrial >... | reverse complement strand
AGTTTTCGTGTGATCCGGTCCGCAAACAGCGCTTCGAGCAAGAAGCCAAGACCATCTCCAGCCTGAATCATCCGCACATCTGCGTGTTGCACGACGTTGGTCACCAGGATGGGATCGATTTTCTGGTGATGGAATGCGTCGAAGGGGAGACGCTGGCGAAACGGTTGGAGAAAGGACCGATGCCGCTGGAGCAGGTGCTGAAGTTCGGGGCGCAGATTGCGGACGCGCTGGATAAAGCACATCGCAGCGGTGTCGTGCACAGGGACCTGAAACCCGGAAACATCATGCTCACACCTACGGGGGCGAAGCTGCTGGATTTTGGCTTGGCCAAACCAGCAGTCGCGCTTGTGAGCGGCTCGACGTTGACGGTGGCAGCCCGACCGTCGCCTATGACGCAGGAAGGAACGATTGTCGGGACATTTCAGTACATGTCGCCAGAGCAGGTGGAAGGCAAAGAGCTGGATGGCCGCAGCGACATTTTTTCGCTAGGTGCCGTGCTGTACGAAATGGTGACGGGCAGGAGGGCCTTCGAGGGCAAGAGCCAGTTGAGCGTGGCTTCCGCCATCCTCGAAAAAGAGCCCGTGACAATCAGCAGCATCAAGCCGCTCACACCACCCGCACTGGATTATGGCGTCAGGAAATGCCTAGCAAAAGTTGCAGACGAGCGTTGGCAAAACGCCAGCGACCTGGCAAGCCACTTGAAGTGGGTTGCGGAATCAGGCTCTCAGGCAGGACTGCCAATTGCTCTGCAATCGAAATGGAAGTTGCGCGAAAATCTCGCCTGGGGAGCAGCAGCGATCGCAGCGATTCTCGCGGCAGTTTTCGCGGTTAGCTACCACCTGCGCTCACCAGAGGATCCCAGGGTCACTCGCGCTTTTATTCTTCCTCCGGAAAAGACCACTTTCGCGCCGGTCGGAATTAGCGGCGGGCCGGTCACCATATCTCCAGACGGAAGACTGCTCGCGTTTTCAGCCAGGGACGAGTCCGGTAAGCAACTCCTGTGGATCCGGCCACTAGATTCCGTCACCGCGCGGATCTTGCCGGGAACGGAGGAAGCCGGTTATCCCTTTTGGTCGCCGGACAGCCAGTTTGTCGCCTTCTTCGCTGGCGGCACGCTCAAAAAGGTCGCGGCAGCAGGAGGCCCAGTCCAGTCTCTGTGTGGCGCACCGGAAGGCCGTGGCGGAACCTGGAACAAGGAGGGAGTCATCCTTTTCACGCCATCCATACGTTCCGGCCTTTTGCGGGTTTCCGAAGCCGGTGGCACGCCGGTGCCTGTTACAAAAGCTGAGTCTCAACCAGATGCATCCCATCGCTGGCCGCAGTTCCTTCCAGACGGGCGCCATTTTCTGTACTTTGCCCGCGGAAAGACAAACGGTATTTATATTGGAACCTTGGATTCCGAAGACACAAAGCTGATCTTGCAATCGGAAGGAAATGCGACCTATTCGGAGGGCGGGCAACTTCTTTGGTGGCGGGAAAGCGCTCTGATAGCACAGCCGTTCGACCTCAGGCTCCTCCAACTGAGAGGTAGTGCCACACCCGTCGCGGAACATGTTCTTTTTTCGTACGGGCAAAGTTTCGGCGTTTTTAGTGTTTCGCAGAACGGTATTCTCGTCTTTCAACGCGGAGGCACTTCGGGAAACACTCAGCTTTGGTGGTTCGACCACTCCGGCAAGCAGCTTGGCAACATCGGAGAAAGGGACTTTCTAGACCATCCGCGGATTTCGCCCGACGGACAGAGGATCGCCGCGGGAATCGTCAACGCAACCGGCAATCAGGAAGACATCTGGCTTTATGATATAGCCAGGAACGTGCGCTCGCGCTTCACTCTGTCACAGTCCGGGCGCTATGCGGTGTGGTCACCGGACGGGAGCCGCATCGCTTACGCTTCGGTGAGGTCGAGCCAGCTCGATCTTTTCGTGAAGGCGTCGAATGGCACAGGTCAGGAACAACTGCTCCTCGATGTTCCGGGTTCGAAAGTACCTTGGTCCTGGTCCTCGGACGGCCGTTTCCTCGCTTACATGCTACGCGATCCACAGCCTGCTCGAGACAAGTCTGATATTTGGATTCTGCCCCTCTTTGGAGACCGGAAGCCCTTTCCATTTTTGCAGTCGGACTTCGACAAAGGGGCGCCTTCCTTCTCTCCCGATGGACGATGGATTGCCTACGTCTCGGAGGAGTCCGGGACTCGTGAAGTGTATGTCGTTTCCTTCCCGGATCCCCGCACAAGACTGCAAGTTTCGAATCAAGGCGGCCTCGCTCCGATGTGGCGGCCGGATGGGAAACAGCTGTTCTACGCTTCCCTGGGTGGGCAGCTGACGTCGGTGGGTGTGAGTAGCAAAGGTTCAACCTTGCAGTTGGAGAGCCCAAAGCCGCTCTTTCAGGCGTTCCAAAGCAGCGCCGTGCTGAGAGTTTTTGCGACAGGACCGTTTGGGTTGGGGACGCAGCCGTTCGATATTTCCCGCGACGGCCAACGATTCTTGATCGTCACCGCTGCAAACCCGGAACCGACTCCCATCACCGTTGTCGTGAATTGGGATGCGGAGTTGAGGAAGAAATGAGTCCTGCGGCAAATTCTTAGCAACTGCGAGCGAACTCCTGGTAAGTCCGGAAAAGTGGCGACTAGTACCTAAGTGGCTCGTTCACGTTCGCTTCCGAGCGGTACATCGACAACGCCGATCTTGCCCAGGCTGCGGAGTCATTGCTATTGTTTGGAGCAACCACATTTCCAACTGGCTAGGAGGCGGAAGATTATGTGGTCGAAAATGGCGGCTCTTTTTTTTTTCTAATTCCGCTTGCGCTCTTCGCCGCCACCCGTGAAGGGCAGGAACTCATCGGCACTCCCGCTCCGGCATTCAATCTGGATCATTGGGTGAACTCGTCGCGGTTGGAACTCAGCGATTTGAAAGGCAAAGTGTTGGCATTTTTCATCCCAAACCAGCGGGAGACTGGAACTTAGAGCGGGTGAAACGCGCTGCGGCACATTACCAATTCACTTTTCCCGTAGCCGATGACGGTGATTGGAAAGCTTTGAGGCGCTGGTGGCTGAATGGGGCGGATCGCGACTACACCTCAGTAAGTTTCATCGTCGACAAGCACGGGGTCATTCGGTATGTGCATCCCGGCGGCGAATATCATGAGAGCAATGGCGCGTCGGCACATGAGACTTGCAATGCCGATTTCAAAAAGATCCAAGCGGTAATTGCAGAGCTTCTGGCCGAAAATTAAGGAACATGCACGCGAAGCATGACATCATCGGGACACAGACATCCCGAGAATTGACCGGATTCTCTGACGCTGGGTGATTTCGCGCGGCGTCCGACCGGGTCGTTCAAGCCACTTCATAAAATCTGCGATTTTGACTTGATGTTCGACGCGCACATCCGCGACGGACACCTTCGCTGTACCGAACCGTTCCTCGATACCTTCCACCCATTCGTTCTTACGCAATGCCGACAGGCCCTGCGCGACGGCCTCGTACAGTGAGCTGGCTGTGACCCGGAGTACGAAGCGTAACTCGACCATCTACGGCATTCAAAGTTCGCTGGGCTACGAGAGGACAAGGACGCACGCCCGGTGATCAAAGAACATGGTAGCGAGGCTTGAGGATTGCTGCGCGTCGCAAATCCTCCACGTTGCGCCTACTAGTTACGGGTTTCCCCTAAACTGGGACCTACCCCAATCTTTTGTGAGCGCGGGCTTGGCCTCTGTGCGAGCATTTTTAATGGTATGTCTATTTGAATTCGGCTCTGCTTTCCTTAAACGGGATTCTTAGGAAAAATGTCACTAAACCCGTGCATTTCGATAATCACGGCAGTAAGTCCTTTCAAATCCAGCCCATGGTTGTCTTGCGGACGCACCTCCACTCGCCACTTACCAAACGGTCCGATCGGCGCATATTCGCTTTTGCCTGGTAGCGCCGCCAATCCGGAACTCGGAAATCCTAAGTCCCCGTCCACGATGGCGGTAACCCATTTGCTTTTCAGGCTACCGGGTGTGAAGGCTTGGTTGGCCGGCTTTTCAGGGTCATACCTAAGGTCGGTGGGATCATACCTGAAGGGAATCGGTTTCTGTGTGTGCTTTACATACTCCGCGTTCCGCTTGTTCAAGTCGCGCTCGCCTGCCGGGACCGTCCTGGCCGGATAGGGTACGTCGTCGCTTCGCCGAAATTGTTCCTCTCCCAAATGGGTCGTTAATACTTCGTGGGCCGTGTCCGTCTTCATGCCAACCATCCAGGTCCGAACCTTGGTAAGACGGACATTCGACTTTCCGTGGAAAGGATTAGGGGCGTCGGGCGCGTATATCGGGCGCTCCGTGCGGCACCAGGCCGCAGTTGTGGGGCCATAGGTCGGAAACGGCTCAGTTGAGGCTTTCGTTGCTGGCTCCAGTTCAAATTCCGCGCACGACTGATCAAGTAGATCTTTAAAAAACTGTTTGTGGCTGTTGGGGGTGAGAACGATAACCTCGCCCATGGTCTCTTCCTCGTTTGGAAACACGTTCGGGGTTGCGCGCGCAGTCTCAAGGGCTGCCATGAGATCTGTCATCAGCTGGTTTTTTTTGCTGTCGAGTGTGGTATAGGTAAGCGCGCCTGGAGAGCTGCCCAGTAGATCATAAAATCCGCTGTAGGGCTCAAGCGCCCAAAATGCCTTAGCGCGAAAAGAATGGTATAGATCTGAAATGCAGGTAGCCTTAGCCCGCTCATAGAGACCTGATACGAAACTAGCCATTGCCGGCAATCCCGGGTTCGATATCTGGGTGAGTTTCCCTTGCAGAGTACCCTTCTGTAGTTCGAGCGCTCCCATCTCGCCCGCAAGCTGGCGTATTTCCACCAGGAGGGAATTGAAGTAATCTATATACGCATTCCGGTTCATGATCGTTTCAATAAAGGCATCCAATTCCTTACGAAGTCCCTCTGCCGCGGGGGCGCTTCGGTAGAACTGCCTGCACAAACCACGGAAGCGATCAAGTTCCACCACCAGTCGCTTTGACGAGTCTGCCTGCAGAAAACCGTTTTCGCGCTTTTTGAACTCGGACTGCAATCTTATGTCACCCTTGATCACTTCTACCTGGGTCAGAACGTAATTCTTGGGGACGGGTTCACCAGAATCGTTGAGCACTTTATCCACGCCCTCATTAATCATTGCTCCCAATTGACTTGCAGCCATTGCTCCAGCGCTGGCATAGCCGCCAACCTTGGTGAGAGTATTTATGGCGTTACGCGGTTCATTTACGTTCATGAATGAAAGCATCCCTAAACAGTTAAAGAACGTCTGCCAACTCAGCCCGAACGCAGATTTGATTTGGCTTTCGAAGCTCTTCATCTTGTTCGCGAGCTCTGTCTGATTGGTGAGTTTCTTATCCAATTCGCCGATCTTGCGGGCCGTTTCGTCTAACAACTCTCTTAGCTTGCTTTTGCGCCCGGACAGAAGGCTAATTTGAGAATCTGTCGTTCCTATGGCAGCGTCAAGATCGTTGGTTTCATTCTTGTTGTCGCGGAGAGAAGCGAAGTATTTGTCCCTGGCTGGCTCGATCGTTTTAAGGCTGTTCAGAGAAGCAGTTAAATTAGCTAGATGTGTATCGTAAGAAAGCTTCGGCGTGTACGATTCGTCTCTTCCGAAAAAGTCGAGACCGTTCCGGTGGTTGTTAAGAGCCATGATCGCTGGTTGATGCAGCAATGTGGCTAATTGTTTCTGCGAGGCCTCTCCCGCCTTAGAAGCGGCGGTCAGCAGTTTAGTCACCCACACCAGCCGATCGCCAACGCTCGTCCAAGGGTCGGTGTAGTGAGTGCATAAACCTGCATAGTGGACAAATTCTTCCTGTTCTTCATCACCTATCAACAGGTGATTTTTTAGCAGAGAAAGGCTCTCCCCGATGTTGAAACTGCCGGCGGGTCGCAACGCCAGCAACACGAGCCTCTGGTTGTCCAGTGCTTGCAGCCCCTCGTTGTACTCGAGGCGCCCACCCAACGCTGAAATCAGGTGGTTGCGTTCCCAGTCGACGCTGGTTTTCTTGAGTGCCTGCTCGTCGAGAAGTCCAGTTTCACGTAAGAATAAGGCTAAGGCAAGAGCGCCGATCATCTCGTACAAGCTGAGTTCAATGATCGTTCGCTTGGAATAGTCGTCAATTTGACCATTTGTAAATTCATGGAGTTTCGCCAGCAACACGAGCTTCTGGTTGCCTAGTCCTTGCATTTGCACGATGTCGTGACCGAAGCGCCGACTCAACCCGTCAATCAGCCCGTTGCGTTGCTCGTCGAGGCTGGATTTCTTGAGCACGTTTAGGTCGCCGCCTCTCTCGAGCGAGAACACGGGCAGAGCCATCGCGTCAGCCAGTTCGTCGTCATTGAGGTCTTCGACTTTTCTGTTGCTGTCTGCTTGCCCGTTAGAGAACTCTCTCAATTCATTGAGGAACAAGTCGTGCCGTGCGTCCGCTGACAAGTCCGCCAGTTGCTTCTGTGCCGACCATTGCCCGGTAAGAACGACTTCATCCATTCTGAGTGCGAATCGCTCCCGGAATTTGGCGACAGCTTCTTTGCTCAGAAGTTGGTCTTCCGTCCGGTCCAGGACCCTGGTCCCTTTCGCGTCGAAGATTCGGATCCGTAGACCCGGCCCGACCAATCCAACAACGATAAGATTCTTTCCGATTTTCGGCAGCTCAGCCTCTGAATTGGCAACCATCAGTTGGATACTGTAGTCCGCCGGCTCGGTCACCAAGTAGTCAGCGCGGACTCGCTCGAATAGCATCTGTGCATGACTGACGCGCGCGATCTTAATGAGGTTTGAACTCTCGAGGGGCCCGTGGCCGACAGATTTTGAGCCGGCCACCGACGCGGGTGCCGGATCGCCAGGCCCCTTGTCGCCGCCTTTTGTGCCGACATTTCCGTCAGGCGCGTTTGGAAACATTTTAGTCCCGTCACCGCCACCGCCAATCCCTTTGGGACCTCCTTCTCCACCGTCGCCCGGTCTGCCGGGAGTTCCCCCTGGGCCACCGGCATAGCTGAGAGTGAGTTTGGGTTCGGGGTCGGCTAACGCAGAATAGAAAACAATTTGCCCGCCCTTCCCCCCTTGGCCTCCTTGCCCTCCCTTTCCGCCGTCGCCTCCCCGGCCTCCGTCCCCTCCATTTGTGGCCTGCACAAAACCTACTGGAAAAAACGCCCGATAGTCGGCGCCATCTCCGCCCTTTCCCCCTTTAGCGCCGTTCTGGCCCTGTTGTCCCTCTCCTCCGCGGCCGCCGTCGGCGGTGATGGTGAGCTTCCTATCATCTCCGCCAAAATCGCACTGTTCACAACAGATCGAAACGCTCCCCGCGGGATGGCCGGGTTCACCTGGGTCTCCGGACTTACCATTCATCTTCGCCGGGTCGTAGGGAGCAGTCCCCCCATCGGTGTTTTTTTCCCCCTCTTTACCCCAAATCCCGGGGGCACGCTCGATTTTGCCGTGCTCACCGTCGTCTCCCTTTGCATTCTGAACCGACTGCTCCTTTTTTTTCGTTTGCTCAGGGCCGTTGACACTGATCGCCGGTGGAGTGATCCCGTCGGGCTCGGCCCGCAGAATCCGCGCAAAGATCACGAGGTTGCGGCCCGGAAACTCCAACTTTCCTGATACCGTAACCTCATCGCCGAAAATCGTGACGTTCGCCGTTGGCGCGAGAAAGAGATGTCCGGGTGTGGCTGCCTTGGCGCTATCTTGCGTCAAAGTCAAAGGGCGCGCGGTCTCGACTTCAACTGCCCTAAGAACGTTGCCTTCTTCAGTTCGCTGAAGGTTAAAGAGAGGGTCAACGATGTTTTGCATAACTCCTCCAATGCTTCGCTAATTGCCGCTAGCCCCGAGCCAGTTACAACATGGTCTCTTGGAGCACCTCAACGCGGTTCTGGATATACTGCGTGACAGTGTCAAAAAATTTTAGATATCCGTTTCGCACGTCTCGTGCAGTTTTGTTGTCCGCGTAAGCCACGTGCTTGTCGGAAACTTGCTCAACCGCCTTTTGATATTTAGATATCTGAAAAGTAATCTCGGCAACACTGGAAGACATCCCAGGTATCCAGCTCAAGTCATTTGGATCAACAGCCTTATAACTGTCTCTAAAGGCGTTCAGACTGTCTGCAATCGGATGCTGGTTAGACGTGTTTTCGGAAATTGCGGTGTGGAACTCTAAGGTCAAAGCAGCATGTCCGCCGACAATTCCTAGCTCACCCATGTTCGATTTCCAGAACGTTTTTAGATCACCGTTGTAGGTCGAAGAAATATCTTTGCACCCTCGCGTCACGAGTTTCTTGGAAGTAGAACGCGGTACGTCGATAATCCTGCTGTACATCCCCGTCATATCCGGCTCTGTTACCCGGGCCGAGAACTGCGAAGCGACCTTTTCCGAAACGGCCTTTACGGTCGCAAGGACCTCGTATTTTATGTAGGGTGGGGTCGCATTCGCCGCGAATAATTGGGCGTGTGCAAGCCTAAACTCGACTAGGCGATTGTCCAACTCGGTCGCGGCCTTCCGCAACTCCTGGTGGTCGGGCGAGGCCGACTCTGAAAGCAGTTTGTCCCATTGCTTAACGGCGTTCTCAATATTATCAAGAGCAGATCCCAACGCCGATTTTGTTGCATCTGGGAGGTTTACGTTAGCTCCGCTGAGCTCTTCGTTGGCGAGCACTCTGGTCTGCGAGATCACCGAAGAGAGATCCTGCGCACTGCGCTGTACTTGAGCCACCTTCTTGGCGGTGAGCTTTTTCCACTCTGGGCGCGCTACGTCCGGCAACTTCCAGGCCGGATTGTTAGCGCCAAAAAACTCGCTGTCGCCGAACCGATTCGTCAGCTTGTCGTAAACAAGCTTGGATTGACTGGGGTCTGAAAATGTTCGCGAAATGTCAAGTTTCTTGTCGAGTCTTTCCAAGGTAACGGTCTGCAGGCTCTGGTCGGCCCAATAATCTGCCATGACGTTCGTCCAGTCGCGTGTTTCGGGCTCCCAACGCTTGAATTCAGGTTGTTCACGGTACGTTTCAAAGTCCGCAGAACCCCTTCCAGGATTCTCGGCAAGCCATAGCTCCTTGATCTCTCGCTTAGGCGATTCTATATTGATCGTTTTTATCTCTACTTCGGGGGGTGGCATAAGAACTCTCCTTTCTATGCCGGCATCAGATCAGCCGGAATTTTTGTCATTTCAAATACCCACGACGAATCAAAAAGCGATTCGTCGCTACCCGCTACCCCACTCCTGCATGTCCACTTCTCGTCTTCCTTCCTGAGCGAGGCATTCATCCTTGTAAAGATAGTGGGCGACCGCGAAGGCAAAACCCGCCAGGCAAGGCAAAGTTTTTTAAAGATCGGTTAGAATAGGGCCACTGTGGGCCCACAATCCAAAGAGGGGAATATCGAGCAACTAATGGCGGAGCTGCGCCAGGGCAACCGGGAAGCCGCAGGGGCGCTGACGGAGTTGTTGTGGCCGGAACTTCGGCGCCTGGCAGCCGCCCAGATGAAGGGGGAGCGGTCGAACCACACCTGGCAACCCACGGCGCTGGTGAACGAGCTGTACCTTGAGCTCATTAATGCCAAGGGGCTCGGCAGCGGCGGCATCCACCGCAATGACAAGAATGCGTTCCTGGCACTTGCGGCGCATATGATGATGCGTCTGTTGATCCATCACGCCCGTCCTCTGCACCGGCGGGTGCGGAGGGTCCCCATCGTGGACGAAGACAAGGCTCCTGAGCTCGCCATCCAGGAACTCAGCAACATTGAAGACCTGCTGTCCGGTCTCGCCAAAATCGATCCCCAGCTCAGAACAGTCGTCGAGATGAAGGTGTTCGAAGGCCGCTCGCACGAGGAGATTGGCGGCCAGCTGGGTTGCTTGCTCAGGACCATCGAGCGGCGCTGGACGCTGGCCAAGCATTGGCTGGAAAAAGAACTCGGATGAATACTCATGGACGAACAGCAAAAAGGCCAGTGGCGGGCGGTCATGGACCTTTTCGATGCTGCCGCCGAACTTCCGGCCGACCAGAGGCGAGCCTTCCTCGAATCCAGCACTAGCAGTCCGGATGTTGTGAGGGAAGTGCTGGAGCTCCTCGCCAAGCTGGAGGCGTCCGGCGATGCTTCGCCGGCTCCCGCCCACGTGGCTCCCGAGCGGATGGGCCGCTACAAGATCGTGGGAAAGCTGGGCCGCGGCGGCATGGGACAGGTTTACACCGCGCTTGATACGGAACTGGGGCGCTTTGTGGCGCTGAAGTTTCTGGCGCCGGAGGTGGTGGCAACCAAGCCGGCAATGGACCGGCTGATTCGCGAAGCCAAAGCTGCTTCGGCGCTGAATCATCCGCACATCGTCACCGTGTACGAGGTGGTCCGCTCGGGTGATGAGGTGGCGCTGGCCATGGAGCTGGTGGAAGGTGAAGCTCTGCGAAGCTACTGCGGGCAGGCGCAGCCGGTCGCGCAGGTGATCCGCTGGGGGCGGCAGGCGGCGCAGGCACTGGCGGCAGCGCACGGCCGGAATATCGTGCATGGCGATATCAAGCCGGAAAACGTGATGGTGCGGCCGGATGGTTACGTGAAGGTGCTGGATTTCGGCCTTGCCCGCCAGCTTACACCGGCAGGCGAAAGGGACTCAGCGAGCGTTTCGGC
>Ga0306920_100014986_pt1 | contig 10605 bp, 9 predicted proteins | sample flu12Cox44000170_FD_204666 | JGI IMG/M metagenome (GOLD analysis project Ga0306920, IMG submission 204666) | Lab enrichment of tropical soil microbial communities from Luquillo Experimental Forest, Puerto Rico - flux4day.12C.oxic.44.000.170 (v2)... | ecosystem: Environmental > Terrestrial >... | reverse complement strand
TTCACTCAACTTTCAGGCCATCTTACGTTTTACGTTTTACGTTTTACGTTTTACGCTCTCTCCATGGTCTACCTCGACAACAACGCCACCACCCGGCTCGCGCCGGAAGTGCTCGAGGCGATGCTCCCTTACCTGACCGAGCGCTGGGGCAACCCATCCAGCGCCTACCTGTTCGGGCATGACCTGACCCAAGCCCTGGAGGCTGCACGGGAGCAAGTGGCGGCGCTGTTAAATGCCGAGCCCAGGGAGATCATTTTTACAAGTTGCGGCACGGAAAGCATCAATTCGGCGTTGCACAGCGCGCTGGTCACGCAACCCGCGAAACGGCATGTCGTGACCACGGCGGTCGAGCATTCTGCCACTCTGAAGTTCTGCGCGTTCCTTCAGAAACAAGGTTATGAAGTGACCCACCTCGCCGTCTCCCCCACAGGTGCTCTCGATTTGACGCTGTTGGAAAAATCAATCCGGCCCGATACCGCCCTCGTCTCAGTCATGAGCGCCAACAACGAAACCGGAGTGCTTTTCCCAGTTGCGGCCATTGCAGAAATCTGCCGCAACAAAGGAGTGATGTGTCACACTGACGCGGTGCAAATGGCCGGCAAGCTCAAGCTGGACGTGAAGGAGTTGGGCGTCGATTGGCTCTCGATTTCGGGCCACAAATTTCATGCGCCCAAAGGAGTGGCTGCCCTTTATGTCAAGCGGGGCGTAAAGTTCCAGCCGTTTGTGATGGGGGGCGGCCAGGAACGCGGGCGCCGCGGCGGGACCGAGAACGTAGCGTCCATTATAGGCCTCGGCCGCGCTGCCGAACTCGCCCTGGCCGGTTGCTCGCAACAAAGTCGCGTGGGTGCGTTACGGGACAAACTCGAAAGCGGCGTTATCCATAGCGTTCCTGGCACCCAGGTTAATGGTGGTCTCGAACCACGCCTGCCGAACACGAGCAATATTGCTTTCGATGGAGTCGAAGCCGAAGGCATCCTGCTGTTATTGGACCAGGCTGGTATCTGCGCTTCGAGTGGGTCCGCTTGCACGACCGGCTCCCTGGACCCCTCGCATGTGCTGCTGGCGATGGGCTTCAGCGCAGCGCGGGCGCGCAGCAGTATCCGGTTCAGCTTTGGTATTTATAACAACGACGCGGATGTGGACCATACCTTGCAACAGTTGCCGGGAATCATTGAAAAGCTACGTGCCCACGCGCCTTTGGCGCGGGTGAACATGTAAACTTTGCGCGAGCGCAAAACCAGGTCACGAACCGCGCCAGTTACTTCGCGCCAGGCTTTACCGCTTCGGCATTGATTTCAATTTCAATCTCGTCAGCGACCACCAACCCGCCGGTCTCCAGCGCCTGGTTATATTTCAAGCCGTAGTCCCGGCGGTTCAGCTTCGCTTTGGCCTGCATTCCAATGCGGCTGTTCCCCCACGGATCCTTGATCGGCCCCTTGAGCGTGACGGGTAACGCCAATTCCTTCGTCACTCCATGCATGGTGAAGTCGCCAATCAGTACTGTCTCCCCATCCTTCTTTTCCGCCCGTTTGCTCTTGAACGTAATCGTGGGGTATTGGGTGGCGTCGAAAAAGTCAGGGCTGCGCAAATGGCCGTCTCGCCGGTCGATACCGGTATCAATACTTTTGGCCTGAATGGTCCCTTGCGCGGCCTGAACCGCGTTATTGTCCACGTCTACCGTGCCTTCAAACTCTTTGAACTTCCCCTGCAGGGTATTGATAACCATGTGCGTGACGGAGAAACCCACGGTCGAATGCGCGGAGTCGATCTTGTATGTGTCGGCGGCCAACACCAAACGTGGAGCGGCCAAAGCGAGCAACGCGGAGAACAGAATGGCGGATTTCATAGGTTATAAGGCTTGTTTTATGCTTTGGTCAATGTCGGCGAATATAGCCCAGCACAGTGGAGCCGCAACCCAGGAGCGCAGGCTTTAGCCTGCAGCAAGCATCGAGGTTGCTCAGGTTTGGGGTTACCGAACCAGGCTCGGAAGGAATGATTTTGTTGCTGCAGGCTAAAGCCTGCGCTCCTCGGTTGTGCTGCAACGTTCCGCTTCATTTCCGGTTCTGAAACGAATACTTTTAGACCCGTGCCTCAGAGCCGGCTACGCCGAGGTTTGCGCGCCACCTTCATCGGAATGGCCGTTAATGCCGTGCTTGCGAGCGCCAAATTGGTCGCCGGGCTGGCTGGCCATTCACATGCCCTAACGGCTGACGCAGTCGAGTCACTCGCCGATGTATTCAGTTCGCTGGTCGTTTGGCGCGGGTTGGTCGTGGCTGCCGCGCCGGCTGATGAAGACCACCCTTACGGCCATGGCAAAGCTGAACCCATCGCCGCCGCCACGGTCTCCGCGTTCCTGCTGGTGAGTGCCGCCTGGATTTGCGTTCGCTCAGCGCAAGCGGCTTCCCAACCTCATTCGGCACCGGCCGCCTTCACCTTGCTTGTCCTGGCCGGGGCCATGACCGTCAAGGAGGGCCTGTTCCGATTCATCCGGCGGGAATCTGCGTTCGTGGGCAGCAGCGCCATGCACGCAGATGCCTGGCATCACCGAAGTGATGCGCTCACATCATTGGCGGCAGCTGTGGGCATCAGCATTGCCTTGCTGGGTGGCCCACGCTATGCCGTGGCTGATGACATTGCCGCGATTGTGGCCGCAGCCATTATTGCCTGGAATGGGTGGCGCTTACTCGAGCGCGCCATTAACGAGTTAATGGACCGCTCCCCAGGAACCAAGTTCGCCGACCAAATCCGCCGCATTGCCGCAGTGGCTGCAGGAGTGGAATGCATCGAGAAATGCCTGGTCCGCAAAATGGGCTACCATTTCTATGTCGACATGCACGTGCAGGTGGACCCGCAAATGACCGTGCAACGCTCGCACGAAATCGCACACGAAGTTAAGGACCGGGTGCGCCGCCAATTTCCGGAAGTGCGCGACGTGTTGGTCCACATCGAACCGGCGCAGGCCCCGCGCCAAAACCAACCAGCGGCCCACTGATTACGGAGTCTGGTGCTTTAATCTCCAAAAAGAAACGCGATAAGGTGCTTGGTTAAATGCGCCTCAGGAAATGACGACACAGGCACCTTGCTGAAAAGACGAGGGGAGAGCTCGGCTTACTGCAGCCAGGGCTAACGGCCCATCTGGTGGGCTCGAGCGGATTTAGGAAGGGGGCGTGGCGCGTTTGACGTTTTCCGCCTTCGGGCCTTTTTCGCCGGTGACGATTTCGAAGATAACCTCTTCACCTTCGTGCAGGGTCTTGAAGCCATCACCCAGGATCGCCGTGTGATGCACAAAGACATCCTGGCCTGCCTCCTGAGCGATAAAGCCCAGACCCTTCTTGTTATCCCACCATTTGACCTTGCCTCTCGCCATAGTACTGTATTCTCCCGAATATTGGGCGTTCGCACAGCTCCAGGCAGAGCAAACACCCGCTAATTTTTGGCGGGAGTGCTCGAATCATAACTGAAACCGTTTACGCCTCAAATTTGACTCGACCTTAGGACGCACTTCGGAACTGGTCAAGGATTCTTTTGCAAGAGGTGGTGGCAAAATGTTCCGCTCACTGTGGGGCGGAACCCGGCTCCTAAACCCTGAGTTCGTGCCGGGTTCAGCCCTGTCAGCCAGAGCATTACTTGCATTTTGCGCCGCCTTCGCTGTCGTTTGACAACTCGTTCTCTGGCTCGATGTTGCCTTATGTCATATCGAGACAGCCTTATGAAGTACGCCGATGTGGATTTCGCGCAGGACCTGGAACTCAAACCGGTGGCTGGGGAACCGGCCCCCGCTTCGTCCGCAGTGCCATTAAGCCCGCCTGCGGATGGTGCTCTGCTGGATGCGTATTCCCAGGCAGTGGTCCACGCCGCCGAGGAAGTTGGTCCTTCGGTTGTGAATATCGAGGTGCGCCGGCGTGATGGCCAGCGCCAGGGTAGCGGCTCCGGTTTTGTGATTACTCCCGACGGTTTCATTCTCACTAACAGCCACGTCGTGCATGGCGCGGAGCGAATCGAGGTTATGTTGGCGGACGGGCGTCACCCGGATGCTCACCTCATATGGGACGATCCCGATACGGATCTGGCCGTGGTGCGGGTGTATGCGCCGCAACTGCGGCCCGTGCGGCTGGGTGAATCCAAAGCCATCCGTGTGGGCCAGATGGCTATCGCCATTGGCAATCCTTACGGATTTCAATGCACCGTGACTGCGGGGGTCGTAAGCGCTCTGGGCCGCTCCTTCCGGGCTAGCACCGGGCGCTTAATCGACGACATTATTCAAACCGACGCGGCATTAAACCCCGGCAACTCGGGCGGACCGTTAGTCAATTCGCGTGGCGAGGTCATAGGTGTCAATACCGCCGTAATTCTCCCCGCACAGGGCATCTGTTTTGCCATTGGTATCGACACAGCAAAATTTGTTGCCGGTTGGCTGATTAAAGAAGGCCGAATACGGCGCAGCTATATCGGGGTTGGGGGTCAAAATGTCCCGGTTCACCGCCGGATCGTACGCTACCACCAATTGCCGGCCCCCAGCGGCGTGCTTGCCATTTCCGTGGCTCCCGACGGGCCGGCTGCGAAAGCAGGCCTGCGCGATGGGGATGTTATGGTCGAGTTTAATGGCCAGGCCATCCCCTCGATTGACGCCCTCCATAAACTGCTCACTGGCGAACTCATCGGCATCGAATCGAGCCTAACCATCATCCGAGGAACAGAAAAGCTTGAGTTGCGAGTAACGCCGCGAGAATCCGCCTCGTAAAGACGGCTGAGGGACCAGAATCATGCTACGGCCTGACAGGTTTCATGATTCTGTCCCACCATGATTCTGTCCGTTCTGCCGTTCTATTGAGGTTCGGCTACGAGCCGCTTAACTTCTCGCTTTTGAGCAACCCCGTCTTCCCTTAAGTTGACGGCCGATGGCCTTTAGAGATTTCTCGGGACACCAGCAAGGGATTGAGCTGCTTCAGCGCTCGCTCGAGCGCAAGCGCCTAGCCCACGCCTACCTCTTCAGCGGCCATCAGCTCGAGGGACTCGAAACGCTGGCCCGTACGCTCGCTCAGACGCTCAACTGTCAAAACCCCACGAAAAAAGGCGGCGAACCGGTCGATTGTTGCGATGAGTGCGCGTCATGCCGCAAAATCCTGCACTTGAACCATGGGGATGTCCATTGGCTGCGGCCGGAATCCAAGACCCGAATCATCAAGGTCGAGCAGATTCGCGGTCTAAATCAGGAAATGAATCTCAAGCCCACCGAAGCCCGGTACAAACTGGGAATTATTGTGGCGGCTGACCGGCTGAAGACTGAAGCGGCCAATGCCTTCCTCAAAACCCTCGAAGAGCCCCCCGCGCAATCCATTCTGATTCTGCTTACAACCGAACCACAGCGCATTCTGGAAACACTCATCTCCCGCTGCCTGCGTCTGAATTTCGGCGGAGATGGGACGCGACCGCTCGAGGCCGCTCAACTCCAGTGGCTGCGTTCGTTCAGCGAAACAGCGGCTGCGGAGCACAAGAGCCTCCTGAGCCGTTACAGGTTGATGGACGTCCTGTTGAGCAAACTCAACGAGATGAAAGCCGCTATCGAGACCTCGCTGACCGCCCGCTCCCCTTTGCAAACCTACAAAGACGCGGAAAAAGAGTTGCAGGACAAGTGGGAGGACGAACTGGCGGCAGCCATTGAAGCCGATTACCGGCGCCAGCGAGCGGACCTCCTCGCCTTAATGCAGTGGTGGTTCCGCGATGTTTGGCTCGAGACCCTTGGCTCTGCCGGCAAGCCAAACAAAGGGCAAACGACCTCTCTGCTGAACTTTCCGGAGATGACAGGAACCCGAACCGTAGCCAAAAGAATCTCCCCGGGAGAGGCCCTGTCAAATCTGCAGGTGCTCGAACAACTTCAGCGCTGGCTCGGGACAAATGTTCAGGAAGCCCTTGCTTTGGAAGTTGGCCTCTTAAAGCTGCGCCTGTGAGTGCCCAGGCACCACGAGCCAATCGCCGGACGTCATCGGCACGCCTGAGCGCGGTCAATGCCGAGACACCACCTAAAAACCTTTCGAAGCAGTGGTTTGAAGGGGCCCTCGGCGCCTTTCTGGGGCTCACGATACTGAAGTTCGCCAACCCGCCCATCATGGAGGATAAATGGGTGACCGTACCGGCTGACATTTATCAATTTCTGCTCGGCCCGTGGCCCATTTCGTGGGCCTACAGGCTGTTGGCTGCACTTACGATTGGGGGTCTCTTAGTAGCCACATGGCGGTTCCGCTGCTCGCGGTGGCTTGTGGCCATGCCCCTCGTTTGGTTCGGCTGGCAGTTGCTTTCCGCCACCGAAACGGTGGACGCCCGACTTACCGGCCCGACTTTGATCCACTTTGGCGCCTGCGTTACCTGCTTTTACCTCGGCTTCTTCGCTCTAAGCAACTCGGCACGGCCCACCTGGTTCTGGCTCGGTATCATAGCCGGGTTCCTCCTCGCGATGGCTGTGGGCTGGGAACAGCACTTCGGCGGCCTGGAAGCAACTCGACGATACTTCAAACTCTACGAATCCGAGCTTTTCCCGCACGGGGCTCCTCCCGAATACATCAAAAAGATGTCGAGCAACCGTATCTTTGCCACTTTCTTCTATCCAAACACTCTGGCCGGCGGGGTATTGCTCCTGTTGCCGCCGATTCTTGGGGTTCTTAGCCAGGCTAAGCGGCTCTTTACCGTGGCCGCGCGCGGGTTCCTTATGGGAGTGACAGCCCTTGCCGCGCTTGCCTGTTTGTATTGGTCGGCTTCCAAGGGTGGATGGCTTTTGATGCTCTTGTTGGGATTGCTCGCGTTATGGCGCCTGCCCATGAACCGCAACAGGAAAGCATCCATGATTGGCGTTTTGCTGATTGCGGGTCTGGCCGGGTTCTGGTGGAAACATGCGGCCTTCTTTGAACGCGGGGCCACCAGTGTCAGCGCCCGATTCGATTATTGGCGAGCGGCACTCGAAACGGCTCGCGCTCATCCCTTTCTGGGGACCGGGCCGGCCACGTTCTCGTTGGCCTATTCGAGGCTCAAGAAACCCGAATCAGAAATGGCCAGGCTGACTCATAATGACTACCTCCAACAGGCTTCGGATTCAGGGCTTCCCGGGTTTCTGGCTTACGCCATCTTCATCGGAGGGGCCTTGGTTTACTCGACGCCTTTCAGGTTTCGTCAAGCTAAGACCGCGCCACCTGACAAGGAACAACAGAACCCTGGTTCGCCCAGTGTTTCGTGCGATTGGGTGAGCTTTTCCGTTTGGTTAGGGGTCTTGGGTTTCGCCCTTCAGCAGTTCGCTGAGTTTGGTCTCTACATCCCGAACCTTGCCTGGCCCGCGTTCGTGTTGATGGGCTGGCTGTTGCGGCGCGCAACGGAAGGCAATATTGCTGTAGGGTAGGCCTCCGGCCTGCCGGTGCCGTGGCGTCCTCGCCCCAGAGCTCCGCACCGCGACGATTCCGTGAAAACCCTGAATGTTATGGACAGCCGTAAATCACCTTCTTACCCTTAGGCTCTCAAATGAAGATTCTGTTCCTCAACGGCCCGAATCTGAATCTGCTTGGGCAACGGGAGCCGGAAGTTTATGGCCGAAGTACTTTGGCCGACATCGAAGCCAAGGTCCGGCAGCGGGCACGAGAGTTGGGCGTTGAGGTAGAGTTCCGCCAGTCGAACCTCGAAGGTGAGCTGGTGACATGGCTCCAACAAGCTAAAGGGCACTTCAGCGCAATCGTTTTAAACGCTGCAGCGTATACTCACACCAGTATTGCCTTACGCGATGCCATCTCAGCCACTGCTCTCCCAACCATCGAAATCCACCTATCTAATATCCACTCCCGTGAAGAGTTCCGGCATGTCTCGCTTATCGCTTCGGTCTGCAAAGGGCAAATAAGTGGTTTCGGTCCGAATTCGTACATTTTGGGGCTGGAAGGAGCAGTTAACGTTATCGAATCAAAAAAACGGCCGTGATTCATGTCTTTTTCAACAAAATCACTTGGTTTTCGGCTGCCGATTTGCGACCCTGTTTTTAATACTTGACCACGCCCTTCAGGCTGTTATGTTCGTTCGTCAACTGAAAATTGCGAAGTAAGCAGAGTCGCGAACCGGCTACTGCTTTTTTGCTTAAATACACTCGGGCGCGTCCAAAACAGGCCTAAATGAAGGCCGCTAACGATAAAAAAGACGCTGTGGACCTTAAAGATATCAAAGCCATTATCGACCTGATGCGGAAGAACTCCGTCTCGGAGTTCGAGCTGGAGAAACAGGATTTCAAAATCCGGCTTAAGCGCGGTGCTAATGGCGGAAGCAGCGGAGGGGGCTACGATGAAGGCCCTGCGGTGACTTTTGTTCAGCCCCCGGTCGCAATTGCCGCGTCCACAGTCCCTGCGGCGGCGGCCCTACCCGCTCCCGTAACCAATGAGGTTGAGATTAAATCTCCCATGATTGGCACCTTCTATCGTGCGCCGTCTCCTGAAGCAGCCCCCTACGTCGAAGTTGGCACAGAGGTGAATGTGGAAACGGTAGTCTGCATCATCGAAGCCATGAAGGTGATGAACGAGATTAAGGCTGAGGCCAAGGGTGTCATTACCCAGGTCCTGGTCGAGAACGCCAAACCGGTTGAGTTCGGTCAACCGCTTTTCAAAATCCGCCCCGCCTGAGGCATGTTCGAGAAAGTCCTGGTCGCAAATCGCGGGGAAATTGCCGTTCGCATCATACGGGCGTGCAAGGAACTCAATGTACGCACGGTAGCGATTTACTCCGAGGCTGATGCCAATTCCATGCATGTGCAATTGGCTGATGAGGCTATTTGCATCGGGAAAGCCGCTGCCAATGACAGCTACCTGCGTATTGACCGCATCGTCAGCGCCGCTGAGATAACCGACGTCGATGCCATTCACCCCGGCTATGGTTTCCTGGCCGAAAATGCTCATTTCGCCGACGTTTGTGAAAGCTGCAACATCCGGTTCATCGGTCCGAACTCCCGGGCGATGAACGCCTTGGAAGACAAGGCAGTGAGCCGCGTCCTTGCCAAGAAAGCCGGCGTGCCGACGCCCCCAGGTTCCGAAGGTGTCGTGGACAACGAGCAGGATGCATTGAACGTCGCCAAACGCATCGGTTACCCCGTGATGATCAAAGCAGTCGCCGGTGGCGGCGGGCGTGGCATGCGGGTGGCCCACAATGACATTTCTCTCGTAAAAGGCTTCCACACGGCCCGGACTGAGGCGGAGAAAGCCTTCGGCAACTCAGGCGTTTATATTGAGAAGTTCATAGAAAATCCGCACCACATTGAGTTCCAGATTCTTGGCGACAACCGCGGCCACATCATTCATGTGGGCGAGCGCGATTGCTCGATCCAGCGCCGGAACCAAAAGGTTGTCGAAGAATCACCTTCGCCCCTGATTGAAAACCCCAAATTCAAGAAACTGCGCGAGAAGATGGGCAAAGCGGCCATCAAAATAGCCGAGGAAGCCAATTATACGAATGCCGGAACGGTTGAGTTCATTGTGGATAACCACGGCAATTTCTATTTCCTCGAGATGAACAAGCGCATCCAGGTCGAGCATCCAATCACCGAAGAGGTTACGGGGATAGATTTGGTGCGGTATCAAATTATGCTGGCCATGGGTGAGCCGCTTCGCCACTCGCAAAGCGATATTCAGTATAAAGGTCATGCCATCGAATGCCGCATCAATGCCGAAGACCCCTTCGACGATTTCCGCCCAAGCCCTGGGCGCATTGAGATGTACTACCAACCAGGAGGCCGTGGCGTGCGCGTGGACACCCATGCTTATGCTGGATACACAATTCCCTCCTCCTACGACTCGATGATTGGAAAACTAATCACTTATGGCCGCGACCGACGGGAAGCCATGGACAAAATGAGTCGCGCCCTGAGCGAATACATGATTACGGGCATTAAGACGACGATTTCCTTCCAGCAAGCGATTCTCCAGGACCCGAACTTCCGCCGGGGCGTGTATTCAACCACCTTTATCGAGCAACTCCTCAGCGGCGCACGCCGCGAGCTGATTGAGGAGAAAGCTTAGCCACCCACTCCCGGGAGCCCGTTCGGCCGCACTTGCGCTCCACCCCCGCCGATGGAACACTAGCACCTTGATTGGACTGGTTTCTGACCTGCACTCGGGCGGAAAACCGGGGATTCCTGTCGATTTGAAATGAATAATACCGAGCCGCAACTTCAGAAATTCGAGCGCTTCGAGCAGACCGCCTCGCAGCCCTCCTGGTTGTTTCCTCTGCGCAAAGCAGGTATCGCCCGCTTTGCCGAACGCGGTTTTCCCACGCTTCATGATGAAGACTGGCGGTTCACGAATGTGGCACCGATAGCCAAACTGCCATTCAAACCGGTTTTCGATGCTTCGCGCAACGGGCTCACATCGGAAACGGTATCGGGCTTTATCTTTGGCCGCCTCGAAGCCACCCGGCTCGTTTTCGTCAACGGACATTTCAATCGCGAGTTGTCATCGGCAGGTGCTCAAGGTGTAACGGCGAAGAGTCTGTCCGCAGCGCTGCTGGAAGACTCGAACTTGTTGGAAGGGCATCTCGGCCGAATTGCCACCGGTGAGGACAGTTCCTTCACGGCCCTGAACACAGCATTTTTCCAGG
>Ga0306920_100014985_pt1 | contig 10605 bp, 8 predicted proteins | sample flu12Cox44000170_FD_204666 | JGI IMG/M metagenome (GOLD analysis project Ga0306920, IMG submission 204666) | Lab enrichment of tropical soil microbial communities from Luquillo Experimental Forest, Puerto Rico - flux4day.12C.oxic.44.000.170 (v2)... | ecosystem: Environmental > Terrestrial >... | reverse complement strand
CATTTGTCTCAATGTTTTCACCGTACTCCGCTCATTGGCGGTCACCCACACGATGTAACAGGCCGTGACCACAAACGAAAGCAGGCGGACCATTTGGATTGGTGGTTCGGCCACCGGAGCAGCCGGATGCGGTAAGAAGTACACGAAAGCCATCGCTGAAAGTGCTGTCGCCACCAATCCCGGTCTCAGTCCACCGAACCAGGCACTGCCAACGACGGCAATAATAAAAAGCGCGAAGGGGGCCGAAGCTTGCCAGCGACTTTCCATCAGGGAAAAGCCGATCACCGCAACTCCCACTGACAGGACGGCAGCTGCGTAGCGCCGTATCAGCGTCCACGTTGACCTCTCCAAAAACATGTCCTCGGCTCTCCGCTCGGGCGTCCGCGCGATTCTAAGAGATTCTTGCCCTCAAAGGGCTTCGGTGCGCGCAGCGGCGCGCTAGCACTCCGTGGATGTAGCCACGCGCCGACATCAGGATTGAGGATTAGGGCCGGCCCGCTCGATCCGGGAGGCGGCACCGTTCTCTGGCTGATCGTTGAGCTCGACCCGACCGCTCCCGTTGAATGCGCCCGCCGTGCGTGCACTGGGCGCCAACGTTGATTGTGACTTCAGCGGGTTTCCCAAAGCTCGCCAGATGACGTAGCAGAGGGCACCGCAATCCCGCCGCAACAATTCTTTCATCAAGGGATGCTGCGCTCAGAAATGCGCCTCAAACTGCCATGTGACGGTGGCCAGACTCGACCTTCAACTCCAAGTGTGCGTTGGTTCGCACACTCGTCGGTCGGCCGGGAGTTAGCATCCGCCGGCTCTTGCGCCGCAGCCCTGTCGGAACGGGTAAAGCTACAGTAGGACCAATGTCATGAATGCCGTCACTGCGGGTGAGATTGCCCCCGAGGATCTGGTCTATCCCCGGGAGCGGCTGCTGGCGGCGGTTACCCTGGTTCTCGGTCTGCTAGGCTGGTTGGCGCTGATCGTCGGAACGGTCGGTGTGGCGCTGGCTTTTGTCGGTATCGGCGCACTCGCTTACCTCTTTGCTCACTCGGCTCTCATCGCTCACGTGAAGGGGAACGGAGTTGAGCTCTCGACCGAACAGTTTCCCGATATCTACGCGCAATTCATCGAATGCTGCAGGCGACTGGATATCGCTAATCCGCCTAAAGCCTACATCCTGAACGGCAACGGTGTACTCAATGCTTTTGCGACCAAATTTGTCCGCGATCGCTATGTCGTCCTGACATCCGACATCGTTGATGCCATGCAGGGAAATGCGGACGGCCTGCGCTTCTACATCGGGCACGAGCTCGGCCACCTGCGGATGAAGCACATCAGCAAGGCGTTACTCCGCTGGCCCGTCCTGTGGCTTCCGTTGCTCGGGGCTGCGTACTCGCGCGCGCGCGAAAGTACCTGCGACCGCCATGGGCTGGCCTGCAGTGGATCAGGCGGCGCCGCCGTTCTGGCCCTCAGCGTCCTGGCTGCAGGCCGAGCGCGATGGAGAAGCCTCAATGTAGCGAACTATGTTCGCCAGACCGAGCACTCACGCGGCTTCTGGATGTCATTCCACGAACTGATATCGGGCTACCCGTGGTTGACCAAGCGGGCAGCCCGCATGACCAACGATGGGGGCGCGGCGCCGGCACGCAATCCCCTTGCTTACCTGGTAGCGGTATTCGTACCGTTTGGCGGTCGCCTGGGGGGCGGCTTCTCATTTCTCATCATGGTTTACATCGTTGGCGTCCTCGCTGCCGTCGCAATCCCGGCTTACCAGGACTACACGATCAGAGCCAAGTTAAATGCTGCGGTGATCGGCTCACAGTCCGCGCGCGAGAAGCTCGCCAGCTACTATGTGTCGAATCACAGAGTCCCCGAGACCCTGGAGGATGCCGGGGTCGAAGGACTGCTCGCGGATGGCTCCCCTCTTTCCCTGGACCCGAAGGGCATGTCGCTCACCGTGAAAACGAAGCACGGTGAGCTGATTTTCGTTCCCTCGAAGGGAGCTCAAGGACGAATTATCTGGACATGCACAAACGGTGAGGGGCTCAAGGCGGCCCAGCTTCCGCCGTCTTGTCGTCACTTTAAATAAGTCGCCAGCCAGTCCAGCACGACCTGATACCAAACCTGGCTGTCCTTCGGCTTCAGGATCCAATGGCCCTCATCGGGGAAGACGACGAGCTTGGAGGGAACCCCCTGTCGCTGAAGAGTTGAGAACAACTCGAGCGACTGCGTGAAGGGCACGCGGTAGTCTTTCTCACCGGTAGTCACCAGGATGGGAGTCCTGAATTTGCCCAACGCGTCAGCGGACGCGGATGGCGACCACTGTCGATGAGTCTGCTCGGCATTCCAAGGTGTACCGTGCATCTCGTATTCCGAGAACCATGGTATGTCGGTCGCGTACATCGAGGTCATATCGAAGACGCCGGCGTGGCTGACGATCGCTTTGAACCTTCCTGTGTGCGTAGCCAGCCAGTCGGCCATGTATCCGCCGTACGACGCACCTGCAGCAGCAACCCGTGATCCATCGATAAACGGGAACTCTCTCAGAGTCGCATCCACACCGCTCATGATGTCAACGTACGCTTTCCCGCCCCAGTCACTGTCGACTTCGTCCGTGAACTTCTGACCATAACCGCTCGAGCCGCGGCGATTGATCATGAGAACGACGTAGCCTGGTGCGGCGAACATCTGCGGGTTCCATCGATAGCTCCACGTATTCCCCCACATCGTGTGGGGCCCTCCGTGCAGCAGGACGACCATCGGATACCGGTGCCCGGCCGAAAATCCAGGTGGTCGAACCAGGAGTGCCTGCACCGCAGCTCCGTCAGCGCTTTGGAAGTGCGTTGTCTCGGCACTTGCCATGTCGAGCTGGGACAGAACCGCGTCGTTGTGGCGTGTGATCTGCTGGGGTGGCGCAGCTTTGGCCGAAGTCACGAAGATCTCGGCCGGTTTCGTCGTGCTGGTGCGCGTAAAAAGGAGCGTGCGGCCTTGATTGCCGATTGAAAGCTCCCCGTTGAATCCATCTACGACCTTGCGCGGAGCCCCGGCTCCTCGTACTGCCACCGCGTATATCGGCTGCAGCGTCTCGTTCTCGGCCGTAAAATAGATCGTGCTGCTATCACCCGCCCACTGCAGTTCCGTAGCGCTGCGATCGAAAGTCTCTGTCAGATCGCGCAGTGCCTCGGTGTGTCGGTCATAGAGCATGATGTGATAGCGCGCGGCGATGCCCGCGGTCAGTTGCGCACGATAGGCGATGAACGCGCCGTCGGGGGAGTAGATCGGACTCACGTCGTTGTACCGGTTCGCCGTGATGCGCTTTATCCGGTGATCGGCTAGCGTCAACACGGACAGGTGGGCATACCGGTCTCCGGTCTCCTCTCCCTGGGGCGACGCCGCGAAACAAATCTCTCTGCTATCGGGCGAAAAATTGATGTCCGCGACCTTGAGGGTGCCATCGGCCATGTCGACTCGCGGGACATCGTAGTCGAGCTCGAGAGTCATGTCCTGCGGCGCACTCTGACCGTCAGGCGAAATGACGAACACATGACTGCGTTTGCCGTCCAGCCAGCGCGTCCATATCCAGTAAGGCCAATGCTCATAGACGCGCGCCACCTTGCTATCTGGACCGCACGGCATCGCCGTGCAAGGAGGATCCGCCGCGCTAGTGAATGCGATCGTGGTGCCATCCGGCGACCACTTCAGTATCTCCACAGCATCCGGCATGTTGGTTAACTGACGCGGCTCGCCACCTTGTATCGGAAAAAGAAAAACCTGTGCCTTGCCGCTGCGGCTCGACAGAAATGCAAGCCTCGACCCATCCGGCGACCACCGTGGTGATTTGTCCTGGCCCGTCTGCGTCAGTTGTTTCGGCGTCCCGCCGCCCTTTGCGTCGACCAGCCAGAGATTGCTCTGCAACTGGTTCGCCTCCAGGTTGGCTGTCGTCACGACGTAAGCGATCCACTTGCCATCGGGAGACAGCTGCGGATCGGAGACTCTCTGTATACGGGCGAAGTCATCGAAAGTGATGGGGTGAGGTGCGGCGGGTGCGTTTGCTGCGCTCACAAGCCTCAGCAAGGTCACAAGGATGCTCAACCGTTTGGACCCTGATGCCATTGTTCTTCTCCTTGCAGGAAATGTCTGGGCAAAGCGCGCCTGGAATCTACACCGAGTTTGCGCGGCGCGCGCCGAGCGCACGCCCTCCTCCGTCTGCTAGACGGGTCGCTCTCCTCGTTAAGGGGCCGGATAGGACACGAACCAGGGGCATCCGACCAAAGTCCGATTGCGGTAGTGTCGGTTGGCGGCAAAATGCGCCGGCCATAATTGCGCTGAACCGGGGCCAGCGAGCCCCGTGTTAAACCACAGCCCCAGAGGGGAGCTACATGAAACTGACACATCTTGCGCTGATCGGAGCCTTTGTCCTGGTTGGATCTGCTCAGGCCGGCGAAGACCGGGCTGTCGCCAAGGCGTGCAAAGCGGACGCTGAACACATGTGTTCGGGCAAGACGGGCCAGGACCTGCAACAGTGCCTGAAGAGCAACCAGGAGAAGCTGAGCTCCAACTGCAAGGACGCAATTTCCAAGCTTCCGCCCAAATCGTAGGAACGCACGACGCGGCAACTCTCGCGCGGCGCAGCCTGAGGGCGCCGCGCGACCCGGATCCTTTGGCCCGAAGAGCGCGGCTCAGATCACGCCTCCGCTACTTATCTCGGGGGCGGCGCTGCGTGTGCCGGAGCGCTCCCCTCGGGCCGGCAAGTGGCGGCGCTGAGAAGCCAGCGCCTGCCAGTACTTTCTTGAATCAGAATGCAATACGAAGCGCGCTTGATGAGACGAAAATGCTGCGGCTTTTCGACTTCGCGGCCGTTCAGAGGAAATCCCGCGGCGTCGCGAGGCATTATCCGCTCGATGACGAGGGTGCTGGCCTGCGTCAGCGCGTCGTCCGCTAGCCTTACGGGAGCGCCACCCAGCGCTTCACTGACCACGCGGCTGAGCTCGGCCCGGCTCTGCGCCGTCGGGTCGGTCACAACGGCCGGTTGCGGCTCGCACGCAGACAACGGCCGGCAAAGGCAAATGAGCACGACGGCGGATGCGCGAATCGCTTTCCGGCAAACGCGCGGCGTCATCGATGCATGATTCGATTCTCGCGCCAAGGCGCCTTGTGCACCATGGCATGATCAACCGCGACCACGTGCGGCGCAATACCCGTAGGCGGGGAAGGACAGGCCTGTACTGCACGGTAGCCCAGCGCTGCAGCCAACCGCCCCTCGGCTGAGTCACCGAGAGCGTGTGTAAAGTCATCCGCTACCGAGCAGCCGGGCAGCACCGCACTCGTAAGGGTGGTGGAGTTCTGCGGCGCAAATCCATCCGGATAGTCGCCGAAGCCTTTGGCGTTATTGCCTTGAAATTCGATGGAGAAATACGTGGTCCCGCAGTTGTCCTGCGGGTAGAAGCCGTAAGGCTTGCCGCAGGTGATCGAGCCGATCTGAATCACCTGGATGTTGACGCCGTTGAGGCCGTTGATGACCGCCTCGCTCGCGGAGCAGGTGCCGGGCCCGGTCAGCACGAACACGCGTGGCAAGCCCAGGTATGGCAACGCCGTACCAGCGGGGGGCGACGCTGAGAATCCCTGCGACGTACTGTGGAATGGCGTCGGCGTGAGGGGCTGACCGGTTACCGGGTTGGTGCTGGGGTACTTATTGTTGAAGGTCTGTTGGTCGAACGCTTCGTTGGTGGTGGGACCCGGGCCCGCGATCATGTAGGCAAGCTCGCTCGCGATGTCGAGATAGCCGCCGCCGTTGTAGCGGATGTCGAGCACCAGGTCCGCCACGTTCGCCGAACGCAGCTGACTGATCGCGTTGATCAGCTCGCCCTCCGAGGTGGCGATATGATCGTTGAAAAGGATATAGCCCACCGGACCGGTGGCGGTCGTAATTGTGGTGACTACGGGGACGGGTGTCTCGGTGACGTTCTGGGCTTGCATAGTCACGGTGCTGGACGTGCTCGAGCCGGGAGCCTGAAGTGTGAAGGTGTGCGACTCACCGGCGCTCGTGGGCGAGAGACCTTCGTTGAGAGTGTTCACGCTTGCAGTATCGCTGGCATTGACCATGTCGACGCCGTCGATTGCCAGGACTTGTGAGCCACGAACGACATTTGCAGCCGCCGCCGCGTATCCCGGCCAAACGAAGGCTGCGTAGACCTGTCGCGGCGGCGAGGCGACCGTAATATCCCACGTCACGCCATAGCCAATGTCGACACCGGCCTGGGAGAGTTGCTCCCACTGCGAAGTCGGGTAGGTGAAGTGGAACCTGTCCTTCGGATGTCCCGTGGACGTGGTGGCGGTTGTCTTCAGGATCGCAAAGTACGCCGCCGTGGTTGTATAGGTGCCGGGATCGACGTCCGGTACCTCCTGGTACCACAGGTACAGCTCGTTGGTCCATGAACGAAGCCAATTATTCTCATCGAGGGTTGTTCCCTGCATATCCGGATACGGTGTGCCCGTGCCGGGATCGTTGCCAGACCGCGGGTTCTGACACTGAGCTGCGAAGTGTGACGAGGGCTGGTAGACGCCCCTCATCCATCCGTCGCCGCTCCCACCCGGAGTTCCCCCAGTGGTCGGGCTGCCACTTCCGCCGCCGCCACCGCATGCGGACAAGTAGAGGAGAACTGCCACACATGCGGCATTGACCAAGGCACCCTGCCGGAAACCGACACCGCCTGGTTCGAGAACTGTCATCCTACCCCCCAAGCCCGCTTCCCGATCCGAACAACGTGGATCTGTACGCGGATCGTTCTAGTTCATCTAGCGGGATGATACCCGTGCTGACAGCCAAGCGTGATCGCTGAACGATGACGGCAACCGGAGTAAGCGCTTCGACCTGTGGCCTACCGACAAGATATTCTTGATACCTGACTGCCAGTGTGTGTCTGGATGCTCGGCGACGGCCATGACCTGCATGAGCCCGGTCAGTCTCAGCTTCTCACTCGGGGCATGAATATTGACGTCTTCGTAGTCGCGCATCCGACTAACACGCACACGGACAAGACCGCCGGCACTGTTGATCCGCGCTTCACGGCCACCCCCTGAATCTTTGATGCCAATTATAGCGCTGCGCCATCACGTATCTCACGATAGTACGATGGCGCCGCCTCCACGGGGAGGAAGACGGCGCCATCACGAGTCGGTCCACACTTGTACTGTCGCGACCGCCTCGTTAATCTCAGGTGCGTGACCCGAGTTTCGATCCAGAGGGGGAGACGACAACTGTGGTCACGACCCTTCGTCCAGGGCCCGATAGGTAAATGGCAACACTACTCGAGAAGACTCTGAAGCGAGAGCTGTCAATCGGCGGCCACGCTTACATCCTCGCGATATCTCCCGAGGGTCTGAAGCTGACGCTCAAGGGACGGCGTAAGGGTCTCGAGCTACAATGGGACGCACTCGTCAGCGGCGATGCAGCACTGGCGGTCGCACTCAACGCATCGATCGGGAAGTTGACGACGCCACCCATGGCGCGCAAACAACCTGTTCAGCCTGGTGAGCCTCCGAAGGTCAAGCCCGCAACCAAGAAATCCAGGGGCATCGGCAGACTGGGCAGACCTCGTAAGTCCCCCATCAGCCACTCCAGGGCTTAAAGGCGAGGCGGTTCCGCCGACGAGAAGGAGAACACCTGACTGACGAGCGCCTGGGCATTTCTGGCACGTGCCCTCCAGGCCGCAGCGCCCGGCGTTCGCTGAGGCGTGAAGCGGCTCGATCGCGCTGGTCTTGGTGGTCCAGTTCGAGGATGCGCCTTAGGGAATAGGCTTCGAGATGTTACTGGGTGCCCTACCCGCGCGGGATGATTCAGTGCCCAATTTCTTTCGGTGGCGGAGGTGCTCTGCCCGGCCGTTGATCCCTCGGGGCATCCGCGTCCCGAAGGCTCACAGGCGCCGAAGCCTCCTGCTCTGAACCTTGCATGTAGATGAACCGCGTCGGCGCGAAACCGCTCCCCGCGGATTCGACGACCGAGGCTATTCGCAGCAATAGCTCCTCACGTAACTCGAGGAAGCGGTTGAAATCCGCAGTGAGCACGTAGGCGAAGACTTCCAGCTCGATGGCCTCGGCCCCGAAGTTAACCAAGCGAATGCGGGAACTCGCGGGCTCGAGGTTTGAGCTCTCGTCAAGGACCTTTCGGATGCCGCCTAGGATGCGCGTCAATTGCTCGACGCGCGTACCGTACCGAAGCCTCAAAGTGCTCTGCGCCAGAATCTTTTCGCGCGTGGCGAAGTTCTCGATCCCGGACTGTGCCAGAGCACCCGCCGGTATCGATACCAGCGTACGGTCCAGCGTCCGCAGCCGCACCGAGCGCAATGTGATGTCCTCAACCACTCCAACCCGATTCGAGATGCTGCAGAAGTCCCCGATGGCAAGCGCCTTGTCGCTGAGCAGAAGGATGCCACCCAGCAGATTCTCCACCGTCCTCTGTGCGCCAAGCGCCAGAGCGATTCCTCCGATACCGAGACCTGCGAGTGCAGTCTTGGTGTTCACGCCGACGATCGCGAGTATCGCGAACACGGCTACGAGAAACACGAGCGCCCTCAGCAGTCGCTCACCAAGCAACACCAGGGACTCAGTACCCGTGCGGTCCTTTTCCATGACCAGACGCCGCGTGCGCTCGAGCCGGAGCGTCAGGAACTTACGCAGCAACCAGGCAAGTGCGATGACATCCAGCACGAGGGCGACACGCGCGTAGCTGACCCGCGACGTCAGCGTGAATCCGAGCGAACGCATCCGTAACAGCATCCATATCAGCTGGATGCTCAGCGTCAAAAAAATGATCAGTGGCCAGCGGATGCCGGCGTACCAGGCGTTGATGCTGCGCAGGCGGGTGGGCTCGCGCACGTTTGCTGTGACGAGCCTGATGGCGATACTAAATATCAGAACCAGCAATGCGAATGGAATGAGAAGCGTCACTACGAGCACAATCCAGTGCGCCACCGGGAGTCCGAAGACGCCGCGACTGAAGAGTGCCTTTGGCATCCAGCGCTCAATCCAGCTCTGTTCCGTCCCGTCCTGTGCCACCGAGCGGCTCCACGAGGGGACCTCGGCCAGCGTCTGAGAGGAAATCAGCCAAATGGGGCCAGCCTGTGGGTCAGTCACGCGCACCAGCGTGATGTCCGCCGTCCTATCTCCCATGACGAGTGGGCCGACGCGTTCGCGATTCGTTGGCAGGCCTTCGTTCAGCGTCCCATCGGGTGAGTCGCTGACCTTCGCGAGCGGCTCCTTCAGATAGCGATCGATGAGATTCCTTAGATCACGGGCTGCAGTTAGAGCATGCGGACTCTCCCCTGCGTCCACCTGTAGATATCGCACGGCAGAGGCGTCGTTTTTCTCCACCGCCCGCATGAACCCCATGAGCGTGCCCCGGGGTGTACTGCGTCCGAGTGGATCTGTGACCGGCTGCGCAGTCGTTTCGCTCTTCTGGGCCGGTTCGCTCTTCTGGGCCCGGGAATCGGGAATCTGCGCGACTATCGGGTGGGCGAGCGCACTGAGCAGCAGCGCCGCCCATACCCAACGGCGAACTCCTTTTAGCGACACGGGCCGCATGATCAGCTGATGAATGCGACGATAGGGATTCAATGGTCCCAGCTTCCGCATCTTCTGCACGAGCCTGATAGACAGGGGGAGCGCAGCCAGCCGCCTGCTGACCACTCCCCCCGGTCACTGAACACCAGCCACGAGCACCCGAAGGCTGGCGTTCTTTATTCCTTAGCCGAGCCGTCGCTGACGAGTGTGAAGTGTTTCGATTCGACCGGAGCCGGTTTTGCATATAACCCAAAGCGGCTCTCCGGCACCCAGACCATTACTGTGTCGCCCTTTTTAATTGCAGAAGCTGCCTTAACGTTCTTGTTCTCCAACGTGAGGGTCGCATCAGGGGTGTATTCAAACGTCATGGGACTGCCCGTGGGGTTCTGCTGCGTGTTGAGGAAGTCCACGGTTATTCGGTTGTTCTCGTTGTGCTTCACCCGCGCGTTGAAGCGCACCCACTGCTCTCCCTGCACAACTTTCACCTCCTGACAGGCCGAGCCCGCGTCTGGGAACTTTGCAAGAAACTCCTTATTGTAGGAGACGTTCTTGACACAGTTCGGCGCTGGCTGTCCTTCCGCAACGCCGGTGAGGGAAATTCCAATCAGAATAGCGGTAGCGAACTTGACTGAAGTTTTCATTGCGTCTACTCCTGCCATTGCCAAGCTCTTACGTTAACGTGAGCGCAGCGGTCTAGATTCCTTTCGACCCTTAGGGCCGAGGGACTTATGCCTGTGGTGTACGGTCCCCAATCGCGGGCCCTGGGGTAAGGCTATGACTCTACGTTGGGATCGAGAATTTGAAATGGCACTTTGGTCCCACAAACTGAGGCCTGTGCGTTGCTGAGGTTCGCATGAGCCTGAGGGATCAAAGTTGGTCTCGGCGGTGCAACGGCGCGACAGCCGGCTCTAGCAGAGCGAGATTTCGGCGCGCCTTGCGCGTGTCGAGGCCGACGATTCCGTAACCCTGTGGAGTAAATGCGAGACCTTCCGGCTTGCCATCCAGATCGCCGAGCCGCCACGCCTCAAGGACCGCAGCGGCGCCGCCGCCAGGAGG
>Ga0306920_100014984_pt1 | contig 10606 bp, 10 predicted proteins | sample flu12Cox44000170_FD_204666 | JGI IMG/M metagenome (GOLD analysis project Ga0306920, IMG submission 204666) | Lab enrichment of tropical soil microbial communities from Luquillo Experimental Forest, Puerto Rico - flux4day.12C.oxic.44.000.170 (v2)... | ecosystem: Environmental > Terrestrial >... | reverse complement strand
CCTAAAACGCGCGCTCTTGAGCGCCGAAGGCGCGTCGGAAGCTAGTCCGGCGACTGCCGGATGGAGCGAAGCGGAACCCCGGAAATGCGTAAAAAAATCGATCAAGCTCTGAAGGAGCGGCAGAAGATTTGCGCAAAACGTCTACTGGGAGCACGGATTCTGGCCGCTCTTTCATCACGGCCTGTGGTCGCCGTTGGGTACGATAAGTTGAACAGTGGGAAAGTAGGTACGGTAGCGGGAGCCGTCGCGCGTCAGGAGTGCCAGACTTTCTGTGGCCGCGTGAGCACCGATGTAAAAGTCTGGTAAAGGCGCGCTTCTCCGACCCCCACGTCGCCGGTACTGAAGGAAACACTTTGCGGCGAGGAAACCGGCTTCATACGGGAGCGGTAACCGAAGAAATTCCGTCGGGGAGAGCGCATCGTCGAGTTCCTCGATTGACGCGAAGTACACTGAAACCTCAGCATATATAATGGGATTGATAGCAAGTAGATCGCGTTCTGCATGCCAGGCTAGCTTTTCTTCAGACCATGCGGCCCAGCGCGTATCACGGGTAATGACATCCAGAAGTACACTGCTATCGACCAGGACTTTCATTAGGGTTCACTTCTCATCATCTTGAGCAGTTCGTCTGTAGAAAGCTTGCTTGTACCCCTACCGCGCAATCTCTCAACCAGCGCACGCCCCCGGCCCGATGATTTTGCGGACTTGAGCAGCCGCAACTCCCGGCCATCAGCGGTCGGGACGAACTCTACTTCCGTATTCGGCAGCAAACCAAAACGTTCCCGCAGATCCTGCGGAATGGTAACCTGACCTTTGGATGTAATTTTCATGCTGGTATTATTCTTACTGTGCTTACTCTTACAGGCAAGCAGGATCATACAGCCCGATTCACTTGCCGGAGGTCTGCTGTCCCTGCTATTTTAGTGGGCACGACGTTCCTTGTCGCTGCCTGTCTTCATTGGAGGTTTTTGCGCCCTTCCGTTAACTAGACTCAGGAAACTTTGCACAGGCTTTCGTAAGCCGTCCAAGATTTCACACCTGTAATGGTGCGGTAAGCCCAATATCAGCTAGGCCAACGAATTTAGAGAAATTCGCGAAGTTGGGTTTGCCGAATGGAAGGACGTCCGCTGCGTCGTTCTATAAGGCTAGGGGGACTGGCCCAAACGCCGGTCCCCTCATTTTCGCAACAGCACGGACCCGAACCAATGCAACCTTGCTGATTACCGGATGCGGGTACATAATGGCGAGGGCCAGTAACAAACTTCGAGCTGTCTACCTCGCGGCGGGGCCGGCGCGCTGGAACGGGGATTTACCTGTTTTTTGGAGACAAACCATGCGTACTCAAGTCGGAATTATCGGTGCCGGACCAGCTGGTCTGTTGTTGTCTCACATCCTTCACCTTCAGGGCATCGAGTCGGTGGTTCTCGAAAAACACAGCCGTGACGACGTCGAAGCCATCATTAGGGCAGGCGTGCTCGAACAGGGCACGGTCGATCTGATGAACGAGATAGGCGTCGGAGAGCGGATGATGAAAGAGGGCTTCCGTCACGAAGGAATCATTCTCCGCTTTGATGGCCGCCACGAGCGCATCGACTTTCCGTCGCTCACCGGCGGCAAGTCGGTCATGATCTATGCCCAGCATGACGTCAACAAGGACCTTATCAAGGCGCGGCTGGCGACCGGCGGCGATATCCGCTTTGAGACCGGCGCCATTAGCATTTACGATCTGGACGGTGCTGCGCCCAAAATCCGTTGCCGCAACAAGGAAGGCCAGGTCGACGAAATCACCTGCGATTTCATTGCCGGCTGCGATGGCATCCAGGGGATCTGCCGGCCGTCCATCCCCTCCGGTGAGCTGTCCGTCTACGAACGCCTTTATCCGTTTGGTTGGTTCGGCATTCTTTGCAAGGCGCCGCCCTCGTCCGACGAGTTGATTTACTCCATGCACGAGCGAGGCTTCGCGCTCGTAAGCACGCGCTCGCCGGACGTCCAGCGGATGTATTTTCAGTGCTCGCCCACTGAGAAGATCGACGACTGGTCCGAGCAGCGCATCTGGACGGAGTTTCGCGCCCGACTGGAGACTACGGACGGCTGGGCGCCCAAGGAAGGGCCGATCTTCAGCAAAACCGTGATTCGCATGCGCAGTCTCGTCGCCGAGCCGTTGCGTTATGGCCGCCTGTTTCTCGCTGGGGACTCAGCGCACGTGGTGCCCCCCACCGGTGCCAAGGGGCTCAACCTTGCTGCCAGCGATGCACAGATTCTCGCTAGGGCCATCATAGCTTATTACAAATCCAACCGCAGCGATCTGCTGGAACAGTACTCGGCGACTGCTCTACGGCGCGTATGGAAAGCGACGCGCTTTTCATGGTGGATGACATCTATGCTGCACACGTTTCCCGGGTCCGATGAGTTCCAGCACCGCCTGCAGTCGGCTGAACTGGATTACGTGACTGGCTCACGTGCCGGAGCGACAGCACTTGCTGAGAATTATGTCGGGCTTCCAATCGACTGAGCATGCGCGCTGAAAGAATAAAGAATATAGAAGTCAGAATTCAGAAGTCAGGATCCCGAACTCCGAACCTCGAACTCCGAACCGCAAAATTCTAAAAAGGCGAAAGAAGTGACCAGAAGTCCGGCTGTGAATGTTCAGACCTTCATCAATGAGCACCCGTTCTCCGGGTTTCAATCGCTCATTTTTGCAATGTGCTTCGTTATCGTCTTGCTGGACGGTTTCGATACGGCGGCAATCGGGTTCATCGCCCCGTCGCTGATAACCGAATGGAACATCAGCAAACCGGCGCTCGCGCCGGTTCTGAGTGCAGCTTTGTTCGGACTCGCATTCGGGGCGCTCCTGGCCGGTCCGCTTTCCGACCGGTTAGGGAGGCGCGTGCTGCTCATCGTCTCGGTCCTGATATTTGGTATCGGTTGTTTTTCCTCCACCTTCTCGGCCAGTCTTGGCCAACTGACGGTGCTGCGCTTTGTCACTGGCCTCGGACTGGGGGCGGCAATGCCAAACGCGGTAACGATGATGAGCGAGTATTGCCCGGACGGCTGGCGGGCGACGTTGACCAACCTCATGTTTTGCGGCTTTCCGCTTGGCGCGGCTTTTGGCGGTTTTCTCGCGGCGTGGATGATTCCGCAATTCGGCTGGCGCAGCGTCCTGCTTCTAGGTGGCAGCGTCCCTCTGTTGCTGTCTATTCTGCTTGCGATCAAGCTCCCAGAGTCGGTCCGCTATATGGTGGCAAAAGGGCATCCGGTCGAAAAGATACGTGCTACCCTGAGCCGAATTGCCAGTAGTGCAGCAGACGCGGGATCGTTCTTCATGACTGAGCGAGCGTCTGCTACTGCCGGGAAGGGTGGCATTTTGGTTGTACTTTCCCGGCCCTACATCGTCGGCTCAATCATGCTTTGGCTTACCTACTTCATGGGGCTCGTCATCTTTTATGCGTCGATCAATTGGATGCCTATCCTGTTCAAGGAAGCGGGCTTGAGTCCTCAGCACGCCACGTTGATTTCGGCGCTATTTCCACTCGGTGGAGTAGGTGCAGTGCTATGTGGCGTGTTGATGGACCGATTCAATCCGAATCGGGTCGTCGCGGCATGCTTTGCATTGACCGCAATCAGCGTGTATGGAATTGGTCAAGCGGTCGGAAACGTCGGTTGGCTGGTATTTATCGTTTTCGCTGCGGGCGTGCTCATGAACACAGCGCAGTCGTCGTTACCCGCGCTCGCAGCCGCGTTCTATCCGACCCAGGGACGAGGTACCGGGGTCGCGTGGATGCTCGGCATTGGCCGCTTTGGCGGAATCGCCGGATCGTTCTTAGTCGCTGAATTGACACGGCAGCACTTTACGTTGGGTGGCATCTTTGCGGTGGTTGCGGTCGCCGGCGTCATTTCATGTATCGCGTTGCTCGTCAAACAGGCCGCGCACCCGCAGTCCGCAATCTCTGGTGTCGGAAAGACAGAACCTCTAGGACACTAACCCGCATCCCGCACCAGTTTCTAGAGAAACCGGATGGATTCGATGTCATTCAGCAAAAACCGGTGCGAACCGTCTCGGTTTGCACCCTTAAAGTGCGCAAAGGGAGGACGCTTCGCCTGCTTTGCGCTGATTTTAACGCCTATACGCGGCTGCCGGGTTGGGTTAGCCGCGAAAGCATTCAGGCTACGACGCTTGCTCTTAACCCAGATTCTTAAATTGAAACCACAGATTCCATCGATTTCACAGATTTTGAGTAGGTAATTGGGGATGACCCTACGAATCTTTTCGCGGTAAAACTTCACGATGTCGTTAATCGTAACTATTGTATCTGTGTTATCTGCGTAATCAGTGGTTAAATCCATTTCGGCTTTTGCTCTTAAGCGCAGCAAGGTGCTTCAACCGGAGGCGGGGTCACTACCTGATCATTTTTTTAAACCTCATCTCGGACAGGTGTGTGCGTTCGTCCACCCTTGGGCATCTAGCCTGTATCGATCACAAATTTCAGAAAATTTTGATTTAAAAGACTATCTGAGTTTCCATTTCTCTTGTCTAGAAATCTGCTCTTAAACGGGCGCGAAGCGGTTGTTTAAGAGCTCTCTAGCCCGCAATAAGTGCGTCGCTGCGGCTTCCGCGTGATTTTTGCGGGCTAGCGGGGTGTTGCCAGCTTCCCCTTCAGTTGCTCTCGGCCCGCCTCCAATAGCTTTTGAATCGTGATGAGGGGAACCTTTAAGCGATCGGCGATTCGACGCGGACTCCAGCCCTTAATAAGGAATGGGTAAAGAACGGCGCGAGTGTACAGATCCAAATTCAAGAGCTCCCTCAATAATTTACAGCTCGGGTGAGTGCCGATAATCCTCCGCAGCTCTTCGGTCCATTGCATCGCGATCGGTTTCGATTGAATGAGGGCGGTGTTAACAGGTCTGTCGTCAATCCGATCTGGAAGCGTGGTCATTTGCATTATCTTTAAATAGTATTTACTAGTAAATACGACTTCCCGTTTTCTAGCGAAGATGCGCAAGTCAACCGCATCTCCGCGTCTCAGGCACTGATAGCGGGCGTTAAGGTAACAGCTAATTTTCGCGTCTGTAAATTTGACGCGCGAACGCAAAGTGAAATTCAATTTAGAGGTGTTCCCGTCCGCCGGGCGGAGATTCAAGTGCTAAAAAAGCTTGGAGGGGGGCGCTGGTATCTCCCGGAAATTGGCGCAACAAATGCGTAGCCAAAGAACACCGGGGATCTCACGACCGAGGCACAGAGGGCACGATGTGAAGAGGAAATCTTGAAACTTTAGATACGACCCCAAATATCGCGGCGAAATGATTTGGTCGCGCGCCTTCCGCCGGATCCCATAGGTTGCCCCTACCTTTCTGTTGCCGCTCTAGAAAAGGCTCCAGGCAAAAAGCATCGGTCCGATTAACCAGACTGGAATAAACATTAAGTTGCCACCATGGGCGGGCGACAGCAACCGCACCCAGAGGTTATCGTAATCGTCTCGGCTGATTCGGTAAAGGAGGTCGATACCTGTGCCGACGACTGTCATACAAAAGATTCCAATCGCAGTCGCGAACCGGGGTGGAAGGGTCAGATGCGTCGAACTCGAGGCGGAATGGACGAATGAGGAAAACAAAGTAACAAAGAAAAATCCGGCGGCTAAAGACACTACGCCAAAGAAAACCCCAAGAATATTAAAGAAGAATCTCATTTTTTGAAACTCGACGGGTTTGCTGCACTTCGCGTTCATCCACGTAACGATCGCACTTACAGTGGCATCTCAAGGCCCTGCAATACTACTTATGGGTGAGCCCGATGTTGCCTCCGATTGCAGTTCTTCGCGGCGCTTGCTATTTTGGTTCTGAGTTCATAAAAAGCATTTACTCGAACTCCGCAGTAAATACCCCCTTATCGCGGAGATCTTACTGCGCATTCCTCCCAATCATATGAACGATTTTACCTATCCAATCCCCCGTCGAACCTTTATTCGACGTGCAGCGGTGCTCGCCGGTTCCGGCGCGCTTGCCTCGATGCTCCCTTATCGCGTTTACGCGGCGGATAAAGTCACCCTCGTAAATTCGATCCGTTCCCTCTCAAATCCTTATCATGCTACCTGGAATCAGGGTGGTCAGGCGTTTGCCAATGCGATAGGGGCCGATTACGTGACCCTCGTCACCGAAGGTGACAGCGAAAAGGGCATCGCTGACATTCGGGCAGTGCTGGCAAAGACGGGTGGCAATCTGGTTCTCAACGTCGATCCAAACGACAGCCCGGATGCGCGCCCAATCGTTGAAGCTTGTGTCAAGGCCGGTGCCTACGTGGTGACCCAATGGAATAAGCCGGCAGACCTGCATCCCTGGGACTTCAATCCCTACTACGTTGCGCATATCTCTTTCGATGGCGTGCGGTATGGCGAGGAAACCGCCAATGCTTTGATCAAGGCGATCGGCGGATCAGGCGGGATCGTGGCACTCGGCGGGATTCTTTCGAATACGCCGGCGATCGAACGCAAAGCCGGGCTGCAAAAGGCGCTGGATGCTAACCCGAACGTCAAACTTCTGGACCTTCAGGTTGCGAATTGGAAATCGTCCGAGGCCTTTAACATTGTGGGTTCCTGGCTGACTCGCTTCGGTGACCAGATGAAAGGCATCTGGGCTGCAAATGACGACATGGGGACCGGCGCACTAGAGGCGCTGAGAGCAGAAAATCTGGCGGGCAAGATCCCGATCACCGGGATTGATGGCATCAAGCTCGCGGTTGAGGCGGTGCGCGCTGGAGAATTTGCAGCGACTGTATCCTGGGATCCTTACTGGCAAGGCAGCATGGGTCTCGCGATCCCCTACGCCGCAAAGACAGGGAAATTTGAATCCGTTAAAGAACCGAAGTCGCACCGCGAATTTTATGGCACAGGTTCGCTCGTGACGAAGGAAAACGCCGACGAGTTCTACAAGACCCACATCGAAAGTGCACCGAAAATCGACTTCGATGATTTATGGGGCCGGGTGACTGGGCAAATCCGCGAATAATCAATGCGCGGCTACCGAAAAAAACCTGACTCGCCTGCGATCGCGTTTGCTTTGCAAGGATTCTAGTACGGAATGGATCCCGAGGTTGGCAGGCAATCGTCGAATTCGGGCGTATCGACGCCGGCCCTCCGCGAGCCTGAGCGTGCAAAGCTCAGGCCGCGGTCTTTAAGGCGCCTGAGGCCTTTTGCGCCTTTCGTTGCATTGGTAGTCCTGTCGCTCCTGGTCGGAGCGCTGAATCCGCGCTTTTTCGAGTTCAATAACGTCGTCCGGATCGCGAACTCGGCAGCCATTCCGCTGGTGCTGGCGCTGGGAGAGACCTTCGTCATAATACTCGGCAGCGTTGATCTATCGGTGGAGGGCGTCTTAGCTGTCGGCGCGGTCGTGATAAGCCTGCTCGTTCGCAACGATAGCAATGCCAACGCGCTGGGCTGGACGGGTGCGGCGCTGGCGATCGCGATCTGTGCTGGAATCGGATGCCTGAGCGGACTGATCCACGTCCAGTTGCGGATACCTTCTTTCATGGCCACTCTCGGCATATGGTTTGTCGGCGTTGGAATGGCGACGCTTGCTCTGGGCGGCTCGACGGTTCGCGTGCTGGACACGAATATACGGAGTCTCGCGTTGACCCGATTGCTCGAATTCCCGCTTGCCGTCTGGGTTGCGCTTAGCGCGCTCGGCCTTGCCTGGGTATTTGAGCGGTTTACCAGGATCGGGCGCTACGTTTACGCCATCGGCGGAGGCGAGGACTTGGCGGTGCTATCCGGAATCCCGGTGAAACGCGTGAAGGTGGTCATCTTCACGTTGGCGGGTGCGCTCTATGGCTTGGCGGGCCTCCTGTCCGCAGCTCAGCTGGGCATGGGAAACGCCTTGATTGGAAGCGGAAGGCTTTTCTTTACGATCACCGCCGTGGTCGTCGGGGGGTCTGCGCTCACGGGAGGCGAAGGTGGAGTGCTGAACACCTTTATCGGCGTTCTGATCATTGCGGTACTGGCGAACGGCATGGTACTTCTGGGCATTTCACCCTATGTGCAGCAAGCGGTCCAAGGCCTCCTGATTATCGTCGCCGTTGCGTTATCCATCGATCGGGCGCGCCTCAAAATCGTAAAATAAACATGCTTTCCGTAAAAAACGTCAGCAAAACTTTTGGCGTTGTTCAGGCGCTCGACGATGTCAGCCTTGAGATCAATGAAAACGAGGTAGTGGGCCTCGTAGGAGAGAATGGGGCGGGCAAGTCGACTTTGATGCGTGTTCTGGCAGGTGTCTATGCCCCCGACCGTGGATCGTTACAGCTGGGTGGCAAATCAATAGTGTTTGGCAGCCCGACCGGAGCCAATCTCAATGGCATCGGGATCGTGTTCCAGGAGCAATCTCTATTACCCAACCTGAGCATCGCAGAGAACATCTATCTGGGCCAGGAAAGGCAGTTTGTCCGCCTTGGCCTGATCAGCCGCCAGCGCCTCAACGCCGCTGCCCGGCGGCAACTTGAGAAGGTGCATGCCGATTTTGATCCTCGTACGCGAACTTCAGAACTTAACTTCGCGGCGCGCCAAATGGTTGAGCTTGCTAAGGCGCTCGCGCTGGAAGAGCGCACCGACCGGCATCTGGTTATCCTGTTGGACGAGCCGACCTCAATGCTTGAGCAGCGTGACATCGATATTCTCTTCGCTCGCGTGCGCGCCCTGAGGGCCCGTGCGAGCTTCGTTTTCGTGTCGCATCGGCTCGAAGAGGTCCTTGAAATTAGCGATCGCATCTACGTTATGAAGGATGGCCGCGTGGTCGCGCATATGCCGGTCGCCGATGCGACAGTCCCGCAACTCCATCAGCTCATGGTCGGCCGCGACCGGCACGCCGAGTACTACCGCGAATCGCGCCAGCATGCCCCTCGCGCCGAAGTAGTAATGGAGGCAAGTGGCCTTGCAGTCGATGGCGCGTACCGGGAGATCGATTTTACACTTCGCAAAGGCGAGGTCTTAGGCATTGCCGGCGTGATCGGCTCGGGCCGCGAAGAGTTGACCCGCACACTTTTCGGATTTCTGCCTCAGACGCGCGGGAAGCTCCGTGTTAACGGGCGCGAGGTCCGACTTAATTCTCCATCTGAGGCTGCCGATATCGGTATCGGCTATATTCCGCGTGAGCGTCGCGTTGAAGGCCTGGTCTTACCCTTGTCTGTCGCCGTAAACATGACGCTTGCCAGCCTGCAGGCCGTAAAGATTCGGGGCGTGATCAGTCCGAAGCGCGAGAGAGAATTGGCGAAACGTTGGGTGGAAAAACTGCACGTCCGTACTCCAAGCGTCGACACGTTGTGTCTGCAGTTGAGCGGCGGCAATCAGCAAAAGGTTGTGCTCAGTAAATGGATGAACGCACGTTCCCGGATCTTGATTTTTGACCACCCGACGCGCGGCCTCGACGTAGGCGCCAAGGAAGAGGTTTACGAGCTGATTCGGGACCTTTCGGATGACGGGATTGCGATTGTCTTGACCGCCGACACACTGGAAGAAACGATCGGGTTGTGTCACTCGATCCTGGCCATGCGCGACGGTCGGGTGACTGCTCGATTTGATGCGTCCCCTGGATCCAAGCCGTCCCAAGTTGACCTGATTCGTCACATGGTTTGACTGAGATGCCGCCGAACACCGCAGCAAGGAACTGGATCTCCATCGCAACCCGGATGCGCGGGATCGCTCCCCTTTTGGTCCTGATTGGACTCGTCGCACTGATCGGTATGCTCAAGCCAGGCTTCCTGACCCTGGACACGCTGGTCGTCGTGATGGCCGACACCGCTACGCTGTTCATTATCGCCGCCGGCGTGACCTTCGTTATCATGCTCGGAGGCATCGACTTGTCGATTCAATCCGTCGCCTCGCTCAGTAGCGTAATCGTTGCCATGATGCTGCCTGGAGCCGGCTATTGGGCATTTCCAGCAGCCCTGATGGCCGGATTGTTTACTGGCGCTTTCAGCGGAATCGTTCATGTCTGGCTGCGGATTCCATCTTTCATCGTCACCCTGGCGACCAGCGGTCTCGCGTCTGCGGCTGCTCTGCTCTTATCCCAAGCGCGCTCGATCACAATTGGTCAAAGCGGACGGGCGTTTCTGACTTGGGTTACCGGGCGCCTGTTTGGGGTTCCCAGCGTGATTATCGTTGGCGCGATGGTCGCCGCCGCTGGGATCTGGATCCAGCGATACACGGCCTTCGGACGCTATAGCACAGCGATCGGTGCCGGTGAGGCTGCGACTGTGGCCTCGGGCGTAAAAGTAAATCGTCAAAAGGCAATCGCCTACGCCTTATCAGCTGGCCTCTCGGCTCTGGCCGGCATACTTCTCGCCGGACGCATGAGTAGCGGCTCACCCACGCTGGCTAACGAGCTTTTGCTCCCGGCAATTGCCGCCGTTGTCGTCGGGGGAACCGCGATCACGGGAGGCGCTGGGGGCATCGGCCGGACTGTGCTCGGGGCGTTGATCATTGCCGTTGTGCGGGTCGGAATGACCTTCGTCGGCATCAATATCTTTGCGCAACAAATGGTGTTCGGCCTCGTCCTTATTGTCGCGGTCGCGATTACAATCGACCGAGGAAAAGTTCTGATCGTGAAATAATTCAATCGAGCTCAG
>Ga0306920_100014983_pt1 | contig 10606 bp, 9 predicted proteins | sample flu12Cox44000170_FD_204666 | JGI IMG/M metagenome (GOLD analysis project Ga0306920, IMG submission 204666) | Lab enrichment of tropical soil microbial communities from Luquillo Experimental Forest, Puerto Rico - flux4day.12C.oxic.44.000.170 (v2)... | ecosystem: Environmental > Terrestrial >... | reverse complement strand
CAATCGCGGTATTGCCCTTCCAGAACATCAGCGGCGATCCGGAGCAGGACTATTTCGTCGACGGCATGGTCGAGGAGATCATCACCGCGCTCTCCCGCATCCGCTGGCTCTTCGTCATCGCCCGCGACTCGAGCTTTACGTACAAGGGCCAGGCGGTCGATGTGAAGCAGGTCGGGCGCGAGCTCGGCGTGCGCTATGTGCTCGAAGGCTCGGTGCGCAAAGCCAGCAACCGAGTGCGCATCACCGGGCAGCTGATCGAAGCGGCCAGCGACGCACATCTCTGGGCCGACCGCTTCGATGGCTCGCTCGAAGATGTCTTCGAGCTTCAGGATAAGGTGGCCATCAGCGTCGCCGGCGTGATCGAGCCGACGCTGCAGGCGGCTGAAATCCGGCGGTCGAGCGAACGGCCGACAAGTGATCTAACGGCTTACGATCTCTATCTGCGCGCCCTACCGGGGGCGATGTCCGGGGAAAAGAACGGCTATATCGAGGCGCTCGATTTGCTGGGGCGGTCGATCGAGCGGGACCCGCATTATGGCCCGATCCTCGCACTTGCAGCAGTGTGCCACGCCGCGATGCATGTAAGCGGGTGGACGCTTAACCCGGATGCAAGTCGCCGGGAAGGCATCGCGCGTGCTCGACAGGCGCTTCGCTACGGTGGCGACGACGCGTGCACTCTTGCCAGGGCCGCTTATGCCCTTGCTCTCTTCGGTGAGGACATTGAGGCCGCCATAGCCCTGGTCGACCGGTCTTTGCAGATCAACCCGAGCTTCGCATACGGCTGGTAGCGGAGCGGGTGGCTCAGATTGTGGGCGGGAAACCCCGATTTAGCGATCTCCCATCTCGAAACAGCGTTGCGTCTCAATCCGCGTGATCCTTCGCCGGCGACGCTGATGGGGATCGGCGTCGGCCACTTCTTTGCCAGGCGGCTCGAGGAAGCACGGTCGATGTTGCTCCGGTCGCTGCAGGAGCAGCCGGGCTGGGTTCCGACCAGTCGTTTTCTCGCCGCCTGTACGCGCATCTGGGTCGATTGGACGAAGCGAGAGCAATTGTCGAGCAGCTGCGAGTTCTTACGTCCGTGGTGGTGCCGGATGCCGCGCATTGGCGCAATCCCGAGCATCGCAAATTCTATCTTTCGGGCCTCCGTTTGGCGGCGGGCGAGACGGAATGACCACCACCCGCCGTCTCGCTGCAATCCTCGCCGCCGATGTGGCGGGATATTCGCGGCTGATGGGGGTGGACGAGGAGGCACGCACGAACGCCTCAAAGCGCTGCGCCGCGAGCTGCTCGATCCGAAAATTGCCGAGCACCATGGCCGCATCGTCAAGACCACCGGCGACGGCCTGCTGGTGGAGTTTGCCAGCGTCGTCGATTCGGTGCGATGCGCGGTCGAGATGCAGCAGGCGATCCCCGAGCGCAACGCAAGCGTTGCGGCGGACAGCCGAATCGAACTGCGCATCGGCATTAATCTCGGCGACGTGATCCTCGACGACGACGACATCTTTGGCGACAGCGTCAATGTCGCGGCGCGTCCGAGTGCATCGCATCAGGCTCTTCGAAGAGGAGGGGTTTCCGACCGCCCGCACATCGGATCGGGTCGAAGCACGACGATTCCGACACTATGCGGCAGGCAGTTTTTCCACTGATCGTCCTTGCCAGCGAATGGGTCATGGCGGAAGACTTCCTCGCGCGCTTGCAGCGCCTCAGCGGATGTAGTATCTGTAGTATCATTCAAATTTGGAATAGTGCGTCGCCAAAATGCCGATCCTGACCAGTCGCGAATTCAACCAGGATGTGGCGCGCGCCAAACGCGCGGCGAATGAGGGACCGGTCATTATCACTGACCGCGGCCGGCCGGCTTATGTGTTGATGCGTCACGAGACCTACCAGCGCCTCGCCGGTCGAGGACCGGGCATTCGCAGTTTGCTGGCGCACCCCGAAAGCGAGGAAATCGCCTTCGAGCCGCCGCGGTTGGGCGACGACCCGCTGCGGCTTGTCGTGCTCGGGTGATGTTCCTGCTCGACACCAATGTCGTGTCGGAACTCCGCCGGCCGCATCGGACCCATCGCAAGGTAGCGGAATGGGCCGACGGCGTATCGCCGTCGGCCCTGTTCCTCTCAAGCATCAGCATTCTGGAGCTGGAGACCGGAGCCCTGTTGCTCGCGCATCGGGATGGCGGCCAAGGCAGGCTGATCCAACGATGGATCGAGGAGCGCGTGCTAACGGCCTTTACCGAGCGCATTTTGGCGGTCGATACCGCGGTAGCGCGGCAGTGCGCGCTTCTCCACGTTCCCGATCCAAGGCCCTACAGGGATTCGCTGATCGCGGCGACGGCACTGGTCCACCGCCTAATCGTAGTGACCCGGAACCGAGCTGACTTCGAACCGATGGGGGTAGGCGTGCTGAACCCGTGGGAGTAACGTTTTGCTCGATTTGTCGGTGATTGGCGTAATGTGCCAGCGATGAACTCCGATCGCGCTAACCGCCGTCTCGCCGCAATCCTCGCCGCCGACGTCGCCGGGTATTCACGGTTGATGGGGGAAGACGAGGAGGGGACGCTCGCCGCCTTGAAGGCGATCCGGCGTGAGCTGAGCGATCCCAAAGTGAAGGAGCATCGCGGGCGCATCGTCAAAACCACCGGCGACGGGCTCTTGGTCGAGTTCGCCAGCGTCGTCGACGCGGTGCGTTGCGCGGTAGAGGTGCAACGCGCGATGGCCGAACGCAATGCCGAGATCCCGGAGGCGCGGCGGATCGAGTTCCGCATGGGAATCAATCTCGGCGACATCATCCGCGACGGTCGCGACATCTTTGGCGACGGCGTCAATATCGCAGCGCGATTGGAGTCGATCGCCGACCCAGGCGGCATCTGCGTCAGCGGGATGGTGCACGACCAGGTGCGCGACAAGCTCGACCTAGCGTTCGAAGATCTTGGGGAACAGCAGGTCAAGAACATCGCAAGGGCGGTGTACGTCTGGCGGCTCCGACTCGGCGCAAAACAGACGGCATCCGCGCTACTGGCGTTGCCCGACAAGCCGTCGATCGCGGTATTGCCGTTCCAGAATTTGAGCGGCGACGCGGAGCAGGAATATTTCGCCGACGGCATGGTCGAGGAGATCATCACTGCACTCAGCCGCATCCGCTGGCTGTTCGTGATCGCCCGCAATTCGAGCTTTACGTACAAAGGCAAAGCCGTCGATGTGAAGCAGGTCGGCCGCGAATTGGGCGTCCGTTACGTGCTCGAAGGCTCGGTGCGCAAAGCGGGAGGTCGCGTACGGATCACTGCGCAATTGATCGATGCGCTAAGCGGCACGCATCTGTGGGCCGATCGCTTCGATGGCTCGCTGGAAGACATCTTCGAGCTTCAGGACAAGGTGGCGTTCAGCGCTGCCGGGGTCGTCGAATCGACCTTGCAAGCCGCTGAAATCAGGCGCGCAGTCGAGCGCCCAACGACCGACCTGACCGCTTACGATCTCTACTTACGCGCCCTCCCCGATTGCCTTTCCTGGGATCGGGAGCGCATCCGCTCGGCGCTCGATCTTCTGGAGCAGGCAATAGGGCGTGATCCGAATTTTGGCCCGGCGCTCGCGCTCGCCGCGGTTTGCCATCACCATTTCACTACGATTGGCGGAGTCGGAGACCCGGCGATGCATCGCCGCGAGGCGCTTGCGTACGCCCAGCGCGCGCTGCAGTCTTCACCCAGCGATCCGGGCGTAATCGGCAACGTTGCCTACATGTTCGGATATTTCGAAGGGGATGTCGAGCCGGCACTCGCGCTAATTGACCGCGCCCTCGATCTGAATCCGAGCTCCTACCGCGGTTGGGGAATAAGTGGATGGCTGAGGCTCTGGGCCGGTCATCACGATGTTGCGGTCCAGCATTTGCAAACCGCGATCCGACTCAGCCCGCTCCATCCGAACGCAACCCAAATCTACGGTATTGGCGTGGCCCGCTTCATCGAAGGTCGGTTCGAGGAGGCGATCACTCTGCTGCGGACCGCCTTGGGCGAGCTGCCGGGCCATGCCGGGATTTACCGATATCTCGCATCCTGCTATGCGCAAGCAGGGCGACTTGATGACGCACGAGAGATTGTCAGACAGCTGAGGACGATCACCCCGAACGTGCTGCCCAATGTCGTACAGTGGCGAAGACCGGAACACCGCGAGATTTTCCTGTCTGGCCTGCGCTTGGCGGCAGGCGAGGGCACATGAGCCAGACCCGCCGTCTGGCCGCGATCCTTGCCGCCGATGTCGCGGGCTACTCGCGGCTGATGGGGGCGGATGAGGAGGGCACGCTCGCCGCGTTGAAGGCGATCCGCCGTGAGCTGGGTGATCCCAAGGTCAAGGAGCATCGGGGCCGCATCGTCAAGACGACCGGCGACGGGTTGCTGATCGAGTTCGCGAGCGTCGTTGATGCGGTGCGTTGCGCGGTCGAGGTGCAACGGGGGATGGCCGAGCGCAACGCGGAAGTCCCTGAAGCGCGGCGGATCGAATTCCGCATCGGGATCAACCTCGGCGACATCATTCGCGACGGGCGCGACATCTTTGGCGACGGCGTCAACATCGCCGCACGTCTGGAAGCGCTCTCCGAGCCGGGCGGGATCTGCGTCTCGGGGATTGTGCACGATCAGGTGCGCGACAAGCTCGACGTCGCCTTCGAGGACATGGGCGAGCGGCAGGTCAAGAACATCTCCAGGCCGGTGCATGTCTGGCGCCGCCGGCTCGGCGCGAAGCCGGTGATACCGGCGTCGACGCCGCTGCCATTGCCCGACAAACCGTCGATCGCGGTGTTGCCCTTCGCCAATATGAGCGGCGACCCGGAGCAGGAATATTTCGCGGACGGCATGGTCGAGGAAATCATTACTGCGCTCTCGCGTATCCGCTGGCTCTTCGTGATCGCCCGCAATTCGAGCTTTACGTACAAAGGCCAAGCGGTCGATGTGAAGCAAGTCGGTCGCGAACTCGGCGTCCGCTACGTGCTCGAAGGATCAGTGCGCAAAGCCGGGGACCGGGTTCGGATCACCGGGCAATTGATCGACGCAGCCACCGGCGTGCATCTGTGGGCTGACCGCTTCGACGGCTCTCTCAAAGACGTTTTCGAGCTTCAGGACAGGGTTGCATCGAGCGTTGCCGGCGTGATCGAACCGACATTGCAAGCCGCCGAGATCCGACGCGCTGCCGAACGGCCGACCAGCGACCCGACAACCTACGACCTTTATCTGCGCGCTCTTCCGCTTTGGAGTACCTACGAAAAGGACCGGATAATTCGGGCGCTCGACTTACTGGGACAGGCTATTGAACGCGCTCCGCATTACGGGCCGGCGCTTGCCTTGGCGGCCCAATGTTACAACGTGCTCGCGGTCAGCGGCTGGACCGACGACTCGGAGGCAAGTCACCGGAAGGCCATTGATCTCGCGCGGCAGGCCCTCAGGTGGGCTCCTGATGACCCCGATGCGCTTGCCAATGCTGGCTTTGTGCTCGGAGTTCTTGGCGAGGATATCGATCTGGCGATCGCCTCTATCGATCGGTCTCTTGCTCTCAATCCGAGCTTTGCCCGCGGTTGGGCATGGAGTGCGGTACTGAGGAACGTCGCCGGGCAACCCGATATTGCAATCGAGCACTTTAACAGGTCCTTGCGCCTTAGCCCGCGTGACCGCATGGGAACTTTCAGCATCCCTCTGGGCACATCTTATTTTTTGAAGCGCCAGTTCGATGACGCGGCATCAATCCTGCTCACGTCAGTCCAAGAGGCTCCGACCTTTGCGGTAGCCTATCGGCTTCTTGCCTCCTGCTATGCGCATATGGGACGCCTTGACGACGCCCGAGAGATCGTAAGGCGACTACGAGAGATCACGCCTGTCGTGGTACCGCACGTTATTCCGAACCGGACGCCGGAGCACCGCGAGCTTTTGTTGTCGGGCCTGCGCCTCGCGGCGGGAGAGGCGCCGTGAGCCAGACCCGTCGCCTTGCCGCGATCTTGGCCGCCGATGTCGCGGGGTATTCCCGGCTGATGGGAGCGGACGAGGAGGCCACGCTCGCCGCGCTGAAAGCGATCCGTCGTGAGCTTAGCGATCCCAAGGTCAATGAGCACCACGGGCGCATCGTCAAGACCACCGGCGATGGGTTGTTGATCGAGTTTTCGAGCGTCGTCGACGCGGTGCGTTGCGCGGTCGAAGTGCAGCGCGCGATGGCCGAGCGCAACACCGAGGTTCCAGAAGCGCGGCGCATTGAGTTCCGCATCGGGATCAATCTCGGCGACATCATCCTCGACGACGATGACATCTATGGGGACGGCGTCAATATAGCGGCGCGTCTGGAAGCGCTCACCGAGCCGGGCGGCATCTGCGTCAGCCGGGTGGTGCACGACCAGGTGCGCGACAAGCTCGATGTCGTGTTCGAGGATATGGGCGAGCAGCAGGTGAAGAACATTGCAAGGCCGGTGCATATCTGGCGCGTCAGGCTCGGCGCGAAACCGGCGGTGTCCGCGCCGCTGGCGCTGCCCGACAAGCCGTCGATCGCGGTATTGCCGTTTCAGAACATGAGCGGCGACCCCGAGCAGGAATATTTCGCCGACGGCATGGTCGAGGAGATCATCACCGCGCTGTCGCGCATCCGCTGGCTCTTCGTGATCGCGCGCAATTCGAGCTTTACGTACAAAGGCAAGCCTGTCGATGTGAAACAGGTGGCGCGCGAGTTGGGCGTGCGTTACATCCTCGAAGGGAGCGTGCGCAAAGCAGGCGGTCGCGTGCGCATCACGGCGCAGCTTATTGACGCGTCCACTGGCGCGCATCTCTGGGCCGACCGGTTCGACGGCTCGCTGGAAGGTGTGTTCGAATTACAGGACCAGGTCGCGAGCGGGGTTGTCGGTTCGATCGAGCCGAGGCTCCGGCAATCCGAAATCGAACGCGCCAACCGCAAGCTTACGGAGAGCTTGGATGCCTACGATCTCTATCTGCGGGCGCTTGCGTTGCGCGACATTCACACCGACGAGAGCGTGCGCGAGGCCGTTTCATTATTGAAACGGGCACTGGCGATTGACCCCAATTATGCGCCCGCCAAGGCGTTGATCGGATGGCATCGCGTCCACCAAACCTCGCACGGCCGCAGCCCCGTCTCGGATACGGACACCGCGGAGGCGGTGGCCTTGGCGAGGCAGGCTCTTGAGGCAGGCAAGGACGACCCGGATACGCTGTGGATGGCTGCGGCCACTCTAACGATTTTCGCAGGGGAGCTCACGGTGGCCGCGGCAGCAATCGACCGCGCGCTCACACTCAATCCCAATTCCGCTCATGCCTGGATGGTACGAGGCGTCGTGTCGGTCAATCTCGGTCAACCCGGCCCGGCGATCGAAGCGTGCGAGCGCGCGATGCGGCTGAGCCCGCTCGATCGGCAACGCAGAAACTTCACCACCGGGATAGCGCGCGCTCACTTGGTGGCAGGACGTTACGAAGAAGCGGCCGATTGGGCAGAGCGAACATTGCGCGATGAGCCCGGGTATCGGGCCGCGCTCGTCACCAAGGCGATCGCATGCGCCCACCTCGCTCGGATGGAGGAGGCCCGTGCGGCGTTGAGCCAACAGATCGAGGCTCAGCCCGGGCTCACCATTGCCCGATACAGGGCATTCTGGTCGCGGGTCTTCTCGCCAGAATTAATGGAAATCTCTCTCAGTGGTCTGCGCAAGGCCGGGCTGCCCGAGGAATGACCCTGCCTTACCGGGCCCATCGGCTCGTCGCAGCCGCGCGCTACCAACCCGAGCCGCCACCTCCGCCACCCCCGTCGCCGCTGCCGCCATCGCTGCCGCCCGAAGAGCCGTCGCTCGAGCTCGGCGCTGTAGCGGCCGCGGTAATCGCCGAGGCGAGACCGGTGCCCAAACCCGAGCTGAAATCTGAAACGTCGCAGTGGCTCCAAGTGTGGCTACCGTCGTACCAATCCGGCTGGTACTCGGTCTGCGCCGCGGCAAGCGAGGCGACAAAGCAAGAGGCCGCTGGTGCCGGCGACCGACAACCCGATCACCCGGAATGGCACGCCGACCGTGGCAGGAATCCAGCGGCCGCGGCCGCCCGCTCGGACTGACAATACGAGAAGCAGCGCGCCCACGAGGGCAAAGCCGATCAGGAACGCGAGCGCTACCGCGAATGTGCCGAATTCGATCGCCAGAGCGGCCACCGTCAACAGGATCATCGCGATTGCCAGTGCCAGAGCGGGCCGCACATTGCGCGGCTCTTTGTACAACAGCGTCGGCATAACCGCGCGGCGCAGAAAGTTGCCCAATGCCGTGCGGGCGTCTGTGATGCGATTGTGATTTGTTGGGGAAATGCACAGTTCGTCGTCCGCCCGAAAGAGCGCGCCTTCGAACTGCGATTCGAGTTCGGTCACAGGCTGGCCGCCTTGCTGGCGGACCAGCCGATAGGTTCCATCGTCGTGGATCAGCTTCAGACGCCGCGCCACCGCGAGGCCGATGATGCCGGCGCTGAAATCGCGGTCCGACAAGCTCTTATCCTCGAGATAGCCGACCATGGCCGGGGAGAAACCGCTCGGGGGAGCAAATTGCGGGACAATCACACCAGGCGGCCGCGCGGTACAGTAAAGAAACAGCCAGCCGACATAGACACTGATCCCGACGAGGCCCAAAACGCTCGGAAACAGCGCCAGATTGTCGCCAACCCAATGGGCTGCGGCCTGCAGCTCGGAGGGTTGCTGCAGCACGCCCTTCGGAAAGGATGCAGCTACGGTCAGCCCTTCATGAAGGGAGAGGGGTCCCCTCGTGACTACGTCGAGAAGGCCGGGCACCTGTGCGATGACCCGAGCATCCTCGGCGTGACTCCCCTGCCGGCCCGTAAAGGTTCGGACGTTGTTCCAAACGAGCCCCGCGGGCCCACGCAGGCGTAATTCCGCGCGATCGATCGGCCATTCCCAGCCGTTCCCGGTGACATTCCAGTCGAGCCCATCCGCATCCGGCCCGAAACGTATCTGCCACCACGTCAGGTAATGGATCGTGTAGGTGTGCACGCCGGCCGGGACGAGGCGATCGGGATCGCCGATGCGGACGCGCACGCCATTCGGCAATCGCGACTGTTGGGTCGGGACGGGATCGCCGTCGAGGAGGACGTCGTCCAGGACAAAGCCGGTGGTCGAGCGCGATCCCCACCGGCCCCGGTAATCAGTCGGAAAATCGCGATTGATGCCGTGCCGGATCTGCGTCCCCGATACCTGGAAGGTAATTGTCTCGGTGACGTCGAGGCGGCTGTCGGGTTGGATCGCTACATCGCTGACGAAGTCAAGGATGCGCTCGGTCTGGGCACGCGCGGACGTCGCGCCGAGGAGCAGCAGCGCCAGCGCGAGCGCGACCCGGGCGGCCTGCATCGTTCAGCCGAAAGCGACCTTTGGCGCAGTGCGCGCGGCCTCGTCGCCGAGCTCGAAATAGCTCGCCGAGGTGAAGCCGAATCCCGCGGCCACCAGGTTGCCTGGAAAGGATTGGACGCGCGTATTCATCTCGCGCGCCACCCCGTTGTAGTAGCGCCGCGCCAGCTGAACCTGGTCCTCGATTTGTTCGAGCTCGGTCTGCAGCTGTCGGAAATTGGCGTCTGCCTTCAGCGCGGGATAGGCTTCAGCGACCGCGAAAAGGCGCCCGAGCGCGCCCTGCATCGCCTGCTCGGCGGCGATCTGGCCGGTCACCGTGTTGGCGGCGAGGCTCTGAGCCCGCTTATCGGCCAGGTCCTCGAAAATGCCGTGCTCGTGCGCGGCGTAGCCTTTGACCGTCTCGATCAGGTTGGGGACGAGGTCGGCGCGGCGCCGCAGCTGGACATCGATACCGCTCCACCCCTCCTGCAGCATGCTCCGCGCCCGTACCAGACGGTTGTAGGCGAGCACGACATAAAGCGCCGCGGCGATAGCGAGCGCGCCGACGATGTAACCGGCACTCCCGAGATGCATGAGTATCCTCGACTGGCGCCCAGCGATCGATCGCACGAACCGGCCCCATGCGGTTTGCGCCGCGCGCGATCATTGTAGGCCGCGGCCGGTTAGAAAATGGTAAAACTCAGAGAATCAGCCGCTCCGCCATTCACCGTCGCGGGAGCGGCCGGGCCGTGCTATTCTTCGCGCGGGCAAATTTGTGAGGAAGCGATGATCCATCATCTCTCGATCGCCGCGCGTGATCCTAAACACGTCGCCGGGGTTCTGGCCGAAATCATGGGTGGTAAGGCGGTGCCGTTTCCGCCCAATCCGGGGAGCTTCTTTGCGCTTCAGCTCGACGAGCACGGATCGGGTGTCGAAGTCTATCCGGCCGGAACCGAGCTGCAGCCGGGTGGCACCAATGGCGGGAGCTTTGTGAGGAAGGAGGCGCGCGGCTACGGGCCGACCCATTTCGCGCTCAGCGTCGCCACCGACGCGGACAAGGTCGAGGCCATTGCCGCCCGCGAGGGCTGGCAATGCTTTAGCTGCAACCGCGGCCCATTCCATGTGATCGAAGTCTGGGTCGAGAACGAGTCGATGGTCGAAATCCTGCCGCCCGAGTTCGCCCGCGAATATCTGGCGTTCACTCGTCCCGACAAGGTCGCGACGGCAATGGCCGCGGCATCACCGGCGACGTCGCGCCACTGCCCAGCGTA
>Ga0306920_100014981_pt1 | contig 10606 bp, 12 predicted proteins | sample flu12Cox44000170_FD_204666 | JGI IMG/M metagenome (GOLD analysis project Ga0306920, IMG submission 204666) | Lab enrichment of tropical soil microbial communities from Luquillo Experimental Forest, Puerto Rico - flux4day.12C.oxic.44.000.170 (v2)... | ecosystem: Environmental > Terrestrial >... | reverse complement strand
CGCGGCCTTTTGCGTGTCTCTTCTCGCTGGGCAGGGCTCAGCGTTGGCGATGACCGCAGCCTACGTTCTGGCCGGCGAGCTGGCGACATTACAACACCAGCCGCAGGAGGCATTCCGCCGATACGAGGAACGGTTGCGACCCTTCATAGATAGAAAGCAAAGAGCTGCGGAGCGCTTTGCCTCCGCGTTCGTCCCGCGGACCCAGCTCGGGATTTTCTTCCGCAATCAGGTGATGAAGAGCTTTCGGATCCCCGCGGTCGCGAGGATTGCCATCGGTCGCGACATCCGCGATGACCAGTTCGAGCTGCCCCGTTATCACCTATGAACTGCATCAGCTATGAACCGCAGCCGCAGGCGCGGGCGGCGCTCGCGTGATCTGTGAAGCCTTTCGGTACATTGCAGCCCAGCTCGCTGCGCTCCAAAATCTAAGGCATGCTGCAGAGAGTCGTTGTTGTCGCGTGCCACGAAAACGTTGCGACCGCCCAGCGGCCGTGAGTTCGTCTCCATGCCTGGCGGTCTCGCCGAAGACGGCGAGATCTTAGACCGGCGCTGAGCGGCGGGGTTGACCAGCGGCAAAAGGCAGCGCCGGTCACGCGGCGGCAGTGCAACCCGTTCGGCTCACGAAGGTAAACTTGGCGGCTGGTGTTCGAGTTCTCCTCACGGAAGATCGGCCCGAAGGTGTGGACCTTGGTCGGAGCCAGACAATAGGCCTCGATGTTGAGCTGTCCCGAGACCGTCAGGAACGCCTCACCCGCGAAAGAAATCTTGTGCGAAGTCGACCCCGCCCCTTCGGTGTGCGCGGCAGATTGGCCAGATCCAGGGTCGAGACGGGGAACAATGCCCCCGGCTCCTCCGCGTCAGAGGCGGTGATGATCGGCGTATTGAACCAGAAAAATCCGTTCTCGTCGAAGAACCGGTGAATCGCCTGCGCCAAGCTGTGGCGCACCCGCGTCGCCGCCCCGATCACGTTTGTTCGCGGCTGTGGATGCGCGACCTCGCGCAGGTAGGCGGCACGACGGGCGGTGATCCGGCTCGACAGGAGCCGCTTCCGCGCCGACGCCGGACCAAAGCCCACGATCGAATTTCGGGTAGTGTCCTAATTTAGGACACTACCGAATTTCGTTGCGTGTTGCCCCTTTGAAACCGAAAATCGCAGCAGACCGACTAGACATCCGGAAAATGTCGGTTGGCGACCGGATGAGCCGCGTTTGGGAGCATGGCGCAGCGCGCATGCCCACGAAACGCAGGAAGAGATAGCCCAAGAGGAGGTGTGTCATGGCAACGCAGACCTCGTGGCGCATGCGCGGTGATGTCATGGAAGCATGCAGTTGTGCGACCACGTGCCCGTGCAATTTCGGCAGCGACCCGACCCCTCTCCCTTGCGAGGTGGTCATCGGTTGGCGGATCCAGGATGGCAATTACGAAAACACACGCCTGGATGGCTTGAGCGTGGTGTTGTACGCTCGGATGCCCGGCAACGCCTTTCAGGGGAACTGGACCGTCGGCGTCTATCTCGATCAAAGAGCCAGCCAGCAGCAGGCGCAAGCGCTCGGAGATATCTTCGCCGGAAATGCCGGCGGTTGGCCGGCCATGCTGAGCTCGCTGATCGGTAATCTATTGGCCCCCAAACAGGTTCCGATCCAGTTCCAGACGGTCGACGGCGAACACAGCATTACAATACCGGGATTGTTAGAGGTCGGCTCGGAGCGTGTGCCTAACCCCCTGCCGGGACAGCCGCCCCTCGACTCCAAGGTCAGCAACCTGGCGGTTCCGTTCTACACGGGCTCGGTCAGCGTCCGTCGTTCCCGAACACTGAGGCTGACCGACCCGGGTATGAGCTTCCAATACGCGGGGCGCTCGTCGTTGGTCGGGCAGTTCGACTACAGCGGACCATAGCTAAAAGCTGTCACCCGCTCGCCGATCCTTCAACGGCCCAGGTCAACCCCAACTGCGCTGACTGCCACGCTGCGGGTTTCGACTGGTATCCGGTACGGCGAGACGACGAATGTCAATACACCGCGCCGCGGGCGGTGATCGGCTCTGTCGACCGCTTGCGCGATCGCCTGGCGGCGCTCGTCCCAGCCGCGCAGGTGCTGCGCCGAGCCGTGATAGGCCTGCAGCCCGGCAAAGGCGAGGTGCGGTGCCTCGGCGACATGCCGCCGCGTCGAGCGCCCGCACGTGGCTGACATCATCGGTCTGCGAAGGCCAACCACACGATATTGCCTTTTGCCAAGCGGCGACCGCAGGCATTGCAATGAGATCGTCTCGTCATCACCTGTTGGTCAAGATGGTCAATTCATGAGAAGCGTCGGAGCCACTGTAGTGACAGAGACGGTCAACCTCTATGATGCGAAGACGAACCTCTCCAAGCTGGTCGAACGGGCCGCTGCCGGAGAGGAGATCGTCATCGCCAAAGCGGGCAAGCCGAAGGCCAAGCTGGTGCCCTATCAGCCGCCCCGAAAAAAGCGCCGGTTTGGCCAGAACCTCCTCGGGATCACCTACATTGCCGAGGATTTCGACGGGCCTCTGCCACCGGAGCTGCAAAAGTACTTCGAGTAGGTCCGTGCGGCTGCTGATCGACACGCATATCCTACTGTGGGCGGATGAGCGCCCTCGGCGGATCGCGCAGCCGCTCCATGCAGCAATGCGCGACGCCGCGAACGAGCTTGTCGTCAGCGCAGCAACCATATGGGAGATCGCGATCAAGCGGGCGATCGGCAAGCTTCGGTTTGATCGACCGATCGTCGCCACGGTGCTGGCGCTCGGCTTCGAGATTCTTCCGGTTACCGGGAGCCATGCCGAGCACGCGGGTGGGCTGCCGCCTCATCATAACGATCCGTTCGACCGGCTGATCATTGCCCAAGCCTATCTGGAGGGCATGGTTCTCGGCACCCAGGACCGGCTCATGCGACCCTACGCGGTCGCCACACTCGGTCTCGACTGACCAATCGGCTCGCTTCGGCACAGGCGCCGAGCGTTAGTAAACGGCGCCGCGGGCGGTGATCGGCCAGACCTGCTCGACACGGTTGCCGCGGACGCAGACATACCAGTCGTAAAGGTTGACGGTCGGGTCGCAGTGCCCCGGATCAGCCGGATCTTGTCGCCGAGCCCGAGCCGGTTGGTGGCGGCCGAGACGGCGAGCCGGCCGTGCTCGTCCGAGGCCCGCTCATAGGTCGCGGCGGGCTCGTCGCAGACCAGCGGCGGGCCCGAGTCGAAGGCGAGCGCCTTTAGGCCGGCATCGACGATCGCCCGGTCCTGGGCCGGGCGGCTCATCACCGTCGCCCACTCAAATAGGCTCGGCTCAAAGGCCTTAGTCGGGGCACCGTCGCGGTCGCGGTTGCGGCCGTAATCGGCATCCATGAAAATGTACGAGCCGCATTGAAATTCCGTGTGGACGCCGCTCGCCGTTTCGAACTCGAAAGTGCCAGTGCCGGCCCCGGTGACCGTCCGGCAAGCGATGCCACAGCGTGCCAACTTCACGGGTTCGCCCGGCGTTGTCGGCGGCCTGCCCGATCGCTTAACCGCCGAGGCCCGGACCCGCGTCTGGCACCGTCGGAATGGCGAGATCCCTCGCCTTCGGCACAGAAGGCAAGGAAATCGCGGCATCGAGCCACGTCGCCGCCGCAACCTTCGAGCAGGCCGAGCAACGGACTGAGGCCCTGCGGTTCGATGTTCGCCGCGGTAGCGGCTAGCGCCAGATCCCAAACGGATGCGGGGCGGTGATGGTCGAAGGCATGAAAAAACCGCGATATGATAAACCCGTTGCCGCCAGCGATCGGCATCGCATCGAATTGTGCGATGAGGCGATCGTCCAGCCCGAAAATATGGGGAAGGAAGGCTGCGGTATCCGCGAATGAACGAGCAACTCTTACCGTCTCAGCGAAAGTCCCGAACTCGCGATGCCGCGAAGCGTTGAATAAATGCTCCATGGTTATATTGGCAAGAAACGGGTTGACACCATCTAGATCCGCAGAAATCAAAATCTCTTGCTTTCTAGTAAGATCCGGTGGACGCTGTCGATATCTGCTCTGCGATAGAACTCCCGTGTCCGGTGTGCGGCTCGTATTATTTGGTATCCAGTAGTCGCTCAGCCCGACTTGTCCTGACGCATCGAGAGCGGTTATCGCAGGGTGATAGGATGCGGGGAACGCCTGCATCCCATCGCACGTCTCGAACGACACGGCGCGTTGCACCCAATCGGGCAGGGCCAGTCCCGCGTCTGCCAGTTCCCTCGTTCTGTGGAAAATACCTTCGGTAACGAACGGATCGATGGAGCTTTCGCTGTTCTCCCTAAGGTTAAGTCGCTTTAAAGCTCTGGCCTCCGGGTCGACGGTCAGCCTGAAACGGAAAGCGGAAGTCTCGCGAGACGCCAGCAGCAGCTCACCGAAGATTTCCGGGTCGATATCAGATACCCCGGCGGAAAGTGGCCAGTCTACCGCCCAATGCGATGTCATAGTCTCATTAGGCCGCGGGGTCGCGCGCAGTATCGCGTTTGTGGCCGCGGTAACCTGAGGGTCAAGCTCCTTTAGAGTAAGATGAAGTGCTAGGAAGTCTGGGGAACTCCAAGCAGCGAGCGCTGCCCCACCGTGCTCGTAGATCCAATCCAGAACGGACTTCACGGTCGCCTCAGCGGGATCGACATGCCGACGATCAACCGTGAGCCTTGTAAGAAGGTCCTCAGTCAGATTTACTACGAGGGACCCCGGCCAAGGTTCACCTACGAGACTCGTGGAAATGCCGTCAACGAGGGCAAAACCCGGACCATGATCGTCCGGGGTGTTCTCTGCTGGCCTAGTTGCGAGATTAAATTTCCTGCGCGGGGCGATATAGACGCGTGGGGACCCCGTACTACCCTCCGAGCCTTCAACAGGAAGTAGCACAACGCCGGCTAAATCGCGGAGCCGATCCGCCGGCTTGCCCGCCACCAGCTCTATCGCCTCTCCAGCCTCCGGCAGGATTGTGACTGGGACCTCAGGTAGTAAAAGCCAATCAAGAATCGATTTGAGGAGAGCGTCGTTCTCCGGTGCGTCCTCACGGAGATAGAGCCGAACCGACGTGCCATAGTCATCCGCCAGCCGTCTTGGATCAACCGCGGTCTCAAGACGAAATAAGCTACCACTACCGATGATGCGGGCATGAACCGACGGGGGGCGGAAGGTCAGCTGGTGGCGCCCAACGACGTGATGCTATATCGAGTTCCTCAGCCAACATAAAATAGCTAAGTACACCGACGCCGAATCTGCTGTTCGGGAAGAACTTTATGCCTGCCACGTCCCATCTCGCGCGGTCGATATGGAACTCGTGGCTGTCGGCGAAGCGCTGTCCCGCGAAGGCAAACAATCGACGTATATGGCGGTCAGCCATACCGATTCCATTATCAACGCATTCAACGAAGCGGCGGCCGCTGTCCGCCCCGAAGCTGATTACGATTCGGCCTTCATAGATTCTCCCCGCTCGGCTACGGCCCTCGCGCACAGACAGCTGTTCGGCGGCTCGGCGATAGCGGCAGGCATCCAGCGCATTCTGGTAAAGCTCACGAAGTGCCGGCCATCTCTCACCATAAAGCTGCTGCCCCATGAGCAGGTTTATGATGCGCGTCCGGTCCAATTCAAATCGCAATGGCGGGCGCGTCGGACGCCAGCCGCTTGGCGTCGCATTTAGGCGATTGACCGTGAAGCCCGCTGGCAGAAACTCGCGCATGGCTTCCGCGTGGACGTCCTGTCGCTGCAATAGTCGCGTCTTGTAGCTTTCCAGTGCGTCGACCACCGCTAGCAAAGCGGCGTCTATCGCGTCATTCGCACTGTCCAATTTGAGGTCGAACCACCGCTCCCCCTGGTCACCCGCAACTCCGTCCGTAATACGCGTATGCCATTCCGCACCGGCCAACTGCAAGCGGATCCAGTCCGCCGATAGCACGTCGTCGGTGCCAACGTGCTCAGCCAGTACAGACGGCATTCGCCTTGGGTCCAATGCCAACCGAGACCCGAGATTGAGGAGATGCGCCAGCCGTACTTCGTTAATTGTGAGCTGGGCGTCAAACTCGCCGAAGCTGAGCTTTGGATCGAGTGACCGATTGCCGTGGGCAACATCGAGTGTCACGTCGTCGAAGCGCGCAAACATCAGACGCGCCAGCCGCAGGAGGCGCGGTGCGCTGAGGATTTCACACACGCGGCGATCATGCGCAATTTCGGGGAGCGGCGCAGGCGCGACTAGCGCCGTGACCGCATCAAGCGCCCAGCCGGTACGGTCCTGGGGGGCGCCCTGTGCGTCCCATAGCTCGCCAGATGTGTGGCAGAAATCGACGAGTGACCAGCAGGAGTGATCATCTGCGGCATCTCTCTTGTTCTGAGCGATAAGGGCGCGCCTGATCTGCGCCGCGTCACTATCGCGCCAAGCATGTTGCCACGCGTTCACTAAATAACCAGTGGTGGAGGCCTCCTCCGGGTCAGGTACTGCTCCAGCGGCTACAAGCCGGGTCTCGGCCGCCGCGAGAGCGGCTTCGTATACGAAGGCGACAGCTAGCAGGACTGCCAGTTCCGCAGCGGGCACGCCTTCGGTCTCAGCCACAGGGAGGAATACGTGGCGAATGCGCGCGGCTTGCCTGCACCAGGCGCCTTCGTCGCGCCAGCGTTGGATTGGCAGGACACGACGTGCCTCGGCTACCTGCTCTTCCGCTCGCATAGCAAGAGCCTTCAACTGCGTCGCGAAGGTCGGCAATTTTGCCTTTAGGCTCAGGAACAGTTCGGTTTCCGCAAGGCGGCACGCCCAATCGGAGCGCTTAAGTCGCTCGCGAAATCGGGCGGCTTCGTCCTCCTTGGTTACTAGGCGCTCCCATTGCCCGCCACGGCCAGCGCGCCCGGATGCGACAAGCTTCTGTGTGCCACCGCTAAACGCAGCAAGCCGATTTCGTGCCTCGGCAGCGATACCTTCAAGCTCGGCTGGTCCCTTTTCCAGCTCGATAGCCTCGGCGAACGCGCGTGTGAAAGCGCTATAGTCCTCCCCCTGGAGGTCGCGCCCGCTCTGCTCATTAGACGCGCAACCGTAAAGGAATGCGATCGTCGGCCCGTCTGTCGCATCGCCGCTGTATTCGTCCTTTAGCGGTGCATCGTTTTCCGCCCCAGCCGCTTTACTCGGGGCAAGAGCGTAGCGGGCCCCTTCGCGGCAGGCATCAATAAGGACGATCACCGACCGGGCCTTACATCCCCGAGCGTACGCCGAAATCCAGCTATCCGAAACCACATCGTCCGCACTGCCCGAATGCCTCGGAGTGAAGTCCTGTGGCAATAACATTCGGCGGCCATTGAGTTCGATTCCATGACCGGAGAAGAAAATCAGCATTTCGTCATCCGGGATGGCGCTGTCGAGAAAATCGGCAATTGTTCCGCGCAGCCGTGCAGTCGTCAGCTCGCGTACTCGCACCTCACCTGATCCCGCCCCGACAGCCGCAATGTGGTCCGGATCAAACCCGGCCCGCGTCAGTGCCGCTTTCAGGTGCGGTATATCGTTGGCGACGTAGTCTAAAGCCGGCAGCGGGTCGTAGTCGGCAATCGCCAGCAGCAATGCGCGGCGGGGCATCAGTCGTGCACGAAAGTCAGCTTGAGCGAAGCAGTGCCGCCCACCTTGGCGGTCCCGATCAGGCTTACGCCTCCTTCCGCCGTAAGTTCGATGCCGACTTCCAACTCCTTGAGCGAAAGGCCGTCAGCCTTAGCGGCAAGATCTGAAGTCGCGGCCCTTAACTTAGCAACCAATCCGGATAGGCTTACCTTCAATCGCTCGACGGGAATTTCTACCGGTCTCGCGGGCCCACTCCCGAAGATACCCTTGCCAGGATCGCTCTCGGTCACAAGAACAGAAATCGTGTCGGCCATCGTAACGTCTCCCGCTAAAGTTTCCGCAGCACGTTATGTCTCGGCTACCGTCAAAACAGGCCCGAATGGCTGCCGTCGGTAGGCGGCGCGCCTCAGTGTGAGCACCGTCAACGGCTCTGCTACAACATCGGTCTAGCGGCTCATGCTGCCGGGGCATGTTACTGGCTGCGCTTCCGATAAATGGCGGCCCCGGCTATATGCAAATCCGAGCTGCTCGTAGGATATTCGTCTGGCCCGGGATTGGACGCGGGGAATCCCTCAACTCCTTCAGATTACGACGCATCGGCTGGCTTTCTGTGAGGCCGAGCAGCCTACGTCAATAAACGGCGCCGCGGGCGGTGATCGGCCAAAGTTGCTCGACACGGTTGCCGCGCACACAGACATACCAGTCGTAGAGGTTGACCGTCGGGTCGCAGTGGCCGGGGATCAGCCGGATCTTGTCGCCGAGCCCGAGCCGGTTGGTGGCGGCCGAGACGGCGAGCCGCCCGTGCTCGTCCGAGGCCCGCTCATAGGTCGCGGCGGGCTCGTCGCAGACCAGCGGCGGGCCCGAGTCGAAGGCGAGCGCCTTTAGGCCGGCATCGACGATCGCCCGGTCCTGCGTCGGGCGGCTCATCACCGTCGCCCACACGAATAGGCTCGGCTCGAACGCTTTGGTCGGAGCGCCGTCGCGGTCGAGATTGCGGCCGTAATCGGCGTCCATGAAAATGTACGAGCCGCATTGCAATTCGGTATAGACGCCGCTCGCCGTTTCGAACTCGAAAGTGCCGGTGCCGGCCCCGGTTATCGTCGGGCAGTCTATCTTGTTGCGCACCAGGAGATCGCGCGTCAGCTTGGCTTTTTTTGTGGCTTCACCGATCGCGTGCTGCCGTTCCTCCCAGCCGCGCAGATGCTGCGCCGAGCCGTGATAGGCCTGCAGCCCAGCAAAGGCGAGGTGCGGTGCCTCGGCGACACGGCGGGCGAGATCGAGCGCCGGTTCGCCCGGCTCAACGCCGCAGCGGTTGCCGCCCATGTTGACCTCGATATAGACCGGCAAGGTGACCCCGGCTTCGCCTGCCGCCTCCTCGAGAGCGCGCACCTAGCCAGCATCGTCGGCGCAGACCCCGACCCGGGCACTCTGCGCCAGCGCCGTCAGCCGGCGCAATTTTTGCCGGCCGACGATCTCGTTGGTGACGAGCACGTCCCGGACCCCGCCATAGACCATCGCCTCGGCCTCGCTGACCTTTTGCACGCACACCCCCACCGCACCCAATTCGACCTGCTTTAGCGCGATGACGGGGCATTTGTGGGTCTTGGCGTGCGGGCGCGCCTTGACCGGGCTCCCGGCGATCCGGTCCGCCAGGCGGCGCAGATTGCGCTCGAAGGCGTCGAGATCGATGACCAGGGCCGGGGTGTCAACCTCGTCGAGCGACATGCCGATCTCGGCGGGCGGGCGGGTGGTCATTTCAGAATCTCCTCGAATGGCGAACGAGGCTCGCGCAGACGGCGCAAAAATGCAATCCGGGACCCATCGCCTGCGACCCCGCTAGGTCGCCATCTTTGCATCAAAATCGCATGTTACCCTCTGCCGTAGGATGGGGCCGGTCAGCATTTTCCGTTTTTCCCTGCCAACCCCTCGGCAGGGAAACGATCTTCCCTGCCGAGCGGGCGGACCGAATAGGTACCATATTGATAATACATAATCTTTGGCGAAAGATTGCGACCGGACGCGATGTTTTCCCTGCCGGCAGGGAAGCTCAGGCCGATCTCGCACGCAGCGAACGCGCGTCGACCGGAGCGCGAACCTTCGCGTCGTTGTCGAAATAGGCATAGACGTCGCGGGGAATTTGACCCGTGGGATCGGCATCGGGGGCGATCAGGCGGGCATCGTTTGGCTCGCGCCCCGCTGCCCACAGCTTGATCCGCGCGGCCCAATGGTCGAGCGCCTCGTCCGAGTAGCCGCTGGCATAGAGCTCCTCGGCGCCGTGGAGCCGCAGATAGACGAAATCAGCGGTCACATCCTCGGCATAGAGCCAGGACACCGAGTCGGCAAAGACGAGAGCCACCCGGTGGCGGCGCAGCAATGCGATAAAGGCGGGGTCGAGAAAGCTCTGGTGGCGGATCTCGATCGCGTGACGCAATTCGCGGCGTTGCGCGGTCTTGGCCCAGGCGCGGTCGGCCAGCCACTCGCTGCGGTGTTCGGCGAGCGCCGCCGCAGCTTCGGTGTCGCGCGGCAGCTGCGCGAAGAAAGGGTCGAGGCGCTCGGCGGAGAAGCGGAAGGTCGGCGGGAATTGCCACAGCACCGGGCCGAGCTTCTCCTCGAGCCGCAAGACGCCGGAAGCGAAGAAATTGGCGAGCGGCGTTTCGACATCGCGCAGCCGCCGAATATGCGTGATGAAGCGCGGACCCTTGACCGCGAAGACAAAACCCTCCGGGGTCTCGTCGTACCACCGGGCAAAGGCGTCGGGGCGCTGCAGCCCATAAAACGTGCCGTTGATCTCGATCGTGTCGACCTGCCGGCTGGCATAGGACAGCTCGTCGGCCTGCAGCAGGCCGGGCGGATAGAAATTTCCGCGCCATGGCGCATAGGTCCAGCCGGAGATGCCGATCCGCACCGTCCCGCCGCCGCTCATCACCCGGCTCCGCAAAGCCGTGCTACAAGACCGCGATGCTGACCCTTTCCGAGGTGACATACCGCGTCGGCGGGCGCACCGGGCGCCGGCTGCTCGACAACGCGCATGTCCAGATTTACGAAGGGGCCA
>Ga0306920_100014980_pt1 | contig 10607 bp, 6 predicted proteins | sample flu12Cox44000170_FD_204666 | JGI IMG/M metagenome (GOLD analysis project Ga0306920, IMG submission 204666) | Lab enrichment of tropical soil microbial communities from Luquillo Experimental Forest, Puerto Rico - flux4day.12C.oxic.44.000.170 (v2)... | ecosystem: Environmental > Terrestrial >... | reverse complement strand
GCCGGGATAAATCGCGTGAGGGTATTCTTCGTGGCGCGATGCCGTCCGCTCCGACCGCCGCCATTTTGCTCATCGGCAACGAGATCCTGTCGGGGAAGGTCGACGACCAGAACGGCCGCTTCCTGATCGGCGAGCTCCGGGCCCTCGGCGTGGCCCTCCGGCGCATCGAGGTGGTCCCCGACGACGTCGAGGAGATCGCCGCCAGCGTGCGGACGCTGGCCGCGCGCTTCGACACCGTGTTCACGTCGGGCGGCGTCGGCCCGACCCACGACGACGTCACCCTCGCCGCCGTCGCCCGGGCGTTCGGGATGCCGGTCGTTCGCCACCCCGAGCTCGAACGCCTGCTGCGGGCCAGCTACGGCGATCGGCTGCACGAGCGCGACCTGCGCATGGCCGACATCCCGTCGGGGGCGCGCCTCGAGCACGGCCCGGGCGGGCCCGGGGCCACCTGGCCGGTCATCGTCGTCGGCAACGTCTGGGTCCTCCCCGGCGTGCCCTCCATCTTCCGTCGCAAGTTCGAGGCCGTGCGCGAGCTCCACCGCGCCGCCCCCATCCACGGCCGGGCGCTCCTCTCGCGCGCCGGCGAGGGGGCCATCGCCGGCGCGATGGACGAGGTCGTGGCCGCCTTCCCGGGCGTCGAGGTCGGCTCCTACCCCCACCCCGACGCGCTCGACTACCGCGTGCGGGTCACCCTCGACGGCCGCGACGCGGCCGCCGTCGACCGGGCGCTCGCCGACCTCGCCGCCCGCCTCGGCGACGCCGTCGTCCGCGTCGAATAGGTCCGGGAGGTCGCGACGCCAATGGCCCCGTCGCGGCGTGGTAAAAGCCCGGCATGGCGGAGGTCCCTCCCGGCGTCAAAGGCATGAACGACATCCTCCCGCCGGAGGTGTCGAAGTGGCAGTTCCTCGAGCAGAAGGCGCGCGACGTGTTGGACGCGTTCGCCTACCGCGAGCTCCGCACGCCGATCCTCGAGTACACGCCGCTGTTCGTCCGGACCGTCGGCGAGGTGACCGACGTGGTCGAGAAGCAGATGTACACCTTCGACGACCGCGACGGCCGGTCGGTGAGCTTGCGGCCCGAGGGGACGGCGTCGGCCGTGCGCGCGTACGTCAACGAATCGCAGTGGAACAAGGAGCCCGTCACCCGCTGGTACTACCTCGGGCCGATGTTCCGCCACGAGCGCGCCCAGCGCGGCCGCCTGCGCCAGTTCTACCAGGTCGGCGCCGAACTGTTCGGCGCCGGCGAGCCGTCGGTCGACGCCGAGATGATCGCCATGCTGGTCGCGCTCCTGACCGAGCTCGGGCTGCCGGCCACCGCCGTCGACGTCACCATCAACTCGCTCGGCGAGCCCGAGGAGCGCACCGCCTACCGTGACGCGCTGGTGAGCTACTACGGCGCGCACCGCGACCAGCTCGACGAGGACTCCCGGCGCCGCCTGGAGACCAACCCGCTCCGGATCCTCGACTCCAAGAACCCGGAGATGGTGGCGCTCAACGCCCACGCGCCGATCCTGATCGATGTCCTCGGCGCGGCGTCGCGCGACCGGTTCGCGCGCGTCCGCGAGCTCCTCGGCGGCCTCGGCGTGCGCTACGAGGTCGACCCTCGGCTGGTGCGCGGCCTCGACTACTACACGTCGACGATCTTCGAGATCAAGAGCAGCGCGGGCGACCTCGGCGCGCAGAACACCGTCGCCGGCGGCGGGCGCTACGACCGCCTCGTCCAGTCGCTGGGCGGCCCGGCGGTCCCGGCCATCGGCTTCGCGCTCGGCGTCGAGCGCACGCTGCTCGCCATGTCCGACCCCGCGGAGAGCTACGAGCCGGCGCTGGGCGTCTTCTTCGCCCCCTTCGACGCCGCCGCGCTCACCTACGCCCTGCCCATCGCCCACGAGCTGCGCACGAAAGGGCTGCGCGTGGAGTTCGAGCACCGCAGCGCCAGCGTCGGGGCCATGCTCAAGCGGGCCAACAAGCTCCGCGCCCGCGCCGCGGTCATCATCGGGCCCAACGAGGTCGCCTCCGGCCAGCTCACGGTCAAGGACCTCGCCAAGGGGACGCAGAGCCTGGTCCCGGCCGCCGAGCTCGAGGCCAAGCTGCGCGAGATGCTCGACTAGCCCAGTTTAGTGGTTAAGGTCCCGCGAATGCGCCCGACGACCCTCGCGTTCGCCACCTTTGCGCTCGCTGTGGCCGCGCTCGTGGCGCCCCTCACGGCCCACGGAGGACCCGCCATGGAGATCACCTCGCCTGCCTTCGCGCCGAACGGGGAGATCCCCGCTGCCCACACCTGCGAGGGCGCCGACCGGGCGCCCGCGCTGACGTTCGCGAACGTCCCGCCCGGGGCGAAGAGCCTCGCGCTCATCGTCGACGATCCGGACGCGCCCGACCCCAAGGCCCCCAAGACCGTCTGGGTGCACTGGGTGGTCTACGACCTGCCGGCGGCGACGAAGGGGTTGCCCGAGGGCGGCAAGCTGCCCGCCGGCGCCCACGAGGGGCTCAACGACTGGAAGCACCCGACCTGGAACGGCCCCTGCCCCCCCATCGGCCGCCACCGCTACTTCTTCAAGCTCTACGCCCTCGACACGACCCTCGGCGATCTGAAGAAGCCGACCAAGGCGCAGCTCGAGAAGGCGATGGAGGGGCACACGCTCGCGAAGGCCGAGCTGATCGGGACGTACCAGAAGAAGGCGCGCTGAGCGCTACTGGAACTTGATGTTGTCGAGGCGCAGCTCGACGGTGCAGGTCCCGGTGCCGCTCGACGAGTTCGCCTGCCACTGGATCCCGACCACCTGCTTGTCCGCAGCGATCGTAGAGCTGGAGGGGTTGTTGAAGGCGGTGAAGGCCTCGGTGTAGGCGCTCGCGGTCGCTGTCGGCGCCGTGAGGCTGGCGACGGTGGGGAATCGGTAGCAGCTCGCGCCCCCGTCGGGGTTGCACGTTCCGCCCGTCGGGTTGGTGTCGGTGCTCGGCCGCTGGTCCTGCGTCTGGAGCTGGACCTGCCACGTGCAGCCGGTGAGGCTCCCGGCGCTGACCGCCGCCGAGAACGAAACCGACGTGAAGGCCGAGGCGTCCACGCAGGACTCGAAGATGAGCCCGCCGCCCGCGTACTGCCCGGCGGCGACGGTGAAGTTCAGCTTGAGGTTTTGCGCGGTCGTGTCGACGACCGCGGCGCTCGTCGACGAGGTCCCGGCGTACGAAAAGACGGTGCCGTCGAGGCCGTCCGCGTCGCACCACTTTCCGGTCGAGCCGTTCCATTCGAGCGCGGAGAAGTCCGCCACCAGGCCGTCGGGGGTCAGCTTCAGCGTCCCGGCGCTCGAGCAGTCGAGCACGCCGCCGTGCGTGCAGACGTAACCGCCGGCGCCGGACGCGCCTCCGCTCCCCGACATCCCCCCGCCCCCGCCGCGACCGCCGGCACCGGCGCTGCCGCCACCCGCCCCCGCGGTCCCGGTCGTCCCGGCGGTCCCGGTCGTCCCCGCGGTTCCGGTCGTCCCTGCAGTCCCGGTCGTCCCGGCGGTCCCGGTCGTCCCCGCGGTCCCCGTCGTCCCGGCAGTCCCGGTCGTCCCGGCACTTCCAGTCGTCCCCGCGGTCCCCGTCGTCCCGGCGGTCGCGGTCGTCCCGGCACTTCCAGTCGTCCCCGCGGTCCCCGTCGTCCCGGCGGTCCCCGTGGTACCTGCGCTTCCCGTCGTCCCAGCCGATCCGATGGTGCCGGCGGTCCCCGTCGTGCCGCCGCGGCCCGCGCTGCCGGTCGTGCCCGCGCTGCCGGTCGTGCCGGCGCTGCCCGTCGTTCCGCTGGCGCCCGCGCTCCCGGTCGTGCCGCCTAGCCCGGAGGTCCCGGCGGCCCCAGCGCCCGCCGTCCCGCCACCCGTTCCGGCCGTCCCGACAGGCGAGCCGGCCATGCCGCCCCCCCCGGTCGCCGAAGAGCCGGCGGTTCCGGAACCGGCGTGCCCCCCCGTCCCGGCCCTCCCGGCGGCGCCCTCGACGCCCCCGTCGTCGCCGGGGTGCATGCCGCGGTTGGCGCAGGCGGCCATCCCCACGGGGAGAAGCCACGCCAGCACCAGGGCCAGGCGAGCGCGCACGTCGGAACCGGCAGGGGGGGCCATGATTCGAGCCTTAACAAATACCGGATCCCCGGAAGTAGCCAAAAGGATCAAAGCAGAAGAGGCACGCCGAGCCGCGGCAGATCGCCTCGACCGTGGGCGGCCGGCTCCGGGCGGTGCCCTCCCGGCGCGGAGTCCCTCCCGGGCCCCGCCAGGGCCCCGCGGCTAAGCCTTGCCGAGCTCGAAGCCGTCGTGGAGCGCGCGCACGGCGAGCTCGGCGTACTTGGCGTCGATGACGCAGGAGATCTTGATCTCCGAGGTGGAGATCAGCGGAACGTGGATGTTCTCCCGGGCCAGGATCTCGAACAGCTTGAGCGCGACGCCCGCGTGGGAGCGCATGCCCACCCCGACGATGGAGACCTTGGAGAGGTTGGTCTCGGTCTTGATCTGGTCGGGGGTGCAAAGGTCGCCGCAGTGCTTGGCCAGGAGGTCCTTGGCGCGCACCAGGTCGGCGGCCGGCAACGTGAAGGTGAGGTTGGTGCGGCCGTTCTGCACGTAGGCCTGCACGATGACGTCGACGACGATGCCGGCGGCGGCGAGGGGGCGGAACACCTTCGCCTGCACACCGGGCTCGTCGGAGATGCCGTGCAGGGTGATCTTCGCCTCGTCCTTCGTCGCGGTGACGCCTGCGACCAGTACCGCTTCCATGGCTTTGTCCTCCGGGACGACCCAGGTCCCCTCGTTGTCGTTGAAGCTCGATCGCACGTGAATGGGGACCCTGTACTTCATGCCGAACTCGACCGAGCGGATCTGCAACACCTTGGCGCCGAGCGACGCGAGCTCGAGCATCTCCTCGTAGCTGATGCGCGCGACCTTGCGCGCGTTGGCGACGACGTTCGGGTCGGCGGTGTAGACGCCGTCGACGTCGGTGTAGATCTCGCAGACGTCGGCCTTGAGCGCTGCCGCGACCGCGACGCCCGAGGTGTCAGAGCCGCCGCGGCCGAGGGTGGTGATGTTGCCGCCCTTGTCGACGCCCTGGAAGCCGGCGATGACCGCGATCTTCCCCTCGTCGAGCGCGGCGCCGACGGCGCGGGCGTCGATGTCCTGGATGCGTGCGCGCGCGAAGGCGCTGTCGGTGAGGATGCGGACCTGATGGCCGAGCAGCGACACCGCCTTGCCCCCCTCGGCGTGGATGGCGAGGGCCACGAGGCCGACGCTCACCTGCTCGCCGGTCGACGCGATCACGTCGAGCTCGCGCTCGTCGGGGATGTCGCTGATCTGCTTGGCCAAGCCGAGGAGGCGGTTGGTCTCGCCGGACATCGCCGAGACGATCACCACCACCTTGTGCCCCTGTCGCTGCGTCGCGAGGCACCGGCGCGCGACGGCGCGGATGCGCTCTATGCTGCCGACCGACGTGCCGCCGTATTTTTGGACGATGAGCAAAGCGCCCGTTTTTCCGTCATGCGGCGGGCGTTCGTCAAGAGGATGACGCGGTCGAGGTTCATTGCCGCCTCGGGTCAAGGAACATTGCCGGCCGCCGACGTTGTAAATCTCAATTGTGAAGTTGCCTCGCCTTCTCCTGACCGCCTCCCTCTGGGCCGCCCTCGGCTGCGGGGCCGTCCATGGCCTCGGCGCGGATGGCGCGGCCGGGACCGGCGGGCCGGGCGCGGCCGGGACCGGCGGCGGGTCGGGCGCGGCGGGGGCCGGCGGCGGGTCGGGCGCTGCGGGGACCGCCGGGTCGGGAGCGGCGGGAACCGGCGGCGGGTCGGGCGCGGCCGGCTCCGGCGGCGGGTCGGGCGCGGCCGGCTCCGGCGGCGGGGGCTCGAGCGGTGCGGCGGGAGGCACCGTCAACGACGCCGGGGGCGATGTCCTGCCGGGCGGCGACGCCCTGCCCCGCGACGCGACGACCGACGTCGACGGCCGCGCCTGCACCGTCAAGATCAACGAGGTCCAGACCGGCGGCACGACCGCGCTCGACGAGTTCGTCGAGCTCTACAACACCTGCCCGGACAAGGCCGTCGATCTGAGCGGCTACTCGCTCGTCTACCGTTCGGCGGCGGGGACGTCGGACGTGCCGCGGGTGGCGTTCACCACCTCGCAGATCGCGGCCGGCAAGCCCTACTTCGTCTGCGCCAACACCAGCTTCGCCGGCACGGCGGACGTCCGCTACACCGACGGCCTCGCCGCCGACGGCGGCGGGCTCGCCCTGCGCGCGCCCGACGGCCGTGTCGTCGACGCCGTGGGCTGGGGGACGGCCACCAACGCGTTCGTCGAGGGGGGCGCGGCGGCGCCCGCCCCTCAGCCGAGCCAGTCGATCGCGCGCGTCCCCGACGGGCTCGACACCGACGTCAACGGGAGCGACTTCGCGGTCGCTGCCGCGCCGACGCCCGGCGCGCCCAACCTCTAGCCTCAGCAACCTCTAGTCGTCAGGTCCCGGACTAGTTCGTCCTGCGGCGGAGGGCCGCGGCGGCGGCGTGGGCGGCGTCGATCACGGTCGGCTCGGTCTCGTGCCGGGCGGCCTCGGCGAGGCGGGGCTCGAGGCGCGCGTCGCCGAGCTTGGCCAGCGCCTGCGCGGCCTCGATGCGGACGGGGACGTACTCGTCGCCGTGGAGACGCTCGAGCAGCGCGTCGGCGGCCGCCGGGTCACCGATCTGGCCGAGGGCGGCCACCATCTCGCGGCGGTTTTGCACCTCGCGGAGGTGGCGGATCAGGATCGGGACCGCCCGCCGGTCGCGGAGCCTCCCCAGCGCCGTGATGATGTCCCGGCAGAACAGCACGTCGTCGCAGTGGTCGAGCGCCTCGGCCAGCACGTCGAGCCCGCTGCCGTCGCCGGCCGCGGCCAGCGCCAGCGCCGCGCGGACGCGCAGCCGGGGCTCGGTGGCCGGATCGGCGGCGAGCGCGGCGACGCGCGGGCGCGAGGCCGCGTCCCCCACCCGGAGCGCGCCCACCCGGGCCCAGTCGGCGATCACGGGATCGGGATCGGCGGCCGCCCGGCCGAGGGCCGCGGCGGTCTCCAGCCGGGCCGGCAGCCCCACCAGCAGCGCGATGGCCTCGCGCCGCTCGGCGAGCGCGCCGGGCGCGGCGACCAGCGCCGCCAGGGCGGGCGCGGCCAGCACGTCGCCCAGCCGGCCGCGCTCGATCGCGCGGGGCGCGCCGCCGTTATCGGCGACGCGCGCCCCCTGCCCGGCGAGCGGCTCCAGGCGGACGTGGCCGTCGAGCCAGGCGTCGAGGACCCCGCGTAGCTCGCCGGCGCGGCCCGGCCGCTCCTCGGCCAGGTTCCGCCGCTCGCCCGGATCGGTGGCGAGATCGTAGTAGGCGCACACGCCCCAGCGCATGTCGCAGATGAGCTTGTCGGCCCCGAAGACGATCATGCGCTTGTCCTCCACCTCCGCGAACGCGGGCGGCAGGCGCGCCGCGGGCGCCGGCGGGACGGCGAGCCACGGGCCGAGGTCGGTGCCGCGCATCCGCGCCGGGACCGGGATGTCGAGGAGGTTGAGCAGCGTGGGGGTGACGTCGATGAGCTGCACCTGCCCGTCGACGACATGGGGCGCGATCCCCGGCACCGAGATCACGAGCGGGATGTGGAGCTGCTCCTCGTAGAGCGTCGACCCGTGATAGCGCCCGCCGTGCTCGTCGAACTCCTCGCCGTGATCCGCGGCCACGACGACGACCGTCCCTGGCCGCTTGGCCCGCACGGCGGCGACGAGCCGCCCCACGGCGGCGTCGGTGTAGGCGATCTCGCTGTCATAGCGATCGACGTCGCCGGCGCCGAACGGAAACTCCGGGTGGCTGACGTAGGGCTCGTGCGGCTCGAAGAAGTGCACCCAGACGAAGGTCCGCTTGGAGCCGACGCCGTCGTAGTAGGCGAGCATCTGATCGACGCGCTTCTGGGCGTCGATGTACTCGAACTTCACGTACTCGAAGTCGAAGTTGCTGTCGGCGAAGGCCTTCGTCTTCTGGGCGTCGACGAAGAACACCGCGGGCGGGTAGAAGGCCGCGGTCCGCCAGCCGTAGCTGCGCATCAGTGCGGCGACCGGTTCGTGGTGCTCTCCGGGCGCGATCCGGGCCAGCGTGGCGAAGTACTTCCCCGTCATCAGCGACGCGATCGAGAACGACGTGTGCGGCGCCTGCGCGTAGGCGCGGGCGAAGCGGACGCCGCCCGCGGCCAGGGCGTCGATGTGCGGCGTCGTCGGGCGCTTGTAGTCGTAGGCGCCGACGTGATCGGCGCGGAGCGCGTCGATGGTGATCACGAGGACGTCCGCGTCCGCGCGGCGCGGGCCGGCCGGGAGTGGCGCGACCGGCGCGAGCGACGCGGCGTCGAGACGGTGGGCCGCGAGGGCCGCGCGGCTCGGCCCTGACGCCGGCAGGGCGCGCAGGGCCAGCGCCGTGACCGCCGTCCGCTCGTGGGCGACGAAGCCGAGCATCTGGCTCGACGCCACCGCGAGGACGGCGGCGATCGCCGCGCCCGCGGCCAGGCCGCCGAGCGCGACGAGCCGCCCGCCGGGCGCGCGTCGGACGGCGGCGCGGGCGCCGCAGAGCGCGAGCGCGAATGTCGCGATCGAGAGCGTGTCGTGGAACCAGCCGTAGAGGCGCGGCAGCACGAAGTGGTTGGCGAGCGCGGCGGCGAGCGTGGACGCGTAGAGGCCCGCGGCGATCGTGGCGCGGGCGCGGCCCGCGGCGAGCAGCCGGCCGTAGCCGCGGGCGAGACCGTAGACCGCGGCGAGGCCGAGCGCCGCGAGGGCCACCGACAGCGCGCCGTGCGCCGGCACCTTGGCGGCCTGCGGGCCCGCGAACAGGGCGAACGCGTCGCGCACGACCAGCGGCGCAGCGGCCGCCGCGGCGAGCGCCGCCCCCCAGCGCGCGGGTGTCCGCCGGGCGCGCGCGAACCGGGCGCCGGCGGCGATCACCAGACCCGCGAGGCCGCCCGTCGCGGCGAGCAGGCCGACGGCCACCCCCGCGAGGCGGAGGGCCTTGCCCGCAGAGACGCCGCCGATGCCGGCCGCGACCGCCACCCCCACGTCGAGCAGCGCGGCGGCGCCGCCGCCGAGGATGCCGCTCTTGATCCAGAGGCGCGTGGGCGCCGCGGGCTCGGGCGTCACCCGGCCTCCCCGGCGAACAGCGTCCGCGCCCGCGCGGCGGCGGCCTCCGCGAGCAGCCGGTGCTCGTCGCGCGCGAGCGCGGGATCAACAGCCAGGATCGCCGCCGCCTCCGCGCGCGCCACCGCTGTCAGCTCCGCGAGGGTCTCGAGATCGCCCGGCCCGAGCCCCGGCGCTCCCGCCTGGCGTGTCCCGTAACGCTCCCCTTCGCCCCGCTGCGCCAGATCGGCCTCCGCGATCCGGAACCCGTCGTCCTCGCCGGCCACCAGGCGGAGGCGCGCCTCGGCCTCAGGCGTGAGCGCCCCCTCGGATGGGCAGAGGAAGCAGAGCCCCGCCGCGGCGCCCCGCCCCACCCGGCCGCGCAGCTGGTGGAGTTGCGCGACGCCGAAGCGCTCCGCCTCTTCCACGATCATCACCGTCGCGTTGGGGACGTCGAGGCCCAGCTCGACGACGGTGGTCGCCACCAGGACGTCGAGGGCGCCGGCGGCGAACGCGCGCAACACCGCCTCGCGCTCGGCGGCGCCGAGCGCGCCGTGGACCAGGCCGACGCGGGCCGGCGCCAGCTGCCGCTTGAGGCGGGCGTGGTGGGCGACAGCCGTCAGCGCGCCCGGCCGTCGCGCCTCGGCGCGCACGGGGCCGACGACGAACGCCTGGTGCCCGTCGGCGATCGCCTCCGCGAGCCGCGCGTAGGCTGCGCTTCGCTCGCCGGCAGCCGAGCACAGCACCGCCGCCGCCGGCCGACGGCCGGCCGGCCGCTCGGACAGAAACGACGCGTCGAGGTCGCCGGCCAGGGCAAGCGCCAGGCTGCGGGGGATCGGCGTCGCGGACATCGCGAGGAGGTGCGGCGCCGCGCCGCCGCGACGCCCGAGCCGCGCCCGCGCCGCCACGCCGAAGCGGTGCTGCTCGTCGACGATCACCAACCCGACGCGCGCCGGATCGACGGCGGCGCCGAGCAGCGCCTGGGTCCCGATGACGATGTCCACCCGACCCGACGCGACGTCGGACGCGAGGGCCGCGCGCGCGGCGGCAGGGGTGGACCCCGTGAGCAGCGCCAGCCCGAGGCCGAGCCGTGCGGCCGCGGGCGCGAGCGCGCGGGTGTGCTGCTCGGCGAGCGCCTCGGTCGGAGCCATGAGCAGCGTGGCCCTTCCGGCGGCGGCGACCAGCGCCGCGGCGGCGAAGGCCACCGCCGTCTTGCCGCTCCCCACGTCGCCCACGAGCAGCCGCTGCATGGCGGCCGGGCCCGCGAGGTCGGCGGCGAGCTCGTCGACGGCGCGCCCCTGGGAGGCCGTGAAAGCGAACCCGAGCGCGGCCTCGAGGCGGGCCCGCGCGGCCGCTGCCGCCGCGGCCGGCACGCGGACCGCTGGCGGGCCGACCTCCGCCCGACGCCGGAGGAACGCGAGCTGCGCGACGACCAAGCTCTCGAGCGCCAGCCGGCGGCGCGCGGCCTGGATCTCCGCGGCAGCGCCGCTCGCCTCGTCGGGGGCGTG
>Ga0306920_100014979_pt1 | contig 10607 bp, 9 predicted proteins | sample flu12Cox44000170_FD_204666 | JGI IMG/M metagenome (GOLD analysis project Ga0306920, IMG submission 204666) | Lab enrichment of tropical soil microbial communities from Luquillo Experimental Forest, Puerto Rico - flux4day.12C.oxic.44.000.170 (v2)... | ecosystem: Environmental > Terrestrial >... | reverse complement strand
GTTCGCTGATCGAATCGCGGTGGGTTCTGCGCGTACGGTCGTGTAAAGCATTTGGCGGCTGTCGCAGGCGCCCGCGGTGTCGTGGCGCGTCGGCGCTGGCGCGCTACTACGCTGAACCGGAGGAATGCGATGAATGTACTGAGATTTCTACCCACCTGCGTGACTATCGCCGTGCTCGCCGCGGCACCGTTCAACCTAAGCGCGGCCGAATCACATTCGGCAGGCGCCGATGCGTCGCTCCTCGAACACGCTGCGATGCGCAACTGGCAGGCCGACGGCGAGCGTGGCCTTTGGATTCAGGCGCGGAATTTTCGATGGTTCTATGCGCGCTTTGCGCATGTGTGTCATGGTCTGAGCTCCACGAACTCGCTCACGTTCGAGACTCTCGCTTCGGGCCGCATCGATCGAACGAGCGCTGTGATGACCCCGGGAGGGGGACGATGCCCGGTGCAAACGTTCGCGCGTAGCGGCGCGCCGCCGCAGGCCCGTGTTGAGCCGGCGCCTCAGACGCAGTGATCCCGTGCAGCAACGAACGCTCGCCACTGATGGCACGCAACCGATTCGCTTTGTCTGATTTCTGCGACTGCTCTCGGCCGGCCCGAAGCCGACAGTCGTCGTCAGCGAGCCCGATCGTTATCAACGTAGCGGTGGTGGTCATTCACCTCGCAGTCATCAGGTTCGTCTTTCTACCAATCGGAACGGCCTGAACGTCACACTCCCCTCGCAGGAGCGCGTGACACCCCTGCCTTCGTTGGTTGATCGATTTCCCTTCAATCTGCGCATTAGTGGGCAACGGAGTGTTGGAGAAGTCTATGGAACTGATCGTGCTTTCACTCGCCGGCGCACTGGCGCTGCTGCTCATCAACGCCAGCGAGCTGCGCTAGTGTCGCGTCCCGTCAATACATTCGCACAGTCGTCGCGGGAGTACGCGGCTTCCCCCGCTGCGCTGATCAAGTCACCGCGATGCCGGCGCCCGAAACGCCGAGCGCGTGTCACCCGTCAGACAGGAGGATGGTCTCGATGAACAGTCAGTCCTTGCGAGAGCGCCGCATCGAGGCGCGCGATGCGACCGATGCCGGCCACGAGACGGGACGAGCGGCCTCGTCACAGGATCGCGCGGTCAGCCCTGCGGGCAATAGACTGCTCATTCCCGATGTGACCTTGCCGGAATTCGTCCTTGAGCGAGCTGCCATACGCGCTCATCGGCGAGCGCTGATCGAGGCCGGCACCGGCCGCGTGCTCACGTACGGCGAGCTCGCCGCGGCGGTGCGCGAAATCGGGGGCGGCCTTCTGGCGCACGGGGTGCGCCCGCGCGATGTTGTGGTCCTGTGCGCCCCGAATAGTCTGGAATTCGTGCTGACCTGGTACGCCGCGACTTCCGTCGGCGCCATCGTCTCGCCCGTCAACCCTCAGTGGACACGCGATGAAATCCACGCCCAGCTCAAGCAAACCGCTGCCAAGTGGCTCGTGGCACCGGGTAGCCTCATCGAACAGAAGCTGTTCGCTTGCCTGATCGATACCCACATTGCGGGAACGTTTGCGATCGGAGGTGGCGGAACGGGGACGATTCCGTTCGATGCGCTGCGCGAAGCACCGCAGATCCAAGCCCAAGCGCGCATCGAGAGCACGGACACAGCGTATCTGCCAACATCGAGCGGCACGACGGGGCTGCCCAAGAGCGTCCTGCTCACGCATCGGAGCCTCGTCGCAAGCCTCTGCCAGATGCGCTACGCCCAACACGTCGAGGAGCGCGACGTAGTGATCGCCGCTGTGCCGTTGTTCCATATCTTCGGCTTGCAGGTTGCGCTCAATTTGCCCCTGCGTGCTGGCGCGACGGTGGTGATTCTGCCCCGGTTCGAAATCGACTCCTTCGTGCGCGCGGTCCGGGATTACGGAGTGACGCGAGCCGAACTGGTGCCACCCATGCTGCGAGCGCTCGCGACGCATGAGGGCCTCAATCCAGAGGACCTCTCGAGCCTGCGCGTCCTGACCTCGGCGGCCGCGCCCTTGAGCCCGGAGATCGCGCGCACCTGTGCTAGGCGCATCGGTTGCCGCGTGAAGCAAGCGTATGGCATGACCGAGCTCGGCGGCGGAACCCACATCGCGCCTGACGTCGGACCGGACCGGCCGGAGTCGATCGGCCCGGCGTTGCCCGGCGTCGAATGCCGCCTGATCGACCCAGAAACCGGCGCGGATCTCCCGCCCGGGCAGCCCGGTGAGCTGCTCGTGCGCTCGCCTAGCACAATGTCGGGATACCTCGGGAATCCGCAAGCCACCGCGGCCACGATTGACCCGACGGGATGGGTTCATACGGGCGATATCGTGACGGTCGATGCACAAGGATGGTACGTCGTCACCGATCGGCTCAAGGAACTCATCAAGTACAAGGGGTGGCAGGTTGCGCCGGCGGAGCTCGAGGGGATTCTCCTCATGCATCCGGCCGTGGCCGATGCCGCCGTGGTGCGTCAGGTCGATGCCGCCGCTGGCGAGACGCCCAAGGCCTTCGTCGTGCTCAGGTCGCCGGCCTCGGCTTCCGAGCTCATGAGCTGGGTTGCCGCGCGTGCCGCTACTTATAAGCAGCTGCATCACGTCGAATTTATCGATCGCATCCCCAGGTCGCCGGCCGGCAAGATTCTTCGCCGGCTACTGGTCGAGGGTAAGGGTGCTTGTGATATGAGCGCGCAGGCAGCCGCCAACGATGCTACCAGGAACCACACCGGATCGGCCGCAGGAGCGCACTTCTGCGACGGCGAGAGCTCTTTGAAAGGCAAGGTCGTGGTGGTAACCGGCGGGGGACGTGGTCTAGGCAGGCTGCTGGCCTCGAGTCTTGCCCGAGCCGGCGCCGCCGTCGCATTAATTGCCCGATCGGCGACCGAGCTCGAGACAGCGGTTAGCGAGATCAGGCACAGCGGCGGCATTGCCATCGCCGCCCAGGCAGATCTTGCCAACGGACGCGAAGCGGCCGCCGCGCTCACGCACGTGCGCGAGTGCCTCGGACGGCTCGATGTGCTGATCAACAATGCAGGAATTTGCGGACCGGTTGGACCCATGTGGGAGGTCGACGCCACTGAGTGGTGGAAAACGTTCGAAATCAACGTCGGAGCCAGCTTCCTCGCCTCACGACTCGTCCTCCCGGGGATGATCGAAGCCCGTCAGGGCATCATCATCAATATGGCGAGTTATGCAGGCATCTACCGCTGGCCTCTCGTCTCCGCGTATTCCGCCTCCAAAGCGGCGCTGACCAAGCTCTCTGAGAATCTGGCGGCGGAGACTCGTCGCTACGGGATCGCGGTATTCAGCGTCGATCCGGGGCTGTTGCCCATCGGGTTGAGCGCGCCCGCGCTGAAGAGCACGGCGGATGAAACGACCTCGGAGGGACGCTTCCAGAAATGGATTCGCGACCAGCTCGCAACCGGTCATGGAGCCGATCCCGAGCAGGCGGCTCGCTTGGTGCTGGCACTCGCAAGCGGTCGGGCGAACAGGCTGTCCGGGCGTCACGTCACGGTACGCGACTCGATCGACGTGCTGCTTGCCCACATAGATCGGATCGAGCGCGAGGATTTGCAGACGCTCCGCTTGCGTACCGCTTAGGTAACTACCGCCGTGCACGGTCTGTTGTCCACTTGTGTCGTGCGCAAGGAAGCTTGCGGATCCTATATTGGCGCCCGCGATCAAAGCTGTGTTGGACGCCTTAGGTCCGTTTCAGGTTCGGGCAACCATCGGCAATCAGACGCGCCTGCTTACGTTCTCGCTGACGCCTGTGAGCCCCGCGTCCGATTTCTGCACGGTTCGGCAGCGCGCATACTGCTGCCCCTGGCGGTGTCCGGCGGTGGGTCTGGGCCAGCTCGCCGGCCCCACTGCGGAAACCTCGAGGAGCTCGCCATGTTTGCAGCATGGACGCGAATGCTTGAGCACAGGGGCGAATCAGCTTTCAGTTTTTTCACATCCATCGGTGACCGTGAATGTTGAGGACGCGCTTCTGCGAGCGGTTTGGGATCGAAGCCCCCATCGTAGTTGCACCGATGGGACCGGATCTGACCGGCCCCGAACTCGTTGCTGCCGTTTGCAATGCTGGCGGGTTTGGCATTCTGCAGGCGCAGATGTGCCCGCCTCCACTGCTGCGGCAGCAAATCCATCGCCTCCGCTCGCTAACTGCGAGGCCGTTTGGCGTCAATTTCGTACTCCACCTCCCTCATCACGAGGGGGTTCAGGTTTGCATCGAGGAACGCATAGCGGCCTTGTCGTTCTTCTGGGGAGATCCTGCTGAATTCATCCCCGCCGCCCATGCGGCCGGCATCACGGTTGTACATCAGGTTGGCTCGGTCGAAGCGGCGATTCGTGCAAAGGAGGCCGGGGCGGACATAATTATTGCGCAGGGGAGCGAGGCTGGCGGACACGTGGCCGGCGAAGTGTCGACAATGGTGCTCTTGCCCCGCATCGTGGATGCAGTCGCGCCCGCGCTGGTCCTCGCGTCGGGCGGCATTGCCGATGCACGAGGCTTCGCAGCAGCGCTTTGCCTCGGCGCGGATGGCGTCGTGATGGGAACGCGTTTCCTTGCCACTCTCGAAGCCAACGCGCACGCCGAATACAAGGCCAGACTGGCAGACGCAAGCGAGGAAGATACGGTTCGCACGATTCTCTTTGGGAATGGCTGGCCGCACGCTCCGCACCGAACCTTGAGAACTCCTTTCGTCACTCGCTGGATGCCCCGCGAGTCGGAAACGCAGGGGTCCCAACCTGAGCAGCCGGTCATTGGAAGAACGTCGATCGCCGGAGCGGAGATTTCTGTTCAACGATTCGTCAGCATCCCTCCGAACGTTCACGCGACCGGAGACATTGAGTCGATGGCGCTTCTGGCTGGTCAATCCGTGGGTCTCGTTCACGACCTTCGGCCTGCCGGCGAGATCGTGCAAGAGATGGTCGCCAGAACTGAGCGCTTGATTCACGCGCTCTGTGAACGACTACGCTGATCGGAACGAACTTGTTTTGAATGGTGGCCAGGGGCGGAATCGAACCACCGACACGCGGATTTTCAGTCCACGTTTCAAAACGAGTTAACTGCTTGAAGGGACGGCGAAACTTACCTCAGAAGTGTCCAATATTTTTCCAAGATACGGCCACTTAACCCGCTGAATCGCCGAGAAAGGACCAGATAATATTGGACGCTCGGCGGCGGTCGTCACGGCTCTAAAGTCGACAACGCGTCACCCTCCCAAGACAGCCACGCTGCTAGCCTCCGGCTCAATGAACATCCTGATCCTCTGGATTCTATTAATTGCGGTTTTGCTCGTTCTCGCCGCACTTGGCAGGTTGAAGCGTCGAAGAGTCGCTGGACTTGAGGTCCCCTGGCCCTTGGAGCCTAAGCGCGCGCTACTCACAGACCCGGAACAGGTTCTCTATCGAAGGCTTGTCCAGGCGCTGCCCCATCACATCGTCCTCGCTCAGGTGCAGCTCCTCCAGATGGTGCGGTTCAAGCGCCGTTCGCCTCCGTATGCTGTCCTTAACCGGATGAGTCGGCTTTCCCTCGACTTCGTGGTACTCACCCCGGATACCGGCATCGTTGCAGCGATCGAACTCGACGACGCCCGCCACCGCCACCCTGACCGTCAGTCCGCCGATGCACGCAAGACCCACGCGCTGAAGTCGGCTGGCATCCCTCTCATACGCTGGTCGGTTCGAACAATGCCGGACGCAATGGCGATAAACGCGGCGATTGGATCCGTGTCGGCCACAACTTGACCAAGGGTGACATCATCGACGATCACCAGGCACGTGATTGTGCACGAATCTAAAGTCGACAAGGCACCGACCGACTCGATCGTCCGCCCGCGACCCCTCCAGAGACGCCCTAGCTAGATCATGGAAGCCATCCCGCGACACCGCTTTCGCATTCTCACTCTGGGTCGCGAGCCTCTCGCCGACCTACTCGCCATGGAAGTGGAGTGGTACCTCGATCACCAGGAAGTGGTCATCGGCACGGTCTATCAGGACGAGACAGACCACGATTGGGGATTCACGCAAGGGGTATTTTGCCCAGATTCGGCTGCTTAACCCGCTGAATCACTGGATTGACGAGGCATGCCAGTCGATTGACAATTCGCGCCTTCTCTACAGCCAATTGCCTGTCGGGTCGAGGACGCACCCCATGGCGGCGCCAACCACCCCGCTTACCTTCACAGTATCGACCGATCTAGCTCGTGGACTCATCGACTGCCTCGTGCAATCTGGCCTGGAGCGCTCGGCCTTCGATGACGTATTGCAGGATGAGCAGCGGGGCCCGTCGCCCGCAGCCCGCCACGCGGGTGAGCGCCATTTAAGACTGTGGGAGCGCATTTTGAGAGTAAGTCAGGACCCTATCATCGGGTTTAAGGCGGCGCAGTTCGCCAGCGCGAAAACCTTCGGTGTGGTCGGTCAGATAGTGCCGCGCTGCGCCACTATGCTCGAAGCCTATAAGCAGTTCGAGCGCTACTTCGCACTGGTGTCGCAAGCGACACGCATTCGCGTAGCGCAAGGTGCTTCCGCGCTCACCGTATCGATGGCGACTGATTTTCCGGAGGGCCCAATCAAGCGGAACATCATACTTTTTGGCTTAAATTATGTGTCCCGCGCGCCGCAGCAGCTGGCCGGCGTAGCCGCTATGCCGCGGTCTGTCGATTGTGCTTTCCCGTCGCCAGGGGCAGAAGCCGCGCGGGAGCTTCGAGAACATTTGCCGTTCACTTTCAACGCCGACCAGAGTCGCGTCGTATTCAATTGCAGCGTCGCAGAGATAAAGATTCCTTCGGCCGATCCAGACCTGAAGGTCTTGCTGGCGGAAGTGATAGAGCAGAATTTGAACAAGCTCGGTTCGGCCGGAAGTCTCGAACACGGGCTCAGGACGATTTTGCGCCAGATGATGAACGGCACTATGCCTACGCTCGCATCCCTGAGCGCGCGCGCCGGCATGTCGCAACGCACACTACAGCGACGCCTCCAAGAAGCTGACACGAGCTTTCAGGAGCTGCTGCAACAGGTGCTTCGGGAGTCCGCGGAGTCGTTATTGGCACAGGGAAACCTCAGCCAGGGGGAAATCGCGTTCTTGCTGGGCTACTCCGAGGTGAGCGCATTCTCGCGAGCGTATCGAGGGTGGACCGGGCATCCTCCCGGAGCCGCGGCTGTCTGATCTGGGCTGCGAGGCATGTGCCCACGGCGTCCCCTTGAATTCATCCGAATTCTAAACGCCGCGCGTGATCGCGCGATCCTTAGCTGAGGACAGGACCGTCCTCGCCAGGTAACGCGCGGCCGCTCGCCCGCTGTCAACGTAAATCTGCTGTCCCGCGAGAACCACGTTCACTTGGCGCGAATCGTCAATCGATTGGCATCGGCTGTCAATTCGATCGACCCGTGCAGGCCCTAGTCTTTCTCACCGAAGCGCTAGAGCGGCTGTGGTGCGCGCGTGGGCAGACAAGTCGAGATCAAGGGAGGAAATTTCATGAAGAGCATTGTGATGTGGTGCCTGCCCGGATTACTCACGGTCAGCAGTGCTGTGTGTGCGCAGGCTCAGCAGATCAGCGGGACAGCCACAAACGCGGTGCAGCCAATTGCGACAGCGAAAGACGGAAACGAACCACTAGGTCGGGGGGAGCGTCTGGCGAAGTTCGGCGGGTGTAGCGACTGCCACACGCCAAAGCTCATGACCCCGAAAGGTCCGGAGCTCGATGAGTTCCGGCTGTTGTCGGGCCATCCTGCCCATGCGCCATTGCCCGCGGTTCCGCAGGGCGTAGTCGGCCCCACGCAATGGGGCGCGGTGGCAAGCAACGACATGACGGCATGGGTGGGTCCATGGGGCGTCAGCTTTGCTGCGAACCTGACTCCGGATGTGACCGGTCTCGGTGGTTGGACAGAGCGGCAGTTCATCCAGACGATGCGCACCGGCAAGCACCTGGGTGTCGGGCGAGCGATTCTGCCGCCGATGCCCTGGCCCGGGGTTGCGTCGCTGACGGACGGGGATCTAAAGGCGCTGTTCGCCTATCTACAGTCGCTGAAGCCAATTTCCAACTTGGTCCCTCAGCCGATTCCACCGGACCGCTCGGCGCACTGATCGCGCGCGCGTGGGCGACCGCTCAAGTTCAACACTTTTTCCAGGAGTAAACACATCATGAAGTCTCAAGCGTTTGTTGTAACTCCCAAGGACTACGATGCCCCACTGAATGTACTCGGCCTGAGGGTGACCGTGCTGGCTTCAAACACGGCCACACACTCCTACGAGATTACCCGGGTGCAAGGTGAAGTGGGAATGGGTCCGCCGCCGCATAGTCACAACTGGGACGAGGCCTTCTACGTCCTCGCGGGCGCAGTCGAGTTTTCGTGCTCTGGCAAAACCGTAGTGTGTCCGCCCGGTACAGTCGTGCATGTGCCCGCCGGCACGGTGCACAGCTTTCACTGCCTGGCAGATGGCTGCGAGATGGTCGAGTTGACCGGTCAGGGCGGCATGGCCACCCAGATGTTCAAGGCCGTTAGCCGGGAAATCCCTCCCGGTCCGCCGGATGTTCCCAAAGTATTAGAAGTGCTAAAGCAAAACGGTGTGACCGTGACAGCGTGAAGTCGAAGCTGCACAGCTCGGGTTGAGACCTTTTGCCAATCCCGGTCGCCGCCTCAGTTGCAAAGATCAGGATCGAGCGGCGGTGCGCAGCTCAATGGCACAGAGTATCGAAACTAACCTAACTTAAGCTCTGTGGGGTTGACCGGATCATGTAGCCGCTGAACCAAGGCTCCAGTACCGTGAATCGACATCGCCTCGGGGTGTGACTCGGCGAACGGCCTAAGTGCCGGATGCCCTTCCTGATTCACGGGTGACAGTTTATTCCGGTATGAAACGTCACCTATCTGGTCAGAATGAACCCTGATGGGAGTGGTGGCCAGGGGCGGAATCGAACCACCGACACGCGGATTTTCAGTCCGCTGCTCTACCAACTGAGCTACCTGGCCGCCGGCTGGGGGCGCGTATTAGAACGGCCTTAGGTACGGCGCGTCAAGCAATCCTTGCGCTAACTCCTTGATTCCCCGGGTCCGCCGCGACCGGGGCGGCCGGTCGGTCCGCCGCCGGCCGCATCGGGCCGGGCCCGCACTCGCCCATGCGAGAGAGGCGCGCACCTGCCGGTGGAAACGTCCGGAGTTGCTCGTGTGATCAATTTCGGCGCGGCGCCGCGCGCACAACAATAGCTGCGTGCGGCGGCTACCGAGGCCCCCGCTTCATTTTCGACCACCGCATTGAGGGAGTCTTGCATGCGCCACTCTTATTTATTGCTCCCCGCCGTCTCGGCCGCCGCGCTGCTCGTGAGTGCCTGCGCACGTAACGTCGCGGCCCAGCAGCAGGCGGCGCCCGTGCCGCAGGTGACGGTGGCGCCGGCGATTCTGCGCAAGGTGACGGAGTTTGACGAGTTCACCGGACGCTTCGAGGCCGTCGAGCGGGTCGAGGTGCGCCCGCGCGTCTCGGGCTATATCTCCTCGGTCAACTTCACCGACGGCAACGAGGTGAAGAAGGGCGATGTGCTGTTCGTCATCGACCCGCGACCGTACGTGGCCGAGCGCGACCGGGCCCGGGCGCAGCTCGCCCAGGCACGCTCGCAGCTCGCGCTGGCGAAGTCCGAGCGCGAGCGCGCGGCAAAGCTGCTCGGCCAGCACGCCATTTCGCAGGAAGAGCTCGATACCCGCACTGCCGGTGACGAGCAGGCGCAGGCGAGCGTCGCGGCAGCAAAGGCGGCGCTCGATGCCGCCGAGCTCAATGTCGAGTTCACGCGCGTCACGGCACCGATCGCCGGCCGCATCAGCCGCGCCCTGGTCACCAGTGGCAACTTCGTCTCCAACGGGCAGACGCCCCTCACGACGCTGGTATCGCTCGACCCGATCTACGTCACCTTCGATGGCGATGAGCAGGCGTATCTGCGTTACGGCAAGCCGGTGCGCACCTCCGCGCACGGCGGCTCGGGCGGGACACGCAGCCCCGTAGTCGTTGGGCTCGCCAATGAGAGTGGTTATCCGCATCAGGGGGCCATGGTGTTCGTCGACAACGCGCTCGACGCCGCGACCGGCACCATTCGCAGCCGGGCGCTGCTCGATAACCACGAGCGGCTGTTCACCCCGGGGTTGTTCGCCCGGATACGGCTGCTCGACAGCGCGCAGCACGACGCCGTGCTCGTGAACGACAGCGCCATCGGCACGGATCAGACCGTGCGTTACGTGCTGGTCGTGGGCGCCGGCAACAAGGTCGAGTACCGGCCGGTGCAGCTCGGCCCGGTGGTCGACGGGCTGCGCGTGGTTCAGTCCGGACTTGCCGCCGGCGAGACCATCGTCGTGAACGGCCTGCAGCGCGTGCGTCCCGGCGCGCAGGTCCAGGCACAGCACGTCGCGATGGGCGAGCCGTCGGCGCCGCAGGGTAAGCAGCTGCTGGCCGGCGCGACCGCCGCTCAGGGCGGCACGGAGAACACGCAGTGAAATTGTCCGACTTTTTCATCGACCGTCCGATCTTCGCCGGCGTCATCTCGGCGTTCATCACCATCGCCGGTCTCATCGCGCTCTTCAAACTCCCCATCAGCGAATACCCGGAGGTGGTACCGCCCCAGGTGGTGGTG
>Ga0306920_100014977_pt1 | contig 10608 bp, 9 predicted proteins | sample flu12Cox44000170_FD_204666 | JGI IMG/M metagenome (GOLD analysis project Ga0306920, IMG submission 204666) | Lab enrichment of tropical soil microbial communities from Luquillo Experimental Forest, Puerto Rico - flux4day.12C.oxic.44.000.170 (v2)... | ecosystem: Environmental > Terrestrial >... | reverse complement strand
TATAGGTGATGACGTCTGCCGGCGGCTGCTCGACGTGGGCGGCGACGAGCTCCGCGGCGAGGGCGGCGACGCGGCGGACCCCGCGCTCCTTCCACGCCCGCACGAGCGGGCGTGCCGGGCCGGCGTATGCGACCGCTGCACGGGCCGACGCGAACGCGAGACGCCGTCCCACACACTCGCGGCACCGCTCGACGGGCCAGGCGGTCGGCGCGCCGCAGAGCGCGCAGCGCGGCGTGGGCACGACTCGCAGCGCCCGGTGGCAGCCCGGGCAGAGCAGGTCGGCGGCGGCGCCACAGGAGACGCAGCGGCGCGGGAAGAGGAGGTCGACGAGCCACGCCGTCCACGCTAGGGATGCCGCGCGCACGTGTCTGTGCCGGAAGCGTGAAAAGACTGCGACGAACCTTCCCCAGCCGGCCACGAGGCCGAGCAGGCGGCGCCGGGGCTACGGCTCGGGGTCGTACGCGCTGCGGACGGGCAGGCCTTCCCGCTCGCGCAGATGGTTGTCTGCCTCGAGCAGCTGCTCGACGTTGCCGATGTCGTACCAGGTCTCGTCGAACACCCAGCCGTAGACGGGGCGCCGCGCGCGCAGCCAGCCGATCAGCCGGCCCGGCTGGTCGGGCGAGTGCCCCTCCTCCAGGTACGCGTGCACGAGCGGCAAGTGGTCGCGGCGGTAGAGGTACGTCGCGGTGGCGGCGAGCGTCGACGGCGGGTCGGCGGGCTTCTCGACGAAGTCGAGCAGCCGGCCCGAGACGTCGAGGCTGACGATGCCGTAGTGGGTCGCGAGCTCGAGCGAGCCGACGTCGCGCACCGCGACGGCGCTCGCATCCGCCTGCGCACGCCAGAACCCGACGAAGTCGGAGAGCGAGAAGTCGAACAGGTTGTCGCCGGCGATCACGAGCAGGTCGTCGTCGATCGCGGCGCGTTCGAGCACGAGCTGCAGGTCGCCGATCGCGCCGAGCCGGTCCTCGTTCGAGCTCGTGCCGTCGTCGTGGACGTGCACGCCCGGGCGGCTCTTCGCCCACTCTGCGAACGCCGGCGCCTTGCGCGCGTTCGTGACGACGTGGATCGCATCGACCTCGGCGACAGCGCCGATCGCGTCGACGATGCGGTCGATGATCGGGCGTCCGCCGACGGGCAGCAGCTCCTTCGCCCAGGTGTCGGTGAGCGGGCGCAGCCGGGTCGCGTACCCGGCCGCGAGCACGAGCGCCTTCACGCGACCGCCGACGCTCCCGCCAGCGAGCCGGCGAACGGCGCGCGGTGCACGCCCTCCTCGGTGACGATCGCGGAGATCAGGTCGGCGGGCGTCACGTCGAACGCGGGGTTGCGCGCGGGGAAGCGGTCGCTCACCTCGCGCGGGTCACGCTCCTCGATGGGGATCGCGCGGCCGTCGGGCGTCGCCGGGTCGACGGTCGAGGTCGGCGCGACGACGTACAGCGGGATGCCGTGGTGGCGCGCGAGCACCGCGAGCGAGTAGGTGCCGATCTTGTTGGCGGTGTCGCCGTTCGCCGCGATGCGGTCGGCGCCGGTGACGACGCAGTCCACGTCGCCGGCCGCCATCAGCGACGCGGCGGCCGAGTCGGCGATCACGGCGTGCGGGATCCCGGCCGTCTCGAGCTCCCACGCGGTGAGGCGGGCGCCCTGCAGGAGCGGCCGCGTCTCGTCGACCCAGACGCGCTCCAGCAGGCTGCGCTCCCACGCGGCGAGCAGCGCGCCGACGGCGCTCCCGTAGCCGCCCGTCGCGAGCCCGCCTGCGTTGCAGTGCGTGAGCGCGCGCGTGCCCGGCTCGAAGAGCTCGGCCGCGTGCGCCGCCATCCGGCGGCAGCGCTCGACCTCCTCGGCGTGCAGACGCCGGGCGTGCTCGTACGACGAGTCGGCCTGCATCCGGTCGAGCGCCCACATCAGGTTGACGGCGGTCGGACGCGACGTGCGGAGGACGCGGTCCGCCTCGTCGAGATCCTCGCCGTGCGCGGCCGCGAGCGCGTAGCCGTAGGCTGCCGCGACGCCGATCGCCGGCGCGCCGCGGACGACCATCGTGCGGATGGCCGCAGCGACTTCGGCCGCGGAGCCGCACCGGACCTCCTCGACGGAGCCGGGAAGCCTGCGTTGGTCGAGCAGGACGACGGCGTCGTCCTCGAGCCTGAGGATGCGCTCAGGCTCGAGCAACCGCCACGACCTTCACGTGGGTCGGGGCGGGATGCCCGAGCGACGCGCGGGTGACGCCGACGACGACGTACGGCGTGCTCGTGCGGACGCACATCGCCATGCCGATGGGCGGCTTTGTCCAGTGGAGGGTCACCGTCGCGGTGGTCGTGGTGCGGACGACGCTGTTGACCGTGAGGCGGCTCCCGCACGGCATGCCGTCGAGGAACACGGCGACGATCCCCGTGCGCTGCAGGTCGACGCGGGCAAGCGCGGCCCGGTCGTCGGAGGATAGGCGGGACGCGAACTGCGACTCCTGCGCCCTCGTGACCGCGACGTAGCCGACGGGCTGCTGCGCGGCGCCCGGGGTCGTCGTCCCCGACGCCAGCACGGTCCAGCGAACGCCGACCGCCGCGGCCGCCGACGTTGCGGCGGCCGCGGCGAGCACGGCGCAGAACAGGAACGCGCGGCTCAGGTCCCCTCGTCCCACGACGCGAGGTACTTGGCCTGCTCGGCCGTCAGCTGGTCGATGTCGACGCCCATCGTCTCCAGCTTCAGCCGTGCGATGTCCTCGTCGATCTCGCGCGGCACCGGGTACACCTTGTGCTCGAGCGACGACGCGTGCTTGATCGCGTACTCCGTGGCGAGCGCCTGGTTGGCGAAGCTCATGTCCATGACGATCGCCGGGTGGCCCTCGGCGGCGGAGATGTTGACGAGCCGGCCGTCGGCGAGCAGGAAGATACGGCGGCCGTCGGCGAGCACGAACTCCTCGACGAAGTTCCGTGCCTCGCGCGTCTCCGTCGCCAGCGCGCGCAGCGCCGGGATGTCGATCTCGACGTTGAAGTGGCCGGTGTTGCAGATGATCGCGCCGTCCTTCATCGCCTCGAGGTGCTCCTTGGCGATCACGTGCTTGTCGCCGGTGGCCGTGCAGAAGACGTCGCCGACCTTGGCGGCCTCCTCCATCGGCATGACCTCGTAGCCCTCCATCAGCGCCTCGAGCGCGCGCATCGGGTCGACCTCCGTGACGATCACGTGCGAGCCCATGCCGCGGGCCCGCATCGCGACGCCGCGCCCGACCCAGCCGTAGCCGGCGACGACGAAGCGCTTGCCGGCGAGCAAGACGTTCGTCGAGCGGATGATCCCGTCGATCGTCGACTGCCCCGTGCCGTAGCGGTTGTCGAAGAAGTGCTTGGTGCGCGCCTCGTTGACGGCGATGACGGGGAACGCCAGGGCGCCGTCGGCCTCCATCGCCTTGAGGCGGATCACACCCGTGGTCGTCTCCTCCATGCCGGCGATGATGTCGCCGAGTTGCTCGCGCCGCGCGCTGTGGAGGACGCTGATCACGTCGGCGCCGTCGTCCATCGTCAGCTGCGGCTTGTGGTCGACCGCTGCCTCGATGTGCGAGTAGTAGGTGTCGTTGTCCTCGCCCTTGATCGCGAAGACGGCGATGTCGAAGTCGTTCACGAGCGCCGCGGCGACATCGTCCTGCGTCGAGAGCGGGTTGGACGCGCACAGCACGACGTCGGCGCCGCCGGCCTTGAGCGTCCGCATCAGGTTCGCGGTCTCGGTGGTCACGTGCAGGCACGCCGAGATGCGGTAGCCGGCAAGCGGCTGCTCGCGCTCGAAGCGCTCGCGGATCGCGGTCAGCACCGGCATCTGCCGGTCTGCCCACATGATGCGCCGCACGCCCTCGGGGGCGAGCGACAGGTCCTTCACGTCGTGTCGCAAGGTCTGCGCCATGCGTCCTCTCTTCTCTCGGTCTTATGCTGCCAACAGTCGTTCTTGCTTGCGCTGCTCCCAGTCGATCCAGGAACCGGTGTCATCGCCCGCGGCCAGCCAGCCGTCGACCGCACGTCGCAGCTCGGGCTCGCGCCGCAGCCGCAGCGCAAAGGCGAGATCCGACGGATCGACGGCGAACCGCTCGCGCAGGTCGCGTAGGAACCGGAGCCGGTTGAGCTCGGAGAGGCCGTAAACGCGGTACCCGCCCGCCGTGCGCGGGGGCACGACGAGGCCGTGCTCCTCCAGGTAGCGCAGCATCCGGGCGGACCAGCCGGTCTCGGTCGCGGCCCGTCCCACGGTCAGCGGCTCCATGCCGCGAACCTTACCAGAAATGTGTGAAGGTTAGGGCGCCGACGTGCCTTCGCGGCCGTACGCGTCCTCGAGCCGCACCACGTCGTCGAGCTGCGGCGTCGAGACCTCGAGGATCGTCGTGTCCTCGAGCGCCGTCACGCGGTGCACCGTGCCGGGGACGTAGTGGAACGCGGCCCCCGCGGTGACGACCTCTGCCGTCAGCACCGCGTCCCCCGCCTTGCCGAGCTCCAGCTTCGCGCGGCCCGACTGGACGTACCAGGCCTCGTCCTTCTCGTGGTGGAACTGGAGCGAGAGCGAGTGCCCGGCCTTCACGAACAACACCTTGCCGACGTAGACGTCGGTGAGCGCCCAGATCAGCTCGTGCCCCCACGGCTTCTCGACGCGGCGCACCTCGGTTGCCCAGGGCTCCAGCGAGCCGATGTTCGGCGAGTCCAGGGACATGTCGGGCGATGTTCTCACGCCAGCCACTCCGGATGCGCCTCCACGTACTCGGACGCGACGCGCAGCTCCTTGGGCGTGTTCACGGTGAGCCAGACGCCGCCGTGGCGGTACGCACGCAGCGTCCCCTCGGCCGCGAGCTCGGGGAACGTCGACGACTCGTGGTCGCCACGCTCGGGGAAGCGCGCCAGCGCCTCCTCCGAGAGCACGTAGATGCCGCAGTTCACCCAGTACGGCACCACGCCGGCCTCCTCGAAGCCGTGCACGACGTCGTCGTCGTCGACGTCGACCATGCCGAACTGCGACTTCGGCTGCGCGACGGTGACGGTCGCGAGCGCGCCGGAGCCGCGGTGCTTGGCGAGCAGCGCGTCGAAGTCGACGGCGACGAGCTCGTCGCCGTTCAGCGCGAGCACGTCGCCCTGCTCCTGCCGGGACCGCGCTGCAAAGCGGATGCCGCCGCCGCGACCGAGGCGCTCCGGCTCTTCGGCGGCGACGATCACCGGGCCGACGCCCGCAAGCTCGCGCTCGAAGAGCTCGCCCTGCCCGGCGGCGCAGGCGAAGATCACGCGCTTCACGCCGGCCCGCGCGAGGCGGCCGACCTGGTACGCGGCGAGCGGGCGCCCGGCGACCTCGACGAGCGACTTCGGCCGGCCGCCGGCAGCGTCTCCGAGCCGCTCGGCTCTGCCGCCGGCGAGGATGATCGCTTCCACGTGGTGCTAGGCGAGCTCGAGCTCGCGGGAGGGGTGCAGCCGGCCGATCCCCTCGTAGGTGAAGCCGGCGGCGATCGTCTCGGCCGGGTCGAGCAGATTGCGGCCGTCGATGATCAGCGGGTTGCGCATCGACTCGCGGACCTCTTTCGAGGCGAGACCGCGCAGCTCGCTCCACTCCGTGACGATCACGGCGGCGTCGGCGCCTGCGACCGCGTCGAGCACCGACGGCGCGTGCCCGACGCCGCCCGGGAGCGCGTCGATGCTTGCGACCGGGTCCCAGCCGCGCACCGTCGCGCCCTCTGCGAGCAGGCGCGACGCGAGCACGATCGAGGGGGCCTCGCGCATGTCGTCGGTGTCCGGCTTGTACGAGAGGCCGAGGAGCGCGACGGTCTTGCCGTGCAGGTCGCCGAGATGGCGCTTGAGCTTGCCGATCACGCGCCGCTTCTGGAGCTCGTTGACCTCGATCACCGCCGCCAGCAGCTGGAAGTGGTAGCCGCTGTTCGACGCGAGCTGCTTCAGCGCGAGCGAGTCCTTGGGGAAGCACGAGCCGCCGTAGCCGATGCCGGCGCGCAGGAACTTCGAGCCGATGCGGCTGTCGAGCCCGACCCCCTCCACCACCTTCACGACGTCGGCGCCCGTGACCTCGCAGACGTTCGCGATCTCGTTGATGAACGAGATGCGCGTCGCGAGGGCGGCGTTCGCGGCGAGCTTGATCATCTCGGCCGAGTTGACGTCGCTGCGGACGATCGGCGCGTCGATGCCGTCGTAGAGGCGCGACACCGCGTCGCCGTCCTCCTCCTCGAACGCGCCGACGACGACGCGATCGGGCTCCATGAAGTCCTCGACCGCCCGGCCTTCCGCGAGGAACTCCGGGTTCGAGGCGTACCCGACGTGCGCAAGGCCGCGCGCGTCGAGGCCCGCACGAATCTTCTCGCCGGTGCCGACCGGCACGGTCGACTTCATGACGAGGACCGGGCGCCCGGACAGCTCGGGCAGCTCGTCGACCACGCGCCACACGCGCGACAGGTCGGCGTCGCCCGAGTAGGTCGGAGGGGTGTCGACGCAGACGAAGAGGAACTCGCAGGCGGCGATGTCGTCGACGTCGAGCGTGAAGTTCAGGCGCTCCTCGTTCCGGATCATCAGCTCGGGGACGTCGGTCTCGTGGAACGGGACCTTGCCGCGAGCGAGCGCGTCGATCTTCTCCGGGACGACGTCGCGGATCACCACGTCGTGCCCCAGTTCCGCGAAGCAGACGCCGGTCACGAGTCCGACCCAGCCTGCTCCGAAGATGCCTACCTTGGCCATGCCGGGCGCAACCCTAATGGACGCTTGTTAGGGGTTTGAGACCCTTGGCGATCGCCAGCATGGTCTCGTTCGAGAGCGAGTCGAGCAGCGTGTTCTCGACCCAGTACGTCGCCCCGTTCGCCTGGAGGGCGACCATGTGCAGGTGCGGCCCGGCGTAGTAGAGGTCGAACTCGCGGCCGCCGAGGTCGTGGCGGAAGCTGCGGTCGGACAGGACCGGCGCGTCTTGCCAGTCCGTCTCCTCCACGCCCCAGTACTCGTTGGCGCCGGTGCGGTAGACGAGCCGGACCGCCTTGTGGCCCTTGGTGATCGTGTAGGCGCGGACGGCGGTGTCGCCGGGCGTCGTGTCGGGGTACGAGTTGCGCTCGAGGACGGTCGGCACCTCGAGCGGGAACCGCACCTTGCTCTTCACCTGGTTGAGGAGGCCGGTGCTCTGCGCCGGGTCGAGGCGGACGGCCGGCGGCTGGTGCTGGGGCACCTGCGTCACGACCGGCTGCGCGATGTCGCCGTGGAACGTCGAGCCGAGGACGACCATCAGCATCGAGCCGGGGTCGAGCGAGATCAGCCACGGCACCCGCGGCAACTTCTGGACGTCGGCCGGCTGCATCAGGGTCTGGAGCGCGACCGCGGCCGCCTTGGAGCGCGGCTGCGACGGGTCGTAGTAGATCTTCGAGTGGAACGAGTTCTGCTGCGGCGTGTTCGGCTCGAGGTTGTTCGGCGGCGGCACCGTGCGGTAGCCGCGCTGGGCGAGGACGTACGACGCGTTCGCCGCCGCGCCCGCGACGCCGTTGCCGTTGAGGACGGTCAGCGTGACGCTGGACGGCGGGGGCGCCGTCTGCTTCAGCTTCTTGCCGAGCGCCGAGGCGTTCGCTGCCTTCGACGACTGCACGTCCGGGTTCATGAACTGGTCGACCGCCTGCTGGACGTTCTGCTGGGACGCCGAGAGCTCCGCGTACCCGGTCACGTCCTGGATCTTCGGCTGGAAGACGTGCCCGCCCGGCAGGTCCTTGGCGAAGAACGCCCAGTTGAGCACGTCGTTGCCGCTCAGCTTGTGGCCGCCCGCCGTCACGCTGACGTTGTCGACGATGTCGTTGACGATCGTCGGGACGTCGAACACGCTCAGGTTCCGCGAGACCTGCTGCTTGACGGCCCGCACGAACTCCTGCTGGCGCGCGAGCCGGTAGAGGTCGGAGTCGGTGTGCCGGAACCGCACGAACGAGAGCGCCGACCCGCCGGAGAGCAGCTGGTAGCCCGGCTGCAGGTCGATGTTGGCGTAGTCGTTGTAGCTCGCGCCCGTGTTCCTGTTGTAGTAGCGGCGGTCGACGTCCATCCAGACGCCGCCGAGCGAGTTGACGACCTTCTTGAAGCCGTGGAAGTCGACCGTGATCACGTAGTTGATCGGCAGGCCGGTGAGATGACGGACGGTGTCGACCGTGCCGCGTGCGCCGCACGACGCATACGCCGAGTTGATGCGGTCGGTGCGCGACGGGACGTTGCCGGTGTCCGGGCAGTAGATCGGCACGAGCAGGTCGCGCGGGAACGAGAGCAGCGAGATCGTCTTCTGGTTCGGGTCGGCGCGGATCAGCATGACCGTGTCCGAGCGCGACGGACCCACCCCTTCGACGCCTGCGCGATGGTCGTAGCCGAGCACGAGCGCGATCGCGGGCTGTCCCGGCGCGGCCACCTTGAGCTGCTTCTCGACGCGCTTGTCCTGGTTGGCCTGAACCTTGGCGACCGACTGGTGGAACCAGAGGTAGGCGCCGCCCGCGATGCCGATGGCGATCGAGCTGAGGACCACGATCATGCCGAGCAGGACACGCCGGATGATCCCGAAGCCGGTGAGGCCCGGCGGCGGCGGCTGCCGATAGCGGACGAACGAGGTCGCCGTCTCCGGCGGGAAGACCGCTCTCCCGTTGCCGTTTGCTCCGGCGCCCCGCCCGACGCCTCTCTTCAGTGTTGTCCGCATAACGAAAGGCGGCGCCCCCCAAAGGGCGCCCGCGGTGCCCCAGGATAGCCGGTTCGGCGGCTAGCTCAACTAGCTCGATTAGCCCAGGTTTACGCCGAGCCAGCGCTCCAGCTCGGCGACGGGCTCGCCCTTGCGGGCGGCGTAGTCCTCGAGCTGGTCGCGGCCGATCCGGCCGACCGCGAAGTAGCGGGCCTGCGGGTGCGCCAGGTAGATGCCGCTGACGGCCGCCCCCGGCGTCATCGCACAGCTCTCCGTGAGATCCAGCCCGGCCTCCCGGGCGCCCAGCAGGTCGAACAGCTTCCGCTTCTCGGTGTGGTCGGGGCAGGCCGGGTAGCCGAAGGCGGGCCGGATGCCCCGGAACCGCTCGGCCCGCAGCTCGTCCTGGCTCAGATGCTCCTCGGGCGCGTACCACTCGTGCCGCGCCCGCTCGTGGAGGGACTCGGCGAACGCCTCGGCGAGCCGGTCGGCGAGCGCCTTGACGATGATCGCGCGGTAGTCGTCGTGCTCCGCCTCGTAGCCCCTGGCGAGCTCGTCCGCGCCGTGGACGCCGACCGCGAAGGCGCCGACGGCGTCGCCGGCCGGCGCGACGAAGTCTGCGAGCGAGTAGTTCGGACGGCCGTCCGCGTGGTCCGCCTGCTGACGGAGGAAGTTGAAGGTGGCGTCGCCGACGACGACGTCGTCGCCCTCGCGCCGGGCCGGCCAGAAGCCGTAGACCCCCCGCGCTTGTAACAGACTGTTACTTGTCAGCTCCGCGAGCACCGCCTGCGCGTCGTCGTAGAGCTCGCGCGCCGCCGCGTTGTCGAGGATCGCCGGGAACTTGCCCTTGAGGTCCCAGGCGTGGAAGAAGAACTGCCAGTCGACGTACGGGACGAGGTCACCGAGCGCGGGCTCGACCGCGCGCGTGCCGGCGAAGGGCGCCGGCCGCAGGTCGTCGTACGCGAGGCGGGGCGCGTGGCCCCGGGCGTCGGCAAGGGGCAGCAGCGGCCGCTTGACCTTCTCGGCGTGCTGCTCGCGCAGGCGCTCCTGGAGCGCCCGGTTCTCGGTGTCGAGCGCGACGCGCCGCTTCGGGTCGAGCAGCTGCGAGACGACGTCGACGACGCGGCTCGCGTCGAGCACGTGCACCGTCTCGTTCTCGTACTCGGGCGCGATCCGCACGGCCGTGTGCTGTCGCGACGTGGTCGCCCCGCCGATCAGCAGGGGCACCTCCATGCGCCGCCGGGCCATCTCGCGTGCGACGTCGACCATCTGGTCGAGCGACGGCGTGATCAGCCCGGACAGCCCGACGACGTCCGCGCGCTCGCGCTCTGCGGTGTCGAGGATCGTCTCCGCAGGCACCATCACGCCGAGGTCGATCACGTCGTAGCCGTTGCAGCCGAGCACGACCCCGACGATGTTCTTGCCGATGTCGTGCACGTCGCCCTTGACGGTCGCGAGCAGGATCTTCGCCTGCTCGCTGCCGTTCTCCGACTGCTCGTCCTCCATGAACGGCTGCAGGTAGGCGACCGCGCGCTTCATCACGCGGGCGGACTTGACAACCTGGGGCAGGAACATGCGGCCGGAGCCGAAGAGGTCGCCGACCACGCGCATCCCGTCCATCAGCGGCCCCTCGATCACGTCGAGCGGCCGGTCGGCCCGCTGCCGGGCCTCCTCGGTGTCCTCGTCGATCCAGTCGACGATCCCGTGGACGAGTGCATGCTCGAGGCGCTTGTCGACGCCCGCCTCGCGCCACGACAGGTCGAGCTCGCGCTTCGTGGACTCGCCCCGGACGCGCTGCGCAAGCTCGAGCAGCCGCTCCGTCGCGTCGGGCCGGCGGTTGAGGATCACGTCCTCCACGGCGTCGCGCAGCTCCGGCTCGATGTCCTCGTAGACCGCCAGCTGCCCGGCGTTGACGATGCCCATGTCGAGCCCGGCGCGGATCGCGTGGTAGAGGAACGCGGCGTGCATGGCCTCGCGCACAACGTC
>Ga0306920_100014976_pt1 | contig 10608 bp, 7 predicted proteins | sample flu12Cox44000170_FD_204666 | JGI IMG/M metagenome (GOLD analysis project Ga0306920, IMG submission 204666) | Lab enrichment of tropical soil microbial communities from Luquillo Experimental Forest, Puerto Rico - flux4day.12C.oxic.44.000.170 (v2)... | ecosystem: Environmental > Terrestrial >... | reverse complement strand
GATCCTGCCCGCGGCGAGCGCGCTCGCCAAACGCCATGTCAGCTACGGCGCCAGGGCGGAACATTATCCGCTGGTCGGCGCCGCCTTGCTGTGGACGCTGGAGAAAGGACTCGGAGAGAGCTGGACGGCTGACGTCGCAAATGCATGGAAGGCGGCTTACGGAACCTTGTCCGCCTTCATGATTTCTGAGGCTTACGGCAGTCCTCCTCAAGCGGCCGAGTAGGGGGAGGGGCGTGAGCGAACCGCTGGTGATCGTCGGCAACGGGATGGCCGCCGCCCGCCTCGTCGACGAGCTCGCAAAAACCGCGCTCGGACGCTACGCCATCGCCGTGATCGGCGAAGAACCAAGGCTCGCCTATAATCGCGTGCTGCTGTCCTCAGTGCTTGCGGGCGAAACCGCGTCCCATGAAATTGAGCTCAAGCCCGCCGCCTGGTGGCGCGACCGTGGCGTGACCCTGAAATACGGATGCGCCGTCACCGAAATCGACGTCGGCCGCCGCGAGCTCAAGATCGCCAACGACGAGAGCGTCGAGTTTTCGAAGCTGGTTCTGGCGACCGGCTCGACGCCGCTGCGGCTCAACGTGCCGGGCACCGAACTTGCGGGCGTGCACACGTTTCGCGACAGCCGTGACGTCGATCTTCTGCTGACGCTGGCGGCGGCGAAAAAGCGCGTGGTCGTGGTCGGCGGCGGATTGCTCGGACTGGAAGCGGCTTACGGGCTTGCGAAAGCGGGCGCACCGGTGACGTTGGTTCATTTGATGGACCGGTTGATGGAGCGTCAGCTGGATGTGCCTGCAGCGGCGCTCCTGAAATCGCTCGTCGAGCCCAGGGGTATCGCCGTTCTGCTCAATGCCAACACTGCGCGTGTTCTGGGAGACAAGCGCGTCGAAGGCGTCGAACTGTCGGACGGACGGCGGATCGATGCCGATGCGGTGATTTTTGCGGCCGGCATCCGGCCAAACATTGCGCTTGCGGGCAAGGCCGGCATCCCGGTCAATCGCGGCATCATCGTTGATGACCAATTGCAAACCGGCATGCCCGGCATTTTCGCGCTCGGCGAGTGCGCCGAGCACCGCGGCGTCTGCTACGGTTTGGTCGAGCCCGCCTACGAGCAGGCGCGCGTCCTGGCGCGGCATCTGGCCGGCCGCACGGCCACTTACAACGGAAGCGTGGTCGCGACCAATCTCAAGGTCTCCGGCGTCAGCGTGTTTTCCGCCGGCGACTTCCTTGACGGCGATGGCACTGAATCGCTTGTGCTGAGCGATGCCGGCCGCGGTACCTACAAGAAGCTCGTAATTTCGCAAGGAAGGCTCGCCGGCGCCGTGCTGGTCGGCGATGTCGCCGATGCGCTCTGGTATCTCGAATTGATCCGCGGCCGCGAAAAGGTGGCGCCGATCCGCAAGGACATGATGTTTGGCCGTCAGGCCGCGATCCTTGAGGAGGCGGCATGAGCGGATCGCTGCGATGACCGCCGCCGATCGCGCCACGCAAAGTACGTGCCCCTATTGCGGCGTCGGGTGCGGCGTGCTCGCGACACCGGACGGAAGAGGCGGGGCAACGATCTCGGGCGACTCCGAGCATCCGGCAAATTTCGGACGCCTTTGCTCGAAGGGTTCTGCGCTCGGCGAAACCCTGGGCCTCGAGAATCGCCTGCTTTATCCGATGATCCGCTGCAGCAAGGGCTCGATGGAGCGGATCGCCTGGAGCGACGCGCTCGATCATGTCGCCCATCGCTTCAAGCATATCATCGCACGCGACGGCCCCGGCGCTGTGGCGTTCTATCTGTCCGGCCAATTATTGACCGAGGATTACTACGTCGCCAACAAGCTGATGAAGGGTTTTGTCGGCAGCGCCAATGTCGATACCAATTCCCGCCTTTGCATGGCTTCCTCGGTCGCGGGCCATCGTCGCGCATTCGGCGCGGACACCGTGCCCGGTTGCTACGAGGATCTCGACGAGGCCGACGTTATGGTTGCGGTCGGCTCCAACACGGCGTGGTGTCATCCGGTTCTGTTTCAGCGCATGGTCGCCAACAAGCAGCGGCGCGGCGCGCGCATCGTCGTGATCGATCCGCGCCGGACCGATACGGTCGAAGATGCTGACCTGTTCCTGGGTGTGAGGCCCGGCACTGACACCGCACTGTTCTCTGGATTGCTGGTTTACCTTGCCGATACGGGAACGCTCGACCGCAGCTACATCGATAATTGCACGACCGGCTTCAACGAGGCGTTGACGCGCGGTCGAAGCATTGCCGGCAGCGCCGCTGCAACCGCATTGGCGACCGGCCTTTCGGAAGCGGACGTCTCGGCATTTTTCCAGATGTTTGCAGCAACGCCGCGCGTCGTCACCCTCTATTCGCAGGGCGTCAATCAGTCGGCGCAAGGCACCGACAAGGTCAACGCCATCCTCAACTGCCACCTCGCCACCGGGCGGATCGGCAAGAAGGGGGCTTCGCCCTTCTCGCTCACCGGGCAGCCCAATGCGATGGGCGGCCGCGAGGTCGGTGGGCTCGCCAATCAGCTCGCCGCGCATATGGGCTTCACGCCGCAGGACATCGACCGCGTGCGGAGATTCTGGAAAGCGCCTCGAATCGCAACCCATGAGGGGCTCAAGGCGGTGCAGATGTTCGAGGCGATCGGGCGTGGCGAGATCAAGGCTTTGTGGGTGATGGGCACCAACCCCGCAGTGTCGTTGCCCGATGCCGATTCCGCGCGCGTCGCGCTGAAGAGGCTCGAAATGTTCGTGGTTTCCGAGAACGTACTTTGCAACGACACGGTCGGTGCAGGCGTCGACGTGCTGCTGCCGGCGCAGGCCTGGGGTGAGAAATCCGGCACCGTGACCAACTCCGAGCGCCGCATTTCGCGGCAACGCGCGTTCCTGACGCCGCCCGGCGAAACCCGGCCGGATTGGTGGATTGTCAGTGAGGTTGCAAAACGGCTCGGCTTTGGCGCGGCGTTCGATTTCCATTCGCCCGCCGAGATATTTCGCGAGCATGCGGCGCTATCGGCATTCGAGAATAGTGGCAGCCGCGATTTCGATATCGGCGCGCTGCAGTCGATCTCCGACGAGGCATTCGAGGGGCTGGCGCCGCTGCAGTGGCCGCATCGCCTCGGCGATACCGAGCCGCAGCAGCGTTTTTTCGCCGAAGGCGGATTTTTTGGCAACGCCGGAAAGGCACGTTTCGTCGCGCCCGAAGTGCCGGCGCTGCGCACCGAAACCACGGCCGCAAGGCCGCTTCGGCTCAACACCGGCCGTATTCGCGACCAGTGGCACACCATGACCCGCACCGGCGCCAGCCCCCGGCTTAACCAGCACTTGCCGGAGCCGTTCGTCGAGGTGCATCCGGACGATGCGGCAAGGCACGGCCTGGTCGATGGCGATTTTGCCCGCATCACCTCCGATTATGGCCAGTGCACGCTCAAAGTCGTGGTCACCGGGCGGCAGCAACGGGGGATGCTGTTTGCGCCCATTCACTGGAGCGAAGCGACGGCATCCACGGCGCGCGTCGGCGCGCTGGTGGCGCCGCTGACCGATCCGTTTTCCGGACAGCCCGAGAACAAGGCGACGCCGGCATCGATTGCGCCGTACGACTATGTTTTTCGAGGCTTCGTCCTGTCCCGTACGCCGCTGCGATTGCCGGATCACGCCTGGTGGGCGCGCGCTGCTGTCAGCGGCGGTGTCGGTTACCTCGTTGCCGACAACGCAGATCTCGCGGGGTGGTCGGTCTGGTTGCGGTCGGTCGTCAGCTCGGACCTCGCCGAATACAGCGATTTCGGCGGTGGCGTTTACCGCGCGGCATCATTTGCGGCGGACCGGATCGAGGTCTGTCTTTTCCTTGGCCCTGCGGGGGATGCGGGCGACTGGAACGTCGTCAGGGAAATGTTTGCTGCGGACATGCTCAGCGAGGATCAGCGAAAAACGCTGTTGTCGGGCAAATCGATGGACGGGCTCGCCAGCACAGGGCCCGTGGTCTGCGCCTGCTTCGGCGTCGGCCGTAATGCGATCTGCGATGCCCTTGCATCCGGCGCCACCTCCACCGCCGAGATCGGGACGCGGCTCAAAGCCGGCACCAATTGCGGCTCGTGCATTCCCGAGCTGAAGCGGCTGATTGCGCAGACCGGTGCCGCCGATTCCGCCCAAGCGAAGCTCGTCGTGACCAGCTAGGCTGGCCCGGATGCCTGCTGTCATTGCGGGCGCCAGCGAAGTGATCCAGACCCAATAAAAAACCCTGGATTGCCTCGTCGCTTACGCTCCTCGCAATGACGACACGTCATCTCTCCCCTCGAATAAAATCCTTGCGTTATGGCCAGTCGTGATACGAACAAATCGTGGCTTGTGATGTTAAGTGGCTTGGGATGTTAAGGCCTTTTGCGAGGACACGATGAAATACAAAAAATTCGGCCCGACCAGCCGGGAAGTATCCACGATCGGGCAGGGCACCTGGTACATCGACCAGGGCAATCGCAAGACCGCGGCCGCAGCACTGCGACGCGGCATCGATCTCGGCATGACCCACATCGACACCGCCGAAATGTACGGCGATGCCGAGCTCGTGGTCGCGGAGGCCCTCGCCGGCCGGCGCGACGAGGTCTTTCTCGTTTCAAAAGTCCTGCCAAGCAACGCATCGCGCCGCGGCACCATCGCGGCATGCGAACGCTCGCTGGCGCGGCTGAAGACCGACCGGCTCGATTGTTATCTGTTGCACTGGCGCGGCTCGTATCCGCTTGCCGAGACGGTCGCCGCATTCGAGCAATTGATGGCAGACGGAAAAATCCGCTCCTGGGGCGTCAGCAATTTCGATGCCGACGACCTCGACGAGATGCTGGAGGTGGCGGGCAAAGGCAAGATCGCGTGCAACCAGGTGCTTTATCATTTGCAGGAACGCGCGATCGAGCACGCGGTGATCCCGTGGTGCGCGAGACATGGCGTCGCGGTGGTGGCCTATTCGCCATTCGGTCATGACGATTTCCCCTCGCCCCGGAGCAGGGGAGGCGAAGTGCTCGACACCCTCGCCAAACGCCACGGCGCCTCACCCCGACAAGTCGCCTTGAGCTTCCTGACGCGCGAAAAAGAAGTCTTTGCAATACCAAAGGCCGCAAACGCAGAGCACGCCGCCGACAATGCGGCCGCAGGCCAACTCACGCTGAGCGCCGACGAGCTCGCCTTGCTCGACAAGGCGTTTCCGCGCGGACCAAAACCGCGAAGCCTGCCAATGATTTAAAGCGCGGTATTCCAGCTGCGGCGAAATCGCTCGCTTCACGCATATCGGCTTCCTGTTTTCCGGCCTTGTCCGACTCCTGAGATTCGCGTTTTTTAACCGCTCACCCGAGTCGATGTCCTTCCACGTTTGAGTTCCAGCCGTGACGCCACCGCCCGCCGCAGCCGCAAGGCTCGACAGCGCTCCATTGCCGTTGAGCGACAAGAAGCCGGTCCACCGCGCTGCGCCCGCCCGCGCCGACCGGCCGTTTCGGGGCATCGCGCTGATTTTGGCGTCGACGGTGTTTCTGGGCGCATCGGACGTCACCGCCAAATATCTCTCGGGCACGCTGCCCTCGATCGAGATCGCGTGGATCAGGTTTTTGGTGTTCGCGGCGATCATGGCACCGGCAATGGTACCGGGCTCGCCGCTCTTTGCCTTGCACACGCCGCGCCCAGGCCTGCAACTCTTGCGCGGTGCCGCTCTCCTGGGCTCATCGCTGTTTTTCATTTCCGGCTTGCGCTTTCTCCCCATTGCCGAAGCTTCCGCCACCGGCTTCGTTTCGCCTTTATTCGTCACCGCGCTTTCGATCATCTTTCTCGGCGAGATCGTGGGTTTGCGCCGCTGGTTGGCGACCGCGGTCGGACTTGCCGGCGTGCTGATCATCCTGCGGCCGGGCACCAGCGCCTTTCATCCCGCCGCGTTCTTCCCGCTGGTGTCGGCGCTGGCCTGGGCCGGCACGCTGATCATGACGCGCATGATGAGCGGGCGCGAGCGCGCCGTCACCATCATGACCTGGTCGTCGATTGCGGGCGTGTGCATCCTGTCGGCACTGGTTCCGTTCGTCTGGATCGCGCCGAGCCTGAACGACGTGCTGCTTGGAGTTTTCATCGGCATTGCCTCCACGGCCGGTCAATGGATCGTCGTGCTTGCTTTCCGCTACGCCGATGCCTCCGTGCTAGCGCCGTTTTCGTATACCCAGCTGCTCTGGGTCAGCATCCTCGGCTTCCAGATCTTCGGCGAGGCACCCGACGTCTGGACCGTGACCGGCGCCGTCTTCATCGTCGCCAGCGGGCTCTACACCGCCCATCGCGAGCGCGTCAGGCATTTGCAGCTTTCGGTGCAAGCCGAGCCTTCGCCAAACGCTTGACCGCTCACACCGGCAGCGCCGGCGAATATTTCACCTGGCTGAGCGCAAAGCTCGATTCGATCGATGCAATGCCGTCGAGCCGCGTCAGCTTGTTCTTCAGGAATGCTTCATACGAGGAGAGGTCGGCGGCGACGACGCGCAGCAGATAATCGCGATTTCCCGTCATCAGGTAGCACTCAAGAACCTCGTCCCATTTCGAGATAGCGCGCGCAAAGCGGTTGAGATCTTCCTCCTTCTGCCGCGCCAGCTTGATCGAGATGAACACGCTGACGTGCAGCCCGAGCGATTTCTGGTCGACGGTTGCGATATATCGCGTGATGATGCCGCGCTGCTCGAGTAATTTCACCCGGCGATGGCACGGCGAAACCGACAGGCCGACTTTCTCGGCGAGTTCGGCCATGGTAGCGCGGCTGTCGGCCTGCAGCAGGCTGAGAATCTTGCGGTCGATGGCATCCAACGTCGTCATTGGAATGAACTCTGCTTAAGTGGCTTCAATCTGGTAAAATATCCCAATTTTTTTGGAATAATAGCCAAAATTTGAGATTTTTGCCGAAAGCCGGCGCGGTAACATCGCGCAGAAATCGCGGTGGAGGAACCCGCCATGACGACCGACCCCGCACACCTGGAAACGCTCTCTGCGCTCGCCCGCAAGGTGCTGTGGCTGTCCTCGTGGACCATCCATCACGCCAATCACATCCGGCCCAACGTCGACGGCTTGAAGGTCGGCGGCCACCAGGCATCCTCGGCTTCGCTCGCGACCATCATGTCGGCGCTATATTTCTCGGTGTTACGGCCGCAGGACCGCGTCGCGGTGAAGCCGCACGCGAGCCCGGTTTTTCATGCCATCCAGTATTTGTTCGGACACCAGAGTCGCGAGAAGCTGGAGAATTTTCGCGCCTTCAAGGGTGCCCAGTCCTATCCGTCGCGCACCAAGGACGTCGATGATGTCGACTTCTCGACCGGCTCGGTCGGGCTTGGGGTCGCGCAGACCTTGTTCGCCTCGCTCGTGCAGGACTACGTCAAGGCGCACGGCTGGGCCAAGGATCGCCCGGAGGGGCGCATGATCGCACTCGTCGGCGATGCCGAGATGGACGAGGGCAACATCTTCGAGGCGTTGCTGGAAGGCTGGAAGCACGGCCTGCGCAACATTTGGTGGGTGGTGGATTACAACCGCCAGAGTCTGGACGCGGTGGTGCGCGAAGGCCTGTGGGAGAAATTCGAAACCATGTTCCGCAATTTCGGCTGGGACGTGGTGATCGTGAAATACGGCAGTCTGATGCGAAAGGCCTTTGCCGAGCCCGGCGGGGAGGCGCTGAAGAAGTGGATCGACGAATGTCCCAACCAGCTCTATTCGGCCTTGTGCTTTCAGGGTGGAGCTGCGTTCCGCAAGCATTTGCGCGACGAGATCGGCGATCAGGGTGCGGTGTCGCAACTGATCGACCGTCGCAGCGACGATGAATTGCTGGAGTTGATGTCCAATCTCGGCGGACACGATATGGCCAGCATGTACGAGGCTTTCGAGGCCGTCGATCACGACCGCCCCGTCTGCTTCATCGCCTACACCATCAAGGGCATCGGGCTGCCGTTCCAGGGTCACAAGGACAACCATGCCGGTTTGATGACGGTTGCGCAGATGGAGAAGTGGCGCAGCCTTCAGAATATCGGGCCAGGTCGAGAGTGGGACAAGTTCGAGGGGCTGTCGCAGGACCCGGCCGCCCTGGAAGCGTTCCTTGCCAATGCGCCGTTCAACCTGGAAGGCCGGCGCCGCCTGAGCGCGCCCGTGATCGAGGTTCCCGAGCGGTTGTCGTTCACGGCGTCGCCCCAGATGTCGACGCAACAGGGGTTTGGCCTGTTGCTGAACGAAATCGCACGCGGCGACAGCGAACTGGCGTCGCGGATCGTGACGGCTTCGCCTGATGTCACAGTGTCGACCAATCTCGGTGCCTGGGTCAACCGGCGCGGCCTGTTCGCGCGCGCCGAAAAAGCCGACCTGTTTCGCAGCGAAAAGATCCCCTCGACCTTCAACTGGGATGCCTCGCCCAAGGGACAGCATATCGAACTTGGCATCGCCGAGATGAACCTCTTCATCCTGATGTCGGCGCTTGGGCTGTCGCACACCATCAACGGCGAACGGCTGTTGCCGGTTGCAACCCTTTACGATCCCTTCATCGAGCGCGGTCTCGATGCACTGAACTATGCCTGCTACCAGGATGCACGTTTCATGGTGGCGGCGACGCCGTCGGGCGTGACGCTGGCGCCGGAAGGCGGCGCGCATCAATCGATTGCAACGCCCTTGATCGGCATGGCGCAGGACGGGCTGGCCTCGTTCGAGCCCGCCTTCGTCGATGAACTCGCGGTGATCATGGCTTTCGGCTTCCGCTACATGCAGCGCGAAGACGGTGAGGGCGGATCGGTTTACTTGAGGCTCTCCACCCGCTCGATCGATCAGGTGCAACGCATGATGACGCCCGATCTGCAGAGCGCCATCACGGAGGGCGCCTATTGGCTGCGCAAGCCGGGACCGAACGCCGAAGTCGTGGTTGCCTATACGGGGGCGGTGGCGCCGGAGGCGATCGAAGCCGTCGGGCTGTTGGGCGAGAGCCGCCGCGACATCGGTCTATTGGCGATTACCTCCGCCGACCGGCTGCATGCAGGATGGACCGCGGCGCGGAAGCTGCGCCGCGACCGCCGCGGGGTACAGCATCTGAGTCACATCGAAAAGCTGCTCGCCCCTCTGCCGCGCGAATGCGGCATCGTGACCGTGCTCGATGGTCACCCCGCCACATTGGCCTGGCTCGGCAGCGTGCGCGGCCACCGCGCCGAAGCGCTCGGGGTCGAGCATTTCGGCCAGACCGGCACCATCGATGACCTCTATCGCCATCACGGCATCGATGCCAACGCCATCATTGATGCGGCCGAAAGCCTGACCGCCGGCGCGCCGGTGCGGCACCGGAAAATGGCGGTGTGAATAAACCTCGCCCATCACGGGATTTCGGCAAATCGGGTGGCTTACTTCCAGGCGGCATGCTTTCGGTCGGTTTCTATCCGATTGGTGGAAAGCATGTTGGATCACGCCTTTGCAAACATGATATGCGTCCTTGGCGACGCGCTGAAACGCATAGCCAACGGCATTTTCAATGTGCTTCGGCGCAGGCGTGAGCGTCGCAGGCTATCGGAGCTTTCCACACTTGAGCGACAAGATCTTGGGCGTCATCGGGTCCACGATGAGCTGAACAAATGGCCGTGGCAACATTAACGCCAATTCCACCCGCCAAAGTTGCTGTCGTCGTGCTCATCACGACGACAGCGTTCGTGGACGTTATCGTTTGGTGACGACGACCTCGAGGTATTCGCTCGGAACCACCACGGTCGTATCTCCCGACGCGTTGAATCTTCCGACGAGTTCGATGATGTCGCTGGAAAGAGCCTCGCTGCCTTTCTCCCCCAGCGCCTCAAACGCCTTGAGCACGGGCCCATAATAGGTTCGGAATACATCGAGAAAGTGCTGTGCCGAACGATAACGGAAAACGAAATGACGTGGCTCGGACGCGATCGCCGATGCCGCAGCACCGAACGTTGACTGCAAAAAGCCCCGTGTGCCCCAGACCGCCGGCGACCGGGCGCCGGTCGGCGGCGGCAGGCGCTTGCCGATCGTCTTGAACAACTGGCCGATGAAGCCCTCGGGCGTCCAGTTCGCAAGGCCAATCCGGCCGCCGGGCCTGGTCACACGCACGAGTTCGGCGGCCGTGCGGTCCTGGTCGGGACTGAACATCGTACCGAAGGTCGAAATTACGGCATCGAACGAAGCATCCGCAAACGGCAGGTTCTCGGCGTCGGCAATTTTGAACCGCACTTGAAGTCCTTCCGCCTCGGCGCGTCTGCGCGCGCGCGCCAATAGCGACTCGACGTAGTCGGTGCTTGTGACCTCGCACCCGCGCCGGGCGGCGGCGAGCGTGGCGTTGCCGTTAGCAGCGGCAACATCGAGCACGGTCTGGCCGGCGCGCAAATCCATGCTCTCGGCCAGATTTTCGCCGACGATCTGCAAGGTGGTGCCGATGACGGCGTAGTCGCCGGACGACCAGGCCGCCTGCTGCTTCGTCTTCAGGGCCTTCAGGTCCGGAACAGGTTTCTCCGCGGGCGGAAAGCATTCAATGATCGTAGTCATGGTGGCTCTCTTTGGACATTCGGGGTTGCGATGCTTCGCTCCAGGCGATGCATCGAGGCGCACATGGTGTGCAACCGCGATCCGATCACTAAGCAA
>Ga0306920_100014974_pt1 | contig 10610 bp, 12 predicted proteins | sample flu12Cox44000170_FD_204666 | JGI IMG/M metagenome (GOLD analysis project Ga0306920, IMG submission 204666) | Lab enrichment of tropical soil microbial communities from Luquillo Experimental Forest, Puerto Rico - flux4day.12C.oxic.44.000.170 (v2)... | ecosystem: Environmental > Terrestrial >... | reverse complement strand
GGAGTACGTGGTCATCGCGCCGATCGTCAGCGTCCCGTCGCCGGCGAGCTCGATCCCCTTCAGCTCCTCGAGCCCGTTGAGGTCGACGAGCATGTCGGGCGAAGCCGCACGCGACTTCATGACGTTGACGAGCGTCTGACCGCCGGCGAGGGCGCGGGCGCCGTCATTCGCGGCGAGCAGCTCCAGCGCTTCGCCCACCGACGCAGGCTTCGCGTATTCCACCTCGCGCAGCAGCACGAGAGCGATCCTATAGAGAGGCGTGAATGCGAGTTTTGGCGTCCCGCAGGCGGCCGCCGTCGCGGCCCGCGCGCACCGCGAGGATCTCGCCAAGGATCGAGACCGCCGTTTCGGAGGGCGACGCCGCTCCGATGTCGAGCCCTGTCGGCCCCGAGATGCGGTCGAGCTCTTCGTCGGTCATGCCGTCTTCGCGCAGAAGGCCGCGGCGGCGCTCCTGGTTACGGCGCGAGCCGATCCAGCCCACGTAGAACGCGTCGCCGGCGAGTGCGCCGCGGATCATCGGCAGGTCGAACTTGTCGTCGTGCGTGAGGACGACGACCGCTGTCCCCAGGTCGGGTGGAGCCTGCGCCATCGCCTCGTCGGGCCACAGCACGAGCAGCTCGTCCGCGCTCGGGATTCGCTCGGGCGTCGCGAAGCTCTTGCGGGCGTCGGCCACTACCGTCCGCCAGCCGAGGAGCTTTGCCGCGCGACAGAGGGCCTCTGCCGTATCCACGGCGCCGTAGACGAAGAGCGTCGGCGGCGGCGCATTGACGTCCGCAAGAACCGTACGGTCCGGAAGCTCGATGACGTGGCTGCTGCCCCGCCGCCGAGCCGCCTGCTCCAGCTCCGGATCCTGCAGTCGCTCGCCGACACCCTCGCCGGCGACGACCGTCAACGTCACATCCGGCCGCTCCACCTCGGTGAGCTCCTCGACGAAGACGTCGATCTCGCCGCCGCAGGGCAGGCCGATCCCGAATGCCATCTCGTCGGTGATCCCGTACGTCAGCAGCCGCGGCGCCCCGCCCGCGAGCACCTCTTGCGCCCCGAGCACGACGTCGCTCTCGACGCAGCCGCCGGAGACCGAGCCCGCGAGGTCGCCGCCCTCGCTGACGAAGAGCTTCGAGCCGACCGGCCGCGGCGCCGAGCGGCGTGTCGCCACCACGGTCGCGACGGCGACCTTGCGCCCCACCTCGCGCCAGCGCACGGCCTGCTGCAGCGCCTCGTCCATGCCGGTCAAGCTAGCGGCCGAGATAGGCCTTGCGGAGATCCTCGTGCTCGCGCAGCTCGGCGGCGGGGCCCTCGAGCACGAGCCGGCCGGTCGAGAGCACGTAGCCGCGGTCGGCGATCGAGAGCGAGACGTTCGCGTTCTGTTCGACGACGAGGATCGCGACGCCCGACTCGTGAACCTGCTTGATGATCTCGAAGTTCCGCTCGACGAGGATCGGCGCCAACCCCATAGATGGCTCGTCCATCAGCAGCAGCTTGGGCCGCGCCATGAGCGCCCGCCCCATGGCCACCATCTGCTGCTCGCCGCCGGACATGGTGCCGGCCAGCTGCGAGCGCCGCTCGTGGAGGAGTGGGAAGAGGTCGTAGACGCGGTCGTAGTCCTCCTTCGCCCCCTTGCCGTGGAGGTACGCGCCCATCTCGAGGTTCTCGAGCACGGTCATCGGCCCGAACAGCCGCCGGTTCTCGGGAACGATCGCAATGCCCTTGCTGATGCGATAACTCGTGTTCCGGGACGTAATGTCCTCGCCCTCGAAAGAAACGGTTCCGTTCTTCGGCCGCACGATCCCTAGCACGGTCTTCAGCGTCGTCGACTTGCCGGACGCGTTGCCGCCGAGCAGGCACACCAGCTCGCCGGGGCGCACGGCGAGGCTCAGGCCCTGGAGGATGTGGATCTGCCCGTAGTACGTGTCCACGCCGTCGAGCCGCAGCAGCAGCTCGGGCACCGCGCCGTTCTCGTTGCCGCCCGCCTCGCTCACTTCGTCGTCGTCGCCTTCGTCCCGAGGTACGCCTCGACCACGCGCGGGTCGGTGGCGACCGCGTCGAACGTGCCCTCGGCGATCTTGATGCCGTGGTCGAGTGCGACAACCCGATCCGAGATTCCCTCGACTACGTGCATGTCGTGCTCGATCAGGAGGATCGTGTAGCCACCCTCGTCCCTCAACTGCCCGATCAGCTCGGTGATCTCATGCGTCTCGACGGGGTTCATGCCCGCGGCGGGCTCGTCGAGCAGGAGGATCCGCGGCTCGGTCGCCATCGCCCGGGCGATCTCCAGCCGCCGCCTGTTCGCATACGAGAGCGAGTATGCCGGTTGATTCCAGCGGTAACCCATAAGACGCTGACCGAAGAAGGAGAGCTTCTCCTCTGCCTGCGTCCTGATCGCTCGCTCCTCGCGTCGCATCGCCGGAGTGCGGAGCATCGCGCGTACTACGTCCACCTTCGTCCGCCCGTACTGCGATGCCATCACGTTCTCCAGCACGCTCATATTCTGGAAGAGCCTCAAGGTCTGGAAAGTGCGTGCGGCACCTCGCCGTGTGATCTTGTACGGCGGCAGGCCCACAACGCTCTCGCCGTCGAGCCGGATCTCCCCGGTGTCGGGTGGATAGATCCCGGTGATCAGATTGAAGAGCGTTGTCTTGCCCGCCCCGTTGGGGCCGATCACGCTGACGATCTCACGCTCGTCCACGACCAGGTCGAGATTGTCGATCACGACAAGTCCGCCGAACGATTTGGAGACGCCTGCCAGCTCCAGCAACGGAGCGGCCATCACATGACCTCCACGCGCGGTGTTCCGAGCAGGCCTTGCGGCCGTGTCGTCATCAAGACGACCAGCATTGCGCCGAAGAGGATCAGGGCGGTGGTGGCAGGATTCGGCGCGAGCACGTTCTCCCAGACCACGGGGATCAGATAGAGCGTCGGTATGAGGGCGACCGCGCGCCACCAGCCGCTCACACTCCGTACCACGATCAAGGCGACGACCAACGCGATGTAGACGTAGGTGTCGAAGTTTCCGTGACCCTGCGTGATCAAGACCCAACTTGCGATGGCTTTCCCGGTCGATCCAGACCCAGCGTCGGCGGCCGCGCCCGCGGTCCAGGACGGAGCAGCCGCAGCCGCCACGATCGCGTGGACGCAAAAGCCGAGTGCCACCGCGCCGAGAAGGCTGACCGCCGCCCTGTACCAGGGCTTCACCAGGGCTACGACCAAGAACAGAACCGTCCCATAGAACAGCCAGCGCTTGATCTCGGGATGATCGCTTTGCGGAGCGAGAAACTGGGCGGAGACATTGATCACGATCGCGCCGAGGATCACTCCGGCAATGCTCCCGAGACCGCCGAGGATGACGACCGCATAGATCGTGATCAGAACCGCAACGGTGAAGTCGGTGGACACCACAGCTCCCTCGATCGCGGCGAAGATTGCTCCGCAGAGCCCCGCCGTCGCCGCACCGATGACGAAGGCGAGTTGCTTGAGTCGGTCGACCGGGATACTCATCACCTCGGCGGCGAGCGGATCGTCTCGAAGCGCCCGCCATCCTCGCCCGGTTCGCGACAGGTTGGCGAGGTAAAACGCGGCAGCAACGACAGCCAGCACACCCAGAAGGAAGAAGTACTGCTGTTTCGTGGAGGTGAGGCGGTAGCCGAAGAAGCTCAGCGGATCGAGATTTGGGATGCCGTTCGGACCGCCGGTGAGACCCACTCCGGCGATGGTCGGGTTGGCAGTGCCGGTGAACGCGAGAAACGCCTGCAGGAAGAACAGCGTGACGATAGCCAGGTAGTCGCCTTGCAGCCGACGCGCCGAAAAGCCCAACAGGAGCCCCAGCAAAGCGGTAGCAGCCATGACCGCCGGAATCGCCACCACCGCAGGCCAGTGGATTCCGTACTGGGGCGACGACACGAGTGCGTACCCGTAGGCGCCGATGCCGTAGAACGCCACGTACCCGAGGTCGAGCAGGCCGGCCCAGCCGACGACGACGTTGAGCCCGAGCCCCAGGATGGCGTAGAGCAGTGTGAAGAGACCGTATGTGAAGAGGTCACCCTCGTTGAGCCAAAACGGCAACGTCGAGGCCGCGGCAAGGAAGACGAGCAGCTTGGCCGCGTCGGGCGTGGACTCCCAGCCCCGAGCCAGCGCACCGAGCGGTCCGCCTCTGGCGCGGCGTCCCTGTTCCGTGGCAACCCAGGAGTCGACGCCGATCTGCGCGCCGGCCTCCCGCTCGGGAGGCGGTTCGGATACGTCGGGGGTGTCGGGTTTGTCGGGTGTGTCGCTCATACCTTCTGGATTGCGCGCGAGCCGAGCAAGCCCGTCGGACGCACGAACATGAACAGGATGAGGATGCCGAAGACGACGATGTCGGACCACTGACCGCCCACGTAACCGATCGCGAACGATTCGCAGATGCCGACGAGAAGGCCGCCCAGCACCGCGCCGGGGATGCTGCCGATGCCGCCCACCACGGCTGCGGTGAATGCCTTGAGCCCGGCGAGGAACCCCATGAAGAAGAAGGTAGTGCCGATGTAGAGACCGAACATCACTCCCGCGGCGCCGGCCAGCATCGACGCGATGAAGAACGTGTAGGAGATCACACGATCGGTGTCGATCCCCATCATCGACGCCGCCTCCCGGTCGAACGCCGTCGCCCGCATGGCCTTCCCGAAGCGGGTTCGGGATACGAGCAGCATCAGGCCGACCATCAAACCCACGGCAGTGGCGACCACGAACACCTGCACCACTGTGACGGGGTTGCCGGCGACGCTGAAGACCGGGCTTTCGAGGGGACCCAGGTTGCCGTTCTTGCCGCCGAGTTCAAGCGCGTCGTAGGAGTAGACGTAGCCGCCCGTAAGGAGCTGGGCACTGTTCTCGAGGAAGAACGCCACTCCGAGCGCGCTGATCAGCGGCGCGATCCTGGGCGCATTGCGCAGCGGTCGGTAGGCGAACCGCTCGATCGACACTCCGAGCACGCCCGAGCCGACCATGGCGGCGGCGAACATCAGCAGGATGAGGGGCACGAGCCCGATCTCCGGATTCAGCGCTCCGCCGAACGCAGTCAGAACCCCATAGCCGAGAAAGGCACCGACCATGAAGACGTCACCCTGGGCGAAGTTCAGCAGTTTCAGAATCCCGTAGACCAGCGTGTAGCCCAGGGCGATCAATGCATAGAGGCTGCCGAGCACGACGCCGTTGCGGAGCAGTTGGAAGGCACCGCTCCAGCCAAGGGAGCGAATGTTGTCGATGACGTTGAAGACGAGGAAGTGCAAGCGCCTAGCTTCTCAGAAAGACGAGCGGCCCACCAAGGTGGGCCGCTCGTCACGAATCAGCGCCGAGAGCTATCCGACGCGCACGTAGGCACCACTACTGGTGACGTGGTAGATGCCGAAGCTCGCAGCACCGCCCATGTCGCCGTAACCCTGCCAGGCGCCCTTGTTCTTCTTCAGGAACTGCACAGCGAAGCCGAGCAGAGACTGCGCCTTCGTCAGCTTCACCTTTGGGATGTCCTTGCGCACCGCAGTCCGGGTCGTCTTCCCGTGACCGGCAGTGCACGCCATCTGGATAGCCCTAGCGTTGACCCAAACCGCCGTATAGGTTGGAATGCCGAACGTCTCGGGGCCGCTATGGGCCTTCGAGAAGGCCTTCACCGTCGGGTTTGAGAAGTCGACCGGGAATCCCGACACGTATCCGACGCCCTTGGGCTCGAACGTACCCGGAACGTCAGTCCCGTCGGACCCGAACACCTTGTACTTCTTCCCGGCTGCATGAGACTGCTGGTAGAACGCCTGGGCGTTCCCCGCCACCTGCCAGGGGATGTAGACGACCTGCGTGTTGTTCGGGATCGCCGTGATCAGCGACGAGTAGTCCACGACCGCCGTGGTGGTGTGGTTGCGCCCGGGATTGAGACCGTCCTTCTTCAGGTCGGCCTGCACCTGGTCGGCGAGGCCCGTGCTGTATGACGTTCCGTCGTCGATGATGTACACGTGCTTGGCCTTCAACGTCCCGTGAATGAATTTCGCAACGGCGTCTCCCTGCTCCCCGTCGTTCGGAACTGTCCGGAAGAAATAGCCGTGCGGCAGCTCGAGCGGGTTACCCGGCGTTGCCCGCGTCAGGAAGATGCGCGTTGCCGATCCAGACACTGACGCGAGGCCCGCGCCCTTATAGATGGGATTCGCGTCCTGGTTCTCCTGGCTGCCCGCCGGCCCCGTAACGGCGAGCATGCTGCCATTCGAAGCGAACGTGTGCGCCACCGCAATGTTGAACGAGGCGTCCGTGTCCAGCTTCGTGTCACCGGGGACGAGATTGATCTTCAGATGGTGGCTCTTATTCCAGAGCTTCTTCGCAGTCAACGCCCAGTCCCACTGGTTTGCGCCGGCTGCCGCGACTGCTCCGGTGGCGGGATAAGCGACGCCGATTGTCACTTTCGTCCCACACTTGACGCTTGCCGTCGCCGCCGCAAGAACCCTCGGCTTGCCCGAGCCCCATGCGGTGGTAGCGACGACAACCGAGACAAGAGCCGCGAGAACTGCGACTAGTCCAACTTTCTTCAACATTCAATGCCCTCCTTTGGCACGTACTCACTTGTGAGACGCTCGCCTTCCGCCAAAGGTTTGCGCCAAGTGACACCTGGCCCGCGACTTTACTCCGCTCTGCACGGCAGAGGAAGGGGTGCGCACCGGTATAGGGTCGCCTCGTGCAGTACTGCTTCCAGGCCGAAGAGACCGGCGCCCAGGTCACTCCGCTCTTCACCGTTCCCGAGTTTCAGCAGCGCCTGCTGCGCTTCGACGGAGCGGGTGAGGAGCACCGCGACGAGGAGCGCGACGAGGTGATCTACGTCCTGGAGGGCAATGGGGAGGCGACCGTCGGCGGCGAGAAGCTCGAGCTCGGACCGGGAACCGGCGTCTTCGTCGCCCGTTGGACGCCGTGGCAGATCGAGTCGGCGGACGGTCTGCAGCTCCTCTCCGTGCTCGTCGAGCAGCCGCTGCCCGCCTCCGCCAGCCACGCCGTCATCGCGAGCGGCGAGCGTGGCACGGCGACCGCGGGACGCGAGTTCACGCTGCTCTCGCACCCCGAGAACGGCTGCGAGTCGGTGACCCAGTTCGTCGGCTACATCCCGCCCGGGCGGGCACCCGACCATTTCCACCTCTACGACGAGGTCGTCTACGTCCTCGCCGGAGAAGGTGCGTTCCATGTCGACGGCGAGAGCGCACCTCTGCGCGCAGGGTCGTGCGTCCACCTCCCAGCCCGGCTCGTTCACTGCCTCGAGAACCACGGCCCAGGCGAGATGCGTGTGCTCGGTGTCTTCCGGCCGGCGGGCTCGCCGGCAGAGGCCTACTACCCCGACGGCTCCGCGGCCGTCGTCCCCGCGGTGTAACGATGAGCAACTCCTGATGCCGCACATCGAGCGCACAGCCCACGTCGGGTGGGACGGGAACCTCGCGCGCGGAGCGGGCACGCTCGACGCCGATAGCGGCGCGTTCGCGCGGCTGCCGTTCTCCCTGCCGTCACGAGTGGCCGATCCGGGTGGCAAGACGAGCCCGGAAGAGCTCCTCGCTGCCGCCCACGGCGGCTGTCTCACGATGTCGCTCGCCGGCGAGCTGACCGCCGCCGAAACACCGCCGGGCCGGCTCGACGTCGCGGTCACGATCGTGATGGACGAGGTTGAGGGGCAGGGCCACCAGATCGTCGGCTCGCAGGTCGAGATCGTCGCGCGCGTGGAGGGGATCGACGACGCGGCGCTGCAGGCGGCCGTCGAGAAAGCCGACGCCGGCTGTCCGTTCTCGCAGCTGCTCAAGCGCGCGGGCGCCGAGGTAACCGTCAGCGCACGGCTCGGGTGAAGTTCGCCGAGCTGGCCGCGGCGCGGCGGACGCACAAGGCATTCGGGTCGGAGCCGCTTCAACGCGAGACGTTGCTCGAGCTGCTCGACGTTGCGAGGCTCGCGCCGACGCACCACCTGAACCAGCCCTGGCGTTTCCGCGTGCTCGGGCCGAGCACACTCGCCGAGCTGAAGCGCGTGGCCGGCGAGAAGGAGGCCCGGAAGCTCGACAGGGCGCCGACGCTCGTGGTCGCGACAGCGGTCCTGACGGGCGATCTGACCACGGACGAAGAGGACGTGTGCGCGGCGGCCGCCGCCATCATGCTCGTGCTCCTCGCCGCGACCGAGCGCGACATCGCAACGTACTGGCGGACGCCGCAGGTGCTGCGCACGAAGCCCGGTCGCGAGGCGGTCGGCATCCCGCTGGGAGAACGCTTCCTCGGCCTGCTCCACTTCGGCTCGGCCGAGCATGAGCCCGCGCCGCGCGACCGCGAGCCGGTCGAGCGCTATGTCGAGTTCCTGGACTAGCTGACGGCGGTCTCGCCGGGCCGAGGCTCGTCGACGCCGGATTCCGGCGTCCCGACCACCGGCGGCTCGGTCGGGCGCAGGTAGAGGTACTGGTAGCCGAGTGCCGCTATGAGGGCGCCGACGATCGGGCCTACCCAGTAGATCCACCAGTTCGTCCAGAAGTTCGCAGCGAGCTCCGGGCCGAATGCGCGAGCCGGGTTCATCGCGGCACCGGTGATCGGCCCGCCGACGAACACGTCGATGGTGATCGTGAGCCCGATGGCAAGACCGGCGATCGCCTTGAAGGCGCCGCGCTCGTCCACCGCGGTCGCGAAGACGGCCCAGACCAGGAAGAAGGTCATGATGATCTCGAGCACGAGCGCGCGGCTGTCGGGGAAGCCGTGCGCCACATGTGGGACGGCCCCCAGGATGGCGGGCTTCTTGAAGAGCCAGCGCAGGATGAGCGCAGCGACGACGGCGCCGCCGAGCTGGAACACCCAGTAGAGCGCAGCGATCTCCGCCTTGATCCGGCGCGTCGCCAGGAAGCCGGCAGTGATCGCAGGGTTGAAGTGCCCGCCGGAGATGTGCCCGAGGTTCGAGACCATGATCCCGATCGCGAGACCATTCGCGAGAGCGACGGCGACGATGTCCTGACCGCTGATGATGCCCGCGCCGCCGCCGATGAAGATCAGCGTGAACGTGCCGACGAACTCCGCGACCCCACGGCGAAGAAGGTCCTGATCCACGGGAGAAGAGCGTACGAGGGCAATCGGACGACGACGGATCGGAGAGGAGTGGCGATCCGTGCGCCGGGTACAGACCCGTCATGAGCCGTGTAGAGCAGAAGAGCAAGTTCGAGGTCGAGTGCCCCCACTGCCACAAAACGTTCGCCGCGGAGCCGATCGAAGGCGGGCGCGCAGCCCGCTACCTCGGCTTCAAGTGCCCGCACTGCAAGCTCTTCGTCCCGCTCCAGCGCGCGACGGACGCCGGCCTCAGCCGGGATCCCGACTCGGCTAGCTGACGGCGTCTCGGAGCGCCTGCGCCTCGGGCAGGTGCTCGAGCTTCTTCAGCGTGTTGTTCTCGATCTGGCGGATCCGCTCGCGCGTCACCCCGAAGGCCCTACCGACCTCCTCGAGCGTTCGGGGCTCGCCGCCGAGCAGCCCGTAGCGGAGCTCGATCACCTCGCGCTCCCGTCGCGGCAGCGCGTTGAGCGCGTTGACCACGTCCTCGCGCCGCAGCAGGAGCTGGGCCGTGTCGAACGGCGACTCGGCCGCCTCGTCCTCGACGAAGTCGCCGAGCGAGGAGTCCTCCTCCTCACCGATCGGCTTCTCGAGCGAGACCGGCAACTGCGACATGCGCAGGATCTCGCGCACCTCTTCGGTCGTCATCTCGAGCTCCTCGGCGATCTCCTCGGGGCTCGGCTCCCGCCCGAGCCGCTGCACGAGCTGCCGCTCGATGTGCACGACCTTGTTCAGCTTCTCGACCATGTGGACGGGGATGCGGATCGTGCGCGCCTTGTCGGCAATCGCCCGTGTAACCGCCTGCCGGATCCACCACGTCGCGTACGTCGAGAACTTGTAGCCCTTGCGGTAGTCGAACTTCTCGACGGCGCGGATCAGACCGAGCGAGCCTTCCTGGATCAGGTCGAGAAAGGAGAGCCCGCGGCCGAGGTAGCCCTTGGCGATGGAGACGACCAGGCGCAGGTTCGCCTCGATCATCTCGGTCTTCGCGCCCATGTCGCCCCGCTCGATCCGCTTGGCGAGCGTGACCTCCTGGTCGGCTGTCAGGAGATCCACCTTCCCGATCTCGCGCAGATAGAGGCGGAGGGAGTCGAGCGACGGCTCAACGGTGAGATCGAGCTTCGGCGTGGCGACCGCCTTCTCGTCCTCGGGCGGCGGCGGCTCGTGCGGCGGGGCCTTGTGCCTCTCGCCCTCGACGACATCGACTCCGTGCTCGATCAGGTACGTGTAGAAGTCCTCGACCTGCTCCTTCGTCAGCACCACGTCCTCGCACGCGGTGGCGATCTCGTCGTAGGACAGGAAGCCTTTCTCCCTCCCTTCCGCGACGAGCTTGTGGAGCTCTTCGACGTCAGGAAGCGAGATGTCGACGGTCAGCACGTCCCCGAACCTCCCCGGCCTAGGTTGCACGACAGCGTTCCAACAACCGACCGAGACTCGTCGCCCTCGCGCCTCGGCCCTCCCTCAATCGCGTGCCGGATACTAGTCACGGCGCGGCAATTCGTAAAGAACTTGTCAACGACCGGCCGCTGGACGGATACAGCGCCCGAGTTAAGGCCGTTCTC
>Ga0306920_100014973_pt1 | contig 10610 bp, 6 predicted proteins | sample flu12Cox44000170_FD_204666 | JGI IMG/M metagenome (GOLD analysis project Ga0306920, IMG submission 204666) | Lab enrichment of tropical soil microbial communities from Luquillo Experimental Forest, Puerto Rico - flux4day.12C.oxic.44.000.170 (v2)... | ecosystem: Environmental > Terrestrial >... | reverse complement strand
CAGCGCGGCCACGACCACGTCGCGGCCGGTCTTGAGCTGTCCATCCGTCTGGACGACGATCCGGTCGCGCAGGTTGTTGAGCACCAGGACCTGCTGGGTCTCGGCGAGCCCCAGCTCCCACGGGACGCCGCCGTGTTTGATGGACGTGAGCGGCGCGGCGCCGGTTCCACCGTCGTGGCCGGAGATGAGAACCACATCGGCGAACGCCTTCGCCACGCCGGCGGCCACGGTGCCGACGCCTACCTCGGCCACCAGCTTGACGTGGATTCTGGCCCGGGGGTTCGCGTTCTTCAGGTCGTGGATGAGCTGCTTGAGGTCCTCGATGGAGTAGATGTCGTGATGGGGCGGCGGGGAGATGAGCCCCACGCCGGGCGTGGAGTGACGAACCTTGGCGATCCACGGGTAGACCTTGTGACCCGGAAGCTGACCGCCCTCGCCGGGCTTGGCGCCCTGCGCCATCTTGATCTGGAGGTCGGCAGCATTGACCAGATACTCGCTCGTCACGCCGAAGCGCCCCGAGGCGACCTGCTTGATGGCGCTGCGACGCGAGTCCCCGTTCGGATCCCGGACGTAGCGGGCCGGGTCCTCGCCCCCCTCGCCGGTGTTGGACTTTCCCCCCATCCGGTTCATGGCGATGGCCAGGGTCTCGTGCGCTTCCTGGCTGATCGACCCGTACGACATGGCCCCGGTCGCGAAGCGCTGGAGGATCGAGTCGACCGGCTCGACCTCCTCCAGCGGCACGGGGGTTTCGGCGGCCCGCAGCTCGAACAGCCCTCGCAACGTGCACAGGGTCCGACTCTGGTCATCGACAGCGCGGGTGTACTCCTTGAAGATCCGGTACTGCCCGGCGCGCGTCGCGTGCTGGAGCTTCTGGACCGTCTCGGGGTTGAAGAGGTGGTACTCGCCGTCGCGCCGCCACTGGTACTCGCCGCCTGCTGGCAGTGCCGGCGGGCCCACCGGACGCTTAGGAAAGGCGCGTCGGTGGCGGAACAGGGCCTCGGCGGCCACGGTCTCGAGCGAGACCCCCTGGAGCCGCGAGGCGGTCCCGGTGAAGTAGCGGTCCACGAACGGCTTGTCCAGGCCGATCGCCTCGAAGATCTGGGCGCCCCGGTACGACTGGATGGTGGAGATTCCCATCTTCGAGATGACCTTGAGCAGGCCCTTGTTCAAGGCCTTCAGGTAGTTCCCGACGGCGCTCTGGCCGTCCACGCCCCCGAGAAGCCGCTGCCGGGAGAGGTCCTCGACCGTTTCGCAGGCCAGGTAGGGGTTCACGGCGCCGGCCCCGTAGCCCAGGAGGAGCGCGACGTGGTGGACCTCCCGAGCCTCGCCGGTCTCCACGACCAGGCCGACGCGGACCCGTGTACCCTCGCGGATGAGATGGTGGTGGACGCCTGATGGCCGGGAGGGGTGCCTGGTCCTTCGTGACTCCGCGGTCCGAGAGGATCACGTACGTGTAGCCCTGGGCCACCGCCTCGCTCACGCGGCGGCAGAGCTCGTCGAGGCTGGCGGCGAGGCCGGCCGCGCCGGCCGACACCGGAAACACCATGGGCACGCTCGTCGACCGGAAGTGAGGGAGATCCAGCTGGCGGACCCGGGCCAGCTCGGCGTTGGAGAGGATCGGCGTCGGGAGCCTCAGCTGGCGACAGGCCTCGGCGGTGGGCTCGAGCAGGTTGCCCTCGGGGCCGATCGTCGTGCCGATCTGGGTGACCAGCTCCTCGCGGATCCCGTCGAGGGGAGGGTTCGTCACCTGGGCGAAGAGCTGCTTGAAGTAGTCGTAGAGGAGCCGAGGACGCTCGGACAGGACGGCCAGTGAGGTGTCCGTGCCCATCGACCCCACCGGCTCCTCGCCGCTCTGGGCCATGGGGCCGAGCAGGAACCGTAGGTCCTCCTGGGTGTAGCCGAAGGCCAGCTGGCGCTCCAGCACCGTGCCGTGGTCCCGGGGGGAGACCGGCGCCTCGGGCAGGCTCTCCAGCGGACGGAGGTACATCCGAAGCCACTCTCCGTAGGGGTACTGGGTCGCGAACGCGTGCTTCAGCTCGGCGTCGTCGATGATCCGTCCCCGCGCGGTGTCGACGAGGAAGATCCGCCCCGGGTGCAAGCGCTCCTTCAGGAGCACCCGCTCGGGGGGGATGTCGAGGACCCCGACCTCCGAGGCCATGATCACGAGGTCGTCCTTCGTCACGTAGTAGCGCGACGGCCGGAGGCCGTTCCGGTCCAGCACGGCTCCGATGACCGTGCCGTCGGTGAAGGCGATGGACGCGGGGCCGTCCCACGGCTCCATGAGGCAGCCGTGGTACTCGTAGAACGCCCGCCGCTCCGCGCTCATCGACTCGTGGCCGGCCCATGCCTCCGGAATCATCATGAGGATGGCGTGGGCCAGGGGCCGACCGGCCATGACCAGCAGCTCGAGCACGTTGTCGAAGATGGCCGAGTCGCTGCCCCCTTCGATCACGATGGGGAGAATCTTCTGGAGGTCGTCGCCGAGGCGCTCAGAGCGGCAGATCGCCTCCCGGGCGCGCATCCAGTTGATGTTTCCCCGGAGGGTGTTGATCTCGCCGTTGTGGCAGATCATCCGGTACGGGTGCGCCAGCGGCCACGACGGGAAGGTGTTGGTGGAGAAACGCTGGTGCACGAGGGCCAGCGCCGACTCGACCAGCGGATCGGTCACGTCGGGATACATCGTCTCGATCTGGTCGGCGGAGAGCATGCCCTTGTAGATCAGGGTGCGAGCGGAAAGGCTGGGGAGATAGAAGGACGTCCTCCCCGACAGGGGGGATCGGGCGATCGCGTGCTCGACCCGCTTACGGATCACGTAGAGCTTGCGCTCGAAGGCGCCCCGGCCGGGCAGGCCGGGCGCCCGGCCCACGAACACCTGACGGATCAGCGGCTCGACGGCGCGCGCGGTCGGGCCGATCGGCGAATCGTCGGTCGGCACGTCACGCCAGCCGAGGACGCTCTGGCCTTCCTCGCGCGCGATCTCGGCGAGCACCGCCTGGCACTCGGCGGCCGGCCCGGCCTCTCGGGGCAGGAACACGAGCCCCGAGCCGTAGTGGCCGGGCGCGGGCAGGGGAATGCGGAGGCGGGCGCACTCGCGGGCGAGGAAGGCATGGGGGGTCTGGATCAGAATGCCGGCGCCGTCGCCGGTGTTCGGCTCCGACCCGCAGGCGCCGCGATGGAGGAGGTTCTTCAAGACGGCCAGGGCCTGGCAGACGAGGGCGTGCGACGTCCGCCCCTTGATGTCGACGACGAAGCCGACGCCGCAGCTGTCGTGCTCGTAGCGGGGATCGTAGAGGCCCTGGGGTTCGGGATACCCTGACGCGCCCATCGCTTCCCACCCTTCCCGGCCGGTCAGTGCCTCCGGCCGTTCCACGCCTCGAGTCGCGGGGAGCGTAGCGCAGTGGCGAGCATTAGCCAAGCGAAAAGTCGAGTAACTTAGCATAAGCTAAACTGATAGCGTAGAATGGACCCCGTGAACCTCGACACGGTCCGGCTCTTCTGCGAGGTGGTGCGGCTCCGGAGCGTGTCCCGTGGCGCCGGGGCCTGCGGGGTGACCCAGTCGGCAGCCAGCCAGGCGATCCAACAGCTCGAGACGGAAGTGGACGCCGAGCTGCTCGACCGCTCCCGGCGTCCGCTCGAGCCGACCCGGGAGGGGCGGGGCTTCTACGAGGCCTGTCGGGGCCTCCTCGAGGGCTTCGAGCGGGCGCGAGCCGACCTGGCCGCCGCCCGCCGGCGGGTGGAAGGCACCGTGCGGGTGGCCGCCATCTACTCCGTGGGCCTCCACGACATGAGCCGGCACATGCAGCCCTTCATGGCGGCGCACCCCCACGCGCGGGTTCTGCTGGAGTGCCTCCACCCCCACAAGGTGGTCGAGGCGGTGCTGAGCGGGGAGGCGGACCTGGGGATCCTGTCCTACCCGAGGGCCACCCGATCCCTCACCGTCCTCCCGCTCCGGACCGAGCCCATGATCCTGGTCTGCCACCCGAGTCACCGGCTGGCTCGGCGGCGTTCGGTCCTCCCCGCCGACCTCGACGGCGAGCGGTTCGTGGGCTTCGACCGCGACCTGGCCATCCGGCGGGCCATCGACCGCGTGCTGAGGCAGGCCGGCGTCCGGGTGGACGTGGTCATGGAGTTCGACAACATCGAGACCATCAAGCAGGCCATCGGCATCGCCGCGGGGGTGAGCATCCTCCCGCGGCCGGCGATCACCAAGGAGGCGGACATCGGAACTTTGGCCGCCGTCCCCGTCGCCGTCCCCGGCTTGGCCCGGCCGATCGGCATCATCCACCGGAAGGGCAAGCGCCTCACGCCGGCAGCGGCCCGTTTTGCTGAAGCCCTTCGGCGAGCCGACGACGGTGGGCCGGCCGCGTCGTGACGGGGCTTTCGAAACCTTGCGATCCGTCAGGTGTTTGGGTACCATCAAGGTCGTCTGTCCGCGTTCGTCGAGGCCCAGCCGGCAGTGTTGGTCACAGCGCAACGGAGCCCCACGCACGCGGCCCCAGACCGACTTCTGATGATGCGGGGAGCCCGGCCAGCAAGCCCGGAGGGAGCGCGGGAGGCGAGGATCGCCGACTGAGGCGGGGAGACGGGGGTTCATGAGCGAGAGCACGGTCACCGCGGCACCGGTCGCCAAGCCCAGGCGCATGCTCGACCGCGCGGTCGTGAGGTTCGCCGGCGATTCCGGCGACGGGATGCAGCTCACCGGGGAACAATTCACCACCGAGGCCGCGTGGGCCGGGAACGACATCGCCACGCTGCCGAACTTCCCGGCCGAGATCCGGGCCCCCGCCGGCACCCTCTTCGGCGTCTCCAGCTTCCAGCTCCAGTTCGGCAGCCGGCGCGTTTACACTCCCGGCGACCGGCTGGACTGCCTGGTGGCGATGAACCCGGCCGCGCTCAAGGTCCACCTGCGCGACCTCAAGGACGGCGGCCTGCTCATCCTCAACACGAACGCCTTCGAGAAGAAGAACCTGGATCGGGCTGGATACACGAACAACCCCATCGACGATCCGGCCCTGGGGGAGCGATACCGGCTCCACAAGGTGGACATCACCAAGCTCACCCTGGAGGCGCTGTCGGACCTCTCGCTCAACGCCAAGGAGAAGGACCGCTGCAAGAACTTCTTCGCGCTCGGGCTCGTGTCGTGGATCTACACGCGGCCCATCGAGCCGACGATCGACTGGATTCAGAAGCGCTTCACGAAGGTCCCCGAGGTGGCCGAGGCCAATCGGCGCGCCCTCAAGGCCGGCTACCACTTCGGTGAGACGGCCGAGATCTTCGGCGAGCACTACGGGGTCGAGCCGGCCGAGATGCCCCCGGGGCGCTACCGCAGCATGACGGGGAACCGGGCGCTGGCCTGGGGGATCCTGGCGGCCGCCCAGCGGACGAAGCTGCCGGTGGTCTACGGCGCCTATCCCATCACGCCGGCCAGCGACATCCTGCACGAGCTGTCCGTTCACAAGCGATTCCGGGTGCGGACTATCCAGGCTGAGGACGAGATCGCCGCGGTGGGGACCATCATCGGCGCCGCCTTCGGAGGCGCCATCGGGCTCTGCGCCACCAGTGGCCCGGGGCTGGCCCTCAAGTCCGAGGGCATTGCCCTCGCCGTCATGGCGGAGCTGCCAATCGTCGTCTTCGACGTCCAGCGCGGTGGACCGTCGACGGGACTCCCGACCAAGACCGAGCAGGCCGACCTGCTCCAGGCACTCTACGGGAGGAACAGCGAGTGCCCGGTCGTCGTCCTGGCTCCCTCGACCCCCGGGGACTGCTTCTTCGTCGCCTACGAGGCCATCCGCATCGCCGTGAAGTACATGGTGCCGGTGATCGTCCTGAGCGACGGCTATCTCGCCAACGGCGCCGAGCCGTGGCTGATCCCGGACCCCGGGATGCTCCCCGACATTCCCGTCCACTTCCGCACCGAGAAGGAGGGCTTCCACCCGTACGTGCGTGAGGAGGCCACGCTGGCGCGCCCGTGGGTGAGGCCCGGGACTCCCGGCCTCGAGCACCGGATCGGCGGGCTGGAGAAGCAGGACGTCACCGGGAACGTGTCCTACGATCCCGACAACCACGAGCTGATGGTCAAGCTGCGCGCTGAGAAGGTGCGGCGAGTGGCCCAAGACATCCCGCCGACGACCATCCAGGGCCCCGCGACCGGCGAGCTCCTCGTCGTCGGCTGGGGCGGCACCTACGGGACGATCAGCGCGGCGGTCGAGGAAGCCCAGGCGGCTGGCCGGCAGGTCGCGAGCCTCCACCTCCGTCATCTCAATCCCCTCCCGCCCGACCTCGGCCAGATCCTGCGGCAGTACCGGAGGGTGCTGGTGCCGGAGATCAACAGCGGGCAACTCGTGCGCGTGCTGAGGGCCGAATACCTGGTCGACGCGGTGGGATATAACCGGGTGCGGGGCGTGCCGCTCCAAACCCACGAGATCGTCGACGCGATCTCCCAGCTCTGCGAGGACCAGCGATAGATGGCGAACGTCGCGGAGACGAGCGCGCCGGGGGCGCAACCGCCCCGGTACACGAAGAAGGACTTCGAGTCGGACCAGGACGTCCGGTGGTGCCCGGGTTGCGGGGACTACGCGATCCTGAGCGCGGTGCAGAAGATGATGCCGGACCTGGGCATCCCCCGGGAGGACATCGTTTTCATCTCGGGGATTGGCTGCTCCAGCCGGTTCCCGTACTACATGAACACGTACGGCTTCCACACCATCCACGGCCGGGCGCCCGCCATCGCCACCGGGCTCCGGGTGGCGCGGCCCGACCTCAAAGTGTTCGTGGTGACGGGGGACGGAGACGGGCTGTCGATCGGCGGCAATCACATGCTCCACGTCCTTCGGCGGAACGTGAACCTGACGATCCTGCTGTTCAACAACCGGATCTACGGGCTCACCAAGGGGCAGTACTCCCCGACCTCCGAGTTGGGCAAGGTCACCAAGTCGACGCCGATGGGCTCCGCCGATCGGCCGGTGCATCCGTGCTCCTTCGCCCTCGGAGTGGGGGCGACCTTCGTGGCGCGGACGGTGGACCGGAACGTCGCCCACATGGAAGCGACTCTCAAGAAGGCGGCGGCCCACAATGGGGCGGCCTTCGTGGAGATTCTCCAGAACTGCAACATCTACAACGACCTGGCCTGGAACGTGCTCTACGACCGGGAGTCCAAGCTGCTCCACGAGCTGCGCGTCGAGCACGGACAGCCGCTCCTCTTCGGGCCGCCCGGCGACCGTCGGGCCCTCGTGCTGGAGGGCGTGAGGCCTCAGGTCGTGAAGGCCTCGGACGTGCCGGAGGGCAAACTGTGGGTGCACGACGTCCATGACGTCGGCGCCGCGCTCGTCTTGGCGAGCCTCGACGGCCCCGACTTTCCCATCCCGCTCGGCGTGCTGGCCCAGGTGGAGGCCCCCCGGTACGAGGACGCGATCCTCGAGCAGGAGCAGCGCGCCATCTCCGATCGGGGGCCCGGGGACATCGCCAGGCTCCTGGTCTCGGGCGACACCTGGAAGATCGGCTGAGCCGGCCTCGAGCCAAGAGCCACGGCGCGGCTCGCCGCGGCTGGCCGCGTCGAAGGGTGGTCCCATCGCCGGTATCGTCGTCGGGCCTCACGCTCTCCCGACCGGGGATCCGAGCCTCGGGCGTCCTCGGCGCCTAGCGACGGGCGCCCCCGAGATCTCTGGTGAACCAGCGGCTGGTTGACGCCATCCGGGCCATCGTGGGGCCGGACGGCGTCGTCGTCGCCCCCGACGAGTGTCTCGTGTACGAGTGCGACATGCTCGTTTTCTACAAGGGACTGCCGGACCTCGTCGTCCTCCCGCGCACCACGGCCGAGGTCGCGGCGGTCGTGCGGGCGTGTCTGGACGCCGGCGTCCCGATCGTGCCCCGCGGGTCGGGGACGGGCCTCATCGGAGGCGCCACCGCCCCTCGGGGCGGCGTCATGATCGGGGTCAACCGGATGGACCGCATCCTCGAGATCGACCTCCCGAATCGGTACGCGGTCGTCGAGCCCGGGGTCATCAACCTGGCCCTGACCCGGGCCGTCGAGTCCCGCGGCTACTTCTTCGCTCCCGATCCGTCGAGCCAGATGGTGTCGTCCCTGGGCGGCAACGCGGCCACCAACGCCGGCGGCCCTCACGCCCTGAAGTACGGCAACGCGGCTCACCACGTCCTCGGCCTCGAGGTCGTCACCGGCACCGGCGAGGTCCTGACCCTCGGCGGGCCCGTTCAGGAGCGTCCGGGGTACGACCTCACGGGCCTCGTCGTCGGCTCGGAGGGCACGCTGGGCGTCATCACGAAGGTGGTGGTGAAGCTGACGCGAGTCGCCGAGGCGGTGAAGACCGCCCTCGCCACGTTCGAGTCGATCGAGGCCGCGTCGGCGGCGGTGTCGGCGATCATCGCCGCCGGGATCGTGCCGGCGGCGCTGGAGGCGCTCGACGAGCCGATCATCCGGGCGGTGGAAGCCGGCGTCCACGCGGGCTACCCGACGGACGCCAAGGCGGTCCTCCTGATCGAGCTCGATGGGCCGGCGGCCGAGGTGGCCGTCCACGCCGAGGCGGTCGACGCGATCTGCCGGGCCTCGGGCGCCCTGACCACCCGGGTGGCCAGGGACGACGCCGAGCGGGCTCTCCTGTGGAAGGGGCGGAAGGAGGCGGCCGGCGCGGTCGGACGCCTGACCAACAACTACGTCCTTCAGGACGCGGTCGTGCCCCGCTCGAAGCTGCCGGAGATCATGGCCCAGATCCAGGCCATCGCCGGGGCGGCCGGCCTAACCGTGGCCAACGTCTTCCACGCCGGGGACGGGAACCTCCACCCCATGATCTGCTACGACGAGCGAGTGCCGGGGGAATTCGAGCGGGCGCTCCAGGCCAACGACGAGATTCTTCACGCCTGCATCAAGCTCGGAGGCACCGTGACGGGGGAGCACGGGGTGGGGCTCGACAAGGCCGAGAAGCTAGCGCTCTTGTTCAGCGCCGACGACCTGGACGCGATGCACGCGGTCCGGAGCGTGTTCGATCCCCGAGGGCTCCTCAACCCCCTGAAGGTCTTTCCGTCGGGCACGCCCGCGCACGTCCACGCGGCGACGGGCGCGGCGAAGCCGGTTCCCGCCGGGATGTGGATCTGAGGCCATGACCGACCGTCTCGAGGCTGGGCTGATCGCCATCGTCGGGGCGGAGCACGTCCGGCCGGGCGCGTCGGAGCCGGCCTACGCGGTCCACGGGCGCGTCGCGCCCCTCGTGGCGTTTCCCGGCCGCGTGGCGGAAGTGAGCCGGGTCTTGGCGCTCGCGTGGGATCGGCGGCTTGGGGTGGTTCCGGCCGGGCAGGGGAACCGGCTCGGGTGGGGCGGGATGCCCCGCCGCATGGACCTGGTGCTGGCCCTGGCCCGGCTCGACCGGATCCTGGTTCACCAGCCCGCGGACCTGACGATGTCCGTCGAGGCGGGGGCGACGCTCGGCGCCGTGAATCGGGCGCTCGCGCCCCACGGACAGCTCCTCCCGCTCGATCCGGCCCGTGCGGCGCGATCGACCATCGGCGGGCTGATCGCGACCGCGGCCGCCGGTCCGTACCGGGCGCGATACGGGACGATGCGCGACCTCCTCCTGGGCGTCACGGCCGTGAGGGCCGACGGCACCGTGATCCGCGGCGGCGGTCGCGTGGTCAAGAACGTCACCGGCTACGACATCCCGAAGCTCCTCGTGGGGGCGCTCGGCACGCTCGCCGTCGTCGTCGAGGCGCACCTCCGGCTCCACCCCGCCCCGGCGGAGGAGCGGAGCTGGCTCTACGGATTCCCCGGGCCAGAGGCCGCTCTCGCCGCCGCGATGGCCCTGGCGGACACGCCGGTGGCCGTGAGCCGGCTCGAGCTCCTCGACCGATCGACGCTGGAGACAGTCGGCCACGCGGAACCGCCCGACGCGGCGCTGGCGGTGACGATCGGCGGGGTCGCGGCCGCGGTCCGCGCCCAAGGCGAGCGCGTCGCCGAGGTCTGCGTCGGGGGCGGGGGCCGCGTGGTGACCCTCAACGACCGGGCGCACCCGGAGTGGTGGACCGCGGTCAGCGACAGCACGTGGCCGACGGCTCCGGCGACGACGCTGGCCCTGCGAATCGGTACGCGTCCTGGAGACCTGGTGAAGGCCTTGCGCGGCCTCGACGCGGCGCTGGGCGACGGCGTCGCACGCCGGGCGACCGCCGAGGTGCTCAATGGCGTGCTCCACGCCGTGTTGGAGGGCGTCCCGGCCGAGGCCACGGCGCCGCTTCTGGAGCGGATCCGACGGGGGCTCGCGCCGGTGGAGGGGACCTGCGTCGTCGAGCACGCCCCGGCGGAGGCCAGCGGAGCGCTCGATTTCTGGGGCAGCGTGGGGCCGGCGCTCCCGGCGATGAGGCGGTTGAAGGCCGCCCTCGACGAGCCGGGCCTCCTCAACCCCGGACGGTTCGTCGGGGGAATCTGAGGGATGAGCGCGCCCGCGGTCGCGACCCGGCTGGCTCCACCTGCGCCCTCGCCCGGAGCGCCCTCGGGCGGCGCCTTCGACCGCGTCGACCCGCTCGACTGGGAGTCCCTCCTCGGCTGCGTCCACTGCGGGATCTGCCTGCCGGCGTGCCCCACCTATCGGGTGCTGCAGCAGGAGATGGAT
>Ga0306920_100014972_pt1 | contig 10610 bp, 8 predicted proteins | sample flu12Cox44000170_FD_204666 | JGI IMG/M metagenome (GOLD analysis project Ga0306920, IMG submission 204666) | Lab enrichment of tropical soil microbial communities from Luquillo Experimental Forest, Puerto Rico - flux4day.12C.oxic.44.000.170 (v2)... | ecosystem: Environmental > Terrestrial >... | reverse complement strand
CTCCGGCGAGGTGGCCGCCTTTGACTAACACCGCCTTGCAGCCGAGCGCCAGCAGGGTCTCGCCGGCTGCATGCATCGCAGCGACATTCCCGATCGCCGCGCCGCACAAAGCCTCGGCTTCGGGTAGGTTCGGGGTCAGTACCGCGGCCCGTGCGATCAACAGCCGCTTCAACGCGTCGACCGCGTCGGGGTCGATCAGCCGAGCGCCTCCCTTGGCGACCATGACCGGATCGACGACCAGCGGGACCTCCGAGGCACGCTGCTGCAAGGCCGCGGCAACCGCCTCGATCACGGCGGCATCGTGCAGCATGCCGGTCTTGATCGCGTCGGCGCCGATGTCGTCGAGCACCACCGCGATCTGCCGGCTGACGAACTCGGGCGCGATCGGCAGGACGCTGAAGACGCCTTCGGTGTTCTGCGCGGTCAGCGCGGTGATCGCCGTCGCCGCGTAGGCGTCGAGCATGGTCACCGTCTTGATGTCGGCCTGGATCCCGGCGCCGCCCCCGGAATCGGAACCGGCGACGATCAGAACCCGGCCACGCACTATTCCGCCGCCTGCGCCACGTCGTGGTGCGCCGTCGCCGGCGACGGCGCAGGCGGGTCATCGCCGGCCACCGAGCGGATCGCGGCGCAGATGTCCTGAACCGCGGCCACCACCAACTCCTCGTCCTCACCCTCGGCCATGACCCGAATAACCGGCTCGGTGCCCGACCGCCGGATCACCAGCCGGCCTCCATTGCCGAGCCGGGCCTCACCGCAGGCTATGGCCTCTTTGACAATGTGGTGGTCGAGCGGCACGACCGGACCATGACGTACGCTGTCCGAATGTTGCGGGACCGGCGTGAACAGCCGGCAGATTTCGCTCGCGGGCCGGCCGGTTTCGACGATCGAGGCGAGAACCTGGAGTGCCGCGATCAAACCGTCGCCGGTCGTCGCATATTCGGCAAGGATGATATGGCCGGACTGCTCGCCGCCGAGATTGCAGCCGAGGGCGCGCATCTTTTCGACGACATAGCGGTCGCCGACGGCGGCGCGATGCAGACCGATACTCTGGCCAGCGAGATAACGCTCCAGTCCGAGGTTGGACATCACGGTCGCCACCAATGCGCCGCCTGCCAGACGCCCGGTCCGGGCCATCCCGGTCGCGATCAAGGCCATCAGCTGATCGCCGTCGAGAATGACGCCGCGCTCGTCGGCAACGATGAGCCGGTCGGCATCGCCGTCGAGCGCGATCCCGATATCGGCGCGGCGCGCCAGCACTTCGCGCCGCATCTGGTCCGGCGCGAGCGCCCCGCATTCGCGGTTGATGTTGAGGCCGTCGGGCGATACCCCGAGAGTGAAGACCTCGGCGCCCAATTCCCAGAACACCGTCGGAGCGACCTTGTAGGCGGCGCCGTGGGCGCAATCGACGACGATGCGCAGCCCGTCGAGGCGCAGCCCGCGGGGGAAACTCTGTTTGACGAATTCGATGTACCGGCCGCCGGCATCGTCGAGCCGCTTGACCCGGCCGAGCTCCGCCGGGATCGCGCGGCGGCTCGGCCCTTTCGCGAGGCTTGCCTCGATCGTGCGCTCGAGCTCGTCCGATAGCTTGTACCCGTCGCGGCCGAACAGCTTGATGCCGTTGTCCCCGTACGGGTTATGAGAAGCCGACAGCACGACGCCGATATCGGCCCGCAGGCTGCGCGTCAGCATCGCGATCGCGGGGGTCGGCAACGGGCCGACCAGCACGACGTCGAGGCCCATCGTGACAAATCCGGCAGTCAGCGCCGGTTCGAGCATGTATCCCGAAAGCCTGGTGTCCTTGCCGATTACGACCAGATGCTTGTGCGCGCCGTTTTTAAAGCATTCGCCAACGGCCATAGCCACTTTCAACGCCGTTTCGGGCGTCATCGGCTCGATGTTTGCAGTCCCGCGGATTCCGTCAGTGCCGAACAGCTTCCGCGTCATGGCGTCCCCAAACGGAGTAAAGTGTCCCCGTGACAGTAAAATTCTCTACAAACGCCCCTCCGAGTCAAACGACAATTTCTTCAATCTTAGTTAATGGGTTCTCGACGCTTCCCGCAGCCGGAAGGAGCCGGCCGCAGAAAGCGAAAAACAGGAAGTGACGCGGATCAGCCGCCGGGTTGAGGCTCGGGCTCGAGCCCGGTCGGGCGACCGGTCGGCGGCACCGAACTGCGCCTGCCCGAACGCGCGTCGTCGCTTTGCGGCGCCGGCGCCGCGGAGGTTTCGCGCACGATGCGCTCGCCCTTGATGATCCGACGGATCTCATCGGCCGACAATGTCTCGTATTCGAGCAGCCCCTTGGCCAGCGCGTGCAATTCGTCGATGCGCGCGGTCAGGATGTCGCGGGCCGTCTGCTCGCCCTCGTCGACGAGGCGACGGATCTCCTCGTCGATGACCTTGGCCGTCGCGTCGGAGACGTTTTTGCGTTGGGTGACCGAGTGGCCGAGAAAAACCTCTTCCTCGTTGTCGCTGTACCGCAGCGGACCGAGCTTTTCGCTGAAGCCGAATTCGGTGACCATCCGCCGCGCCAGATAGGTCGCCCGCCGGATGTCGTCCGCGGCGCCGGTCGTCACCTTGTCGGTCCCGAAGATCAGCTCTTCGGCGACCCGGCCACCGAACAGGCTGGCCACCATCGCTTTGATCTCGAGTTTCGACTGGCTGTATTTATCGCGCTCCGGCAGGTACATCGTAATCCCGAGCGCCCGGCCGCGAGGGATGATCGTGACCTTGTGCAGCGGCTCGTGCCCCTCGGCGTAGAGCATGCACAGCGCGTGTCCGGCCTCGTGATAGGCGGTCAGCTTCTTCTCGTCCTCGGTCATCACCATCGAGCGCCGCTCGGCGCCCATCATGACCTTGTCCTTCGCGTGCTCGAACTCGCTCATCGCCACCGAGCGCTTGCCGCGGCGCGCCGCCATCAAGGCCGCCTCGTTGACCAAATTGGCGAGGTCAGCCCCGGAAAAGCCGGGCGTGCCGCGGGCGATGATCTTGGCGTCGACGTCGGCGGCGAGCGGCACTTTGCGCATGTGCACTTTGAGGATCTTCTCACGGCCGACCACATCGGGGTTCGGCACCACGACCTGTCGGTCGAAGCGGCCCGGCCGCAGCAACGCCGGATCGAGCACGTCGGGCCGGTTGGTCGCGGCGATCAGGATCACCCCCTCGTTCGCCTCGAACCCGTCCATCTCGACCAGCAGCTGGTTCAAGGTCTGCTCGCGCTCGTCATTGCCGCCGCCGAGACCGGCGCCGCGATGGCGGCCAACCGCGTCGATCTCGTCGATGAAGATGATGCAGGGCGCGTTCTTCTTGCCCTGCTCGAACATGTCGCGCACCCGGCTAGCGCCGACGCCGACGAACATCTCGACAAAGTCGGAACCCGAAATCGTGAAGAACGGCACGTTCGCCTCGCCGGCGATCGCACGGGCCAGCAGGGTCTTGCCGGTACCAGGCGGCCCGACCAGCAGCACCCCCTTCGGGATTTTGCCGCCCAGGCGCTGAAATTTCTGCGGATCCTTCAGGTATTCGACGATCTCTTCGAGTTCCTGCTTGGCCTCGTCGATCCCGGCCACGTCCTCAAAGGTGATGCGCCCGACCTTTTCGGTCAAAAGTCGCGCCCGGCTCTTGCCAAATCCCATCGCCCGACCGCCGCCGCCCTGCATCTGGCGCATGAAGAAGATCCACACGCCGATCAACAGCAGCATCGGGAACCACGAGATCAGCACGCCGAACAGCGACGGCACGTTGTCGTCGACCGGCGCCGCGGAAATCCGAACCCCTTTGTCGACCAGCTTGGAGACCAGGTTGGGGTCGCTCGGGGCATAGGTCGAAAAGGCCCGGCTGTCGGTAAAATGGCCGCTGATCGTGTTGCCCTGAATGGTCACGTCGGATACTTGGCCGCGACTGACATCGTTAAGAAAGTCAGAAAAGGCGAGGGTCGATTGCGGCCCGCGATTAGACGAAGTCTGAAACAGATTGAAAAGCGCGACGAGAAGCAGCCCGATCACGATCCACAGGGCGAGATTCTTGCCGAAATTGTTCACGATGAACGCCTTTCCATGCCGAACCGGGCAGTATGCGCCAGACAACCCTACGCCGATCGAGGCCGGCCCGCGACTATTTTTGCCAAGTCATGACATAAGCAGCGCGTCGGGTTTAACAACCGCAAAGCCGGCATCGGACAGAGATTTGACGGGTCGAAAAACGAGCTTTGGCAATGGAGAGACTCCCCGGCGGCGGTATCCAAGATGGGGAACGGCGGCGATGCCCTTTTCATCCCGCAGCGCCGGCAAAATCGGTCGGATCAACGGCGGCAAACCGACGCGCCGCAACTCTGGCGCGCGCCAATCGAGCTCAGCGACGCCGCTTTCGCCGAGATAGCCGAGCGTGACGGGGCCGGCCGGGTTCGCAGGCAGCGCGACCGCAAAGCGCCGGTCCCAGACGAGGTTCGTCCCAGGCAGGATTCGCACCGGGCCGGCGGCGGCGGCGAGCTCGCGCAAGACAAGATAGCGGCCGCGCCAGGGGACGAACCGGCAGCCGGCGAGCGTATAGCCGCCCTTCGCGTTGCCGGCGAGTACACGCAGAAGCCGCGAAACCCCGCGCCGCCGCGGTGGATAGAGCCCGCCCCCGAGCATGGCGACGAGCGCGCCGAGCGCCGGTTCGGCTGCTTCCGCCGCGGATGCCAACAGCGCTGCAATATCGAGGAACGCGAACCCGGCAGGGTGCACGCGCACCGTCCCCGCCAGCAGCGCATTTCGCGCGCGTTCGCGGGATACCCGCTCGCGGCCGAACCTGCCGATCGTGTCGAGCAACGCCGCGGGATCGCCGCAGGTCCCTCTTGCGCTTTCGCGCAGGCGGGCCCGCGCGAAAGCGGGGTTGCGATTGCTCGGGTCGGTGATGAAGGGCTGGCCTTCGGCCGCAAGGGTCGCAGACAGCCGCGCCTTTGGAACGCCGAGCAATGGGCGCAAAATCCGGCACGAATCGAGTTCCCGGACCGCGGACATCCCGGCGAGGCCGTCGCCGCCGCTTTTTGCAGCGCGGCGAATCAAGTGGGTCTCGGCTTGATCCTCGCGATGATGCGCGGTCAGCAAATGCAGACAGCCATGCTCGCGGCACCATTGAGCGAGCAGCCGGTAGCGGGCCGCCCGGGCCGCTTCCTGGATCCCGGTCGCCGGTTTTTGTCCTTCCCACACAAGGATCTCGTGCCGGACTCCCCGAGCCGACAGCCAGCCGGCGAGCGCGCGAATTTCGGCGCCGCTCTCCGGCCGCAGCCGGTGGTCGACGGTCAGCGCGCACATCCTGCCGCCGCGCGAGCGCGCCCACCGGTCGGCCAGAATCGCCAAGGCAAGGCTGTCCGGGCCGCCCGAGACGGCAACCGCGACAAATGGGGCGCCCTCGAAACAGGCCAGCCGGTCGAGCGCCTCGCCCAGTTCACCCGCGCACAGAGGCCGGGTAGAGACCTCGGCGTTCAGCACCCGATGCGCTTCTTCTCCTGCGCCGCCCGGTCCCTGATGGCGTTGCCCGAGTGCGGGAAGGCGTGGTCGAGCTGGGCCAACGCGAGGCACGCATTGTGTTTCTGGTTAGCGTGGTCGAGCGACATTCCGAGCTTCAGCAGCCCGTCAGCCGCTTTCGGCCCCTTCGGATAGCGCTGGTAGCCCTCGGCAAAAGCGGCGGCGGCCTCGCTGTATTTGCCACGGGCATAAAAGCTTTCACCAAGCCAATACTGGGCGTTGCCGGCCAACGGATCCCGGGGATGCTGCTGGATGAAACTGCGCAGCGCGTCTTCCGCAGCCGGATAGTTGGCCTGCCGCAGCAGCCCGAACGCGGCGTTGTATTGCGCCGAGACCGATCCCGAAGGAAGCGCCGAGGCGCCAGGCGGCCGCAAAGTGCCGCTTGCGGCGCTCGCGGTCTGCGGCGCGTATTCGGCCGGGCCTGGGTAAGGCCGCTCCGGCGGTGGCCCGGATGCGCCGGGAGGGGTCAGGGTGCCGAAGTTCGCCGACTGATCGGGCGGCGGAAAAGCGTCGGGGGGCGGGCGGCGGCCGTAGGGCGCCGCCGAAGCATCGCTCACCGGCGCCGGCTCGCTCGCCGCCAGCGCCGGACCGGCAGGCGAGCGGCGGGACAGCGGCGGCTCCGGCGGCGCCATTGCCTGCCCCTGGCCTTGCCCGAGCCGCACGTCGATGTCGCTATTCACTTGCTCCAGCCGCTGGCGTAGCTGCTCGACCCCGTTGGTCATGTTCTCGACGCGGCCGGTCAGGTCGCGCATCTGCTGCTCGAGCCGATCCATCCGGACCTGGAGGTTGACCGCGGTGTTGCCGCCGCCAACGCCGGCCGGCGCCGCGTCCCCGCCGTCGCGATAAACCTGCCGCTGCAGCATGCTGAGATCCCGCTCGATGCGGTCGAGGCGCTCCTGCGTCGCGGCGTCCTGGGCGTAGGCCGTCGGTATCGGCGTCATCGAGAACATCGCCAGCAGCAGGACCGGACGGACTTGCGGCAGAATCGAGCGCCGGATCATCGACTGGGGCCTCTTGGGAAGCCCGCTGCAGCCTTGGGGGTGGCGCCGCAGACGGGCGCGAGCGACGCAGACCATTTCAGGTTACGCTACTAGGGTCGGTTTTAGGCGAAAAAAGGGCGTCCCGCGAGATTCGCATGCTTAACGCAGCCGAGCGTGGACCGCCGCTCGCTCAACCGCGGACGCGGCCGGAAACCAGCACCGCGCCGACCCGCCCTGATCCCTCAGTTCATCGCTCAGTTCACCGTGGTGATGGCGACGCGGTTTTGCGCCCAGGCCTGCTCATCCGACCCCAGGACAATCGGGCGCTCCTTGCCGTAGCTGATCGTCGCAATGCGCGATGCCGGAATGCCGGCGGCGACCAGCACATTCTTGACCGCGGAAGCCCGGCGTTCGCCAAGGGCGAGGTTGTATTCGCGCGTGCCGCGCTCGTCGCAGTGACCCTCGATCGTGACCGAGACGTTCGGGAAACGCTGCAGCCAAGCCGCCTGTCGCTCCAGGATCTGCTGGGACTCGGGACTGATGTCCGACCGATCGAACGCGAAAAAGACGCGGTCGCCGGCGGTCTGCGCCAGATCCTGCTGCGAACCCGGCACCACGGCGCCGGCACCGCTGGGCGGACCGCCCGGCCCCGGGGGACCCGGCGGCGGCGCCGGCGGTGTGCTGCTGCAGGCCGCGAGCAGTAATACGACTCCGACCAAGCCAAGAGCTTTGACACGCATATCGTGAACCCCGCGAAACGGCATCGAAATATCTGCTGGCTCCCTAGCGCAGCAACGGAGACCAAGCCGGGTCCGACGCAGCTCCGGGCGTAGGCACGTCACGCCGGTTGTATCCAGTCAAGTCGATTGTTTGCAGGTGCGGCGAACCGCCATAGCCGCGTGAATCGGACGGCCCCTGGCTGAAATACATCAATACGCGGCCATTGGGCGCCCAAGTCGGCCCTTCAACCAGGAAACCCTGCGTCAACAGCCTTTCGCCCGAGCCGTCCGGATGCATCACCCCGATGGAGAACGACCCAGTGCCGATTTTGGTGAAGGCGATCAGATCGCCGCGCGGCGACCACACCGGCGTGCCGTAGTTTCCCGAACCAAAGCTGATTCGATGAGCCCCGCCGCCGTCGGCGCTCATCACGTAGAGCTGCTGCGAACCGCCGCGATCGGAATTGAAGACGATCTGACTGCCGTCCGGCGAGTAGCAGGGCGAGGTGTCGATTGCCTGACTGTCGGTCAGGCGCCTCGCGCTATGGGTGCGCAGATCGAAGGCATAGATGTTGGTGGCGCCGTTCTCGGCGCGGCTCAACACAACGCGGTTGCCGTCGGGCGAGAACCGAGGGGCAAAGGTCATACCGGGAAAATCGCCGATGACTTCCTGCTGCCCGGTGTCGATGTTCAGCAGATAGACCCGCGGATTTTTGCTGGCATAGGACAGGTAGGTGATCTCCTGCGCCGACGGCGAGAAGCGCGGGGTCAGCACCAACGACCGCCCGTCGCTCAGATATTTGTTGTTGGCGCCGTCCTGATCCATGATCGCCAGGCGCTTGATCCGGTTCTGAGCCGGCCCGGACTCGGCGACATAGACGATGCGGGTGTCGAAGTATCCATCCTCGCCGGTAATCCGCTTGTAGATCTCGTCGGCGATGATGTGGGCGATGCGGCGCCAGTTCTGCGGCGTCGTCGTATATCCGAAGCCGGTCAGCTGCTGCTCGGCAAAGACGTCCCACAGCCGGAACTGGACCCCGAGCCGGCCGTCGCCCTGGGTTTGGACGGTGCCGGTGACCAGCGCCTGCGCATTGATCTGGCGCCAATCGCCGAATCTCGGCGCGCTGCTGTCGGTCGCCGAGACATTCTGGATGAAGCTGCGCGGATCGACCGGGCGAAACAGTCCCGAGCGTTCGAGATCGGCCGAAATGACGCCGGCGATGTTGCCTCCGGCCTGGGCTTCGCCGCCGCCCGACCCGGCAAAAGCCGGGATCGCGATCGGCATCGGCTGGACCTGGCCGCTGGTGATATCGATCCGCAGCTCAGCGCGCGCCGAAGCGCCCGCCAGCAGCAAGACCGCGAGCAGGGTGGTGAGCGCGCCGGAAACAACGAGGCGGCGTATGTTCATAACAAATCCTTTGGGCTGAAATCGACGACCATGTCCTTCCAGACGTCGTATTTGTCGGGCGGCAGGCGTAGCGGACGGCACAGCGGGTTGAAGAAGGCGCGCCGGGCGCTTTCCGCGGCGGCGCGAAAAAACGGGTCGGCACCGGCCCGTCCCTGATCGACGATTATCGCCTGTTGCACCATGCCGTCGGGCCCAACTTCCACCCGCAGCTCAACGACCAGATCCCTGGCGTCGCGCGCGCCCGCCGGGATGTTCCAGCAGCGCGCGATCTGCTCGCGGATCATGTCGAGCTCGCTGGCGCTGAGCTGGCTGCCGAGCGGCGCGCGCGGCTGCGACGAGGCGGCGCCCGAGGCTACCCGCATCTTGCGCGGGGAATCGTCCGGCGACGGCGCCGCGTCCTGGGCGGCCAGATTCTTCAACAACGCGTTGAATTGGCCGGGATCGTATTTCTTGGCTTCGATCTTTGCCTCCGCGCGCGCGACCGGTTGCGGTTTGTCGGGCGTCGGGCGTGGCGCTTCGACCTTTTCGACCGGCTTCGGCGGTGGAGGCGGCGGCGCCGGCTTGGGTTCGGGCGGCGGAGGGGGCGGGGGAGGCGCCGGTTTCTGCTCCGGCGGCGCCGGCGTCGGCGGGGCCTGGGGCGCCGCGGCGGCGGAGGGCGCCGGCGAGGGTTGCGGCGGGGTTGGCTCGGGCTCGGGCTTTGGCCCCGGCGGCGCCGGCACCGGCACATCCGGCTTGGCCTCACGCTCGGGCATGTTCGGATTGGGATGCGTCGCCCGGGTCTCCGGCCCCATCGTCACCAGCTGAACCGCGATCGGCATCTCCTGCGGCGGCTTCGGGTGAAACAGGGTCGGCAGGCCGAAGATAAAGAGGCTGCCGAGGACCAGGTGCAGCACTCCCGACAGCGCGAGGCCGCGGCGGCCGACACCGTCGGGCATCGCCTCGGGGAGCGGGGGTTCCGGCGGCGGCGCCGGATCGGCGTAAGCTAGGCTCATCCTTGCGCGCCCGCGGCGGGTTCTCAGCGTTTCGCGGTCCCAGCCGAACGTTCGGCGGTTGCCGTGGCGGGCGCGGCGTTGTCCGCAACACCCCTCGGCGATTGCGCGATCAGCGAAACCTTGCGGAATCCGGCACTGCTGATCAGGCTCATGACCTCGAGCACGCGGCCGTAATCGATCGATTTGTCGGCCCTGACATAGACGAGCGCGTCAGGATTGGCTCCGGTGATCGCCTGGAGGCGCGGCACCAGGCCGTCGGTCGGCACCTCGGTGTCCTGGATAAAGATCTTGCCCTCGTTATTGACGCTGATGACGAGCGGCTCCTTCGGTTCGGTGATCGGCGGCGCCTGGGTCTGCGGCAGATCCACCGGCACCCCGACGGTCAGCAGCGGGGCGGCGACCATGAACACCACCAGCAGCACCAGCATGACGTCGACCAGCGGCGTCACGTTGATCTCGGCCATCGGCCGATAGCGCCCGGCGCGGGCGACGCGGGCGTTCCCGCTGAAGTTGGACAGCGCCATGGGATCAGGGCCTCTCGTCGAGCTGCCGCGACAAGATCGCGCTGAACTCCGAGGAAAACGCCTCCAGGCGGCCGGCATAGCGCCCGAAATCGGTCGCGAGCTTGTTGTAGGCGATGACGGCCGGTATCGCGGCGACCAGGCCGAGTGCCGTGGCGAATAGCGATTCGGCGATGCCCGGCGCAACGACCGCGAGGCTGGTGTTCTTCGAGGCGGCAATCGACTGAAAGCTGTCCATGATGCCCCACACGGTGCCGAACAGCCCGACGAAAGGCGCCGTAGCACCAACCGTCGCGAGAAACGCCATGAACCGCTCGACCCGTTCCATCTCGCGGCCGACGGTGATGTTCATGACCCGTTCGATGCGCTGCTGCAGGCTCGCCCGCATGATCGCGGTGCCGAGCAGGCCCTTGGCGGCGCTCCGCCGCCACTCGCGCATCGCCGCCGAAAACACCGCGGTCATCGGATCGGGTGGGCGCTGGC
>Ga0306920_100014968_pt1 | contig 10612 bp, 10 predicted proteins | sample flu12Cox44000170_FD_204666 | JGI IMG/M metagenome (GOLD analysis project Ga0306920, IMG submission 204666) | Lab enrichment of tropical soil microbial communities from Luquillo Experimental Forest, Puerto Rico - flux4day.12C.oxic.44.000.170 (v2)... | ecosystem: Environmental > Terrestrial >... | reverse complement strand
GATCAAGACCGCGCGCCGCCAGGAGGTGGTGATCGCGGGGTTCACGGCGCCGCGCCGAAGCCGGCCCTACTTCGGAGCATTGGTTCTCGCGGTGCGCGAAGATGCGGGTTGGCGCTATATCGGCCATGTGGGCACCGGCTTCACCCATGCTAGCTTGCGCGACCTTTATGACCGGCTTTGGCCGCTCAGGACGGAGCGCTCGCCGTTCAAGGAACGCGTCAAGGACGAGGCTGCCACGACCTGGGTCAAGCCTGAGCTGGTGGCCGAAGTGAAGTTCACCGAGTGGACCAGCGCCGGTGAAATGCGTCATCCCGCCTTCCTCGGTCTGCGCGCGGACAAAGAGGCCAAGGATGTGCGTCGGGAACGAGAGACCCCGCGCAAGAAGCGCTAGTGGCTGGGAGGCGGGTGAAAGCCGGTGCGTCGCTTGCTCATTGTGTTCGGCCTTGCCCTCGTCGTGCTCGGGCTGCTCTGGCCACTGATTGCCAACATGGGCCTCGGCCGGCTCCCCGGCGACTTCACCATCGAACGCGGCAACTTCCGCCTTTACCTTCCGCTTGCGACCTCGCTGCTGATCAGCGTGGTTATTAGCGTGCTGCTTTGGCTCATCGACCGGTAACGCCATGCGCCGTCCATTGCTCGTGATCGACGGCGATTCCTTTGCCCACCGGGCCTATCACGCGTTACCGAAGAGCATTCGCCGGCGCGGCAACAAGGGCGCGGGCGCCATCCTCGGTTTCGCCAATTACCTTCTGCGCCTCTATGACAGCGAAAAGCCGCGCGCGGTGCTGGTCGCCTGGGACACGCTCGACGCGCCGACCTACCGGCACGCAGCGCTAACCGCCTATCAGTCGGGTCGCGTTTTCGACGACGAACTTGTGGAGCAGTTGGAGGTGTTACCCCAGTTGGTAGCCGCCTGCGGATTTGCTTGCGCCAAGGCGCCAGGCTACGAGGCCGATGACTTCCTGGCAGCGGCGGTTCAACGCGAAGAACGCGGCGGTGGAACCGTCATGGTCGCGACGGGTGACCGGGACGCCTACCAGCTCGTATCCGCATCCACCACCGTCCTGCAGCCGATCCGCGCCGGTGAGATGGCGCGCATCGGGCCGGCCGAGGTGCGAGCGACCTATGGGATCGAGCCGTGGCAGGTGCCAGACTTCATCGCCCTTCGCGGCGATGCCTCGGACCGCATTCCCGGGCTGGCGGGGATGGGCCCGCGCGGCGCGGCAACACTGTTGCGCAGCTATGGTTCGCTCGAAAAGGCGATTGCGGCCGGCCGCTTCGCGGCCCAAGCGGAGACGCTCCGCCTCTACCGCTCCATCGCCACCATGGACAAATCCGCCCCACTGCCTCCCCTCCGGAGCCAGAACCCCAGCTGGGGTAGGGCGGCCGCCCTGGCGCGCGACTGGCAGCTGAACCGGCTGGCAGACCGGCTAGAAGAAAAGGCCCGCGCTCGGGCAAAAGGTGGTGGGACCCGCAAGGCCCAAAACACATCGGCACGATGATCTTGGCCGTTCCAAACTGCTTTCGCGCTGCGATGCCGTGGCTCGCGTACCCGGCGCAGATATCAACTGCAACGCGGAATGCTCCGCGGGCGGTCACGGTGCTGGCGTTCCCGAGGCGGTAGGGGTCGAAGGCCATCCCCGGGCAGCAGTGGAGCCGATGCTCAGCAATCGTCGTCGTCTTCGTCGACGTGGCGCTTCTTGCGCACCAGAGCGGGCGGAGCGGTTCGCGCCGGCGCAGCACGGGTAGGGCTCGCTGGGGCAGGGAGTGCCGGCTTTGATGCTGCCGCCGGCACTGGGGGAGCCGAGGCCGGAACCGGCGCAGACGGGGTGGCGACGACGGGGTGCGGCTCGGCGGCCGTTTGCGTGCTGGTCGCCGGGGCGGGTTTGGGATTGGCAATTGGCGGGTCGCTCGGCCTGGCGATGGCAACCGAGGCCATCTCCGGCGGCTCGGGCGGCGGGCCGCCTGTGACTCCAAGGTAGGCCACCCCGACCATCAAGCCGAGAGAAAGAGCGGCGACACCGGCTGCTACCAGGCGAAACATGAGGGATCGGCGCCTTGCTGATCGGGCACGCTTCCCGTCTATACGACGACGGCCTGGACGGCAGTTCCTTCGGGAACAGGGCTTGGCAATGATTGCGTTCAGCGCCTTCAAGGCGCCGGCGTTCGCACCAACGCTGGGTCAATTGGGCTTCTCCTTCGTTGCCCGGCAGGCGTCGCCGATCATGGCTTTGGCCCGACTGAAGCAAAGGCAGCAGATTGGCAAGCTTGAGCTGGGCTACCTCGGGGCGGCAGGGGACGGCGCTCGTTGGCATCCGCCAATCTGGAACCCCTACGCCGGGCGCAATGCTGCATCGCTCTGGGCTCGGTGCAGCACGCCATTAAACGCGCTTGACTTGCTCAGTTGCGCCGTAGATCGATGGCGCCCTCGCCGGCCCATGAACCGCTGATCGACATGGATTGGGGCATCACGTGCAGAAGGGCGTAGAGAAAAGCTCGACGGCGCCAAGCACCGTGCTGCCAACGCTTGCCATGCTGGGGGCCGTTTTCCTGTGGTCGTCCTCGACCCCCGGTACCAAATTCGCTTTGCGTGAGATTGCAGTTGCCGATTTCGTCATTATCCGCTTGTCCCTAGCGGCTGCAGCCTTGTGGCTGATCGTGCTCGTGACGCGAACGAGCGCAAGACTGGCTCACGTGGGCTGGCGACCCCTCGTCATGGGTCTCTTGGAGCCGGGTCTCGTCACGCTCCTGATAACGCTGGGGCTCACCATGACCTCTCCGGTCAGCGGGTCGGTATTCTGGGGCCTGACGCCGCTGATCATGCCCATTCTTGGTCGGTTTGTGCTCGGCGAGCGCATCGAGTTTGTGGTGCTGATCGCGGCAGCGATCGCCTTCGGCAGCACGCTCCTCCTGGTGTGGGGTCAGAGCCAGCATGGCGGAGGCACGGTGCTTGGTGACATCTGCGTTGCCAGCGGAGTGCTGGCTTCGGCTGTCAATGCGCTTCTCTCTCGGCGCAACGCCCAGGCCGGTGCCAATCCGCTGGTGACGTCCAGTTGGCAGCTCACCTCGGCCTGTTGCGTAGCCTCCCTGCTGCTGCTGGTCGTGCCGCGGAGCGCTGCGCTTGCGGCCGAAGCCAGCACCCATTCGATGGCAATTCTGGCCTACCTCGGCCTTGTCGTATCGGCCGGCGTATACATCCTGTCGAACTATGCCATACGCCATCTCCCGGTCGGCCGCATGAGCCTGTTGGGCTGCTTGACCGCACCGTTTGGCGCCACCTTGTCGGCAATCGTCCTTGGCACGAAGGTCAGCACCCTGGACATGGTTGCCCTCGGGCTCGTGATATGCGCAGTGGCGCTCCCCTCCCTGGTTCAGTGGATGCGTAATGGCCCGGATTGGTCGAAGTCCCCAACTCACTGAGAATTTGCCCGGGATCAATAGCAGCGCGCCTATGTCGACGCCGCGGCACGCAACATCCCCTCGCGACTCGGGCCCCGCGTCGCGGGCCTTGCGGCGCTTGAGCTCCAAGTTGCTGGCCCCCAACGGGTATGGCCCAAACCATCCGCTAGGCCATCCGCTTGACCATGCGCTTGGCCGTGCGCTGGAACCGACGGGACATCTGTCCTTACTGGGGCGGGTGGTACTCAACAATGGCCACATCCACTGCCGCCCTGGCGCCCAGAACACAGGTGGGCTCGACGCGACGAACGCTCAGCGTGAACCGTGCGCCCCCACTTTCAAGTTCGCCGAGGAACTCTAGCGCCTGCGGCCGTCCGGGATCCGCCAAGACAACCTTGCCCCCTGGCGCGAGCGAACGGTCCAGGATCGAGACGATCGAGCCATACAGGGCAGCGTCATAGAGGATGTCGGAGCCCAGGATCACATCAAAGGATGCCGGCTCAACCCAATCGCGCCAATCTGCCCGAAACCGTCGAATGCCTGCGAGTGCGTTCTCCCGCTCATTGAGCGCCGCAACGTTGAGTACGTCTTCCGTCTGGTCTGTCTGCCATACGCACGCACCGAGGCTGCGCGCGACGAGACCCGGCAAGCCGGTACCGGCACCAAGTTCGAGCACTCGCTTTCCCTCAACGAGGCTTGGCTCCTCCGCAAGTCTTTGCGACAGCGCCACGGCCGATTCCCACAGCAGCAGGCCGTACGGCAGATGGTCAAGACTGCGTGAGAATGACAGCAGATAGTCCTGATCTTCGACACACCAGATGCGCCATTGGCGATCGCCGATCAAGACGGGTACCAGGCTCAAGGGTGTGGTCGCATCGGTGTTCATGGCCCATTGGAGATAGCAGGGAGCACCGCTCGGCGCCACTATCCGGCCGCGTGCGGCTATGGCTGCCGCCAGGTCCGGGAAGAGGCTCTCGCGTGCTACTGCCTTGCGGCCAAAGAACGACGGCCGCGGCCACGGCGCCCGTCATGTGCGCTCACATCTGCGATCGGATGCTGCGATCTGCGGAAAACTCAACCCGTCGGCAAGGCGACGAACATTTCGCGGTCGTTGCGGCGTACCAGTGCGAGCACGTGCTGCTTCTTCTGAGCGGCTGCCGCATCGAATGCGCGCACGATGTCGTCGGGATTGGAGACGTCATTTCCACCCATTTGCAGTATGACGTCTCCCGGCCTCAAGCCCGCTTCCGCAGCCTTTCCGTTGGGATCGACACGGATGATTGCCACTCCCTGCTCGCCAATCCCCATGACCCGAGCCGCAGGAGCGACGGCAATGCCAAGGTGGCTTGCTGGTGCATTTCGGCCGGTCTGAGGCGGAGGTGCGTCGCGCTTGTGGGTCGGCTGATTTTGCAATTGTGCAATCGTCACTTGCGCCGTTTCCTGCTTGCCGTTGCGTAAGAAGGCGATCTGCAAAGTCGTGTTAGGGGCCATGCCGGCCACTTGGCGCGCAAGATCACGCGCATCTTTCACTTTGGTTCCATTCAGGGTCGTGATGACGTCTCCGGTCTTGAGGCCCCCCTTGACGGCCGGGCTGTCAGGCTGCGTCCCCGACACCAGGGCGCCTTCCGCTTCCTTCATCCCGAGGCTATCTGCAATCTCCTTGGTGACCGGCTGAACCTGTACTCCGATCCAACCGCGCTCGACATACCCACGTTCTTTGAGCTGCGCTACAACCGGCTTCACCGTCGTTGCGGGAATATCGAATGCAATCCCGACCGACCCGCCGGACGGCGAATAGATGGCGGTGTTCACACCGATGACACGGCCGCTCATGTTGAATGTCGGTCCACCGGAGTTGCCCCGGTTAACGGCAGCATCAATCTGCAGGAAGTCATTGTAGGACCCAGAGCCGATGTCGCGGCCCTGCGCGGAGACGATGCCCGCCGTCACGGTCCCGCCAAGCCCGAAGGGGTTGCCCATTGCGATCACCCATTCGCCGATTTTGGGGAGATCGTCGGCCAAAGTGACGAATGGAAACGCGCTCTGCCCTTCGACCTTGAGGAGTGCGAGATCTGTTTTGGGATCCGTGCCAATGACCTTGGCGTCGAGCACCTTGCCATCATCCATGACAACCTGCAGCTGCACCGCGTTGGCGACGACGTGGTTGTTCGTAACGATGTGGCCCTCGGCGCTGATGAAGAAGCCCGAGCCTTGGGCCTGCACGTATTGATGGCGCAAGGGGTCCTGTTCCTGTTCCCCCTGCCCAGGGGAGCCGAACCGGCGGAAGAAGGGCTCAAAGGGTGTTCCCTCGAAGGGATTTGCGCCCCCATCGCCCGCGGTGATTTGCGGGGTGATATCGGATTTGACGCGGACCGACACGACGGCGGGCTTCACGGCCTGCACAAGGTCGACGAAATTCGGAACGGCTGGCGCTTGCGCGGCGGCGCCCGAGGTCAGGTCATGGGGATTGGAACTTACAGCGGCGTCAGTGCGCAAGGGAGCTGAAGACTGCGGGGCCGCAGGTGTCGACGACACCGGAGGTGTCGACGACTGCGGCGCCGGCGCCGCGGCGATGCTTGGCCCGTTCTGGCTCGCATTTGCCTGCGGCTTGGGCCGCTCGTAACGCAAACCGTAAGCGAGCGCCACGACCAGCACGATTGCCAGGACGCCTATGATCCAACGCGAGGAAGAGCGGTTCATGTCGACCTCCTGCGGTAGTGCGGGCGAAGCCTGTGTCGCACGATTTATGTCGCTCATAACCCGCTGCCGCCTTTCGTGTTCCTTGTGCACACGCGTAGACCGTAGTCGCGGGCGCAGACATGGGCTGAGCGAGTATGGTTTCGGGGCGCGGAGCGATCAGCCCATGGCGGTCGTTTTTTGGGCCGCCGCTGCGCTTTGCCGCCAGCGACCTCGGGCGCGCCCAGTGGAGGATCGGGCCCCTTGTGGGCTGGCCGTGCCTCAGAGGTGTGCTGGACGTGGTAAAGTGCCCAACTGTTAACGAAATTCTCTTGTCGGCAGCTCAATCGGAGCAGTGCGCGCCGCCCTTCATTCCGCTAACAGATGGGGCGCGGGACGTTCGCTGGTGACGTCCCCTTCGGGGCGGGGCCGAAGCAGGGGGAAAGAAGCAGGGGGAAAGAAGCAGGGGAAAAGAACCAGGGGAAATAGTTGATGGCCTCGCTCCCGCAACCTGGTCGAGCCAAAAAACGCATTTGGCCCCAACAGGTTGCCGCCGAACCTCGATGATCGGGGCTCGGCTTGCGCTGACACGTTCAAGCGCTCTCGGTGGGCCCGCGGCGGGTGCGTGCGCCTTGATCAAGGCGGCCGCGTCGTTCGTGCCTGCCTTCGGCAATCTCTTCCATGACCTTCGTCGCGAGGTTGCGAATTCCCCGGTTGCCTGACGCGATGCCCTGGGTTGGCCACGAACCCCCCGGATCATCCTTTGGCGGCGGCGTTGTTATTGTGCGCGTCTGAAGCTGGCGCAATCTATAAACCCCTCTTCGGGGAGGACACGATGCAGCAAGTTCGAACTTTGATCTTGACGACGGTCCCCATCAAAGAGCTGCGCCCGACTCAGCTCACGGTCGGCATGCGCGAGGTCGAGGCCAAGCGGCGGCGCTGGCGGGAACAGCGTGAGGCAAGCGACGAGAAGGCAGCGAAATATCTCGGGCGTCACATGATTCCGGTGATCCTTGGACCCAAAGATCACCACTTCATCATCGACCATCACCACTTGAGCCGCGCTCTCCTGGAGGAGGGTGTGAAGGAGGTGATCGTGACCGTGGTGGCCAAGCTGAGCCGCTTGGACAAGGATGAGTTCTGGACGTTCATTGATAATCGGGGATGGCTGCATCCCTTTGACGAGCACGGCCGTCGTCGCCCATCTGAGGACTTGCCGAAGACCGTGGCCGGTCTCATCGATGATCCCTTTCGTAGCCTCGCGGGTGAGCTGCGGCGTTTAGGCGGCTTCGCCAAGGACACGACGCCGTTCAGCGAATTCCTGTGGGCCGACTTCCTGCGCCGTCGGATGCAGCGAAAGTTGGTGGAAGGCAACTTCGATGAGGCGCTGGAGCAGGCGATGCGGCTGGCCAAGGCGCAAGAAGCCGATCACCTCCCAGGTTGGTGCGGACCGGTGGCACACGATTGAGCAGTGCCGAGACGGAAAGCCACCCGATCCGCTGCGGCGCAACCAAATGGGTCGAGGATCTTTTGCTCGGTTGCGTGCATGGCGATCAGCGGCTGATCGCTGGCTGAGGGCGGTTCGAGAAGGAACCCATCACGGCACTGCGCTCTCCATGCTGCATTGCGCGTGAGTCTCGCGAGCCTGCATCTGCGGTATTGGAACTACAACCGCTCCGTGGCTGTTGCCTCCATCAACGTGAACCGGACGGCATCGCCGCCCGGTTCACATCTCCTAGCAGCTCATTCTCAGCGCTTCGCTTCGATCATGAGTTGGACCTTGGTGCCGTGCGGATCAACAATCGCCACGCGGTCCTCGGTGGTGAAGAACATGTAGCCGCGAACTTTCGGGACTTCCTGCACGATAGTCTCCGGGAAGGTTTCCAGACGAGCCCCGCGCGGCACCGGCGAGCCCTCGCCGACGGAGCTCAGAGCTAGCGTGCTATCGGCGCGCAAATCCACGTTATCGAGAATAATCCGCTTCTCCTGCTCAGTGAGCGACAACCGTCCCATGCTGCCGCGCCCTTCGCCTTGTGCCGTGCGGGTCGAGGCGGGGATCACTTCGATGATCTCGTAGGTGTTCGGATCAACGATGCAGATCTCGTCGTTGGCGACGAAGTAACGATAGTTGCGGTATTCCCGGACAAGCGAGACGACCGATGCCGGCAACGGCGCAAGCCGCACCGATCTAGGTACGCGCGTGCCGATGTTGATGGAGAAGTTCACCTGGCTGATGCGGTTGACGTTCGGCTCCTTGAGAATGGTCTCCTGAACATTGGTCCGCTGCTGCTCCGAGAGCTGCACGCGGCCGGCCGATCCTTCCTTGGAGGCGCCCTTCGTATTCTGGTCGGTGGGTTGGGTTCGAGCGCTACCCTCCTTTTTCTGCTCCTTGGGTTCGGTCTGCGCGCTACCCTTGCGGCCCGTCTCGCTGGGCTGCGTCTGTGTACCCTTCGTTGCTTGGTCGTTCGGCTGGGTCCGGGCGCTGCCTTTCGTGCCCTGCTCCTTCGGCCGAGTTTGAGCGCTGCTCTTGCCCTGCTCCTTGCCTTGATTTCGCTCGGCGCCCTTGGTGCCTTTCTCGCCAAACTCGCTCTTGCTCCTTGGCTCAGTCTTTTGCGCGCCCTTCTCGGTTTGACCATTCGAAGCGGCGCCAGTGCCCTGCTTCCCAGTGCCCTGCTTCTGAGCCGGCGGCGACGTCTTCTCCTCGGTACCTTTTTGCTGCATCTGCGCCGAAGCCACGGTCCCGCACATCACGAGTGCGAGGGCCGTACCTCCAAGCAAATGTAAAACTTTCATCGCTCATCTCCATGGAAGTTGCGGGATGTCAACGACGGCCCGCATGGTGCGTTCCGCACGGGCACGCGGGGGGCGCGCGCGTCAGTGGGGTTGGTTGGGGACGGTTACCAGTGACGCCAGTAACGGTGGTGGCGGCGGTGATAGAAGTAGACGTCCGGCGCCCGGTAGTAATGCGCCTGCTCTACCGCGGAGGCTTCGCCCGCCGCTGTTCTGAGGCTCGTCGCATTCGATGCCGGCGCGGCTTGCAGCGGTAGCGTCAGCACACTGAAGGCCAAGCCAATGATGCTCGGCAGCAAAGATCTTTTTTTAGCATTGCGCACTCCTTGCACGTTGGTAGGGGAGCAACGCTTGCCCCTGGCGTGAGTTCCTCCCTCACGCGTCGGATCGGCGTCACGATGAACAGTTATTCATCGAGCAGTTAATCATCGAGCCGGCGGCGACCCCTTTGATTAGCGGACGGATCAGCCGCAGGATCAGAAATAGCGGCGCGCCTTAGCGTTGGGCATGGCCAACAACTGGGGCCAGCAGAGGTTGCAAAAGCGGCCCACCCCTTACGTGGGCATCTTTACTGCGTCCGAGTGCGTGCGAAGCTGCGGCGACAGGCGATCGATGATGATCCCGCGAACTCAAACACGAAATTTTTTCGAGCACGGGCCCGCAGGAGCTCGCAGGTTTGCATGTTTGCCCCGACTGCGGATTGCGCCGCAGGAGGCGGCCCTCGCATGGCTGCCTCATGTGTAGTCGCCGATCGCGCCCTTGGAAAACACCACGCGAGCAACAAAGCCGCCGCTCGCCCATGCATTGACTGCAAATGCATCGATCAAGCTTGCTCATGCCGTCCTATTGTGCTCCGTGGGTGTAGCCAGGTATCGCCACTAGTGCGATGCTCGATCCAGCGCGCGCATCTCCTGCTCAGCCAAAACCGCATAGGGCGGTCGATGGACGACTTCACGCGAATCATGACGTCAGCGGCCACCGCCCTTTGCCTTGTCGTGTTACCGGGCGCTACAGAGGGCAGCCACGCAGCTGTGGTGTGCGAGGCTGGCAAGGGGTACGTAGCGGCTGATACCGCGCAGCAAGTGAATGAGGATTTTCTCGCTAAGATCAAAGCTGTCGGCATCGAGAACGTCATTCGGTACTACGACTGGGTCGATGAGACGCTCCCCGGCAAGACCCTGACCTTCCGCGAGCTTGCTCTCCTCGCCAAGGCCGGCATGAGCCTCGCGGTCATCTTCCAGCACAATAGTGACTGCCTCTGCACCTTCATGAAGAGGGGTCGCGGCATGCGAGACGCCAAGCGATCGCTGGAGCTTGCAAGGTCATTCTCTCAGCCGCCCGGCAGCGCCATATATTTCGGCGTGGATGGCGTCGATGCACAGTTCTTGACGCTGCTGGCTGCAACCAATCTGCCCGATGGCGAGGCGCAGGCGAGGAAGTACGTCCAGCGATATGTGCGCGCCTACTTTGAGGAAGTTGCGCACGTCATCAAAGCGTCAGGTTATCGGGTCGGGGTCTATGGCAGCGGCCTGGTCTGCGCCTACCTGCTCGAGGAACACCTGGCGCAGCTGTGTTGGCTGGCCAATGCGACGAGCTGGCCCGGATATGCAAGGTTTGCCGCGACCAACCGATGGGCGTTGAAACAACATTTGCCGACAAGGCAAAGCGACTGTTTCGGCATCGAAGTGGACCTCAATAGCGGCAATTCGGCGATCGAGGATTATGGCCAGTGGAAGCCCAAGGCGTT
>Ga0306920_100014966_pt1 | contig 10612 bp, 7 predicted proteins | sample flu12Cox44000170_FD_204666 | JGI IMG/M metagenome (GOLD analysis project Ga0306920, IMG submission 204666) | Lab enrichment of tropical soil microbial communities from Luquillo Experimental Forest, Puerto Rico - flux4day.12C.oxic.44.000.170 (v2)... | ecosystem: Environmental > Terrestrial >... | reverse complement strand
GCAGATCGAAGGAATGGCTGAACTTACACCGCTGCTGATCGATGCCGATCCGGCCAAACTTCCACCAATGGCCGCCTGACTAGTGACCACCTCAAACTCCATCTCGATTTACACCACCTTGACGGACATGACTCCGGTAGGTGAGGTGGCCCCCGGTTCTCCCTACCTGCAGCACCCCGTGCGGCTAACGGTTACACGCACCAGCGGCAATTTGAACGGCTTATGGCGCAGGCCATCGCGATGTGGCGCCGCGGCTGAGCAGAATTGGGGAGTTAGGGGGTCCGGGCCGTGTAAAACACCACCAGTGTAAACTGCTCCAATAGCGGCCCTTGCTCCAGGGCACCTGCAGGTGGCGCTGAGTTTTACAGAGCAGCGCAGCACCAAGGCGGCGATAAGCCCTACGTTTCCATTGCGGCGCGTCGGCGCTGACCGAACTGCGGATGGCGAGGCCATTGCTGTCGGCACTGTGCCGCTCTTCAAACTCATCGCCACCAGCAGGTCGGTTGGACACTTGCCGTCGAAAATAGTCGGCATTTTCGATGATCATCTTGCAGGCCAAACTCCCGCTGCCGTCGTACCTCGATGTTTGGCGCGGGAACAGAGCGATGTCGCTGCAATGGACCGAGCCCGCGCCAGTCCATTGGATCTCGTTCCAGCCAGGAGAGCTGCTAGCCCGGGGTGGGTTCTCTTTCGCAAGTACGAGGCGCGGTCTGAGGCGTCGCAGTCGGTGGCTGTTTTTCAACACAATCTGCCAAAAACGGACGCCTGACGCAGCTGCCGCGAACTGGAGGACAGAATGACATGGCCAGCAGCTCTTGCGTTGGAGTAAGGTGTCCACCGATCAGGGAGGAATGACAGATGAAAGCGCCGATCGTTGCGGTCCTGCTGTTCCTCGCCTTGAGCGCGCCCGTTCTCGCGGGTACGTTCGTCTACGTCTCCAACGCCGAGGACGGCGATATCGGGATGTACGCGCTGCAAGCGGACGGGTCGCTGCAGCCGGGGCAGCGCTTCAAGGCAAACAAGCTCGTGATGCCAATGGTGGTGAGCCCGGACAAGCGCTTCCTCATTGCCGCCGTGCGCTCGAAGCCGTTCCAGGCGTACAGCTACAGCATCGACAAGAGCTCAGGCGCGCTCAACCTCGTCGGCACCGGAACGCTCGCAGAGAGCTATCCGTACATCGTGCTTGATCGTAGCGGTCGCTTTCTCCTCGGCGCGTCCTATGGCGCCAACCAAGTGGGCGTGAATCCGGTCGGCGCGGACGGCCGGGTCGGCGAGCCGCTCCAGGTGATCCCGACGGCGCGCAATGCGCATTCCATCCGCACCGACAACACGAACCGCTTTGTGTTCGTGGCGCACCTTGGCACCGACCAGGTGTTCCAGTTCCTCTTCGACGAAAAAAGCGGACGGCTCTCCGCGAACACGCCGCCGGTCCTCCAGCTCAAGCAAGGTACGGGGCCGCGTCACCTGATCGTTTCGTCCGACAACCGCTTCGTCTATCTGCTCAACGAGCTGACCGGCATGGTCACCACGCTGTCGCTCGACCCGAACGCCGGGACGCTCAAGGAACTCGACTCCGTGTCTGTGTTGCCCCCGGACACCAAGCTCGTCACCGGTGCGCCGCGTGGAGCCGTCGGGACGCCTGGCGCGAACCAGGGCCCGCGGAACACCGACAACGACATCTGGGCGTCGGATATTCACCTCACGCCAAACGGCCGCTTTCTCTACGCCGCGGAGCGCACATCGAGCACGCTCGGCGCCTTCCTCGTCGCGACCGCGAGCGGAAAGCTCACCTATCTCGGAAGCACGCCGACCGAGAAGCAGCCCCGCGGTTTCAATGTCGATCCGACCGGCCGCTTCGTAGTCGTCTCCGGCGAGCTCTCGGACACGATCTCTTCCTACGCGATCGACGCCGAGACCGGCGCGCTGAAGCCGATCGGACGCTACCCGACAGGCAAGGGCGCGAACTGGGTCGAAATCGTCGCCTTCGACTAAAGCCACCCGCGTCACACTCCGACTCTACCATAGAGACCAGCTCCCGCCGCCAAAGTCGAGCGTCGGCTGTCGGTTCGGAAAGGCGACCATGGCCAGAATGCGCCGGAACGGGCGGCGTCGCTGTGCGCAGTCGTTCGTGACGCGCCTAGTGATGCACTGGCCCGCCATCCTCGCCAGCGCCAACCCGCTGCGCAAAGGCCAACGCTTCGTGCGACCATCTCGCAAAGACGCTGGCCGCGACCTCTGCCGCCGCCGCAATGGCGTGTTCTAGATTTCCAGGACCAAGCCGTGCGCGCAGTTCGAACCGTTCATAGCCGAAACGGAAGACGGCTACCGGCTCAGCGCCGAATTGGATGGATGCGAGTTCAAAGGTCGTTTCGTCGGGCATGATCCCTTTCCTCTCGTGCGCGGCCTTACGGTTGGCTTGATAGGGCGGGTGGCTCCCCGCGCCGTCATTTTGCTGCCTTTATCTATAACCACCGCGGCACCTGCGAGCAGTACATCAAAGAAGGCAAGGGCGCGGTCAAGTGGACCCGCCTGTCATGCCGATCATTCGCCGCCAACGCCGTCCGCCTCCAGCTCCACGCTCTGGCCTACAATCTCGGCAATCTCATGCGGACGCTGGCGATGCCGAAGACGGCGGAGCCGTGGTCGCTGACCAGCTTGCGCGAGAAGCTGATCAAGATCGGCGCCAAGGTCGTGAGCCACGGCCGGTACACAACCTTTCAGATGACCGAGGTCGCGGTGCCGCGACAGATGTTCCAGGAAATCCTGATGTTGATCGCGCAACTGCGGGTGCCGCCCGCACCAGCGTGACCGGGAGATGAGGTCAGATGCGACAGCCGACGACGGCAGAGGTACGCCTTGATGAACACAAAGCAGCGAGTTTCGACCCAGCGGGGCCGAGCATCTTGCCGTTCTGGCTGTCAACGAGTCGGCTGCGATCGAATTTCGTTGCCACGGAACCCTCCAGGGACCGAAGATCGCGACCAACAACTTCGGTATCCGGGAAATGTCGGGTGAGATGCTTCACACCTCCGGTTTTCGCAACTCGCTAAAATCCACTTTTGGGAGATCTCGGTTTGACCAGGTTGAGTCAGCGTACCGCAGGCTTTTTGTTCGGGGGAGGGAATAGCCATGCCGCTCGCGGGTGATTTCAGTACCATCTACCAACCACCCTTGGATCGAATCACGGTGTTTGTGGCGAGCGATAATGGTCACTTGTATGACAAGTATTGGAACGGGAGGGAGTGGGTCTGGCAGGATCAGGGGATTCCTCTCGGCGCAACTGGCGTCGCTGTGGCCAGTGCATCCGGTGCCGTCTACCAACCAACGTTGGATCGGATCATAGTGTTTGTGGTAGGCCTCGGTAGTGCTCATTTGTATGACAAGTATTGGAACGGGAGGGAGTGGGTCTGGGAGGATCAGGGATTTCCTGCTGGCGCAACCGGCCCCCCCGGGGAACCCCTTCTTGCAGCCAGTGCCGTCTACCGACAGAAATTGGATCGAATCATAGTGTTTGTGGTGGGCTTCGATGATGGTCACTTGTATGACAAGTATTGGAACGGGAGCGAGTGGGTCTGGGAGGATCAGGGGATGCCTTCCGGCCCGAGTTTCCTCAATACACCCAGTGCCGTCTACCAACAGAAATTGGATCGAATCATAGTGTTTGTGGTGGGCGATGATAGTCACTTGTATGACAAGTATTGGGATGGGAGCAAGTGGATCTGGGAGCCTCAAGGGATTCCTCCCGAAACAAGTTCCGTGGGCGATCCGCCCAGTGCCGTCTACCAACCGACATTGGATCGAATCTGGGTGTTTGTGGTGGCCGATAATGGTCACTTGTATGACAAGTACTGGAACGGGAGGGAGTGGGTCTGGGAGGATCAGGGGATGCCTTCCGGCACGACCAGGTGCCGTGCACCCAGTGCGGTCTACCAACAGAAATTGGATCGGATCATAGTGTTTGTGGTGGGCAATGATGGTCACTTGTATGACAAGTATTGGGATGGGAGGGAGTGGGTCTGGCAGGATCAGGGGATGCCTTCCGGCACGACCTCGGCGACCGACGTTCCACTCAGTACCGTCTACCAACCAACATTGGATCGAATCGCGGTGTTTGTGGCGGGCTCTGATGGTCACTTGTATGACAAGTATTGGAACGGGAGGGAGTGGGTCTGGGAGGATCAAGAGTTAAGTGGTGTATTGCCCTTTTGAGAACGCGCACACACGCGCCCATACGCATATATCCTCCGGAGTCGCGCGTCGATCCGAACGTGCCAGTCGAGGAAAGCGTCGGGGGCATGGCAGAGCTCGTCAAGGAAGGCAAGACACGCTTTATCTCGCTGTCAGAATGCTCAGCCGAGTCGCTCAGGCGTGGCAGTGCCGTGCATCCACTCGCTTCGCTTCAGATGGAGTATTCGTTGTTCTCGCGCGATGCGGAAGAGCAGGGCCAAATCGACGCCTCTAAGGAACTCGGCTTGGCGATGATGGCCTACGCGGTACTGGGGCGCGGGATGCTGAGTGCCCAGCTTCCCAAAGTGGCGGATGATATTCGCGCGCAGTTGCCTCGCTTTCACAGCCCCAATCTCGAGAAAAACCTCCGACTCCGGTCGGCGCTTGAAGCGATCGCGCGCGGCATGAACGCCACGCTCGCCCAACTCTCGATCGCTTGGCCAATGGCCCAGGGCTTGCGCGCAGGAGTGTTCATCGTACCGATTCCTGGCGCGAAATCGCGCAGGCACCTTGAGGAGAATGCGCGCGCCGCGAATATCGTGCTCACCGCAAACGACCTCGCAGAAATCGACCGCATCGTACCGCCTAATGCCGCGTCCGGCACTCGCTATCCGACAGGACAGATGCACCGACTCAACGTCTGAGTTGGCGTGAGACGTGAACCTCTATTCTGACCGTGCCGCCTTCGGATAAACGCGCGGTCACGAATTGCTGCTATCCGTCAACCGCACCGATCGCCCGGTATCGGACCGCGGCTATCAATGGTCGCCCTTCGACAAACTGCCGTTGTATTGTAGGCCTGCAGACGCGATTGCCAATAACGAATTCAGTCTGCCTGCGCCTAAAGGGCCGGAATCGAATTCCGGCAAATGCGATGTAACTATTTAACGGGCTGCTAAAATGGAATCCATTACCAATGTCTTGAGCCGCTTGTTCCTCGTAGGTTTGTTGTTCGGCGCGCCTACGTAGCAGTGGCAGAGGAAGCCTTGCCCACCGGCCAGTCGGTTACGCCGACTGCGGCTCCAGGCGCGATCTTCAATTCGCTCAATCCGGGTCTCACCGACTACCCAGACTTTACTGCGGGCCAAGCCGTGACCTCTGCGGTCAAGAGGGCGGGTTTCTCGGCGGGGTCAATTTGACCGGGCCGCGCAACCTGCGGCGCGAGCCGATGGCCGAAAAGCTGGCGCGGATCGACGCGATCGGCGGGCCCGACACGGACAGCAACTACCCGCTCGGCTGGGCGATGGCGTCGAACACGCCGCTCCGGCGCTACAAGTTTAACACGCACGGCGCCGGTTATCCGGCGCCGGCGGGCATCGGGACGCAGATGACCACCCAGGGTACGATCTGCAAGGTTCGCAACCGACTCACCGCTGGAGGGAGATGGATTCGAACCCTCGGTCCCCCGGCTACGGCGGAGCTTCGGTGCGGCTGGCGGCCGCAGCGATGCAGCCGGAGACGTCGCAGCCCACGCCCGTCAGCAGACTTCCTCGTTCCCAGGCGGACATGCTTTCAACGGCCACACTGAAAGCAAGAATCCGGTTGAATTCCGGCCTTGGTCCTACGAGTTCGATGGTAATCGAAATGCGAGGGCCATGTGATGGGCGAGGCACCGCACCATTATCTCATCTTTGAAACCGCGGGCGGCTTTTGCGGCATCGCCTGGAACAACCTGGGCATCACGCGTTTCCAGTTGCCGACAAAAAGCGCGGTGGCGGCCGAACGAACTCTGCTGCGCCGGGTGCCGGGCGCGGAACGCGGCGCGTCAACACCGGAGGTGGTCGAGGCAGTCGCCGCTGTGAAGCGCTATTTCGAGGGCGAGGAGACCGATTTTTCCCGCTTCAGGCTCGACCTTGGTGAGCAGAACCCGTTCTTCGAACAAATCTACGCGGCGGCGCGGCGGGTCGGATGGGGCCACACAACGACCTATGGCACTCTGGCGAAGGAACTCGGCGCCGGGCCAGAGGCTGCGCGCGATGTCGGTCAAGCGATGGCCAAAAATCCGGTTGCGCTGCTTATTCCCTGCCACAGGGTCTTGGCGGCCGGCGGTAAGATTGGCGGTTTTTCCGCGCCGGGCGGCTCGGCGGTCAAGATCCGCATGCTCGCGCTGGAGGGCGTTGATCTCGAGCCGCCGCGACCGGCTCAGCAATCTTTGGGGTTCTGAGATGTGCACTCTTCGCCCTCGAATGCGTGTTCCTCGGAGGCAACAGGCGCCGTCCCGATCCGTCCCACCTCCACGGATCGAAAGTCAGGTTCGCACGTGACTCCCCGCTGGAGGGAGCAGGATTCGAACCCTCTCGGTCCCCCGTCTACGGTGAGCTCGGTGCACCCGACGCTATCCGCTATCTAAAACCGCTTTGAACAATGCGGTCGGCCCGAGCAGTGCGGTCGCCGCCCCCGCCGGCCGAAGCCGAGCACGTCGAGGCCCGCCGTGCGATTTTCACCTGGATCCAGGGCCCGCGAGCCTGAGCAGCCGCTAACCGAGGGGGGCTTGGAAAAGCCTTGTCTCGACGGGCTCCTCGTGGTCGTTCTTGCGAATCACAGCAACGCCGTCATCACCAAGCAGCAATTCCGCCCCTCGCAACGGGGCCTGCGTGACGGGCGCAAAAAGCAGCCGACTCCGGTCATCGAGCTCAGAGAGGAATTCCTCGGTACACAGCATCGTGCCGGGCGCGGCATGCGGCTCGATGCGGGCTGCGGCGCGGATCACGATGCCCGCGCTCGGAACCCGAACGCTCTGCCCGTCGGTGTGCGTCGTCGAAAACGCGATGGCACCGACGGCGGCGCCGAAGCGAAAATCCTGCGGCATTTGGAACCGCCGTACCGCTCGCTGCAGCGAGCGCGCCGCGCTCAGCACGCGGTCCGCGGAATCATCGACCAGCACCACCGAATCGCCGGATTCGAGCGCGGCGTACTCTACCTCCTTTTTGCATTTCTCGAACTCGCTGCCAAGGTATCGTGTAAAATGCTCGCCAACCACCGGGTCGCTGAGCACGCGCGAATAGCGGTTGAGATCGCCTTTTGCTGCACATTTGAAGATCTTGCCCTCGCGCCAACGATTGCCGTGTCCAATGACATTGCGAGTGTGGAAGGCGCGAATGTAGTCACTCGACGCTTGGGCGATGATGTCGTCAAGGGCGGGATGGATCAGGTAGTGCCGCTCCGCCGGCAGCGTCGCCTTGGACCCGTCGTGTTCGATATCGTGCGGTCGCCGAAAGATCTGTATGTCCTTTTGCTCTCGGTTGCGACGCACGACGCCTAACAAACCGAGGCGGTACAGAGCGCAGAAAGGGTGCGCATTCGAACCCTCGAGTCCCTTTTCCTTCAGCCGGACGGCGTAGGTTTCTGCGATGCGCTTCAGCACGCTCCTCTCCAACACGTTGCTCGGGATCAGGCCGAGCAACGAACGATCCGGAATCTCGCTCAGGCCGCGCATCTCCGCGAGGTAATGCCAGACGATTTCCCCGGCGCCCTGGTCGACCGCCATCCTGAGTCGTTCCTGGGTACGAACGCCCGCCGGAATTTGTGCGATCTTGCCGCCGATCAGCATCAGGTCGCGCGGCCGATACAGGCTGTGCCGGAGCACGAAATCGTAGAAGAATTCGCTCTTCTTCGTGATCGGGTTGACGATCATCGCGTTCGATGCGCCGATGAACCGCGCGATCGGCGTCGCTTCCCTCGGTTGGGTTAGATCGTCGCGCTGCATCGCCTCGATGTTTCTATCGAATATGCGGCTCAGCTCCTCGCCTGAATAGTGTAGCTGGACGACCAGACTGCTGATGTTGACCGCGTTGCGATCATAGTAATCGAGGCTGTTGAAGGCCTCCTTGCGAATCGAAACAAAGATCTTGACGTGCGGATTAACGCCGAGCAGCTCGCGGATCGCGCGGCAGATGCCGAGCTGACCGACAATCCAGATGCGGGAATCCTTGTTGCTGTGGAGGTAGCTCGCATCCGCCTCAGATGGGTCGCCGCTGTCGACGTAGCCCTCGAAGTATTCATCGATCGTATCGACAAACACGGCCACGGGCCGCCGAATCTGGCGGTAATATGACATCAGCGTGGTTAGATCGTGCGAGCGGCGCGCCTGCTGAAATTCGCGGTCGGAGTTGATCAGCCGCTTCAGCGCATCGAACGGCGAGACCGGGTACGACGACAGCAGCAGTTGCCGCATAACGGGCGAGCGGAAATCTGCCGGGTCCAATGGGTAGAATTTCGCGTTGCTCTTGACGACGCTGACCATCAACGCGGCCGACCAAACCTGGCACCAGAACGCATAGTCGACGAAACGCTGCACGTCGGCTTGCGACAGGCTCGGGCTGTCGGAAATCGTCGCGTCCACCAATTGATTCTCCGGCAAGCACGACAAATTTTCCGAGTTGCGCTGCAGCAGAATCCGCTTGGACTTCAGAAGAAAAGTCTTGCCGTAGCCCTTCGGGGCCACGACGATGCGTTTATTGGTTTCGTTTCTTAGAAAATCGCCTATGGCTGGGGTTTCCAGCAGTATGCCATGGGCCGAATGCAGAAGCTGCTCGGCATTGTCGAGGTTGCGGGCATCCTCGACCCATGCATCCGGCAAGCTGGCCATCGAAGCTGCCTCCGTTTTTTATCGCGCCCGACCCGAGTTCAGCTACAACAGGACGGAAAACGACGCGCCTCGGGTATCGATCGTCTGGCGCTGGAGAGCGATAGCACGACGATAATGCCGTTCGCCGGCGAAAGATAGCGCTCTCGCCGCTGCCGGCGAGACCCGTTTTGGCGTCCGGGGCTAAAGGAGGCTCTTCACGAGCTCTCTTGCTGCCGCGCAAGGCCGACATGCCTACCGAATGCTCGCCGACGAGGTAGATCTCGCTCACCTCGTTCGAGCGCGAGCCAACGGCTGCTTAGGGGGCAGGAAGAGCCGTTCCGAATGCGAAGCTGAGTGACCGAGAAGGGTCGGCTTGAGCCGCCCCACCGAGGTCAGCCTGACGACCGCTTCCTGGCGCATTTCGTCCATAGCCCGGCGTAGGGCCAACTTCTTAGAGGGTGGTTTTCTGTTCCCGATTTGCCCGCCCGTGAGCGCCCAGACGCAGGCCAGCAATTTGCCCTGGTCACCCACCTTACCCGTGCTACGCTTCCCGGCGGCGCAGACGGGAAAACCCGCGGCGATGCCAGGAATAGCGAAGCCGGAGCGAGAGGGGAAAACCCGCGAAGCTCCCCCGGCTAGGAGGCGGAAATGACGCGAAAGTTGTGCGTGTTCGCGGCAGTTGGCGTTGGGCTGGTTGCAGTGGCGACGGGCAATTCAACGACTGCCCAGAAAGCGGGTGGGATCCTCAAATCCTATTCGATCGACAGCCCGGCCAGCCTGTCGGTCCATGAGGAGGTGACGATCTACGCGCTGCGGCCGGTGATGGGGGTCTTCAACAACCTCGTTATGTATGACCAGCACGTAAAGCAGAACAGCATGGCGTCGATCGTCCCCGATCTCGCCTCGAGCTGGAGCTGGGACGAGGACGGCACGCGGCTCACCTTCAAGCTGCACGAGGGTATCAAGTGGCATGACGGCCAGCCGTTCACCGCCAAGGACGTGAAGTGCACCTGGGACCTGTTGCAAGGCAAGGCGAGCGACAAGCTGCGCATCAATCCGCGCAAGGCGTGGTATCGCAATCTCGATGAGGTCACGACCAATGGCGACTTCGAGGCGACATTCCGGCTGAAGCGGCCGCAGCCCGCCTTCCTGGCGCTGGTCGCTTCGGGGTTCTCGCCGGTCTATCCGTGCCACGTTTCGCCGCGCGACATGCGCCAGCATCCGATCGGCACCGGCCCATTTAAGCTCGTCGAATTCAAGCCGAACGAGTCGATCAAGCTGATCCGCAACGCGGATTACTGGAAGCCTGACCGGCCCTATCTCGACGGGCTCGAATACACGATCATCCGCAACGTCTCGACGGCGACGCTGACCTTTGTGTCGGGCAAGCTCGACATCACGTTCGGCGGCCTTTCAGTGCCACTGACCCGGCAGGTGCAGGAACAGGCGCCGCAGGCCTACTGCGAGCTCAATCCGACCAATGTCAGCCGCAACCTGGTCATCAACCGCGACATCGCGCCGTTTGACAAGGCCGAATTGCGGCGGGCGATGACCCTGAGCCTCGACCGCCAGGCGTTTCTCGACATCCTGACCGAGGGCAAGGGCAGCGTCGGCGGCGTCATGCAGCCGCCGCCGGAAGGCGTCTGGGGCATGCCGCCGGAGGTGTTGCAAACGCTGCCCGGCTACGAGCCCAACGTCGCCGAGAACCGCAAGGAAGCCCGCGAGATCATGCAGAAGCTCGGCTACGGGCCCGACAAGCACTTGGCGATCAAGGTGACGACGCGCGACCTGCCGTTCTTCCGCGACACCGCGGTCATT
>Ga0306920_100014965_pt1 | contig 10613 bp, 10 predicted proteins | sample flu12Cox44000170_FD_204666 | JGI IMG/M metagenome (GOLD analysis project Ga0306920, IMG submission 204666) | Lab enrichment of tropical soil microbial communities from Luquillo Experimental Forest, Puerto Rico - flux4day.12C.oxic.44.000.170 (v2)... | ecosystem: Environmental > Terrestrial >... | reverse complement strand
CGATGTCGCCTGTTGGCACAAAGCGGCCATCGCGGAATGTCTGCTTTTGCGCCGCTGTTGGGGGCTAAGCGGACATCAGCCGCGCTCTTTATTTATGAGTACACGCCCTAGCCTGTCTTCTCTCCTGGTGCCTTCTTGCCGGTCAGCAGCGCCTCGGCGTGATCCGCCATCTGGTCGTAATTGGCCGCTTCTCTACTGAGTGACTCCTGCGCGGAGGGAACAACGAAATGGTCGGCGGTCGTCCGCAGTTCCTCTGCCCGCCGCCGCCACCGCTCAATGCGCACCCGTACATCGGAGATTGCGTGCTGCTTCGCAGTGATGGCGTCAGGAAGGGGGACGTCCGATGGCGCTTCACGGACCGCATTCAGAGCTTCGACGATCACGCGGGCCAACCGGTTAGCGTTCGCATTCGCACCGTGCGGGTCGCGTTCGATGAGCTGGGCGACCTGCGCCATGACGAACGCACATGCGGAGAGCCGTTGTTTGGTCGTCGTATCGGTCGCGTTGCGGGCAGCGTCCATGTAGGAGCGCACCCGCTCGCGTAGTTCGGCCGCCGATGGCAGCATGGCCCCCTTTTCTCCCACGTCGTACCGAACGCGATTTCCGGTTTTGATGTAAATCAGCTCTCTCAGGGCAAAATCAAGTGGCCTTTAGGCGGACCGAGGCGCTGAGCCGCGTTGACTACTCTCGGGGTAATTCGCTGAGTGCGCCCAGGAGGTCTTTTACCCGCACGGGCTTGAACAGCAGCTTTCCCAATTTATCGGCGGTCGCCGCCCGCAAGAGGTAGCCCGTCGCAAAGATGACTTGGATATGTGGCTGCAAATGTCTCGCGCGTTCAGCTAGCTCGATCCCGTCCGGTCCCGGCATCTCGACATCAGTGAAGAGCACATCAATATGTTCTTGCGCCAAGACCCGTAGGGCTTCGGGCGTGTTGCATGCCTCAAGTGCTCGGTAGCCTTCCATCCTCGCACGTGCCGCGAGCGGCGCTCGGGCTTCATCCTCGTCGTCTACGAAGAGCACTGTGACGGTTTGTGCCATGGGACGAGGTCCGTGCGGTCGTGGTGGCCGCCGAAGGCTCGCAGTCGTCTTTGTTGCCGACAATCGGGGAATCACCTGAGCTTCGCCCCTGAAGAGCGGCTTCGCGAGTTCGAGCTTCGTCATGGGCCGGATCAAAAGCGTGTGCCGACCGCGATGCTCGAATATCGGTAACCGGCACGCCCCTGGGAACCTGCTTTTTAATCAGGGATTAGCATTTGGCTAATAACTCGGGGCGATGTCAGACTGCGCCGGCCGTAAGATCGGGCCGAAAACTTTGGGTGGCCCCTGGCGCTGGCGAAGGTCACCAATTGGGTCCACGAATCGTAAAATGACATCTAAGCTATTGGAATTATTCATGCATCTGTCTAATTGGTTCTAGGCTGCGTCCCATGCACCTTCGCGATCGCCCGTCGCCCAACCATGATGCGCGTCCCGCGGGCGCCGTCATCGACATGCTCATCCTTCATTACACGGGCATGACCTCGGCCGAGGCGGCACTCGAGCGCCTCACCTCACCCGAGGCGAAGGTAAGCGCCCACTATCTCATCGAAGAAGACGGCAGGGTCTGGCGGCTGGTCGCGGAGGAACGCCGCGCCTGGCACGCCGGCGTTTCCTTTTGGGCTGGGCGGCGCGACATCAACGCGCACTCGATCGGCATCGAGCTCGTCAATCCTGGCCATGAGTGGGGCTATCACGCCTTTCCTGTGGCGCAAATGGCGGCACTCGAAGCCTTGGCGCAAGACATCATGACGCGCCATCCCATTCGCAGGGAATTCGTCCTCGGCCATTCCGATGTGGCACCGCAGCGCAAGGAAGACCCGGGCGAGCTTTTCGACTGGGCGTGGCTCGCGCGCGCCGGCATCGGCCTTTGGCCCGATTTTGCCACGCCGCCGCGCGACATCCCGCACGATGCACCAGCAGCACAGCGACGTCTCGCCGAGATCGGCTATGAGGTGCCGCAGACGGGTGCGCTCGACGAGGCGACGCGCGCCGTCGTTTCGGCATTCCAGCGGCATTTCCGCCCAACGCGCTGCGATGGCACGCTTGATCTGGAAACGCGGGCGCGGATCGCGGTCGTAGCGGGGGTGGCAGAAGATTAAGGGGATAAGTCGGGATGAGGGGGCGCCGCCGGGGAAGCGCGGCGGGTCGTGAGCTCCCCTCATCTCCACGCATCCCCCTATCCCCTTTTTGTCTCTGATCTCTGTTGAAATTGACTTTCGCCGCCACTCGCCCCTTATCTTTGCCAAGCCAGACGGCCGGATGGCCGCTCTCCGCTTCGGCGGGGAGAGGAAAGTCCGGGCTCCACGGAGACACGGTGCCGGGTAACGCCCGGCGGGGGCGACCCCAGGGAAAGTGCCACAGAAACACACCGCCTCCCCGCCAGCCGCAAGGCCGGCCGGGCGGCAAGGGTGAAATGGTGCGGTAAGAGCGCACCGCGCCGACGGCAACGGCGGCGGCAGGGCAAACCCCACCGGGAGCAAGACCAAGTAGGGATGGCAGGCCGCAAGGCCGGGGGCGTTTCCGCTCCGCCATCCGGGTCGGTCGCGCGAGGCGCTCGGCAACGGGCGTCCCAGAGGAATGGTCATCCCTCATCGCGAGATGGGGACAGAACCCGGCTTATAGGCCGTCTGGCGCTTTTTTTTGCCGCCCCATCGCCGCGCGTCCCGTTAACGGAAAACCCGGTTTTCACAACCTATAGCCGCTCAGACTTGGACTCCACCATAGGGGTCCGGCGCCAAATGGCGGCGGCGTTAATACCTTCTATCCCAATGTTTTACTATGAAATTCCATTGACGCCCATCCAATCCCATGCTATCCCATAACCACCCACGAGAGAGGGTCCGGCAGGGGCGGAGTTGCCGGGTGCGGACGGCCCGCGGTTGGGAGTTGGGGGCGGCGTTGGCGCTATTCCTTTCCACATTCGTCAACAAGGTGGACCGCAAGGGCCGGGTGTCCGTGCCTGCCACCTTTCGCGCGTCGCTCACCGGCCAAGCCTTCAACGGCATCGTCGCGTACCGCTCCTTCAAGCTCCCCTCAATCGAGGCGGGCGGGATCGATCGCATGGAGGAGATGAGCGCCCGCATCGACGCGCTCGATGAGTTCTCCGAGGACCGGGACTCCCTTTCCTCGATCTTCGCCGAAGCACAGCAGCTTGCTTTCGACGGTGAAGGTCGCGTCGTCCTGCCCGAAACGCTCTGCCAGCATGCGGGAATCACCGAGAGCGCCGCCTTCGTCGGCCAAGGCCGCACCTTCCAGATTTGGGAGCCGCAGCGCTTCGACCGTCACCAGCAAGAGCTGCGCGAGCGCGCCCGTCGCCAGGGAACGACCCTCCCCGCCCGCCGCCCCGAGCGCCCCGCGCCCGAGCGAGGCACGCCGTGACCCAGGCCCTCTCGCACGCGCCCGTTCTTCTCGATCAAGCCATCGCCGCGCTCGCCCCCCGCGACGGCGGCCTTTATGTCGACGGCACCTTCGGGGGCGGCGGCTACAGCCGCGCCTTGCTTGATGCCGCCCGCTGCCGCGTCGTCGCCATCGATCGCGACTCCGACGCCGTCGCTCGCGGCGACGATCTCATCCGCGCGTTCGCCGGCCGCCTCACCGTCGTTGAGGGCCGCTTCGGCGAGATGGAGGCAATCCTGGCGCAGCTCGGCGTCGACGCCGTCTCGGGCATTGCGCTCGATCTCGGCGTTTCCTCGCCGCAACTCGGCGACCCCGCCCGCGGCTTCTCCTTCCGCGCCGACGGCCCGCTCGACATGCGCATGGGGCGCGAGGGCAAGACTGCAGCGGAGCTGGTCAACACGCTTTCCGAAAAGGCGCTCGCCAATCTCATCTATATCTATGGCGAGGAGCGCTACGCCCGCCGCGTCGCGCGCGCCATCGTCGCCGCTCGGCAGAACGCCCCTGTTACCCGCACCGCCGAGCTCGCGACCATCGTTCGCACCGTCGTTCCCGCCAGCCCCGGCCTCGATCCCGCCACCCGCACCTTCCAGGCGCTCCGCATGGAGGTGAATGACGAGCTGGGCGAGCTCGAGCGCGGACTTCTCGCTGCGGAGCGCATTCTCGCGCCAGGCGCCAAGCTCGCGATCGTCTCCTTCCATTCGCTCGAGGATCGCGCCGTCAAGGAATTCCTGCGCCGGCGCAGCGATCTCGCGCCGCGCGGCTCGCGCCACCGCCCCGATGAGGCGGCGCGGGCGCCGAGTTTCCGGCTCATCACCCGTAAGCCGATTACGCCCGCCGCCGCTGAGATCGCGCGCAACCCGCGCGCGCGCTCGGCCCGCCTGCGTGCGGCGGAGCGCACCGCGGCGCCGGCCTGGGGAGAGGCGGCATGATCCGGCCCAGCACGCTCTTCTGGGGGCTGCTCGTCGCCGCAAGCGGCTATGCCATGTTCCAGGTGAAATACGAGGTGGCGCAGCTCGAGGACGAGCTCGGCCGCGTCAATCGCCAGATCGGCAATGGCCGCGAGGCGATCCGCGTGCTCAATGCCGAGTGGAGCTACCTCAATCAGCCCTCCCGCCTCGACCAGCTTGCGAAGCGCTACCTCAACCTCGGGCCGATCCAGACTTCGCAGATCGGTCGCCTCGATACCCTGCCGCGGCGTACTCCCACGCCTCCCGCCGCCGCAGTGGCCGCTGCGGCGCCGTCGCTTACTCCCTCCCTCCCGGCGACGGCGCCGCAGCTCTCTTCCAACGCCATCGGAGCCCGGCAATGAAGCCGCGCGAGGACAATCCCTGCCGTCCCCGCCATTTCAAACCCGGCCCCTGCGCCCCGGCGGCGCTCGACAGCCCCGCGCAGCAGTCGCTCGAGACCAGCCAGACGCGGCTCGTCATCACCGGCGCGCTCTTCGCGCTCGCCTTTCTGGTGATCGGCCTGCGCCTCGTCGAAGTCGCGGGATTCAAGGCGGGCGAAAGCCGGCTCGCCCGCAACCACGGGGTCGAAAAGGCGGAGGTGAGCCGCGCCGACATCATCGACCGCAACGGCGTGCTACTGGCGACGACGCTCGCGGCGCCTTCGCTTTATGCAAACCCCAAGCAGATCCAGCAGAATCAGGACCCGCGGCGCGTCGCGCAGAAGATCGCGAGCGTGCTGCCCGATCTCAATGAAAGCGAGATTTACGCCAAGCTCACCAGCGACAAGAGCTTCGTCTGGCTGAAGCGGCACCTGACCCCGAGCGAGGAATTCGCCGTCAACCGCCTCGGCATTCCCGGTCTCATGTTCCAGAGCGAGGAGCGGCGGGTCTATCCCAAGGGCAGCCTCGCCGCCCATGTCGTGGGGTTTGTCGGCATCGACGACAAGGGCCTCGCCGGCATCGAGCGCGGCTTCGACGAGGTCTTGCACGATCGCCGCGAGCCCGTGGAACTGTCGCTCGACCTCCGCCTGCAATACATCCTGCGCGACGAGATCCTCCGGCAAATTGCCGATTTCCGCGCCGAGGGCGGCATGGGCCTCATCATGGACGTCAATACCGGCGAGGTGTTGGCGCTGGTGTCGCTGCCGGATTTCGATCCCAACAACCCCGGCACGGCCAACGAGAAAACGATCTTCGATCGCGTGACGCTTGGCACCTACGAGATGGGCTCGACCTTCAAGATCTTTAATACGGCGATGGCGCTCGAGACGCACACAGCGACGCTCGCGAGCAGCTACGACGCGACCAATCCCATCCACATCGCCGGCTTCACCATCCACGACGACCATCCGCAGCGGCGCTGGCTCACCGTACCGGAAATCTTCCAGTACTCGTCCAATATCGGCTCGGTAAAGATGGCGCTCGATGCCGGCACCGAGCGCCAGCGGGACTTTCTCGGCCGGCTCGGGCTGCTCAAGACGCCCGCCTTCGAATTGCCCGAAGTTGCCGCACCCCTAGTGCCCGCGCCCTGGCATACGATCAACACCATGACCGTCGCTTTCGGCCATGGCATCTCCGTGAGCCCGCTGCAGATGGCGAGCGCGGTGAGCGCGGTGGTGAATGGCGGGGTGATGCACCGCCCGACGATCATCAAGCACCAGGCGGGGTCTCCCGTCGCGGGACAGCAGGTGCTGTCGCCGCGGACCTCCGAGGACATGCGCCGCCTCCTTCGCCTCGTCGTCGAGCGCGGCACCGGCAAGCAGGTGAACGCGCCCGGGTATCTCGTCGGCGGCAAGACCGGGACGGCCGAGAAGGTGGCGGCCGGCCGCTACGAGCGCAAAGGTCTTCTCTCCTCCTTCGTCGGCGCCTTCCCCATCACCGACCCGCGCTTCCTCGTCATGATCAGCATCGACGAGCCGCACGGCAACAAGCAGTCCTTCGGTTTCGCCACCGGTGGTTGGACGGCGGCACCGGCGGTTGGACGCGTCGTGCAGCGCATGGCGCCGCTCATGGGAATCCAACCCGTCGACGAAGATTCGCCCGAAATTCGCCGCTCTTTGATGGTCGATTCGTTGACCCCTCAAGGGCGCGCGCTTGCGGCTAACTGAGCTCATGGACGGCGGACAAGGCCCCCTCATCCTCACCCCCTCCGGCAATCCGGACATCCGCGGGCTCACGGCCGATTCACGCCAGGTGAGACCGGGATTCCTGTTCGCGGCACTACCCGGCACGCGCGAGGACGGGCGCCGCTTCGTCGAGGATGCGGTGGCGCGCGGTGCCGTGGCGGTGCTGACCGACGAGCCGCAGCGCTTTACCCGCCTCGCTGAACGCTCGCCGCCGGTATGGGTGATCGGCGATTCCAATCCGCGCCGGCGGCTGGCGCGTATCTCCTCGCGCTTCTACGCGCCTCAGCCCGAGACCTTAGTCGCGGTCACTGGCACCAACGGCAAGACCTCGGTCACGGTGTTCGCGCGGCAAATCTGGCAGCACTTGGGATTGCGCGCTGCAAGTCTCGGCACAATCGGCATCGTTGGTCCCGACTTCGCGCAGACAGGCGCGCTCACCACCCCCGACCCGGTCTCGCTCCACCGCGAGCTCAACATTCTCGCGCGCGCCGGCATCGACCATGTGGCGCTCGAGGCGTCGAGCCACGGCCTCGACCAGTTCCGCCTCGACGGTCTCGACGTCGCCGCCGCCGCCTTCACCAACCTCACCCGCGATCATCTCGACTATCACGGCGACATGGAGGGCTATTTCGCGGCGAAGGCGCGGCTTTTCACCGAGCTGCTGCCGCCCGAAGGCACCGCCGTGCTCAACATCGACGACCCCGCGGGCCGCCGGCTCGCCGCGCTCTGCCGTCAGCGCGAGCAGACCGTCATCACCTTCGGACAAGCGCCCGAAGCGCATCTCCGCCTCGTTGCCACCCGGCCTCTCGAGACGGGCCAAGCGATCCGCCTCGCCGTCTTCGGCAGCGAGCGCGAGGTGGTGCTGCCGCTTGTCGGCACCTTCCAAGCGAGCAATGCGCTCGCCGCGCTCGGTCTCGTCATCGCCAGCGGCGCCGTTGTCGAACAGGCGATCGATGCGCTGTCCTCGCTCACCGGAGCGCCCGGCCGCTTGCAGCATGTGGCGACGCATCGCACCGGTGCCCCCGTGATCGTCGACTACGCGCACACGCCCGATGCGCTCCAGACCGTGCTCGGCGCACTGCGCCCTCACTGCCGCGGGCGGCTCGTTCTGGTCTTTGGCTGCGGCGGCGAGCGCGATACCGGCAAGCGGCCGCAGATGGGAGCGATCGCCGAGCAACTCGCCGATCGCGTCATCGTCACCGACGACAATCCACGCGGCGAAGACGCGGCTGCGATCCGCGGCGCCATTCTCGCCACCTGCCCCACGGCCGAGGAAGTGCCGGATCGCGGCGAGGCGATCCGCCACGGCGTTGGCCTCCTCGGCGCCGACGATCTGCTGCTCATCGCCGGGAAGGGTCACGAGCAAGGGCAAATCATCGCCGGCATCACCCACCCATTCGATGATGCGGCCGTTGCCAAAAAAGCCGTCGACGCGATGAGGCAGAGCGGGCGATGACCTCGCTCTGGACCGCAGCGGAGGCGGCCGCCGCCACGGGCGGCCGCAACACGCGCGATTGGTCGGCGAGCGGCGTCTCGATCGACAGCCGCACGATAGCCGCGGGCGATCTCTTCGTGGCGCTCGCCGGCCCCACCTTCGACGGGCATGATTTCGTCCGTGAAGCGCTCGCCACGGGCGCGGCGGCGGCGATGGTGGCGCGTGTCCCGAGCGGCGTCGCCGCGACGGCGCCGCTGCTCATTGTCGGCGACACGATGGCGGCGCTTGAAGCGCTGGGACAGGCGTCGCGGCACCGCAGCAGTGCCCGGATCGTCGGCGTCACCGGCAGTGTCGGCAAGACCGGCACCAAGGAGGCGCTGCGGCGCGCCCTTGAACGGCAAGGACCGACCTTCGCCTCGTTCGGGAGCCTCAACAATCAATGGGGCGTGCCGCTGTCGCTGGCGCGCATGCCGCGCGAGACCGCCTTCGGCGTGTTCGAGATGGGCATGAACCATGCCGGCGAGATCGATGCGCTGTCTCGGCTCGTCGAGCCGCATGTGGCGGTCATCACCACCGTGGAGCCCGTGCATCTCGGCCACTTTTCCTCGGTCGAGGCGATCGCCGACGCGAAGGCGGAGATTTTCGCGGGGATGGCGCCGGCGAGCGCCGCGGTGCTCAACCGCGACAATCCCCATTTCGAACGGCTGGCGGCGGCCGCGCAGGCGCGCGGCATCATTCGCATCCTCGGGTTCGGCACCCACGCTGATGCCCAGGTGAAGCTCATCGACAGCCATCTCTACGCGACGGCGAGCGCCGTCACGGCATCGGTCACGGGCGAGATCGTCGACTACTGCATCGCCATTCCCGGCCAGCATTGGGTGATGAACAGCCTCGCCGTGCTGGGTGCGGTGAAGGCGGTCGGTGCCGATGTCGGCGCCGCCGCGGCGGCGATGTCGTCGCTGCGGCCGCTCGACGGCCGCGGCCGCCGCCACACCATCATGGTCGTCGGCGGCACGGCCGAGCTCATCGATGAAAGCTACAATGCGAGCCCTGCCTCGATGCGCGCCGCCTTCGGCGTGCTCGGCGCGATGACGCCGCCCAGAGGCGGCCGTCGCATCGCCGTGCTCGGCGATATGCTCGAACTCGGCGACGACGCCGCGCGCCTCCATGCTGAATTGGCCCAGCCGTTGATCGATGCCGAGGTCAATCTCGTCTTCACCGCTGGCCCCAGCATGCGTTATCTCTACGACGTGCTTTCCAAACGCATGCGCGGCGGCCATGCGGCGACGGCGGCGGCGTTGGCTGAAACCGTCGTTCGGCGGCTCCGTCCCGGTGACATCGTCAGCGTCAAAGGATCCCATGGCAGCCGCATGGCCGAGGTGGTGAAGCGCCTGCTCGCCGGCGAGCCTGCACCGGTCCCCGCCAAAGGCTGAGGCGGCGATGCTGTTTCATTTGCTGTTTCCGCTTGCCGATCAATTCGGTCCGTTCAATCTCTTCCGCTATCTCACCTTTCGTTCCGGCGGCGCGATGGTGACGGCGCTCCTCATCAGCTTCCTCACCGGACCGCGCGTCATCGCCTGGCTCAAATCGAAGCAAGCGGAAGGCCAGCCCATTCGCCTCGATGGCCCCGAAGGCCACCTGCTGCGGAAGAAGGGCACGCCCACCATGGGCGGCTTCCTCATTCTGATGGCGCTAATCGTCTCGACGCTGCTTTGGGCCGATCTCGCCAACGGATATGTCTGGGTTACCCTGTTCGTCACGGCGGGATTTGGCGCCGTCGGCTTCTTCGACGACTACAAGAAGCTCACCAAGCGCTCCACCTCGGGCCTCTCCGGGCGGCGCAAGCTCTTGGCGCAGATCGCCATCAGCGGCATCGCCGCGATTCTCATCGCCTGGCTCACGCGCGATGCCGCGATCCGTACCGCGCTTGCGGTGCCTTTCTTCAAGAATGTGCTGTTTGAGTTTGGCTGGGTATTCTTCATCGCGGTGGCGGTGTTCGTCATCACCGGCGCGTCGAACGCGGTCAATTTGACCGACGGCCTCGACGGGCTTGCCATCGTGCCTTCGATGATTGCCGCCGGCTGCTTCGCGCTCATCGCCTATCTCGCCGGCAACCGCATCTTCGCCGACTATCTGCAGATCCATCACGTCGCCGGCGCGGGCGAGTTGACGGTGTTTTGCGCCGCGCTGGTCGGCTCGGGCTTGGGATTTCTCTGGTACAACGCGCCGCCCGCCATGGTCTTCATGGGCGACACCGGCTCGCTCTCGATCGGCGGCGCCATCGGCGTGATCAGCGTCATCACCAAGCACGAGCTGGTGCTCGCCATCATCGGCGGCCTCTTCGTGCTCGAGACCGTGTCGGTGATCATGCAGGTGGCGAGCTTCAAGCTCACGGGCAAGCGGGTCTTTCGCATGGCGCCGCTCCATCACCACTTCGAGAAGAAGGGATGGCAGGAGCCGACCATCGTCATCCGCTTCTGGATCATCGCTTCGGTGCTGGCGATCGCGGGGCTTTCCACGCTGAAACTGCGGTAGGGGTATGATGGAGGTAACGGCGTTCGAGAACGAGAAGGTGGCGGTGCTCGGTCTCGCGCGCTCCGGCCTCGCCGCCGCGCACGCGCTGAGACGCGGCGGCGCGGCGGTGCTCGCCTGGGACGACGCGCCCGAGCGC
>Ga0306920_100014964_pt1 | contig 10613 bp, 10 predicted proteins | sample flu12Cox44000170_FD_204666 | JGI IMG/M metagenome (GOLD analysis project Ga0306920, IMG submission 204666) | Lab enrichment of tropical soil microbial communities from Luquillo Experimental Forest, Puerto Rico - flux4day.12C.oxic.44.000.170 (v2)... | ecosystem: Environmental > Terrestrial >... | reverse complement strand
GTCCGGACGTCATAGACCGTCCGGACGACTGGCATGCTGCGATCAGCGCTTGCTGATCGGCACGAAGTTCAGATTCTCCGGACCCGTGTAATTCGCGCTCGGGCGGATGATCTTGTTGTCGACGCGCTGCTCGATGATGTGCGCGCTCCAGCCGGCCGTGCGCGCGATCACGAAGATCGGCGTGAACATGGCGGTCGGGATGCCCATCATGTGATACGACACGGCGCTGAACCAGTCGAGGTTCGGGAACATCTTCTTGACTTCCCACATCGTCGATTCGAGGCGCTCGGCGACGTCGAACAGCTTCATGTTCGACTGCTCCTTCGAGAGCTTTTTCGCGATTTCCTTGATGACCTTGTTGCGCGGGTCCGAGATCGTATACACGGGGTGGCCGAAGCCGATCACGACTTCCTTCTTTTCCACGCGCGCGCGGATGTCGGCTTCTGCCTCATCGGCGTTTTCGTAGCGCGACTGGATCTCGAACGCGACTTCGTTGGCGCCGCCGTGCTTCGGACCGCGCAGCGCGCCGATCGCGCCCGTGATGGCCGAGTAGATGTCCGAGCCCGTGCCCGCGATCACGCGGCCCGTGAACGTCGAGGCGTTGAACTCGTGCTCGGCGTACAGGTTGAGCGACACGTGCATCGCGTCGACCCACGACTTCGACGGCGCGCGGCCGTGCAGCAGGTGCAGGAAGTGTCCGCCGATCGAATCGTCGTCGGTTTCGACTTCGATGCGCTTGCCGTTGTGCGAAAAGTGATACCAGTACAGCAGCATCGAGCCGAGCGAGGCCATCAGGCGGTCGGCGATGTCGCGCGCGCCCGGCAGGTTGTGGTCGTCCTTCTCGGGCAGCACGGTGCCAAGAATCGAGACGCCCGTGCGCATCACGTCCATCGGGTGCGCCGAGGCGGGCACGGCTTCGAGGGCCGTCTTCACGTTGGCGGGCAGGCCGCGCAGCGCCTTGAGCTTCGCCTTGTAGCCGGCCAGCTCGGCCGTGTTCGGCAGCTTGCCGTGCACGAGCAGGTAGGCGACTTCTTCGAACTCGCACGCGGTGGCGAGATCGAGAATGTCATAGCCGCGGTAGTGGAGGTCGTTGCCGGTGCGGCCCACGGTGCACAGCGCCGTGTTGCCCGCCGTCACGCCCGAAAGCGCAACCGACTTCTTAGGCTTGAAACCGCCGGCGGCTTGCGTGGTGTTTTCTGCTTCGCTCATGATGTCTTCCTCTATCTCTATGTATGTGTCTGGGCGGATTTACTTCTTCGCGGCAAAGAGCGCGTCGAGCTTGTCTTCGTACGCGTGATAGCCGAGGTGCTTGTAGAGGTCGTCGCGCGTCTGCATCGTGGAGACGGCGGCCTTTTGCGTGCCATCGCGCTTGACGGTCTCGTAGAAGTTCAGCGCGGCGGCGTTCATCGCACGATACGCGCCGCAGCAGTAGAGCGCGATATCCACGTTGGCGCTCTTCAGCTCTTCGGTCGTGAAGAGCGGCGTCGAACCGAACTCGGTGAGGTTGGCGAGAATCGGCACCTTCACGGCCGCGCGGAAGCGGCGGTAGTCGTCGAGCGTCTTCATTGCTTCGGGGAAGATCATGTCCGCGCCCGCTTCGACATAGGCCACCGCGCGCTCGATCGCCGCGTCGATGCCTTCCACGGCCGCCGCGTCGGTGCGCGCCATGATGACGAACTGGTCGTCGGTGCGCGCGTCCACGGCGGCCTTCACGCGGTCCACCATCTCGTCGGTCGCCACGACTTCCTTGTTCGGGCGATGGCCGCAGCGCTTCTGACCGACCTGGTCTTCGAGGTGCACGGCCGCCACGCCGGCCTTGATGAACGACTTGATCGTGCGCGCGATGTTGAAGGCGCCGCCCCAGCCGGTGTCGATGTCGACCATCAGCGGAATATCCACGGCGTCGGTGATGCGGCGCGCGTCGATCAGCACGTCGTCCATGGTGCTGATGCCGAGGTCAGGCACGCCGAGCGAGTTGGCGGCCACGCCGCCGCCCGACAGATAAACGGCCTTGAAGCCGGTCGACTGGGCAAGCCTGGCCGCATACGCGGTGATGGCGCCGACGACCTGCAGCGGTTGCTCGGCGGCCACGGCCGCGCGGAATTTCGCGCCGGCGCTTGCGGGGGATTTGCTGTTCATGCGTGATGTCTCCAATTGAATCGCCGACTCATGTTGCAGATAGCGTGCCAGTTCGTTGTGACGTGGCTAACGCATTGATTTTGCGTCGGATTTTCCGAACCCGGATGCCGGCCCCGATTTCCATGGTGAAATCGAGATTTCAAAAATGAAATCGACGCGTGATAATGTGAAATCCGCCTGTCGACCGATTTGTGAGCGCCTGCCGGGCGGCATCGCGACCGCGCAGTTGGACATTAGTTGGACATCATGAACCGCTTTCCCGCTCCCGCTTCCTCCGCTATCCGCCCGCGCGTCTGGGCCATGGGCATCAGCCGTCTGCGCGACCTCTTTCGCGACATCGCCCGCGAATACGACGAACTCGCGGACCTGCGCGTGGTGCCGCGCGGCTTCGAGGAGGCGGTCGCCGAAATCGCCGCTGCCGGGCCGAACCAGCGGCCCGACGTCGTGGTGGCGGCGGGCTCGAACGGCACCTATCTGAAGGCGCGCATCGACGTGCCCGTCGTGCTCGTGCAGCCCACCGGCTTCGACGTGATGCAGGCGCTGGCTCGCGCGAAGCGTGAAGCCGACCTCGTCGCGCTCGTCACCTATGGCGAGACGCCCGTCGAGGTACGGCGCTTTGCCAGCGCCTATGGCATCGACGTGGTGTTCGGCCAGTACCGCACGGTGCAGGACGCCGAAGCCTGCGTGCTCGACCTGCGCGATCGCGGCGTGGGCGCGGTCGTGGGGCCGGGCCTCGTCAACGATCTCGCTGCGCGGCTCGGGCTCGTGCCGTTTTTCGTCTATTCGCGGCCCTCGGTGCGCGCTGCTTTCGACAACGCGCTCGAACTCGTGCAGGCCACCTGGCGCGAGACGCAGCGCCGTCAGCGCCTCGACAGCGTGCTTCAGCACCTGCGCGATGGCGTGGTGGCGCTCGATGCGCGCGGCCGCATCGAGGCGATCAACCAGCGGCTCGCGGACGTGCTCGGCATCGATCCGGCGTCGGCGGCGGGGCAGTCGCTCGCGGCGCTCGCGCCCGACATTGCCTTCGCGCTGCCGGAAGCCGATGGCGAATCGCTCGAGACCGTGCGTGGCGTGAGCTATGTCGTGCATCGCGGGCCGCTCGTCGACAATGGCGTGACCACGGGCGCCGTGCTCACGTTCCAGGAGTCGCGCGCCGTGGAGCGGCTCGACCGCACGTTGCGTTCGCGCCAGCGCACGCAGCAGTTCGTCGCGCGCTATCGCCTGGACGACCTGAGCGGCGCGTCGCCGGGCATCGAGCGCGTGCGCCAACTCGCGCGGCGCTACGCGAAGTCGGATGCCACCGTGCTGATACGCGGCGAAAGCGGCACGGGCAAGGAGATGATCGCGCAGGGCCTTCATCGCGAGAGCGCGCGGCGCGATTTTCCGTTCGTCGCCATGAATTGCGGCGCGTTCCCCGAGGCGCTGCTGGAGAGTGAGCTGTTCGGCTATGAGGAGGGCGCGTTCACGGGTGCGCGGCGCGGCGGCAAGGTGGGGCTCATCGAGGCCGCGCACCGCGGCACGCTCTTTCTCGATGAAATCGGCGAGATGCCGTTGCCGTTGCAAAGCCGCCTGTTGCGCGTGCTGCAGGAGCGCGAGGTGGTGCGCCTCGGCGCGACCGAGCCCACCCGCGTGGACGTGCGCGTGGTCGCCGCCACGCACCGTGCGCTCACCGAGCAGATCGAGGCGGGCGAGTTTCGTGCCGACCTTTTCTATCGCCTGAACATCCTCAATCTCGCCATTCCGCCGCTGCGCGAACGCGGCGCGGACATCCCGCTGCTGGCGGGCGAGCTGCTGTTCCAGGCCTCGCGCCGCGAGCCGCGCGTGGCCGTGCGCATCCGCACGCCCGAGGAGGCTGCGCGCACGCTCGCGCTGGTGAGCGGCGCGCTCGCGCGTCACGCGTGGCCGGGCAACGTGCGCGAGCTGCAGAACGTGGTCGAGCGGATGGTGGTGGAGCTGGCGGATTCGGAAGAGGACGTGCTGACGCCGGACGTGCTGCGCTCGATCGCGCCGGAGGTGTTCGAGTCGCGCCGCGCTGCGGGCGGCTCCGCGGCAGTGGCGGGCGACACCGCGCTAACGTTGCGCGAGCGCAGCCTCAACACCGAAGCCGACGAAATCCGCGCGGCGCTCGACGCCTGCAATGGCGATCGCGACCGCGCTTGCGAGATGCTCGGCATCAGCAAGACGACGCTCTGGCGGCGTCTCACGGCCGCCAATGGCAAGCGCGGCAAGGCAGGTGGCGCGGCGGGCGGAGCGGGCGAGGCGAGCGTGGCAGCGACGCCGCGCAAGACGCCGCGCGGCTGAAGCCGTGCGCCGCGCGTTCAGTTCTTCAACGCGTTGAGGAGCGGCACGACGGTCCCATGCAGATGCAGGATCTCCGGGCTCGCCTGCAGCAGCGCCTGATATCGCTCGTAGAACTCCGCCGATTCCTCGCCGGAAAAGAGCGCGGCCACGCCTTCGGCCGCGCCGATGCGGTCGTCGGGGCTCGCGTCTTTCGCGTCGAGCGTCTCGTCGACGTTGGCGATCACCGTCGAGAACGGCATGAGCCAGCGAAAACCCGAGCCGTTGATGAGCACTTGCAGGAAGGCCGCCGGCGTGACCGGCCCGAACTCGCGCTCATACCCGGCGCGCTCGTGGTCGAGGATCGCCTTGTGCAGCGTGAGCAGCGGCTTGCGCACGGTCGAGAGGAATTGAATCGCGCTTTGTTCGTTCATCGTGCGGCTCCTTCTGTGGCGCATGCCTGATCGTGAGGTGGCGCGAACCTGTCGCGCGGATATGCCGACGATGGTAGCGCAATGGCCGGCCGCGCGTGGCCATGCCCGGCGCGTTCGGCAGCGGCGCTACACTCTGCCGGTTCGCGAAGGCGCGATGTCTGCCCCGCGTGGACGGAAAACTCCGGGAGAGCCTTGCGATGACGATCCTGCCGCTGCGCCGCGACGACCTGCCGCTCGATACCGCCGAGCTGGCGCGCTTCATGGTCGGCAAATATCTCGTGCGCGACCTCGCGCGAGGGCGCATGGCCGGGCGGCTGGTCGAGGTCGAGGCGTATCCCGTGGGCGATTCCACGAGCTACGCCTATGTCGGACGTCGGCCCTATAACGCTGCGATGTTCCTCGAGCGCGGTCATGCTCACGTGCGGCTGACCTATGGCAGCGCATGGATGTTCAACATGTCGAGCGAAGCCGTGGACGTGGGCGCGGGCATCCTGTTTCGCGCGCTGGAGCCGCTGGAAGGCATCGACGCGATGGAGGCGCTGCGCCCGGGCGTCCCGCTACGCGATCTCGCTCGCGGGCCGGGGCGGCTGTCGCAGGCGTTAGGCGTTGCGGCGGCCTTCGACGGCGTCGACCTGTGTCTCGGGCACGGGCTCTGGATCGGGCGCGTGGACGAACCGGCGCGGCCCGTGGGCGCGACGACGCGCATCGGGCTTTCGCGGGAAAGGGACCGGCCGCTGCGCTTCTACGAACTGGGCAGCCGGTTCGTGAGCGGGCCGCGCAGGTTGCTGGACGGGGGCATCGTCGCGGTTTGACCGGGGAAGGCGCCGGGCCGTGCGGTGCGCGCGCGGGGCATTGTTACCCTGGTTGAAACTGTATTTTCTCAAATCAAGGGTTTGCCCTGGTCTTTCATCTCAATAAACTGAAATCACTGATCCGGCGACACACAAGAGCGCCGGCGTAAAACAAGTGATGGAGGTAAGTACCATGAAGACCCGCACCCTGATTCAAGCCGCATTCATCGCCGCCCTGGCGGCCGCCCCGGCCCTGTCGTTCGCCCAGGCGCAAAGCGATGCCCCGAAGACCCGCGCCGAAGTGAAGGCCGAACTGATCCAGCTCGAAAAGGCCGGCTACAACCCGGCTACCGCCAACGACGCGAGCTATCCAGGCGACATCCAGGCCGCCGAAGCGCGTGTGACGCAGCAAGAAGGCCTGGCGCAGCAAGCGCCGGCAGCCGAAACGAGCGGCTATGGCCCGTCGACCTCGGGTTCGGCGCAGTCGGGCCAGCCGGCCACGATGCGTCCGTCGCCGCAATCGGTGTATTTCGGCAACTGAGCGGCAACTGGGCGGCAACTAGTCCGGCAACGAAGCGCCGACTGAGCGGGTAGCGCTGCGAACGCCCGTCACCCACGCGCCGGAGCAAGCGACATCGATCGGCCAGAGCGTGGCCGATCCCGCGCAACCCGGTGCGCCTGGCGCCGCCAGCAGGCTTCCACGACCGGTCGGCGTTCCCACCGAGCAAGGCTCCCAACCGATACCGGCGAAGGCGGATGTGATTCCGCCTTTCCTGCACGCCGCCCGCGCAAATTTTCGCGCGATTTTCTTGCGTGGAACCTCCGCCGCCGCAAGGTGGCTTCGCCCAACCCCGCCGGGATTGGGCGTTTTTTCACATTCTGCGGTCCGAAGAGGGCCGGAGCCGGTGCGTCAGGTGGCGCCGGTCCCGCCAGTGATGTAGTGCTCGAGCTGTTCGATCGTGAACTGCTGCTCGGCGATGATTTCCTTCACCAGGTCGCCGATCGACACCATGCCCACGAGCTTGCCGCCGTCCATGACGGGCAGGTGGCGCATGCGCCGCTCGGTCATGAGCGCCATGCAGTCGTAGGTGGTCTGCTGCGGTTCGACGAAGCGCACGTGCGGGGTCATGATGTCGCGCACGGCGGTCGTTTTCGACGACCGGTCCATGAGCACGATCTTGCGCGCATAGTCGCGCTCCGTGATGATGCCGGCGATCGCCGGACCATCGGTCACGAGCAGCGCGCCGATCCGCTTTTCGGCCATCAGCCGGATTGCGTTGTAGACGGAATCGGACGCTTCGATCGTGTAGACCACCTGATCCGGCTTCGATTTGAGTACCTGTGCAACGCTTGTCATAGGGCGACCCCTCTTCGTCCTTCTGGTTGTGCAGTCATTGCGCGGCGCGGCAGGCCGGGCGCGTTGCCCGTCGAGCCGCTGGAAAGCCATTCCAGTATAGGCGGATGGCGTGCCGCCCGTCGTCGGGGTATGCGCGGGGTCGCACCATTCATGCGACGGGCATGCGGCGCGGCGAGCCCCGCCCGGCCGGCGCCCGGACGGCCACCCAGCGGGGCGGCGCGGCGAGGCGCACCAAATGGCGGTAAACTCCGGTTCCGAACCTCAACCCGGCCCCGTGCCGGATTTGCCAGTCTTCTGCTCCAGATCATGCCTACGCTTCCTGAGTCGTCCTGCGCGGACGGCGACAACGCCAACGAATGCGTCGTGCTTGACGCGACCGCCACGCTGCCGACCCGCTACGGCACGTTCGAGTCCTATGTCTACCGGGTGAAGGACGGCGGCGCCGAGCATCTCGCGCTCGTCATGGGCGACGTGGGGAGCGGCGAGCCCGTGCTGGCGCGGCTCCACTCCGAATGCCTGACCGGCGACGTGCTGGGCTCGTACCGCTGCGACTGCGGCGAGCAGCTCGACCTCGCCCTGCGCTACATCGCGGCCGAAGGCCGTGGCGTGCTGCTCTATCTGCGCGGCCATGAAGGCCGCGGAATCGGGCTGTCGAACAAGATCCGCGCGTACCAGCTGCAACAGCAGGGCCGCGACACGGTCGAGGCGAACCTGGATCTCGGCCTGCCCGACGACGCGCGCGAATACGATTCGGCGGCGGCGATCCTGCGGCTCCTGAAGGTGTCGTCGGTGCGGCTCATGAGCAACAATCCGAAGAAGTTCGACACGCTGCGGCAGCACGGTATCCCGGTCATCGAGCGTGTGGCGCTCGCGATTCCAATGCGCGAGGAGAACGAACGTTATATCCGCACCAAGCAGGTCAAGTTCGGCCATTACTTCGAAGAGAATGAATAGTTCGGGGTTGGGGTTCGTGAGTGACCGTTTGGCCTGTCTCAAATGTTTGATCTATAAGGGATTTGATCCTGCGGGGCTCGCGGGCTAGCGCAGATTTTCTCCGGACGCTCAAAATAATGAACAAATGAGAGGCCAGATTCGGGTGGTTGCTCGTAACCTCTTGATTCTAAACAAGTGCTGAACGACTCTGAGCGCTCCGTTGTTGAAATTCGTCCGCCTTGCTATTTCTGAGTCAGCTATGTTGGCGTAGGTTTTTTTGAGGGTTTGAAAAAACCTACGCCATGTCTCTTCGTACGAGACCGTGCCCCGGAAACTACTTCTCTTACTGTGTTAAGTACCTGGCAGGAGGCGCAATGTCAGACGATGAGAATCCGATTGATGTTTAACGCCCTGGTCACCCTTGGACCGGAACTCCTGGCGACGTTGCTGGCCGAGACAGACGTAACGAATCCGTCCATGCGGCGTCGCTTGCAATTCGAACTGTCTGCGCGAAACAACGAAAACATGCCCGAGGCCGTTCGCCGGTGGATAGTAAGCGCGAATTTAGGCGCACCTAGAATCGGAAGCTGAACGAGCGCAGAGTTGCGTCCGCAACTACGACTTGCGGACGCAACCGATGACACAGAACGAAGTTGATTTCCTTCCGCTGCGGGTTGCCGGCATGACTGCGGCGGGCAGGCGGAAGTTTGACGCCGAGGGTAAGCGCAAGCTGATTGAAGCATGCCTGCAGCCGGGCGTGTCAATTGCCGGACTCGCGTTGAAGGCTGGCGTGAACGCGAACCAACTGCATAATTGGATCCACTTGCGCGAACGCGTGAATGCCGCTGCTGCGGCGGTAAGCGTCGAGGCGTTGCCATCGGCATTCATGCCAGTCGTCACGATCAACGAGGTGGCGCCGGTGTGCGCATGAACCCCGAGCCAGTGAGCGTGCGGCGATCGTCGCACGGATACGAAGCGGCGTGGGATGTTTAGGCACGCGGCAAGACCACCCGCACATGGTCTTCCGTTGCTTCGAAGGCGGGTTCGATGCCGGCTGCGGCCCGCACCAGCGGGACGATCTTGTTGCGCACGCCCATACCTCTCGCGTCCACGTAGCCGTAGTCGCGCAGTACGCCGACGATTGTGGTGTTCCTGGGCGAGCGTTGTCCGGCAAGCATCTTTTCCACGGTCATCGAATTTTGTAAGGCGCCCGGGCTGAGTACTTCCAGGCGATTGGTGTAGGCAACGATCTCGACTTCGAGATTGCGAGTCCAGTCGCGATGCGCGAGTGCATTGACAATCGCCTCGCGAAGCGCATCAGGTGGGTAGTGCCAGATGCGCTCGCGCCGCAGCCCGTCTCCCAGGTCTTCCCCTTCGGTACTGACGAGAGGTTGACCCTGCATACGGTCCAGCAGATCTTCTATCAGACCGTTTTCGACGACTTCGCCGAGTCCGCCACCTTCGCGGCGTGCAAACCGCCCGACGAGTGGACCATCCAGCAGCGTATCGTCGAGTGCCTGGTAGCCCTTGTCGATGCCATTGAACACCATCCAGCGGATGCCAGCCTGGCGCAGAAAACGGCGTGGTGACCGTCCGAACAGCACCAGTCCGGCGATGCTGCAGACCGGTGTACGGCCCTCGACGTCGGTCATGAAACCGAGCCCTACCAGGCGCTGCAGCCACGCGTCATCGGTCTGCGGTAACTCACGGTCACCGGCAAAAGTCAGGAGGTAATCTTCGAGCCGCGCGCGATCGAGTGCGTCGAGTGCGGCGCCTGATACCGGCAAGGTTTCGCTGTGAAAGAGGCCGCCCGTTGCAAAGAGGCGGGCTTGGGTCTCACGATCCGCGAGCCGGGACGTGCTGCCGACGCGAATGTAGATATCTTCCCGGTTATTGTGGCGAAGCACATAGGGTTTGCTTGTGCCCATCGTGAAGGACACGACACCGACACGAAGACCGTCGTCCATGGTCACCACTTCATAGAAGGGCAGCAGCATCGGATGCACGTGTGCAAACACCGCATTCATGACCCACGTTTCGAGGTCCTCGCGCTGGATGCCAGAGATCGTTCCGTCATCATCTACGCCCAGCAGGATCATGCCGCCGCGCAGGTTTGCCATCGCGACAATTTCACGGGCAAGCGCTTCGGGGCGCAGGTCGTCGCGCTTGAATTCGACGCCGGAATTCTCTCCGTTGGCGACAATCTCCAGCAATTCCGTCTTGAGCATGGTCGTTCCTAAAATCCGTATTTTTCTTTGCGCTGGGAGAATGCCTCGCGACCGCCTTCCAGAATGTCGGCTACGCGCTCGCGGATCTGCGGGACGTCAATGGAACCCTGCGCATCAGGGGACATCTGTGCCTGCGCCTCGGACGCCGAAAATATCCCGATCCACTCTGCGTCGCCGAAGACGGGGATGTTCGCATTGTGGGTGGCAAAGAGGAACTGGCGCTCAGTCTTGGCTTCCCTCAACTGAGTCACGATTCGCTCGGCGATGAATGCATTGTCTAGGTTGTCCTCGGGCTGGTCCATGATGAGCGGATCATCGTTGTCGAGCAGCAGCAGGTGCAGGATTGCCGTGCATTGCTGTCCCGTGGATAGCTGATCCAGCGGCTTGAATATTTCGCCCTGATGGGCGACATTCAGTTCGATCAGGATTCGGTCCTGTAGGTCGATCTCTTCGA
>Ga0306920_100014963_pt1 | contig 10613 bp, 2 predicted proteins | sample flu12Cox44000170_FD_204666 | JGI IMG/M metagenome (GOLD analysis project Ga0306920, IMG submission 204666) | Lab enrichment of tropical soil microbial communities from Luquillo Experimental Forest, Puerto Rico - flux4day.12C.oxic.44.000.170 (v2)... | ecosystem: Environmental > Terrestrial >... | reverse complement strand
GAACCGGTCACCGATGGCATCGGCGAGGTCGCGTCCTTCTTCGGCAGCCGCGCGTATCGCAGTCGGATCACCCACCATGACTGACCCGAACGCCTGCCACGAAAGAATCTGGCCGAGCCTCCACCCGTCGCCGAGCGAGCGGGCCAGGTCGATTGCCTCGGCGAAGTATGGCCGGGCCATCTCGGGGTCGTAGACCGCGATGCTGCTGCAGGCGGTCAGGGCCCTAGCCAGCAGTGCGGGGTCGTCGACTTCCCGCGCAATCGCCAGGGCTTGGAGGGCTTGCTCCATACTGTCGGTCGCACCCATATGGGCGTTGAGCGTGGCCGTGTCGGCGAGCGCCCGTGCGCGCACCGCCGGTGCCACCTCGGAAAGGCGTGCGTTTTGGTCGGTGAGGGCGGCGTCGCACCAGGCGAGCCCTTCCCGGATGCGGCCCCCCGAAGAAGGACGCGACCTCGCCGATGCCATCGGTGACCGGTTCTCCTCGCATGGGTGTTGCTGGTGTCTCGGTTGTGCAAAGGGGATGACCGGTGATCCGGCTGGAGGCGCGGCGCAGTTGCGTGAGGTGATTGCCGAGGCCGACGCGGCTCATGACGCCTACTGGGGGTGCTGCGCCCTATTCATGCAGGCCACCATGCTGGCCTACCACGGGGACCCGAATGCGGCGCGAGAGAGTGCCAACGCGGCCGTCGAGGCCGCCGCGGACCTTGGCGGGTTCTTCCCCGGCCTCGCCTATGCGGGGTTGACCGTCGCGACCCTCGCCGCGGGCGACGTCGCCGCGGCTGCCGACGCGATCGCGGCGGGCTGGCCCCATCTCAGTCTGCAGCCCGCAATGGCGGCGATCTGGATTGCTTACGCGGCCCAGGCTGCGCTGGCGCGCGGGGATCTGACCGCGGCCCGACGCTTGGCCGATGACGCCGTCGCGGCGACGAGCGGCTTTCACCTATCGCTGGCATTGACGACGCGCGCCGGCGTCGCGATCGCGCAGGGTGAGCCGGAACAGGCCGGCCGCGACGCGCACGACGCGCTCGCAACCGCCGCCGGCACCGGGGCATTCGCCGCTACTCCCGAAACTCTCGAGTGCCTCGCCGCACTCGCCGTCAGCGCTGGCAATCATCGCGAAGCGGCGCGGCTGTTCGGCGCCGCAGACGCGATCCGGCAACGCGGCGGCCTCGTCCGCTTCAAGATCTTCGACGCCTTCTTCGACTTCCCGGTTGCGGCACTCCGTGAAGCGATGGGCGAGAAGGACTTTGAATCCGCGTGGGCCGAGGGCGCCACGCTGTCCACCGGCGAAGCCATCGCCTACGCCCAGCGCCGTCGCGGCGAACGTAAACGCCCCACCAGCGGCTGGGCCTCACTCACGCCCACCGAGCGCGACGTCGCACGACTGGTCAGCGAAGGCCTCGCCAACAACGACATCGCCACACGGCTCTTCGTCTCAACGCGTACCGTGCAAACCCACCTCACCCACGCCTACTCCAAACTCGGACTCACCTCCCGCGTGCAACTCGCGCAGGAAGCAGCACGGCATGGCTGACCGACGTCGACAGCCAGATCGCCGATGTGTAGTTTCCCGACCGGCCACTGGTCGACGTCGGTCGCGGACACATGCGAGGAATCGACTCCCCGGAACTCCCACCTCTTGAATACGCACCGATATCAGCTAAAGCTAGCGCGTTGGCGCCGAACGCCCCAAACACTTACGTTGACTCGTTCGCATCGAAAACGTCCGGGGTAACCCCTCAGGCGATCAGCCAGCTAGGGGTCGCCTGAGCAACCGAACGAAACTGATCGTTTTCTAAGGCCCGTAAGGGGATCCCCATCCGCACCGGCAACTCCAACGCTAGCTGCGCGGCCACCGCGGCATACACCGCAGATCGCGGCGACGAGAACGCGGCGCACACCCCGTCACCGGTGTGGCTTGAACAGGAAGCCGCCGCCGTCGAGATGCCTGCCCGGTGCGCCAACGGCCAGTCCTGCCTCACCATGCAGCTCGAATAGCGCGCGTTCGGAATACGTCCACTGCACCAGCAAACTAGCCGCTGTCGCAACGGTGTGATGGTGATCTGGGCCTGGCCTGCATTGATATACAGCCAGCTGGCTGCACCTGATTGGCATGTCAGGATGGACGAGGTGTTCAGGGGCGTTGGCGAACCCCAGCGTCAACAGCGGGCCGCCTTTACTCGATCTTGACCGCGTGTTGAATTGTCTCACCGACGATCGAGAAGTGAGTACGCTTCAAGCCGTGGAGCTGGGGGTTTTGGGACCTCTCCAGGTCCGGCAGGACGGCGTGCCGGTCATGATTCCGGGCGCCAAACCGCGCGCCATCCTCACGATGCTCGGGCTACACGATGGTTTGGTCGTGTCGGCCGAAACGTTGATTGAGCTGCTTTGGGGCGAGGATCCGCCGCGCACGGCCGCCAAGGCCCTGCAGACCCACATCTCTTCGCTGCGGCGCACGCTGGGCGATGGCTTTGTTTTGACGGAGGGAACGGGGTGGACCCTCGCCCAAAGCGACGTTGATGCCTCGCGCTACAAGTCGGCCGCGCGATTGGGATGCGATGCCGCCGCCACTGGCGATACCAGCCAAGCGGTGACCTGCTTCGAGCAGGCGCTTGTCCTCTGGCGCGGAACTCCTGAACTGCCCGATGGCCGGCGGGGAACATCCGAAAAGACGCGGTGGATCGAGGACCATGCCGCGCTCGTGGAGGATCGGGCCGATGCCCTGCTCGCGACGGGCCGCGCCGCGGAGATCATCGGCGAACTCGAGGCCGCGGTGGCCGAGGCGCCGCTGCGCGAGCGGCGTTGGGGCCAGCTGATGCTCGCGCTCTACCGCGCCGGCAGGCAAGGCGAAGCCCTTGGCGCCTACCAACGGGCTCGGGCGTTGCTCGCCGACGAACTCGGGGTCGACCCGGGACCGGATCTTCGCCGACTCGAGGCCGCGATCGTCGCGCAGCATACTGCACTGGAAATCCCTGCCGCACAAGACCTTCCGGCGATGACACGGGCGCTGACCTTCCTGCTGACCGACATCGAGGGATCGACTGCCGCTTGGGAGGCCGACGCCGATGCCATGGCGGTGGCGCTCGCCCGACACGACGAGCTCGTCGAACAGGTCGTCACGTCGCGCGGAGGACGGCTGATCAAGACCCGCGGCGAGGGCGATGCCACGTTCTCAGTCTTCGAGCGGCCGTCGGCGGCCGCCGCGGCCGCGATCGAGCTGCAAGAAGCGATCGGCCACGAGCCGTGGTCGCTGCGCGAGCCGATGCGGATCCGGGTGGCCTTGCACACCGGGGAGGTCGAGCTTCGCGACGGCGACTACTTCGGGCGGGCGGTCAACCGCGCCGCCCGACTGCGGTCGCTGGCTGTGGGCGGCCAAATCCTGTGCTCGGGTGCGACCGCCGAGCTCGTCATCGACTCACTGCGCGACGACGTTGTGCTCACCGACCTCGGCATGCGTCAGCTGCGCAACCTGGCACGCCCCGAGCACGTCTTCGAGCTCCGAATGGAAACAGCCGACGACCATGAACGGGCTGTCTCAACCGATGCTCCCAGGGAGCGCCCGAGCCTGCCCGCGGTGCTGGCCGGCCCGGGGCCGTTCGTCGGGCGTGCGCGCGAGCTCGAGCGGCTCTTTTCAACGTGGCAGGCCGCGCTCGCCGGTGGCACGAACGCAGTGCTGATCGCCGGCGAACCGGGTGTCGGCAAGACGCGGCTGGCCGGGGAATGGTCGCGACAGGCCTACGACCAGGGCGCCTTGGTGATCTATGGCCGTTGCGACGAGGACCTCGGTGCGCCGTATCAGCCGTTCGCCGAAGCCCTGCGTTCGCTCGTGCCGTGCCTTGGTAGCAGTGCGATTCGGGGACTGCGCGGCGTGGAGGCACTGCTTCCCCTGGTTCCCGGGCTAGCCGATGTCCTACCTGATTTAGCCGCGCCGGCCCGCGCCGATCCGGACACCGAACGCTACGCACTTTTCGACGCCGTCGTCGCGCTGTTGGGGATAGCCTCCGCCAGCGCGCCCGTTGTCCTGATTCTCGATGACCTGCACTGGGCCGCTAAGCCCACGCTGCTCCTACTGCGGCATCTCCTGCGTTTTGGTGAGCAGGCCCGCGTGCAGATCGTCGGCACGTACCGCGGCACCGACCTCGACCGCTCGCACCCTCTGGCGGCGATGCTCGCCGACCTGCACCGCGACGGCACCGCCGATCGCATTCAGCTGACGGGCCTGGACGAGAACGACGTGACTGCGTATGTCGCCGAGGCCGGCTACGACGACGAAGAGCTGGCCCGGGCACTGGCGTCGGTCACCGGCGGCAACCCGTTCTTCCTCATTGAGGCGCTGCGCCACGTGGACGAAAGTGGCGGCCGCTGGGACCAGAGCACCCTGCCGCAGGGCGTGCGTGAAGCGGTGAGTCGCCGACTTTCGCGGCTGCCCGCGGAGACGAACAAAGCCCTTGCCGCAGCCGCGGTCGTCGGCAGCCGCTTCGCCCTAGACCTCGTGGAGCGGGTGGTCGAGGCTGACCTCGTCGATGCGTTCGACGAGGCGTGCAAGGCCGGCATCGTCATCGAGGAGCCCGGCGGTCGCTACCGGTTCAACCACGCCCTTGTTCGACAGTCGCTGCTTGCCGAACTGCCGTCGGTGCGGCGCATGCGGTTACACCAGCGCATCGCCACGACGTTGGAGACCCAGCCCGGCGCCGACGACGAGCTGCTAGCCGAGCTGGCGCATCACTACTTCGAATGTGCGTGGGCGGGAAACGCGGCCAAGGCCGTCGAGTACTGCCGGCGTGCGGCAGACCAGGCGATGGCTCGCCTCGCCTACGAAGGCGCCGCCGACCTCTACGGCCAAGCCTTGCACGCGCTGGACGAGATTGACGACGAGCTGCCCGACCGCAACGAGCAGGCCGCCGAGCTACTCATCGCCCGCTGCGAGGCGCTGCTGGCCGCCGGTGACGTGGCTTCGGCAGCAGGCGCGGTCTCCCAATTACAGGACGCGTCAGTCAATTCGGCGCGGCTAGCAGCATGGGCAACATGTTTCGACGGCCAGCTGTCGATGCTCATCCATCCCGAACGCCTGGACGAGATCGAAACCGCGCTAGGCACCGCCGCCCAACAGCTGGCCGAATTAGACGACGCCGCAGGCGAAGCCAACGCCCACACCGTTCGGGCCGCGTGCCTCGCCCGCCTAGGCAGAATCGGCGACGCCGAAATCGCACTGGACGACGCCCTCACAGCGGCGCGGCGCGCGCATGAACACCGCCGGGTCAACGCGGTGTTGGCGGGCGCGCCACTTGCAGCCCTATGGGGGCCCAATCCTGTTCCGCGTGCGGGTGGGCGGTGTCTCGACGTAGTGCGACTCTTGCGGATCACGACCGACTCGCCCGCGGTCGAAGCGACGTCGACGCGGTGTCAGGCCGTGCTGGAGGCCTTCCGCGGACGCGCCGCCGCGGCCCGACGCATGATCGACTCGGCGCGGCGTACGGTCACCGAGCTCGGCCTGCGCCACGCGCTGCTCGAAGTTGAGCAGTTTGCCGGGATTGTCGAGCTGGTCGCCGATGATCCTGGCGCGGCCGAATCACATTTGCGTCAGGCCTACAACGGTTTTCGTCGTATGGGCCTGGATGCCGACACCGCAGAGACTGCGGCGCTGCTGGGCCGCACCTGCTTGGCGCTCAACCGCGACGCCGAAGCCGACGAATTATGCACGGAAAGTGAGCGACTCGCGGGTCACGCGCTGAAGCCGTCGATCGCCTGGCGCGCGCTACGGGCGCTGTTGCTATCACGCGGTAATGACCACGACGAGGCCCGGGGGGTGGCCGCGGCTGCTGTGCGGTTGGCCGAGCGCACCGACGCGTTGGTCGATCACGGCGACGCATGTCTGACGCTGGCAACGGTTTTGGGCGCTGCCGGTGACGTCGCCGGGGCACGAGCCGCCGCCGAGCGGGCGGCGGACTTGTACGCGCGGAAAGGCGCTGCGGCACTTGCCGAAAGGGCGGGCCGCGTTCTCGGCGAACGCGACGTACCTACTGCGCCAGCACCACCAGCACCGCCGACGGTCGAACCCGACACCGCGTGCGTGCGAGTCGGCAAACGCGCGCTGGATGCTGCTGCCCGCGGGGCCTGGGACGAGTTCGAGCAGCTGTTTGCACCCGAAGTTTCCGTCGAGAGTCGCCGCAAGATCGTCGGTTTCACGCAAATCGACGTCCAATCGGGCGAGTGGGCACATGAGAACAGGCGCATTCTCGAGACCGACGGCATACGGCCAAGCCAAGTCGTTATCGCCGTGCGCGGCGACCGCCTGGCTCTCACCCGATTGAAGTTGGGCACTGCCGACATGAGCCCTGGAGCGCCGCGCGACGAATTGCTCCAGCTTTACGGGATCGATGTCGAGGGCCGAATCGCGCTGCACATGTTCTTCGACATCGATGACCTCGACACCGCGCTTGCCGAACTCGACGCCGCGCACGCCCGGTTCGAGGAAGAACGCTCGCAGGCGCGGCGACTGGAAAATAACGCAGCCCGCGTAATCGCGCGAGGTTACTCGTACTTCGCGGCCCGCGACTGGGACGCCATAGCCCAAAACCTGGCGGACAACTATTCCATCGACGATCGCCGGCGGATGGCGAACGCAGGGATCCGACATGGCCGAGATGCCGGGACCAAAGTGTTGCGGGCCACGGCTGACGTGGGCTTCACGACAATGATGATGTTGGGCGCCGCGGCAACCCGCGGCGAGCGCCTCGTCCTCACGCGCGTTCGCGTCTCCGGCCGCGACCCCGCGGCGATTCAAAACGATGCCCTTAACGTCGTCGAGATCGACGCGGACGAGAAGGTCGCAGCGGTCGTCGTGTTCGACCTCGACGACTTCGACGCCGCCATCGCTGAGCTCGATGCTCGATACATTGGCGGCGAAGCGGCCGCCCACGCGCGCACCTGGTCGGTGATCACTGGGGCCTACGCCGCGCTCAATCGGCGTGATCATCCAGCGACGACACCAGATTGGGTCAACATCGACCACCGGCGAGGGATATCGTTTGCGCCTGGTGATGTGTCTGCTTTACTCGCCAACTGGAACGCCACGCCTGACCTAAGCAACTCCATCGAGGCGGTGCATCGGCTGAACGACCTCGGAGCTGTGGTCACCTCTGTGACGCATGAAACCTCGCAAGAGGGCTTCGAAGCCGAGTACCGGGGGATCAGCGTTCTCACGATTGATCGCGACTTGATCGACCGCTTAGAAGTATTCGACGAGGCAGACCTCGGCGGCGCGCTTGTTCGCTTCGACGAACTCAGCCGGCCAGCACGGCGGCTGGAAAACGCGGCAAGCCAAGCGGTCGAACGTATGTGGACGAACTTCGCGGCCCGCGATTGGACAGCGATATCCGAGATAGGGGCGCAAAATTTCTCCGTCGATGATCGCAGGCGAGTGGTCAATGCCGGGATCCGACATGGTCGAGATGCCGCAATGCAAGATTTGTTGGCAGTCGCCGACGTCGGGTTCACGATAACGGCGGCGGAGGTCATAGCGACCAGGGGCGAACGCCTGGTCCTCACGCGTGTTCGCGCCGCAGACCGCGATACCGAAGAGAATCAAAACGATGCCCTTAACATCCACGAAATCGACACCGGTGAGCGAATCACGGCGGCCGTCGTCTTCGACCTCGATGACATCGACGCGGCCTTTCAAGAGCTCGACGCACGCTACCTCGCCGGCGATGCGGCGGCTCACGCTCACACGTGGTCGGTGATCACTCAGGGGTATGCCGCGTTCAACCGGCGCGAAGTCCCAGCGGTGGACTGGGTCACCATCGACTATCGGCAAGCTACACCGTTCGAGCCCAGCAACATGACCCCGTCCGTCCGCACCATTTGGGACCTCACGCCCGACCTCAGCATCCACATCGAGGCGGTGCATCGGCTCAACAATTCCGGAGCGGTGATCACCCATAAAGGCCATGGGACATCGCAAGAGGGCTTCGACGCCGAATGGCGGGCGATCGACCTCTTGACGGTCGAGGGCGATCGGATCGGCCGCTGCGAAGTCTTCGACGAGGCGGACCTCGACGCCGCGATCGCAAGGTTCGATCAACTCAGCCGGCCGGTGCGGCGGCTGGAAAACGCGGCAAGCCAAGCGTACGAGCGCATTTACGCGCACTTCGCGGTCCGCGATTGGGAAACGATACGCGAGATGATGGCCGACGCCTTTTCCCTCGACGATCGCAGGCGAGTCGTAAACGGCGGAGTCCGACATGGTCGAGATGTTGCGATCGAAGACCTAAAGGCGGTCGCCGATATCGGCTTCACGCTAACGATGGTGGGCGTCATGGCGGTCCGCGGCGCGCGTCTCGCCCTTATCCGTTCTCGCGGATCGGGCCCCGATCCTGAAGCGATTCAAGACGATGCGCCTATCGTCATCGAGATCGATGCCGACGGGCGCTTCGCGGCGGTTGTTGCGTTCGACCTCGATGATTTCTACGCCGCCATCGCCGAACTCGACGCCCGCTACCTCGCCGGCGAAGCGGCACCGTACGCCCGCACGTGGTCCGTTGTGGCAGGGGCTTACGCAGCACTGAATCGGCATGAACTCGCCGCGACGACACAGGACTTGGTGAATATCGACCACCGCCGGGGTGCTGCCTACGCACCCGGTGATCTGATCCCGTACATCCGCGCCGGGTGGGACCTAGGGCAAGACATCAACACGTACATCGAGGCCGTGCATCAACTGGACGACCTCGGAGCCGTCGTAACCCATGCGGCGCATGGGACTTCCAAAGAGGGCTTCAACGCAGAGTGGGCGGGAGTTCAGATATTGACCGTCGAAGGCGAGACCATAAATCGCTCCGAACTATTCGACGAAGCAGACGTCGACGCCGCGCTCGCGAGGTTTGAGGAGCTGCACCCTCAGGCACCGCGGCTGGAAAACGCGGCAAGCCAAGTGGAGGCACGGTTTTGGAGATCCTACGGTACCCGCGACTGGGACGGCATGGCCGAGCTGTCCGCCGACCACATCTACACCGACGATCGCCGCTCAGTCGTAAATTCCGGGGTCCGGCACGGACGAGATAACCAACTAGCCGATATGCGATCCCTCGCCGACTTCGAGGCGAACATTACGGCGACCGTCATCGCGATCCGCGGGGAGCGTCTCGTCCTCACGCGTGTCTGTTCCTCAAACCGCAACTTGCGGCACGGAGAGTGGGACACCCAGTGGCTCGTCCTCGCCGAGATTGGCGCCGACGAACTGTTCTCGGCGCACGTCGTATTCGACGCCGACGACATCGACGCCGCCTTCGACGAACTCGATGCCCGTTACATCGCCGGCGAAGCCGCGGCCCACGCGCATACGTGGTTTGTTATTGCACGGGAATGCGCCGCGTTTAACCGGCACGAAATCACGGGGGCCGACGGGGTCAGCATCGTTGACCACCGGCGAGGTGCACTGTTCACATCGAGCAACATGAGCGCGTATATCGGCGCCTCGCGTGACCTCACGCCAGACCTCCGCATCGACATCGAGGCGGTGCATCGGCTCAGCAGTTTTGGAGCGGTCGTTACCTATAGCGCGCACGAGACGTCGCCAGAAGGCTTCGACGCCGAGTGGCGAATGACCCAGCTTCTGATTGTCGACGGCGACGGGATCAGCGGCGTCGAAATCTTCGACGAGGCAGATCTCGACGCCGCGCTCGCGCGATTTGAGGAACTACAGCCACCAAAGCCGCGGCTGGAAAACGCGGCAACCCGAGTGAACGATCGGTTTCAGGGGCAATACGCCGCCCGCAACTGGGAAGCAATTGCGGAAATGCTGGACGACGACTTTGTCCAAGACGATCGTCGTCGAGTAGTCGGCGCAGGTGTCCGAAACGGTCGAGACGCGCAAATGGCAGATTTGCGGGCTATCGCCGATGTCTGGGTCACGAATATCACGCCGACCGTTATTGCGACCCGTGGCGAGCGCCTCTTCCTGATGCGCGCCGGCTATTCGGCCGGCAGTCATGGATCGGAAGCGTCTCGCACGGAAACCTTTGTCGTGGTTGAGATTAACGCCGATGAGCGGATTGTGGCGAGCATCTCATTCGACCTCAACGACCTCGACGCCGCCTTCGCCGAACTCAACGCACGCTACCTCGCCGGTGAGGCTGCCGCCCACGCGGACACATGGTCGGTGGTTGCAGAGGCCCTGGCGGGGTTCACTCGGCGCGAACCTCCTGCGACGATGCCGGATGCGGTTTTTGTCGATCATCGACCACTTGTAACAACCGAGGCAGTCGATCTGGCCGCATCTCTTCGTGCTATGTGGGACCTCATTTCGGATGTCAGCATCTACATCGAGGCGGTGCATCGGCTAGACGATTTCGGAGCAGTCATCACCCAAACGGTGAACTTGACGTCCCAAGAGGGCTTTGACGCCGAGTGGCGGATGATCAACGATTTCACAATCGAACGCGGCCTGATCAGTCGCACCGAAGTCTTCGACGAGGCTGACCTCGATGCCGCGCTCGTCCGCTTCGACGAGCTGAGCCGGCCGATGCCGCGGCTGGAAAACGCGGCAAGCCAGGTAATCGAGCGATTCCGGGCGTGCTTCGCCTCTCGTGACTGGGATGCGTTAAGCGGGATCC
>Ga0306920_100014962_pt1 | contig 10614 bp, 4 predicted proteins | sample flu12Cox44000170_FD_204666 | JGI IMG/M metagenome (GOLD analysis project Ga0306920, IMG submission 204666) | Lab enrichment of tropical soil microbial communities from Luquillo Experimental Forest, Puerto Rico - flux4day.12C.oxic.44.000.170 (v2)... | ecosystem: Environmental > Terrestrial >... | reverse complement strand
CCGACACACCCGACTCGACCTGCGGCCGCGCCGCGGGTGCGGCGCGCGCTCGCGCTGCTCGCGGTGTTGCTCGGTTGCACGCTGGCCCCGGCGACTCCCGCGGCCGCACCCCAGCGCAGCTCGTTCGATCACCTGACGACCGGATTCGAGCTCCTCGGGCAGCACCGCGACCTGCCTTGCGAGTCCTGCCACGCCAACGCCGTCTTCAAGGGCACGCCGAAAGCCTGCAGCGCCTGCCACGGCGTAGGCACTACGGTACGGGCCACCGCCAAGCCGACCAGCCACATGCTGTCGACGGACCAGTGCGAGTCCTGCCACACGGAGGTCGCGTGGAAGCCGTCCATCACCTTCGACCACAAGCAGGCACTCGGCAGCTGTTCCTCGTGCCACAACGGCGTGCAGGCACAAGGCAAGCCGCCGAACCACATCGTCACCGACCTCGAGTGCGACGCCTGCCACACGACAGTCAGCTGGGCGGGAGCGACATTCACGCACATGGGTGTCACCAGCGGTTGCGCCGAGTGTCATAACAACATCTCGGCGCAGGGCATGCCCGGCAACCACATGCCGATCGGCACGCCGCCCGCGCCCTGCGAAGCGTGTCACTCGAACACCAACTTCACGAACTGGCTGGGCGCGAAGATCAATCACCCGGCCGTCGCGACGATGCTGTGCGCCAGCTGCCACGAGACTGCCGCTTTCCTCGGCATGGTGCCGAGCACCAACACGACCGCGCATGACTCCCGCCCGAATGCGACGCTCGACGCGAATCATGCCCAGGGTCAGCTCGCCACCGGTGACTGCGGCCAGTGTCACGACACGACCTCGTTCAGCGCCTCGGCGAGTCTCAAGCCGGCCAATCACATCCCGACCAGCGCGCCGTGCGCGCAGTGCCACACGACGGGGAACAATACGGTCTACTCCGTGGTCGGCGTCCACCAGGGCGTGACGAGCTGCCTGAGTTGCCATGGTCCGGGCGTCGGGCCCTTTGCCAACGTCACGATCGTCCCCGAACCGGCGAACCACTTCCCGATCGGCACGCTCGATTGCAACGGCTCGGGCTGTCACACCACGGCAAACGTCAACCCCGGCGGCTTCGTGATCGGTGTGGGGAGCGGGGGCGCCGTCAAGAATCCGACGCTGACCCTCACCGGACACCAGACCGTGGCGGCCGCGGTTCCCGTCTGCTCGAACTGCCACGAGTCAGCGAATTACATGGGGATGGTCGGGGCCGCTGCCACCACCGCCACCACCTGGGGCGACGCGCGCCCCATGGCGTACGATCCCAAGCATCCGGCGCCCCCGACTGACTGCGGCGGCTGCCACACGACCAGCCCGACCTTCGGCAGCAACCAGCTGTCGAGCGCTTTACCCACAGGCCACGTGCCGATCGCGCCCCCGACGTACGCGGCGCAACCGGCCTGCTCGACCTGCCACACCGCCGCAGGCGACTTTTCGACGTACTCCGTGAGCGCCGTGCACCAGGGCGCGAACGGCTGCGCCGCGTGCCACGGTCCGGGACTGACCTTCCTCAATGTCACACCGAAGCCCATCCCGGGCAACCACATCCCGATCGGAACGGGCGCTACGGCGGTCGACTGCAACGGCGGCGGCTGTCACTCCGCCAACGGCGGCGCCGCCGGCGGCTTCGTCATCGGTGCGGGCAGCGCTGGCAGCCCCACGGGGGTGCCGACGCTGAGCGTGCCGGGTCACGCGACGGTCGCGGCAGCTGTGAGCGGCTGTGCGGTGTGTCATGAGGCCGCGCCGTACCTGGGGATGATGCCGAGTAACTCGGGTGCCTGGGGTGACTCGCGCCCGATGGCGTACGATCCGAATCACCCGTCGCAAACGACAGCACCCGAGTGCGGCACCTGTCACACGACCGCACCGACCTTCGCCAACAATATGACGGGCGGTTCGCTGCCCGCGAATCACATTCCGATCGCGCCGCCGGTTTACGCGTCGCAGCCGGCGTGCACGACCTGTCACCAGGCTGCGAACAACTACGCACAGTACTCGGTGGCCGCCGTACACACGGGCGTGACTACCTGCAACGCCTGCCACGCCTCGAACGTGAACACGACCTTCAAGAACGTCACGATGGTCACGACGACGGCCGTCAACCACATCCCGATCGGCGCGGTCGGAGCGCTCGACTGCAACGCCTCGGGCTGCCATGTCACCAACGGCGGCGCGACAGGAGGTTTCCAGATCGGAGTCGGCAAGGCGCCTACCACCAGCACCATCACCAGCCCCACGCTGAATACCGCCGGTCACTCCACGGTGCAGGCGGTGGTCCCGCTCTGTGCAACCTGTCACGAGGCGGCGGCCTCCGCCGGCATGGTCGCGAGCGGCACTGCCGCCGGTGACTCGCGTCCCAACTCGACGCTGGACGCCAACCACCCCGCGACCGGTGACTGCGGCACCTGCCACGTGACCACGCCGACCTTTAGCACCAACGAGCTGTGCGGCACCAAGGCACTGACAGCGTGCACCGCGGCGATACCGCCGAACCACATACCCACCACGAGCGTGGTGTGCGGACAATGTCACACGACCCCGGGTAACTTCGCCGTCTACGACGTCGTCGGTGTGCACCAGGGTCAGAGCACCTGCAACGCGTGCCATGGTTCGAGCGCTGGAACGTTGGGTACTGGCAAGTTCCTTGGCCCGCCGCCCACGAACGTGATCACGGTCGTCGGCTGGCCGGGCAGCCCACCCCACTTCCCGGCTGGCACCCTCGATTGCGGCAGCTCGGGCTGCCACACGACGGCCAATGTCAATCCGGGCGGCTTCAAGATCGGCAGCCCGAATATCTCGAGCCCGACGCTCGGCGTCGTCGGGCACACCACGGTGGCGGCCGCGGTGGGCCTCTGCCAGACCTGTCACGAGAGCGCCGGGTTCTCGGGCATGATGGTCGGCACCTCCATGAGCGCTGCGGGCGACGACCGGCCGAAGTACGACGGCAATCACCCGACGACCGGCGACTGCACCCCCTGTCACAGCACGACGCCGACCTTCGCCAGCAATCAGAGCGGCAGCGCCAAGCCCGCGAACCACATTCCGACCGGCACCCCGCCCTACAACGCGCCGGCACCGGCCTGCGCGACCTGCCACACAACTGCCGGCATTTACACGGCCTACTCCGTGGCGGCCGTGCATCAGAACCTGGCGGCCAACTCGTGCCTCAGCTGCCACGCATCCAACGTGGCGGGCACGTTCGCGAACATCACCATCAAGACGACGGCCAGCACGCACATCCCGACTAATAATGTGGACTGCAGCAGCCCCGGCTGCCACGTCACCAACGGCGGCGCCGCCGGCGGCTTCGTCATCGGTGCGGGCAGCGCCGGCAGTCCCTCGAACCCGACGCTCAGCGCCATTGGGCACACCACGGTCGGCCCGGTGGGCTCCTGCATGACCTGTCACGAAACGGGCAAGTCCTATCAAGGCCTGATGCCGAGCAGCAATACCACGGCCGGTGACACGCGGCCGAACGCGACGCTCGACTCCACCCATGCGCAGGCGGGCAGCCAGTCGGCCACCGCCGACTGCGGCAGCTGCCACGCGACGACCCCGGTATTCGCCAATAACCAGAGCGGCAACGCCAAGCCGGCGAACCACATTCCGACCAGCGCGCCATCGCCCTACAGCACGGCACCGGCGAGCTGCACGACCTGCCACACCACGGCCGGCAACTACGCGACCTACTCGGTGGCCGCGGTGCACACGGGCGTGGCGACCTGCCTGCCCTGCCATGGGTCGACCGTCGCCGGCACGTTCGCGAATGTCACCATCAAGACGACGGCCAGCACGCACATACAAACTAACAACGTGGACTGCAGCAGCCCCGGCTGCCACGTCACCAACGGCGGCGCCGCCGGCGGCTTCGTTATCGGTGCGGGCAGCGGCGGCAGTCCCTCGAGCCCGACGCTCAACGCCACCGGGCACAACACCATCAAGACCCTCGCGAACATCGGCACCTGTGCGCAGCCCTGCCATGAGGGCGCACAATTCCAAGGCATGATGCCGAGCTCGGCGAGCGCCTACGCGGACTCACGACCACCCGCAAACGCGTCCTACGACAAGAATCCTCACCCGGCCTCAGGAGATTGCGGCGGCTGCCACACGACGGCACCGACCTTCTACACCAACCAGTCGGGCAGCGCCGCCAAGCCGGCGAATCACATTCCGACGAACGCGGCCTGCGGCCAGTGTCACACGACCGCCGGCAACTACGCCGTTTACACCATGGGTGCGACAGGGCACACGGGCATCACCAACAACTGCGCGCAGTGCCACGCCTACGGGCTGAGCTTCTACAACATGGCGCCGCCCACCCTGGTCGAGCCGCCCTCGGGTACTACCGGGCACATCCCGGCCGTGCCGCCGAACGGCACGACCGCCATCGCCTGCGAGCTGTGCCACTCCCCGACCGTGTTCACGACGTTCTCGGGCACGACCATGTACCACGCCTACGTGACGTCGATGAAGTGCATGAGCTGCCACGAGTACGGCATGACGTGGAAGGTCAATACCACCCTGTGGACGCGACCGAGCCCCAATCACCACGCCGGCCAGGATTGCGGCGGCTCGGGCTGCCATACCTCGCGCGACGTCAAGCATGTCGGGAGCATGACGCGCCAGGGCGCGACGACGGTCGCCGCGCGCACCGCTGGGACCACGGCTCCCAAGCGCACCACGGGCCCGGTCGCACGCGGTTCCTCAGGCAGCGCACCGCTGCCCGCGACTGCCGCGGCGTCCGCGGCGGCGACGATGCCGATGAGCGCCGCGGCCGCCGTAGCCTTCAGCCACGTAAGCGTCGCCGGAACGACCTGCGTGTCCTGTCACAGCGCGGCGAACGGCAGCGGCAAGCCTGCCGGCCACATTGCGAGCAGCAACGCCTGTCAGAACTGCCACACGACACTCGCCTGGCTGCCGGTGACGCGCGTGGATCACACCCAGGTGCTCGGCAGCTGCGCGAGCTGTCACAACGGCAGGATTGCGACCGGCAAGCCCTCGAGCCACCTGCCGACGAGCGCCGCGTGCGAGAGCTGCCACACGACCACCGCCTGGACGCCGGCGCGCTTCGACCACGCGACCGTCACGCCGCACAGCTGCACCACCTGTCACAACACCGTGCGCGCCATCGGCATGCCGCGCGCACACATTCCGACCACGCAGTCCTGCGACACCTGCCACGGAACGCTCGCCTGGAGCCCGGTGAAGGTCGACCACACCCATCTCACGGCGAGCTGCGCGAGCTGTCACAACAACGTCGCCGCCGTCGGCTTCTCGCCCGGACACCTGCGCACGCAGGTCGACTGCGCGCGTTGCCATAGCTATCCCGACTGGAGCGCGGTGAACTTCCGGCATGCGAGCAGCGCCTACCCCACCGGGCGTCATGCAAAGCTCGCGTGCAGCAGCTGCCACACCACGAACACGGACCAGGTGCCGTACGCCTCGGCCACCGAGGCCGGCACCTGTGCCGGTTGCCACGCGAAAGACTTCAAGCCAGCGGCACACCCGAAGACGGCGAAGGGCGTGAGTTACAACGCGCACGAGCTCGCCGACTGCACCGGTGCCTGCCACGTCTACAGCGATACGACGCAGTCAACAATCACAAGGAGTCTGCCCGGACCGCATCACCGAGTAACGGATGCGACGCTCAAACGTTGAGGAGCGCTGGTGGGGCAGGCTCCTCGGCCTGCTCGCTGCGCTCGGCGCCGGTGTCGCATCGGCCCAGATGCCAACCGCACCACAGCGGCTGGTTGATGTGATCGAGGTGTCCGATCGCGACGGCCAGGTCGATCTGACCGTAGTGTTCAACTGCTCGATGCGGTTCGTCACCAACCTGCCGGCGACCCAGGGCACCGAGGTGCACATCCAGCTGGTACCCCTCGCCGACTGCGGCGTCAGCCCCTTCGGGCAGATTCCTTCCGAGATTCCATCGCTCTCCGGAGGCGCGGGCATCATCACGTCGGCGCGCGTCGAGTCGCTCGCTCCCGGCCAGATCACCCTGACGCTGAGCTTCAAGAAGACCGAGCGCTTCGTGCTCGCCCAGGGCGTCGATACGCGCGGCCTGCGGGTGCGCCTGGTCGACCACACGCGCGCCCGCGGCCGGGTCATGGTCGAGCCGAGCGACGTGGTGAGCAATTTCGCCGTCAATCTGGACTCGCGACCGAAGCCCTTCACGCCGGAAGAGATCGAGCTCGCGCATCAGCGGCTGCAGGTGCCGGTGTTCGTTTCCGAGACGGTGGTCGATGGCGAGAAGTGGTACCGCCTGCGTGCCGGTCCGATCGAGCGCCGCTCGGACGCCGACAAGCTGCTGAACCGCGCGCTGCCGGAGTACCCGCGCGCCTGGCTTGCGATCGGCGATGATGCGGTAACGAGTGATTTCGCGGCCGCCACGGCGGCGCCGTTACCGGCCATCGAGCGTATCGGCAGCGATCCCGCCCTGCCGCCGGAGCAGCAGAAACAGATCCTCGCGGACGCGCGCGCCGCGATGGCGACGCACGACTACCCGAAGGCGATTGCGCTCCTCACCAAGCTGCAACGGCAACCGGAGTTCCCCGATCGCGCCCGCGCCCAGGAATTGCTCGGACTCGCACGGGAGCGCGCGGGGCAATTGGCCCACGCCAAGGCGGAGTACCAGGAGTACCTGCGCCGCTACCCGAATGGCGAAGCTGCCGAACGTGTCGCCTTTCGCCTCAAGACGCTGCAGGCCGCCGAAGCCAAGGCACGCACCGGACGCGAGGTGGGCGTGGAGGGCCAGGGCTGGCAGCTGAGCGGCGGCGTCTCGCAGATGGCACGTTACGACGGCTTGCGCGTGACCAACAGCGCGCCGCCGCTGCCGACGACACTGCCAACCGCGGCGCAGACCGCGCAGTCGAGTGCCCTGCTCAACGACCTTGATCTGGTGGCACGGCGACGCGGCGAGACTTTCGACTTCATCGGACGCCTGAGCGGTGGCTACGACAAGTCCTTCGTTCAGGGCGGAGGCGCGACCCCGGATCCGACACGCGTTAGCCTCTTCTCGGTCGAACTGCTCGATCGACCGCTCGGGCTGCTCGCACGCCTCGGACGGCAGGCCAGTAACAGCTACGGCATTCTCGGCACCTTCGATGGGCTATTCCTGTCCTGGCAATTCTCGCCGTCGTGGGCGCTCAATGTCGCCGGCGGCTATCCGGTCAACCTGCTGAACGTCAAGCCGCAGACTCAGCAGAGCTTCGAAACGCTCGCGCTCGTCTACACACCGCGCAATGCTCACTGGGATGCCAACGTCTTCGTAGCCGAGCAGCAGTACGACGGCTTGCGCGACCGCCAGGCGGTCGGCCTCGAGGGCCGCTACCTGGCCTCGCACGGATCGGTGGTCGCGGTGGTCGACTACGACACCTTCTATCACTCGCTCAATACCGCGAGCCTGCTCGGCACCTTGCAGCTGCCGGCGCGCTGGAACGTCAGCTTCGACACCGAGCGGCGTAATTCACCGGTGCTCACGACCGGCAACGCGCTCATTGGCCAGCCGTTCAGCGACCTGTACCAGATGCAGCAGGTGTTCACCGATCAGGAGATCTACCAGCTGGCGCGCGATCGCACGCCAGTCACCTCCTACTACAGTCTCACGGCCACTCATCCGCTCGGGCAGCGCTTTTCGTTCACGGCCATAGCCTCGGCTACGCAAAGCGGTGCGACGCCGGCCTCGGGCGGCGTGCCGGCGCAGCCCGCCACCGCAGTCCTTCCCAACTACCAGCTGCAGTTCTATGGCTCGAATCTCTGGAGCCAGGGCGACTTCAGCGTGCTGACACTGCAACACGGCGACACGCAGATCGGCCGCATCGACTCGGCAAGCCTCACGCTTCGCTTCCCTCTCGGTGGTGCCTGGCGGCTCGCCCCGCGCTTCACCGTCGAACGACTCAGCCAGCTGAGCGACGGGGGCAACGAGACCAGCTACATCCCCTCGGCTCTGCTCGACTACCAGCGTAGCAACTACCTGGTGCAGTTCGAGACCGGCGCTCAGCTCGGCAGCCGCGAGGCTTTCCTGCAGCTCGCGAACGGGCAGTTCGTACAGACCCAGAACACGACCAGCTACTACGTCAGCCTGTCGTACCGCATCAACTTCAACCACTGAGTCACGCGGCGCGCCCGGCCCCTTGCACCCTCCGCCCGACGACGGGCGCGGCGGCTGTTCCTGCCCAGCTCTGGCACGCCGTGCGGTGCGGCGTGCATGCCCGCGCAAACTGGTCGATACTGCGAGCCCCGCCTGAAGCAAGCGGAGTGTCCGTGCCGGTTTCGAGCGCTCGCTTTCGGACGCTGACGATACTCGGCGGCTGTGCCGTGATGTTTCTCGGCCAGAGTGCCCGTGGCGCCGACCCGCCAGTACCGGCACCGGCCGGCTCTGCAGCCGACCTGCCCGACTTCCAGCCGGGACTCTGGGAATACCGCCGTTTGGCCTTGACGAGCGACTCGCCCAGACCGCGGTTCGACACGCTCAGGAAGTGTGCCGATCCGAGCGCCGAGATCCGCAGCAAGAAGGCGCAACTCGAGAGCCGCGGCTGCCAGTTTGCGCCCGTCGTACGCCGCGACGGCCGTTACGTGTCCAGCTGGACCTGTCCGACGCCGGAGGGCCCGGTAACCTACCGCCACATGCTGATTGTCACGGATCGGACCAGCTATGCGGCAATCAGTGAGATACGGTTGGGGCGGCAGCGCATGATGCACCAGAAGATGCAGGCCCGACGGCTCGGCGAGTGTCCTCACGGCGCTCCAAACTCCGGCAAAGCCCGTCAAACCTCCGCTGCCCGTGATGCGGAAATCGATGCCAGTCGCCGTTACGGCGTGATCCGGTCTCCGAGCGGAGTGACCTGGGTGCCCTCCGGGCCGCTAAAGCGCACGATGTAACCTCCCTTGGAAGCAAAGCGCTGGTGCGTTGCCAAAGTCAGGCGCGGGTCATTCCCTCTGCTCTGCTCGATCACCAGCGTCGCAACTAGCCTGGTGCAGTTCGAGACCCGCGCACAGCTCGGCAGCCGCGAGGCCTTCCCGCAGCTCGCGACCGGGCAGTTGGCACATATCCAGAATACGACCGGCTACTACGTGAGCCTCTCGTACCGCATCAACTTCAACCATTGAGGTGAGGGGGTGCGCGCGGCGATGCTGCCGCAGCGAACTCCGGCGTGGCCCGCTGTCGGGGACTTCGGCGATAATTTCGCTGCCTTATATCATTTGGAGTAGCCGATGCCGCTTCGCACCCCTCGTCTGCAGCTGCTCGATATAGTCGCGGTCACCGCCGTCTTGCTCGTGCGGGGCGGCGCCGTTGCTGCGGACGAGCCACGCACCGTACAGTCAGCCGCGCCGCAAGTCGCCCCGGCGGCTGCTCCCGCACCTGACGAATCGGATCCGCCGTCAGCCGTCGGCCCGGTCGAGCTGCCGACCTTGCGTTCTGGACTCTGGGAATATCGCCGCACGTTCATGCCCGCCAACGCGTCCGAACCGCAAGTGGCGACGATCCGCAAATGCGGCGATCCCGGCGCCGACATGCGCGAGAAGACCGACAGACTCAAGGCAAAGGGCTGCCAGTTCCTGCCGCTGAAGCACCAGGGCGAGCGCTATATCTCCAGCTGGACCTGCAAGACCCCGGAGGGCCCACTGCGCTTTCGCGATGTTCTGGTGGTCACCGACGCAAACCGCTATGTCGTCGAGAGTGAGAGCCACTCACCGCAGCACGTCACCCGGCAGAAAATCGACGCGGTGCGGGTCGGTGAGTGTCCCGGTGTGGGCGTGGGTGCACCCATGACCCCAACCCCGAAGGCACACCACCGGCCGCCAGTGCCGGCGCCAGAGGCTAAGGAGTAGTCCACTCGCCGAGTGGGGTGAGCTTGGTGCCGTCGGGGTCTGTGAAACGCACCATGTACCCCCCCTTGGACGCAAAGCGCTGTCCGGGGGCTAACGTCAGGCGCGGGTAGTAACCCGTCAAAGCGCGGTGGTCAAGCGCCATTTCCACGCGCTCGATGAGATAGTCGCGCACAAAGGCATCCGTAATGTGGTTCAGAGTCTCCGAGACGAGGCCACAGGCGAGGTACGTGTCCGCTTGAACCCGTGGCTCCACCACCGGAATCTTACGCATGCGAAACCAGCTCAGCGCGAAGTCGACCCGCACCACGCGCAGGTTCGGCAGGTCAACCGGATAGGCCATGCGGGTCGCCCCACGCCACGCGGGTGGAAGTGGTGCAGTCTCGAGCTCACCCATCTCACCCGACACCCACACGTGCTGCGTCGGAGGTGGAATGCTCTTCAGCGCGGCCAGGTCCGGCGGACGCAGCCATAACACCAGTGCGTCATCGGGAGCGACCGCGCGCAGCGCGCCGGCCAGCTCCCCCGGGGCGGAATGCGCCTTGAGCGCGTGGTTCACGATCGTCAGCGCCGCGGACCTGGACTGTTTCGCGAGCGCATCGGCTGCTGCCGCTCCGACGTCCTCGGCGCGATAGACCTGCACAATGCGGTGCGGACGCGGCGACTGCTCCTGCAGATCGCTATAGATGAGCTGCGCCTCAAGCAGCACGCCACGCGAGAAATAGATCGTGTAGAAGTCGCCGTCGTCGCCGCTCGGGGCCTCGA
>Ga0306920_100014961_pt1 | contig 10614 bp, 10 predicted proteins | sample flu12Cox44000170_FD_204666 | JGI IMG/M metagenome (GOLD analysis project Ga0306920, IMG submission 204666) | Lab enrichment of tropical soil microbial communities from Luquillo Experimental Forest, Puerto Rico - flux4day.12C.oxic.44.000.170 (v2)... | ecosystem: Environmental > Terrestrial >... | reverse complement strand
AGCCGCGGCGGACGATTCGCGCGCCGACCGAGGCCGGGAAGAGGGCGAGCAGCCCACGCGGCGTGAGCAGCCGCAGGCCCACTCCCTCGGGGCGTCGCAGCGCCCGGTAGACGCTGTCGCGGCGCTCGTCGGGCAGCCAGTGTGCGAGCGGGACGAGCGTGTGCGTGTCGATCGGAAAGCAGCGATTCGGGGTGGTGACGAAGACACGGTGCGAGACCCGGCAGAGCTCCCGGACGAAAACGCGTTGCGAGGCGAGGTCCGGCAGATGCTCGACGACCGCGTTCGAGAAGCCGATGTCGAAGCGATCGTCCGGAAAGGGCAGCGCGCGCCCGTCCGCGCGGACGGCGGTCACTCGCGGAAACGCCTCCTGGAAGACGGTCAGGTGCTGCGTCGACACGGCGACGATGCGTTCCGGCCAGGGATAGAGCGCCTCGAAGAAGTTCGCGGTGCCGTAGGCGTCGTCGCCATATCCACCCTCGCTCACGCCGACGTCGACGACCGAGGTCTCGGGCGTGGGGCGCATCAGCTCGAGGAAGAGGTCGAGCTTGCGTCGCCGGCTCCTCGCCGAGACGCGCGCGGCGAGACCGCGCAGCACGGCGCCCTACAGGCCGGACAGGATCTCGGCCACGCGGTTGATCGAGTTGCCGTTGTCGTCGCCGATCTTGAGGTAGACGACGTAGAGCCCGTTCTTCTTTGCATTCACGATCGGTATGCGGAACGAGGCATAGCCGTCGATCCCGATGATCGACGTCGGCTGGGCGGCGACCGAGCGGCCGCGGTACGTCACGGACACCGTGGCGCCGAGCTTCGCCCCGACACCGTCACGCGCCTCGAACTCCCAGACCGGGATCCTCAGCATCGGGTTCGAGGAGCCCGGCTTGATGTGCTGCACCGGGTCTCGGACGTCGAGCGCTCTCGCCCCTTTGGTGAACGTCGCGAAGGCGGGCTTGTGCGTATTGTCCTCGTTCTCCAGCCCGCTCTGCCACGTGCTCGTCGGGTCGTCGCGGAAGATGAACCAGATGAACATGCCGATGTACGGGCTCTGCCCGACCTGGTTCAGGACCTGTTTCGCGTAGGCGGCCTGCTGGGCGTACGTCACTCCTTTCGGCTCGCCCGGCTTCGTCTCGAAGCCGTACTCCGTCACCCAGATCGAGACGTATTTGCGCTTGAACCACTGCTGGAGCTTCTTCTCGAAGGTCGGGATCTGCGGCAGGTTGACGTTCGGGAACGCGACCTTGACGTTCGGCCCCTGGCCGAGGCCGGAGTACGGGTGATGTGCCCAGGCGTCGAACTTGAGCTTCGGCGCGGCCTTCGCGACCAGTTGCGCGAAGAGGCCGGGCGCGATCGTGTTCTGGACGCCGCTCGCCGACGTCGGCCTGAGGCGGCCGCGCGGCGACGTCTCCCCGACGGCGACCGCCGCCCGCCGGTTGCCCGCCTTGATGCCTGCGTAGGCGGCGCTCGCGATCTTCGCGTAGATGGCCGGCGAGGCGGGCTTTCCGCTCTTGTCGTACGTGGGCGCCAGGAACTCCTCCAGGTTCGGCTCGTTCCAGATCGAGTAGTACCCGACGAACGGGAACCCCGGGTACCGCCCCGAGTAGCGCGCCGCGAGCGCATGCGCGAAGTCCTGCAGATCGGACATGCGCGTCGGTGCGTGGTTCTCGCCCTGGTTGCCGTTGGCCCACCCGGGCGTGCCCCAGATCGTCAGCAGCACTGTCATCCCCCGGAAGGCCGCGCTCCGCACCAGCTCGTCGATGTCGTCGAACTGGTAGTTGTTGGCGGGATCGAACGGGTCGGTCGCGTTCACGGGACGCGTGGGCGCGATGCGCGACCAGTACGCCGTCGTGCGGATGATCGTCGCGCCGGTCGTCGCCGCGTTGTTGAAGTTCGTGATGCGGTCGTCGCGCCAGCGGAAGGACGGGTCGTCCTGGAACCCGACGGGGATCCTCGGCGCGCCGATCGCGGCCGCCGGCGCCGCGGCGGCCAGCACGAGCAGGCAGCCGAGGATGAGACGGGCGCGTTTCATGTGGAGGCGGCGGGCTCGACGGGCGAGCCCCGAGGACCTTACCGCGATTGCGCGCGCGCCGGGCTGCTACTAACAGACATCTAACGATCCCCCAACCTCGGTCTTACTCGTCCCCGACCGGGCCGCGACCACGCTTGACGTCGCTCCGGCGTTGCTTCTCCGCCAGGCGCTCCTCGACCGCCGCGCGGGGCGGACGGGTCGCCAGTCGCCGCCGCGGCACGCGCAACGCCTCGCGCAGAGCGGAGACGAGGCGCTCGCCGGCGAGCTCGCGGTTGCGCGCCTGGCTGCGCTCGTCCTCTGCGACCGCGCGCAGGACCCGACCGGCGCGTGCGGCGACACGCTGCTTCTGCGCCGCCGTCAGCGACGGCGAGGAGTCGACATCGAAGAGCGCCTCGACCCGGGTCTCCGTCTTCTGGGCGTGCTGGCCGCCGGGGCCGCCCGACCGGGACGTGCGGAAGCGGATCTCGGAGCGCGCGATTGAGACGCTCCGCGTGACCCGGATCCGGTTCGCACTAGACTCGCCCTCGATGGCGTTCATTGTGGTGAAAGCGGCAGTCGGCCCATGAGGGTCGGTGTCGACCTGATCGAGATCGAGCGTGTCCGGCGCACGCTCGCGCGGTACGCCGGCTTCCGGGCGCGCTGCTTCACCGAGGCCGAGCAGGGCTACTGCGACTCGCGCCCGAACCCGGCCCAGCACTACGCGGCGCGGTTCGCCGGCAAGGAGGCGGTCGGCAAGGCGCTCGGCTTCGGCGTCGCCGTCCACTTCGCCTGGCTCGAGATCGAGATCGCGGGGCGGCCGAAGCCGTCCGTGCGTCTCTCCGGTCGGCTGCGCGAGCGGGCCGAGCGGATCGGCGCGGGCGAGGTGGAGCTGTCGATGACGCACTCGAAGGAGCTCGCCGCCGCGGTCGCGGTCGTGCCGGATGCTTGAGCCGCTGTACACGGCTGCGGAGATGCGCGCCGCCGAGGAGCGCTATCCCGGCTACCCGAACACGGTGCCGGAGCTGATGGAGCGGGCCGGGGAGGCGGTCGCCGACCTCGTGCTCGAGGACTTCCCGGACCTCCGGCGGATCACGGTCGTGTGCGGGGGTGGGTCGAACGGCGGCGACGGCCGCGTGGCGGCGCGCTACCTCGAGCGGGCGGGCTGCGAGGTGCGGATCGTGGACGCGAAGGCGGGGGAGACGGACCTCGGCGAGCCCGACATCGTCGTCGACGCACTGTTCGGCACCGGCTTCACCGGCGAGCCGCGGGCGGACGCCGCGGCGCTGATCGAGCTGATCAACGTCGTCGACGCCGAGGTCGTCGCAGTCGACCTCCCGTCGGGCGTCGACGCGTCGACCGGAGAGGTTGCCGGCGCGGCGGTCGAGGCGACCTGCACGATCGCGTTCCACGGCGACAAGGTCGGAAACCAGGTGACTCCCGGTGCGGAGCTCTGCGGCGACGACGTCGTGGTGGCGGACATCGGGCTCGAGCAGCTCGAGACGCGACACCGGCAGGTCAGCGGACTCGACATCCTCGAGCTCGTGCCGCGCCGCTCGCCGCGCGACAACAAGTACACGGCCGGCTCCGTGCTCGTCGTCGGGGGCTCGCGGGGGATGTCCGGCGCGGCGGCGCTGGCGTCGCGGGCGGCGTTCCGCGCCGACGCCGGCTACGTCGCGATCGCCGCCCCGGTGGAGTCGATTCCGGTCCTCGAGACCCTCGTGCTCGAAGCCGTCAAGCGGCCGCTCGAGGACGTCTTCGAGGCGGCGCAGCGCGCGGGCGCGCTCGCGATCGGGCCGGGTCTCGGGCGGGAGGACGAGCGCCGGGCTCTCGTCCGCCGGCTGCTCGAGGAGACCGACCTCCCGGCCGTCGTGGACGCAGACGCTCTCTTCGGTCTCGAGCCGTTCTCGCGCCGCGCTCCCACCGTGCTCACACCGCATTCGGGCGAGCTCGCGCGCCTCCTCGGGGTCGACTCGGCCTGGGTGGACGCGCACCGCCTCCAGGCGCTCGACCGGGCCGTCGAGGCCTTCGGCTGCGTCGTCCTGCTCAAAGGGAACCGCACGCTCGTCGGCGCGCCGGACCAGGGAGCGATCGTCTGCGGCGGATGGCCGAGCCTCGCGACGGCCGGCACCGGCGACGTGCTCACCGGGATCGTCGGCGCGTTCCTGGCCAAGGGCGTCGACGCCCGGATGGCCGCCGCCGCGGCGGCGACCGCGCACGCGCACGCAGCCATGGCCGCCGAGCAGCACGACGGCCTCGTGGCCAGCGACGTGATCGAGGCGCTTCCGCGGGTGCTGCGTGCCTCGCTCTGAGATCACGGTCGACCTCCGTGCCCTGCGCCGGAACGTCGAGTGGCTGCGGAGCGTCCTCGGCGAGACGGAGCTCTGGGCCGTGGTCAAGGCCGACGGGTACGGGCACGGCGCGGCCGACGTGGCCCGGGCTGTGACGGACGCGGGCGCGACGGCCCTCTGCGTCGCCACCGTGGCCGAGGGCCTGACCCTCAGACGCGTCCTGCCCGGACGGCGCATCCTCGTCCTCGGCCCGACAGACGAGGTGCGCGAGGCGCGCGAGGCGGAGCTGGAGCTGGTCCTCGGCGACGGCGCGATCCCGGAAGGCGTCCGCGTGCACGTCGAGCTGGACACGGGCATGGGGCGGTACGGATTCCATCGGCTGCCGGAGCTGCCGGGGAACGTCGTCGGGCTGATGACCCACCTGGCCACGGCCGACACCGACCCGGCGTTCACCGAGCGGCAGCTCGAGCGCTTCCGCGGGGCCGTCGCGGGGTCTGACCCCAGCCTGACCCTCCACGCCGCGAACAGCGCCGCCGCGCTGCGCCTCCCGTCGTCCCGGCTGGACGCGGCCAGGTGCGGCATCGCGCTCTACGGGCTGTCCCCGTTCGGCGGCGATCCCGCTGAGGACGGCCTCGAGCCGGTGCTCGGCTGGCGGAGCGGGCTGGCGCAGGTGAAGCAGCTCGCCGCCGGGGAGAGCGCGGGGTACGGACGGACGTTCGTCGCCGAGCGCGAGACGTGGATCGGCCTCGTGCCCGTCGGCTACGCGGACGGATTCCGCCGGGACTTGACCGGCACGGAGGTGCTCGTCGGCGGCGAGCGGCGCCGCGTGGTCGGCGCGGTCTCGATGGACTCGTTCGCCGTCGAACTGCCCGGGCCCGCGGAGCCGGGGACGCACGTGATTCTGGTCGGCGACGGCCTGCTCGCCGAGGAGCACGCGCGGCACGCGGGCACGATCACGTACGAGCTGGTCACCGGGATCCGCACGGGGCCCGACCGCGCCGGCCGGAGGGTGCTCGATGCTTGACCGCGCGGCCGAGATCCTCGCCGGCGAGCAGGCGTACGTCGTCGGCGGCACGGTGCGCGACGAGCTGCTCGGCCGGTCAGTCGTCGACCTCGACATCGCCTGCGCCGACCCGGAGCGGGCCGCACGCGCCTACGCTGCCGCGTCGGGGGGCGCGCCTTTCAGGCTGTCGGCCGCGCACGGCGGCTGGCGCGTGGCGCTGGACGGTGGCCGGACGGTCGATTTCACGCCGCTCCACGGCTCCATCGAGGACGATCTGGCGACCCGCGACTTCACGATCAACGCCATCGCCCGGCCGCTGGCCGGCGGCGAGCACGTCGACCCGTTCGGCGGGCGCGTGGACCTGGAGACAGGCACCGTCCGCGCGGTCGGTGCCGACGTGTTCGAGAACGATCCGCTGCGCCTGCTGCGGGCCGTCCGCTTCGAGGAGGAGCTGGCGTTCGCGATCGAGCGGCGAACGGAGCGCCTGGTGCGCGAGCAGGCCGAGCTCGTCACGCGGCCGGCGGGCGAGCGGATCCTGGAGGTGCTGCTGAGGCTCGACATCCCCGGCTGGAGCCGGCTCGGCGAGCTCGGACTCTTGCAACCGCTCGGCGGCTCGCTCGAGCTCGCCGACCGGGCCGGCGCCGTCGACTCGCCCGAGTACCGGCTCGTCGTCTTCCTCCAGGACTCCATCGGCCTGCTCCCGATCTCGCGCGACCTCCGGCGCTTCGCCGTCGCGCTCCTGCGCAGCTCGCCGCCTTCCGATTCGTCTCCGCGGTCGCTGCACCGCTTCCGTCGCGGCACCGAGCCCTGGGCGGCGGAGGCGCTCGCCTTCCACGGCCGCCTCGACTTGGCGTCGGCCCTCGACGAGTCCCGCGCGTCCGACCCGGCGGAGCCGCTCCTGCGCGGCGACGAGCTCGGGCTGCCGGAGGGCCCCGAGGTCGGAGCCCTCTTGGAACTCATTGCCGAGGAGCGGGCGGCAGGCATGATCTCGACCAGAAAGGAGGCGCTCGAGCTTGTCAGACGACACTCACGCTGAAGCAGTGCAGGAGCGGTTCGCGCGCTCGGCCGCCCGCATGGTCGAGCGCGAGCAGGCACGGCGGGAGTCGCTGCGCGCGGAGCTGCGCCGGTTCATGCCCCTGGCGGGGACCGAGCGCGTGCTCGACTCGGGCGCGGGAACGGGGGCGCTGGCGCTGGCCCTGGCGCCTCTCGTCGGCAGGGTCGTCGCGCTCGACATCGTCGAGGAGCTGCTCGAGCTCGGCAGGCGGGCCGCCGCCGAGTTCGACAACGTGATCTTCGTGAAGGGCGACTCGGCGGCGCTGCCGTTCGAGCGGGACGCGTTCGACCTGGCTGCCTGCCACCGGACCCTCCACCACGTTCCGCGCCCCGAGTACGTCGTCTCGGAGCTGGCGCGGGTGACCCGGATCGGCGGCCGGGTGCTCGTGATCGACCAGATCGCCCCCTCCGATCCACTCACGGCGCTCGAGCTCGACCGGTTCGAGCGGGCCCGCGACCCGTCGCACACCCGCTTGCTCCCCGACATCGACGTGCGGGCGCTGCTCGAGGCGAACGGGCTCGTGTTGCGCGCGTCCCGGCAGGAGCAGGAGGTCCGCGACCTCGAGGGCTACCTCGACCTGGCGGGTTGCGAGGGTGATGAGCGCGCGTCTGCGGCCTCGGCGGCGCCGCCGAGGATCGTCGCCACGATCGGCTGGTACCTGGCGGCGAAGCCGCTTCCCTGACCAGTAGGCTTGGCGGGTGATCGACGCGGACACCGCCCGCCTCGCCGATCTCGCGGTTTCGGTCGGCGCGAACGTCCAACCGGGTCAGTGCGTCGGAATCACGGCCGAGCTCGAGCATCACGACTTCGCGCGAGCCGTCGCGGCGAGCGCCTACGACCACGGCGCGAGGTTCGTCGACGTCTGGTACGTCGACCCGCTCGTCAAACGAGCGCGCATCGAGTTCGCCGCCGCCGACACGCTCGGGTTCGTTCCACCCTGGTACGGCGAGCGGGTCCTCGAGCTCGGGAGGCAGCGCGGCGCGTACATCACGATCCGGGGAACGACCGTTCCGGGCGCTCTCGACGGCCTCGACCCGAGGCGTGCCGGCCGCGACCAGCTGCCGCGCATCAAGGAGACGAGCACGATCGTGAACGAGCGCACCGTCAACTGGACGATCCTCGCCTACCCGACGGTTCCCTGGGCGCGACTCTGCTACCCCGAGCTCGACGACCAGGCGGCCCTCGCGCGCCTCTGGGATGCCGTCAAGCACGTGAGCCGGCTCGACGAGCCCGATCCGCGCGCGGCCTGGGAAGTCCGGATCGAGGCCCTGGCGCGCGCCTCGGAGGCACTGAACGAGACCCGCTTCGACGCGATCCACTTCGAGGGCGACGGAACCGATCTCACGATCGGCCTGCTCCCGAGCTCGGTCTGGCGCATGGCGCGCTGGTCGACCGTCGACGGTATCCAGCACCTTCCCAACGTCCCCAGCGAGGAGGTGTTCACGTCTCCCGACCCGGAGCGCGTCGAGGGCCACGTTCGCTCGACCAAGCCGCTCGTGCTCACCGACGGCACGCTCGTGCGCGGGCTCGAGATCCGCTTCGAGGGCGGCCGGGCGGTCGAGATCGACGGCTCCGAGGGCGCCGACGTGCTCCGCAGCCGCGCGCAGATCGACGAGGGTGCGGCCCGGCTGGGCGAGATCGCCCTCGTCGACCGTGAGAGCAGGATCGGCAGGCTCGGCACCGTCTTCTACGAGACGCTGCTGGACGAGAACGCCGTCAGCCACATCGCGCTCGGCGCCGGCTTCACGTGGTCGGTCGAGACCGAAGAGGACCGAGCCCGCGTCAACGAGAGCGACGTGCACATCGACTTCATGATCGGCGGCGACGACGTGGACGTCACGGGGATCACACGCGGCGGCGATCGTGTCGCGCTGCTGCGTGGCGGCGCCTGGCAGATCTGAGGCGGTGCTCCGCTTACGCCGACCCGCTCACGTCGGGTCTCGCGGAGGCGCCGGGCGCGTCCGGGACGACGAGCGGGCCGGGGACCGCGCCGCCCGGCCCGCTCGATGCGCTGCTCTAGTTCACGGCTCCGACCTTGAGCGCGGTCGTGCGGCCGAACTCCTGCGCGCCGTCGGTGTTGGCGTCACACCGGGTCACGATCGAGCTGTCGTCGGTGGGCACGGTCACGATCGCGAACATGTCTGCGCGCCCGAATCCGTTGTCCTTTCCGTCGTACATGAACGTGTCGCCGTCTCCGAGCACGATCGTGCTGCCGTTGACGAGGAACAGGCAGGTGTTGTTCGTGCCGCTGTCGTCGTCGCCGACGACCTCGACCGGCGACCACACCAGGTACGTGCCGGCGGGTAGCCCGCTCAGCGTGATGACGTCCGTCGGCCCGTGGATCGTCACGAATCCGGCCGAGGTCGCCGTGAACGCGTGTCCCGATCCCTCCGGCCCCGGCGGGCCCATGGGACCCTGCGGTCCTTGCGGGCCCTGCGGGCCGGTCTGGCTCCAGTCGAGCGGCGTCTCGCTCGACTGGCAGGATCCGCCCGCGGACGGGTCGATCACGCGCAGATCGCCCTTGTTCGTCTTGTAGCAGCCGTGGATCACGCCGCCCGCGTCCGGAATGGACGCGTACGCGATCGCGCCCAGGCCGGCGAAGACGGCCGCCGCGGCGATGAGGGTCGCCAGCACGAGCCAGCGCCTGCTCTTGCGTGTCCTGGTCATTGCCTGCTCCTTTCCCCGAGTCGGACACGAGTGACCAGAGGCTAGGCGAGCCAGGGCTCCGGCGAAATCCCGGAAATCCTCAACCTTTTGAACGAAGAGCTAGGCGGGCTTCCTCAGTCGCCCCGAGGCGGCCGTGTGCGCGACGGGCCCCGGGAAGAGCGCCTGCGCGAGAGTGGCGAACCGGTAGTACCAGGGCACGTAGACCTCGCGCTTGTCCCGGTCGAGCGCGTGCAACACGGCCTTCGCGACGTCCTCCGGCTCGGCGATCAGCGGGTGCATCAGGCGCGGGAAGACGGACCGCTGCGGGAATCCCTCGGTGTCCACGAATCCGGGAAGGATCGTGTGCACGCGGACGCCCTGCGGCTTCAGTTCGGCCGTGACCGCGCGGGAGAAGGAGACCTGCGCGTGCTTCGAGGCGCTGTACGGGCCGGACGTGCCGGCCGTGACCGTTCCCGCCACCGACGCGACGTTGACCAGGTCAGAGGGAGCCGCCGCGACCAGACCCGGCAGGAACGCGTTCAGGCACCACACGCCGCCCAGGTAGTTGACCCGCGTCACGAGCTCGATCCGTTCGGCGTCCGAGCCGACGAAGCCGGTCCGCCCCGGGATTCCGGCGTTGTTGACGAGCAGCTTGATCTGCGGGTGGCGGTCGAGAACGGCCAGCGCCGTGCTGTCGACCGCCTCACGGTCGCCGACGTCGCAGACCTCGTACTCGCCGCCGATCTCGGCGGCGAGCGCGCGCAACGGCTCCTCCCGCCGGGCCACGAGCACGCACCGCCACTCGCGGGCGGCGAGCGCCCGCGCCAGCGCTGCGCCGATCCCCGACGATCCCCCGGTGACGACCGCGATCTGCTCCACGGCCCGAAGTCTCGCCGATCCGGGCCGCCGGCACCGCTGCGGTGTCTGTCACCACTCCGTAAAGGTGTCTGACCCCAGTCTGGCCGCTACTCTGGCACCACTCCGGATAGGTGTCTGGCACTGCTCCGTAGAGGTGTCTGACACCGCTCCGTACAAGGTCTGACACTGACGCGGCAGCGCGCCGCCGCGGTGCCAGGCACCGCAACCGGCGCCGGGCTAGCAGACTCGGACGGCGCGCGTGGTCGTCGCCTGGTGCCCGGCACGATCGGTCACGATCGCCTTGAGGTCGTGCCGGCCCCGCCTGAGGCGGCTCGTCTGCCAGATCGCCGAGTAGAGGTCGGCGACGCCGCTCCTGTCGACCCCGACCCTGTGCGCTCCGTCGAGGAAGGTGACGCCGGCGATCGTCGACGTGTCGCTCGCGAGCACCGCGAGCGGCTCGGTCTTCGTCGCGCACGAGCTCGCCGGCGGAGCGATCCAGGTGATCGCCGGACCGGCGACGACCGTCATCGTCACGTTCTTGAGCGTCGTGTTCGGCAGCGCGTTCGGCCCGATCGTGTTCACGTTCTTGGCCTCCTCGTTGTCGGAGGCGAGCAGCAGCACCCTCGGGTGCCCGGCATTGAGCCTGGAGGAGGTCGTCGGGATCGGGATCAGGATCGTGCCCGTCCCCGGGTCGAACGTGGCCGCGCCGACGAGCTGCTGTCCGTAGCCGAAGGCGACCGAGTACGGGTCGACGCCCGACTGG
>Ga0306920_100014960_pt1 | contig 10614 bp, 10 predicted proteins | sample flu12Cox44000170_FD_204666 | JGI IMG/M metagenome (GOLD analysis project Ga0306920, IMG submission 204666) | Lab enrichment of tropical soil microbial communities from Luquillo Experimental Forest, Puerto Rico - flux4day.12C.oxic.44.000.170 (v2)... | ecosystem: Environmental > Terrestrial >... | reverse complement strand
CCGCGCCATCGAGCTGTCGCCGAGCTGCTCGGCCAGCGACTGCCCTTCCTTCAGGACGCCCACGGCGCGCGCTATGTTGCCTTTGCCGAGAAAGATTCCGGCTTTGCGAAAGATGCGCGCGTAGCGCTGGCCTTTTTCTGAAGCGTTCACGAATGACCATCCGGAACGACGAGACTCTCGACACGATCTTAGGTGGCGCGCTCACCGTCGTCCAGCCACGAGACGGTTATCGCTTTTCGGTCGATTCGATCCTGCTTGCGCGCTTCGCGAGCGCGCGCGGTCGCGATCGGGTGCTGGAACTGGGCGGAGGCTGCGGCGTGATCTCGTTGGTGATCGCGGCGACGGCGCGGCCGCGCGAAACCATTGCACTCGAGATTCAGCCGCGCATGGCACAACTGGCGGTGCGCAACGCGCGCGACAACGGGTTTGCGAATCTCCACTGCATGTGTGCCGACATTCGCGCTGCGGAAATTCCGGGGGTCAAGCAGGCGAGCTTCGACTTGGTGGTCTGCAACCCGCCATTTCACGCGCTTGGCGCGGGACGCCAAAGCCCGAATCGAAGCCGGCGCCAGGCCCGCGGCGACACTGGCGCATCACTGGCAGAATTCACCACCGCAGCGCGCCGCTACGTACGCAACGGTGGAAAAGTAGCGACCATCTTCGCCGCAGCGCGCAGCGCCGAGCTAATCTCGACCCTGCGCGCGCACCGGTTGGAACCCAAGCGCATGCGCTTCGTCCATCCGCGCATGGAGCTGCCGGCCTCGTCGGTAATGATCGAAGCGCGTGCTAACGGAGGTATCGAGGTAGCCATCGAACCGCCACTCGCGCTCGAAAAGCGAGTGGGCGTGTACACGGAGGAAGCGCTAACCCTGTTGGAGCGGGTCTGACATGAGGTCTCTTGCCACCGAGACGTCCACCTGAGAGGGGTAGCTGCCGCGTCCCCGCTCCTTCGGGAAGGTACCAGGGTCACGCCGACCTGGCGGCGGCGTCCTATTTCAGGAACTCTATCGCGAGCTGCGATACCAGAGCGGGTTTTTCCATCGGCAGGAAATGGCCGGCGTCGGGCACATCGATGACTCGGCCGGCTTTGCGCTCGCGCGAAACGCGGGGCGATAACGTGGCGCCCAGGGAGTCGCTGCGGGTGCCGAACATGATGAGCAGCGGGGGTTTGGCCGCGAGGATTCTGCCTAAGCCGTCGAAGTCGCGGGCGGTTTCGTACAAGCGCGCTTCCACTTTTGGGGGGCACTTAAGCTCGCGCTTGCCGTCGCCGGTTTCCCGGGTACCGAACCCGCAATAGTCACGCAGCATTCCTCGGTCCCAGGTGTCGTAGGGTGGTTTGCCGGAGAAATTGGCGAACATCGCATCGACGCTGTCAAAAGTCGGGCGGCGTCGAAAGGTTCGCTCGACAAACGGGTTGCGCCATCCAAGTTCTGGCGCGTCGGGCGACTGGAAGATGACGGGCTCGGCCAGCACCGCCCGTGAAATCAGTTCGGGGCGCTCGTAGGCCAGCGAACCTATCGCGGTGGCGCCCGCCGAATGTCCGAAGGCGCGCACACCGTTCCAGCCCTTAGCCGTGATAAACCCGCCCAAGTCCTCCATGGTCAACGCCCAGTTGTAGTTCTCCAGGCCATCGGGCATGTCGCTGTCGCCGTGTCCGCGCTGGTCGTAGCTCCATACGTGTCCGATTTTCGTGAGCGCCTCCACAATCGGGCGATACACGCGGCCGTGGAAACCGGTGGCATGGAGTACCACGATCGGACCACCGCGACCGCCCCAGTCGTAGTAGCGAATCCTTATTCCGTTGACCGACAGATCGCCGCTCTCAGGCACCCGCCTATTCCCTTCATCAATGTCCGCCGATGATAAGCGAGCCGAGATCCGAAAGGAATCGGTGCTGACCTGCGCTGCCCCTCAGCTGGCCGGATTCAGCTGGCTGCTGGCAGCCGACGCGATCTGCGCTGGCGAGCTCTGGTCGGAGACCAGATCGGCGAGGGTCGTTTGGCCGACTGCTTCCACCTGCGCCTTTCTAATGAGACGCAGCAGCTCCGCGACGCGCGACTCTCCCGTATCCGCCGGATCTTGTTCCAGAAGCGTGCGAACTACCTCAGACAGTGTTATCGAAGCCGGCGCGCGCACCAGGTGAAGCGGGCCACCGTGTCCGCCGTGATGTTCCTCGGAACCCTCGACCACCAGCCCATCGTTTTTTAGCCGGACGATAAGCGGGTCGATTGCCGCCACCGAAACGCCGAGTCCGTGCGCGAGTTCCAACATGGTGACACCGCGGCCACGCAGGAGTTGCTGACGCGCGAGCATTACCAGGACGTGTAAGGTAGCAGCGCAGGGGAAATCGGCAGAGGCTGGACGAAGGAGCGGGCGGTTTCCGCCCCGCTGCGCGGCAGCGGTTATTTCGGCGCCGAACAGAATCAGCGCCCACGCGATGTAGGTCCAGAGCAGAAAAATCGGCAGCGTCGCAAGGGCGCCGTAGATCGCGCGATAGTTGGCCATCCCGACCTGGAACCTGACGTACCCCCACTGCGCAAGCTGGAAGAGGATGGCGGCTACACCCGACCCGAGCAGGGCGGGAGTGTAGCGGACCTTTGTGTAGGGAAAAAAAACGTACAGAAAGAAGAATCCTGCCCAAACGAAAAGATAGGGGATGAGATGGGCGATGATCGGAAACAACGACACCCGCACCTCTACCATCGCGGTAAAGGCGAGAGCTGCTGCTGCCAACAGCGGCACGGTGAAGAGAACGCTCAAATAGTCCGAAAACCGACGCAGGTAGCTCCGGCTGCGAGGCACATGGAAAATTCCATTGAACGCCTGTTCGATGTTGCCGAGCGTGGAGATCACGGTGCCCAGCAGAAACGCGGCGCCCACCGCGCCGAGCGCGGTGGCATTCACGTTCTCGACGAAACCCATGAGCTGATCCGAGGTGGATTGCGAGCCCAGCGCGAGATAGCGCGCTACTAGCGGGCGAACCTGATCCGCTTCGCCCAGACCCTTTAGCACGGAAAAAGCCAGCGCCAGGATCGGAACGATGGATAACGTCGAGGTGTAGGTAAGCGCGGAGGCGCGCAGCAAGTCGTCATTCTCAAAAAAGTTCTGGACGGAGTTAACCACCACGCGCCACGGCGCGAAAATGTAGCTATGTGTTCGAGTCTGTTCTTCGAACCGCCGCGTAGCGGTTTCCAGCCAGGTATATTGAGAATCGCTCAATCGAGTGGCCGCGCGGCGGGCGCGGGGCCCCGCCGCCATCACCGACGAATTGTCCCGACTGGAAGGCGGGTCAGTCAAGCATCCCCAAAAAGCGTGCCGCGACAATCGTCCCGGGTTTCGTTGCGCAGGTCTCGGGTTTTCGATTAGTTGCTCAAGGGTAGGTATCGATGCTGACAATTGGGCTCACTGGCGGCATTGGTTCGGGCAAGAGCGCAGTCGCGAAGATGCTCGCGGAGCTAGGTGCGCAGGTTCTCGACGCGGACAAGGTGGCGCAATCAACCTACGCGCCAGGGGCGAGCGCCTATCACGAGGTCGTGGCTGCGTTCGGTGAGGGAATCGTCGCCCCCGATGGGACCATCGATCGGACCAAGCTTGGACGCCTGGTGTTCGCAGATCCCGCCCAGTTGAAGAAGCTGACCTCGATCGTGTGGCCCCGCACCATGGACCGTATCCGCGAGCTGACGACCGAGATGCGCGCCAAGGGTGAAAAGCGCCCTATCGTGGTCGAGGCGGCAATTCTCATCGAGGCAAACTGGATGCCATTGTTCGATGAGATTTGGCTCGTCACCGCACCACGCGATCGCGTGATCGCCCGCGTTGAGCGCGACCGCGGAATGAAGCCCGAACAGACCGAAGCGCGGATACGGGCTCAACTCCCGGACTCGGAACGCATGCGTCATGCGAAGGTCGTGATCCGCAACGCAGGAACGCTGGAGGAGTTGCGCGCGGAAGTGAACCGGCTGTGGAGGGACGCCCTGCGCCGCGACGGGTAGTGGCCGATGCACTCCGCGCCAGTCCCGCTTGCAGCCGTAGCAGCCTCTCCCAAACGTGGGCGCAACGTCCAACCCGGTTCTTCAGTTGAGAGAGGCGGCTCGGGTAATCCGCTCGAATCTGGCCGAGGTTGGTAGCGGCGAATTAAGTAGATAGCGTGGCAATCGTCATGATCACAGCGACCTCGATGATCGCGCTTGCGCCGGCCAACGCGAAACCTGGGACGCCCCCGAACCGGCGGCTGAAGAGGAACCGCATTCCAAGAATCACCAGCGCGACCACCACTGTTACGACTAGTCCGACGTTGGCATAGAGTGCGAGCGTCAAGCCGAGAGCAATTACGCTCGATATCGCAAATTCACGAAACTCGATACCGCCCTCGAATGGCACGCCCAGCCCCCAGCGCTCTTGGGCTTTCAGACCATAGGCGACGGGGACGATTGACCATCGGGCGAGCATCGAGGACATCGCCAGCGCTGCAGTCCGGCTGGCCGGCTCCCTGATCCTGGTAAGCAGCAGAACCTCAAGTGCAAAAGCCGTCATCGCTACAGCGACGCCACCAGGGCCGATCCGCGCCAGTCCGGTCGAAGCGGGCCGAGCGCCGGCGCGCAATGCCTCGAAGAGGTCCGCGATTCCGCGCCACTGCAGAAACAGCGTCGCAAGCGACGCGGCGATGACTACCGCCCACGAGCGCGTTCCCACAGTAAATTTCATCGTAAGTGCGTGATCGAATAGACCCAGCACCCAGCCTGCGAAGAAGCCGATGATGGGCGTGAAAACCAGAGCTCGCGCGCGCTGCGCGGAACTTCCAACCGCGCGCTCATCGAGGATCGGCCACAGGGTCAGGGTCGCTAGCGCCAGCAAGACTTCGTAGCCAGAGCCAATCGTGGAAGACCATCCGCCGTCGGATTCGGACTGCATAGGGATCGGAAGGCCAGTTAAACACATCGCACTACGCTCCGGAACGCGCGGCGGCCGTCGGTGACCAGTCGTGCTAGGATTTCGCCGCCGCTACAGGCGAAAACTTCGATGAAGATTCTGGTGATGGGTGCTGGGGCGGTGGGCTCTTACTTGGGCGCGCGGCTTGGGGTTGCGGGCGAAGCCGTGACCTTCTGCGGGCGTGGCGATCAACCTTCGCCCGATGCGCGAGCATGGGCTTGCGGTAAAGAGCATTCGGGGGGACCTGTCAGTCGCGGTGAATGCGACTGAGGGCCCGCGTGACTTCGCGCCCTACGATCTGACCCTGTTTTGCGTGAAGGCCTATGACACCGACCAGGCTGCTGCCGCGATGCGCGGGTGTCTTGCCGAAGGTGGCGTGATTCTGACCCTGCAGAATGGGGTGGAGAACGAAGCGCGCCTGGCGGAGATTTTCGGCCGCGAGCGAGTAATGGGCGGCAACGCGCGGGTCGGGGTCGAAATAGCCGCGCCGGGCACTTTGGTTCATCTGAGCAGCGGGCATATCGACTTTGGTGAGCTCGACGGCCACAAATCCGATCGAGCCAGGGCGATCGCGGAAATCTTCCGCCGGGCGGGAATAATGGGGCGAGCTGAGCCGCAACATCATGCTGCTTAGGTGGGACAAGCGGGTGTGGAACGGGGAGTTCAATACCGTCGCCACGCTGACCCGGCGAAGGGTTGGTGCACTGCTTGACGACCCGGAAGGCCTGCGCCTGGTATGCACGCTGATGCGCGAAATTATCGATGCTGCGCGGGCGGAAAATTATCAGATCGAGTATGAGCGGATAGACAGTTATCTCGAGCACTCGCGGAAGAATTTGCGCGCGCTTAAAACCTCAACCCAGCAGGACCTCGAGCGGGGCAAGCGGCTTGAGTATGAAGTGCTGGCCGGCGCGGTGGTGCGTACGGCCCGGCGCCACCATCTCCAGGTGCCCGCGGTATACGCGCTGCTCAGGCTGCTGGACGGCACACGGGCCGCGTAGCTCCACCGCTTAGCGGCGTTCGGACTCGGTCGAGCTGCGCAATTCCGGGGACCTGCCCTCTCTCTTTTCGAACTGCCTGTTGCCGAACAGATTGTTCCACGACTCCTGGTCGTGCGGCCGTTGGCGAGCCGCGGCGGCCTCGCGCATCCTCGCGACTTCGTCGGCCATGACCGCAAAACCGCGCTGGACCGCGGGGCGGTTGCGCATCTCTTCGTACCATCGCTTGAGACTGGGAGTGTCGTCGAGATTCTGCCCCTGCATGTTGTGCAGCACCAGCCACGGGTACACTGCGATGTCCGCGATCGAGTATTCTCCCGCCAGATAGGCTGCCTCGCCCAGACGTTTGTCGATTACGTTGTAAATGCGGCGCGCTTCGTTGGTGTAGCGATCGATCGCGTACTGCAGTTTTTCGGGTGCGTAGAGACGGAAGTGGTGCGCCTGCCCAAGCATGGGACCGACGCTCGCCATCTGAAACATCAGCCACTCGATCACTTCGTACTTGCCGCGTGTTTCGGCTGGCATCAACTTGCCGTACTTCTCGGCCAAGTACATCAGGATGGCACCCGACTCGAAAATCGCAAACGGCTTTCCGCCGGGACCTTCGAGGTCGACGATCGCCGGCATGCGGTTGTTGGGACCTGATCTTCAGGAACTCCGGCTTGAATTGATCGCCCTTGCCGATATTCACCGGAATGAGGTTGTACTCGAGCCCGAGTTCCTCGAGCATCACGGTCACCTTGTATCCGTTGGGCGTGGGCCAGAAATATGCGTCGATCATCGAGGGCTCCTTGGTTTCATATTGGAACTCTGGATCGGCTGTAGTGCCGGATGCAGGCCGGCCTCAAGCGACCAGGCTGGCCAACACTACCGCTACCTCTTATTCCGGTTCCTTGTCAGCGTCGCCTTTGCGAACGCCCATCAAGAAAGCTTCAATAAATGGATCGATCGCGCCGTCGAGCACCGACTCGGTGTTGCCGATCTCGACACCGGTGCGATGGTCTTTCACGAGCTGGTAGGGTTGCAGCACGTAGGAACGAATCTGGCTTCCCCACGCGATGTCTTTTTTGTCCTTGCTAAATTTTTCCAGCTCTTCCTTTTTCTTGCGTTGCTCGAGCTCGAACAACCGCGAACGAAGGATCTTCATCGCCATCGCGCGATTCTTGTGCTGCGAGCGTTCGTTCTGACAGCTCACGACGATCCCGGTGGGGATATGCGTCATCCGCACCGCCGAGTCGGTTTTGTTGACGTGTTGCCCGCCGGCACCGGAGGCGCGAAAGGTATCCACGCGCAGGTCCGCGGGATTGATCACAACCTCGACCTTGTCGTCAATCGCCGGGAACACGAACACCGAGGCAAACGAGGTATGCCGACGCGCATTGGCGTCGTAGGGCGAGATACGGACCAGGCGATGGATGCCGGCTTCAGCTTTCAGGTAGCCGTATGCGTAGTCTCCATCTACTTCGAACGTGGCGCTTTTGATCCCGGCACCTTCGCCGGGTTGCAAGTCGGCCAGGTCGGTTGTGAAGCGGCGTCGCTCCGCCCATCGCAGGTACAGCCGGAGCAGCATCTCGGCCCAATCCTGGGCCTCCATCCCGCCGGCCCCCGGATGAATCGACACGATCGCGCCGAGGCGATCGTACTCGCCGCCCAGCATCACCTGCAGCTCCTGGCGCTCCAGCTCCTCGCGCGCGGCGTTTAGTGCAGCTTGTGTTTCGCGGGCAGCCTCGGAGTCCTCCGCCCCTTCCTCCAGGGCCATTTCGAGAAACACGCGCGACTCCTCGAGCGTTTTCTTAAGCCGATCCAAGCCTGCGAGCTGTGCGCGCACCCGATCCTGCTCCTTGAGCACGGCTTGCGCAGCTTCCGGCCGGTCCCAGAAGTCAGGTTTGCTTGATTGTTCGAGAAGCTGGTCCTGGCGGGTGGTCAGGCTGGGAACGTCAAAGACGCCTCCCGAGCTGGTCGGTGCGCTGTTCAAAATCGCTTAGTTCTTGTCGCATATCGCTGAGCATGACGCACATTGTGGCACAACTTGCGGGACGACTTAACTGCTGCCGGCGCTCGGGGAAGGGTCCTTTTGGCGCACCTCCAGCGAGTAGGGAAGCGCGGAGAGGAAACGGTTGAGAAGAGACCAGCACCGTAGCGGGGGGAACGGCACCTTCAGGAAGATGAAACGGCCCGCAGCGTCAGGAAGCTTCGCGTCGCGAGCCCGCGCCGTTGGCGGCGAGAATTTGTTCGACGACCGTTTCCAGCTGGCCGGGCTTGCGCGGGCGCAACCAGGCGGCCAGCACCGCCAGTATCGTCAGCGCGAAGCAGATTTCCGAAAACCCATCACCGACTACCGTGTATACCGTGCGGACCGGGCGCCACGGGACGTCTTCGATCTCGGTGCCGCGCTTGAACAGCGGAGTCCGGTCGGTGATTTCTCCGCTGGGCCGGATAATCGCGCTGACCCCGGTGTTAGCGGTGCGAATCATCGGGGTCTTGGTCTCGACCGAGCGCATCGCCGCCATCGCCAGAGCCTGGTAAGGCGCTGAGCTGTCGCCGTACCAGGCATCGTTGGTGATGTTCACCAGCACGTCTGCCCCCTTGTTCACCTCCAGACGGGTGAGATTTGGAAAGACGCTCTCGTAGCAGATCAGCACTCCCAACCTGGCGCCTTTCTCGGTAAACAGGGTTTGCTCGGTACCGGGAATCAGCTCGCCGAATCCCTCGACCACGCGATTCACGAAGTAGCCGAGAAACCTGTGCGCGGGAACGTACTCGCCGAATGGCACCAGGTTGATCTTGTCGTAGTGCGCGACCAGCTCGCCCTGTGCCGAAACCAGGTCGGCGCGGTTGAAGAAACCATACTGCCCGTCGCGCACCGTCAGCGCCGGGGCTCCGAACAGGATCGGAGTCCTGATCGCGCTGGCGAGTTTGAGCAGCGCATCGTGGTAGGCCGCGTCCTCGGCAAGGGTAGCCGGATAGCGATCGTCGGGCTGAAACGGAAACGCCGCCGCCGCTTCCGGCCATACGATCAGGTCGACGCCATGTTTGGCCGCAGCGATTGATTCGTCCTGGTAGACCTTGAAACTCTGCGGCAGAAAGTTCGGGTCCCACTTGATGCTCTGGGGAATATTTCCTTGTACCATCGCGACCCGAAACGAGCCCTTCGAGGGTTCGCTTCTGAGGTGCTGCAGGCGATAAATACCGAACCCGAACACCAGGAGCATGATCAGGGTCAGCGCGCTCAGGCTCATAGCCTGAAGGCGCGAATGGCCGCGCCGGAACAGGACCACGTACGCGACGGCGTTGAAAAATACTATGAGTGCTGAGATTCCGTAGACTCCGGTGATTTCGGCGAACTGGATGATGGTCAGGTAACTGTACGCGGCGTAGCCGACCAGATTCCACGGAAACCCGATTGGAAAATAAGTCCGGATCCATTCGACCGCAGCCCACGCGATCGGCATGGTGAGCAACATCGGGATTCTGAGTCGCCGCGCGCAGAATTCGCCCGCCCATATCGCGATCGCGCTGTAGGCCGCGAGCACGGCGGCGAGCAGCAGCATCGGCAGGATTGCGATCGCCATCCGCACGTCCGCAAAATTGTGCAGCGGGATTGCAATCCAGTACATCGAGCCGACAAAAAAGGAGAAACCCGCCAGCCACGCCCATCCGAGGACGTGCCAGAGCCTCTCACCCTCGATGGCATAGAAGAGCGGAATGAATGCCACCCAGGCGAACAGGCTGAAGTCGATCTTGGGAAACGCGAGTGCCAGCGCTAATCCGCTGGCGACGCACAACGCGGCGCGGGTCAAGGAGCTGGACAGGTTCATTTCCCGGTCTCGAGCAGCTCGCGAAGCGCGATAACATCCGGCCGATGTCCGTAGCGGGAGGCATAAACTGCGTCTGCGTGGCGGCACTCCTCTATCGACGCGATGCAGAGCTCGGATTGACGCTGCGGACCACCACGCCAGTCACGTTCGCGCTCGAAGGTCGAGTCGCGCGGATGATTTCTATCAATCTTCATTCTTACCATGCGCTAAGGCTCTGACGAGAGCGACGGCCTCGTGCTACACGGCTAGATGACAAGCCCGCATATTGAAAGCATAGCGCCTGTCGAGGGCGATTCCGAAAGATTCGTAGCGCCGGAGATTCCATGAGGACCACCTGCCGAGCGGAGGTATCGAAAACTACCGACTGCCGGATGCGCACCCGGCGCCGTCCTGCATGCACGGCAAAGAACTGGTCCCCGAGTACATTGAGGTCTGCTGGTCGATCGTTGATCCGCTGTGCGCCGCGCGGATGAAATGACCCGGGACCGCGGCGGGTGCGGCAAGGAACCATCGTCGCCCGCTCACCGCACGGTTCGCTTTCCGGAACGGTGCCTGGCAGCCTTGGCCACCGTGCGGCGGGCTGTGCCCAGTCGCCAGACCGCATCTATGAGTTCGCGCTCGCGCGCGAACATCCGTCGCGCGTCGACGCGCGATCGTTCGTGGTCGTAGCCAATCAGGTGGAGCGTCCCGTGGATCAGGAGCGTTCGCAGACGCTCGGCTGGCGTCACTCGGTACTGCGATGCCTGGCGAAGTGCCGTGTCTATCGAGATGACGACGTCGCCCAGAATGGTGCCGGGGAGGTCGACCAGCTGGTGAAGATTGGAGCCGGGAGCGCCAACTTCCTCGATCTGCGAGAACGACAGCACATC